>OJDV01000039.1_pt1 | contig 104160 bp, 91 predicted proteins | sample 1592911 | NCBI WGS metagenome assembly OJDV01 (sample SAMN05416860, study PRJEB24817) | seawater metagenome | isolation source: Sea water | place: Canada:Atlantic | collected 2013-11
GTATCAACATGCTGAGATTTAAGCCTTTTTTATTCTGCTAAGTGGGACAGCAATGGGTCAGAGTAATTTTATCGTCACCATTATACGGGGCAGGGACTTCATTTTCGATAAAGTTACTCTGACCCCATTTATCTTTTAGCGTTCAATCCCATACCCCTGCACCTTTGGGTTTGGCGTACTGCCACTATCTATCACCGACTGGCTCACCACATTCGTGAAGCGTTGGCGAATATTGAGAGGGGCATGTCCGGGTAGTTGTATGAACATAAGCCCTATGAGGTCCTCTACAGGATCGGCGTAGTACAAGGTGCCATAAGCGCCGCCCCAACCATAGCTACCTGGGGAAGCGGTATCGAAAGAGAGTGTTGGATCGACGAGCACGCCGAAGCCTAGGCCAAAACCGAAGCCTGGCCCGCGCACGTACACATCCTTGTCGCCGGTTTGATTGCTGATCATGAGCTCTACTGTCATGCGACCTAACAAACGTACTCCGTCCAACTCGCCACCATTAGAGATCATCTGCGCAAAGCGAATATAGTCGGACGCCGTGCTGTTCAAGCCAGCGACGCCTGGGAAATAAGTGCTTGGCTCCTTATACGCAGCGGCCTGCTGTAACTCCGACTCACCGTTCGCCGTTGGTCGATAGACGGCCGCAACACGGTTCACCTTGTCGCGGGGAATATTGTAGAAAGTGTCGTTCATGCCCAGGGGCTGAAAGAGGCGCTCACGTAGGAACTGATCGATAGACTGCCCTGAAATTTTCTCGACTAGTATCGCCACATAGTCGGTGGAGCTTCCATACTGCCATTGCTCTCCTGGGTGGAATGCGGCAGGGATTATCGCCGCGCGTGCTATGCGCTCGCCGAGCGTTGCGAACGCCTCACCATTATTGGTCACCCAGCGCTGCTCCTCCTCTGTCAAGCCCATACCGTCGGGATTAAGAGATAGGCCCGAGGTGTGAGTTAACACATGGCGTATAGTGACTGGCCGCGCTTCGGCCACATTGCTTGCGCGAGCTCCGTCGGAAACCCGTACTTTGTGGTCAGTGTACTCTGGAATCCAGTCGGAGATGGGGTCGTCCAAACGAAAGCGCCCCTCCTCAAACAGCATCATCAGCGCCGTCGACACGATAGGCTTGGTCATCGACGCGAGATAGAAAATCGAGTCCGTCGTCATAGGCATATTCTGCTCGCGATTATTCCAACCTACTGCAGAAAGATGCACTACCTTGCCATGTCGCGCGACTAGGCTAACTGCACCCGCGATTTGATTATCATCAACGAAGCGCTGGAAGTAGTCATCGATACGCTGCAAACGCTCCGATGACATGCCCACCGATTCGGGTTCTGCCATAAGCAACTCATCTGCAGCGATGATGCTTGTTGAATGCAATGTAAGTGCAGAAACGATAAATGCCGCTCCTACAGTTGCCCGTATAAGGCCTCGCAAAGCTCGTTTGCTAGTGTTTTTATTTTTGTTCATGAAGCAGGCTCCTTATCGAGAAAAGCGGACAAATCGGCGGCAGATCACGTTTTAAATAGGTGGAATAAAAGGTATCTCGCAGGAGAGGGAATGTCGAGCGTCAAAAACTCGTGTCCCGTTCAGCATTATCCACGCAGATGCCTGATATACAGGCCTACCCTTTGGGCCTGCACTGCCACACACATCTCTTTAAGCTCATAAACCTGACCTGGCTGATGGGGCTCAAAAGTCTAATTATGCGAAACCCAAGTCGTGAACACTACCTACTTGCGCCCAACTTGTCAGCAGTATACGATTCGTATATACATCGTATACTAAGGCTCCGATATGGGTATCGTAAAGATAAGTGAAGAACTGCACGAAGACATTCGCAAGGCTAGCTCGGTGATGGTGCGCTCCATCAATGCCCAAGCCGAATACTGGATCAAGATAGGCATGCTTGCCGAGGCTAACCCCACCATGTCCTTCTCGCAGATCATGAGCGAGCAGATGAAGCACGCCGAAGTCGAGACAAGGAAGATCGCCTGTGGATGATGTAAAGCTAAAAAACCCTGCAGAGCTTGCTGTGATGCGCGAAGCCGGACGCTTGCTCGCCTTGGTTTTTCACTACCTCGACACCCAGATGAAAGCCGGCATGTCCACAATGGACGTGAACGACCTAGCAGAGCGCTATATCGTCGACGAGCTGGACTCTCGCCCTGCGAGTAAGGGCCAATATGGTTATCAATACACGCTGAACACTTCCGTAAATCATGTCGTTTGTCATGGCGTTCCTGCCGAGACGCAGATACTGCGCTCGGGCGATATCGTCAACGTCGATATCACCCTAGAGAAGGGCGGCTTCATCGCCGACTCCAGCAAGATGTATATGATTGGCGAAGTAGCCCCGCTCGCCAAGCGCTTGGTGGATAAAACCTATGAGGCGATGTGGGAAGGCATTCGGGCTGTTAAACCCGGCGCCACACTCGGCGATATCGGCCATGCCATACAGCGCCATGCGCAGAGCAACGGCTACTCCATCGTGCGCGAGTACTGTGGCCACGGCATAGGTAGAGAAATGCATGAAGACCCGCAGGTGCTGCACTACGGGCAGCCCGGCAAAGGGCTAGTTTTGAAAGAGGGCATGACCTTCACTATAGAGCCTATGGTCAACCAAGGTCGCGCAAAAGTTAAGACGAAGAAAGATGGCTGGACAGTCGTCACCAGCGATAAAAAGCTATCCGCACAATGGGAACACACCATTGCAGTTACCTCGGAAGGTTTTGAGGTGCTGACACTTAGAGAAGAGGAGCGTGTGTAGCAGGCTGCTGTGACACCTCAACCTCCCGCCCCTACCAAATGGCAATCCTTCGTATCTTAAGTTAGTTTTAATAAACTGCAGATACCATTGCGCGGCATCATTGTGCCAGTACTGTTTTCACTGTGCTGAAAAACCCCAAAAAATAGAGGTTCACGTGAAAAATATATTTTGCCTAATTAGTTTCCTGATAGCCCTGCCAGCCTTTGCACAGCAAGACGCTACACTGTTTGGACATGTCCTCAACCAGCAAAGCGGAAGTCCACTGGAACGTGTCATCGTAGAAATAGGCGACGAGCAATCTGCCACATTGATCGCGGGAACACTGACAGACACAGACGGTTATTTCGAACTAGAGGGCATTCCCACCGGCAATCTCACTCTTACATTTACAGCCGCGGGTTTTGCAGAGTCCAGCACCGACATCGTCGTGTTCGCTGGCAATGATAACTACAATTTGGGCGACATTCGGCTTCGCGAAAATACCGGCACTGTGGAAGAGATCACAGTTCTCGGCCAGCAGCTAGACGCAGCCACACTCGAGTCTCGTATCTACAGTCTCGACAATAATGTGGCACAGAGCACCGGCTCCTTAGCGGACGTTATGCGGACTTTGCCTGGCATAACCGTGGAACAAGATGGCCGCATCCAGTTACGTGGCAGCGACCGCGTAACGATTCTTATCGACGGAAGGCAGTCAAGCCTCACCGGCTTTGGCAATCAAGCGGGTGTAGACACGATTCCTGCGGCAGGCATCGAGAGTATCGAGATCATCAACAACCCCTCCTCTCGTTTCGATGCCACAGGCATGGCTGGCGTCATCAACATCCGTTACAAAGAAGAGCATGTGCAAGGTCTAAACGCAGAGGTTGGCTTGTCTTACGGAGTTGGACAGCTTTCCAAACGTAAATCTGACTTACCTACGGACCTAGGTAGTTTTACTAGCAACCCCAAGATTACGCCTCGTGTAAACCTTAGCTACAACACGGAAAAGCGCCGTTACTTCTTCAATGCAGAAGTGTTGAAACAAGAAGACTTGCCTAACAACGAATTCACCACCCGTTACTACGATAGCGGCCGCACTACCTTTTCGCAGGTGCCCGAGAACCGTAAACAGATCCAGACTATCGTGAGCGGCGGTATGGACTGGAATATCGATGATTACAATATTTTTACTCTCTCAGCTGTTCTAGATTATGAGAGCCACGAAGACAATGCCGAGGTGCCGTTTATCAATGGCGATGATATGCAACGTTATCGCTTCTGGTTCTGGCGCGAAGAAGAGGTGACCGGTTTCCTAAACCTCAACGCCAACTACGAGCACAAGTTTTCCGAACCTGGCCACGAGCTAACCGGCACTATTCAGTACACACGCGGCTGGGAGGATGAAGACTATTATCTCAATGACCGTTCGGCTCTGCGCAATGCCTCGGATTCGACACACCTCTCGGCGAAAGAGAATACCGTCCCAATCCAAATAGATTATGTTAGGCCACTGCGTGAAGGACGCATCGAGACCGGGGCTAAGTACCAGCGGCGCTGGATACCCATCGGCTACGACGTGGTAAAAGGTGAAGACACCATAATCTATCCTGGCCTTGGCGACTGGTCCGAATGGGGCGAGAACATCTATTCCGCCTACGGCAATCTCGTATACGAGAACAGCCGCTATGGAGTAGAGGGCGGCGTTCGCGTCGAGCAGACCGATGTCTATTACGACCTGCCGAGCGAGAATATCTACTACGCCAACAGTGATTCCTACGATTACTTTGAGGTATACCCTAGCGTGCGATTGAGTTACAAACTCGGCGACAATAGCAGCATCGCGGCTTATTACAATAAACGTGTTGACCGCCCCGGCGAACCCGAACTACGCATATTCCCGAAGTACGACGATCCAGAACTTCTGAAGGTGGGCAACCCCTATCTAAGACCGCAATTTACTACCAGTACGGAACTGGCTTTCGAGCAACTTTGGAACTCTGGCTCCCTGATCTTCTCTGTGTATCAACGAGATATCACCGATCCCTTTATTCGCGTATTCGACATAGACAACAGCAATGCCGAGTACGACATTGTTAATCGTATATATCAGAATGTAGGAAGCGCCACTAACAATGGCATTGAGCTCATATTTTCCCAAGAACTAGTGGAGTATTGGCAACTGAGTGGCAGCCTGAACTGGTACGAGAACCACGTCGACCACTATGAGACCGAACTATTATTCCCTGTAGTACGCCCCTTTACTGTGGAGGAGTCTACAGACGACACTTGGAACTTTAATCTCAACAATCAATTTGATCTGCCTTATCAGATTCGCATGCAGCTCTCGTATACCTACTATGCTGAGAAGAATTTCGCCCAAGGCGTCGAAGCCGCGCGCTCTTCTATTGACCTCGGTCTTAGTAAACCAATCTTAGACAACCGCGGCGAACTAGTGTTCTCGGTTACTGATCTTTTGAACGACTTTGGTATTAGGCAAAATATCGACGGTAACGGTTTCAACGCAGTCTATGAGAACTATTATGAGACTCAGGTGATCTCTTTGGGCTTCACTTATAGGCTATAAACTTCAACTGAAACCGTGAGTCAGTTTGAATGAGCGCGCTCACGGGGCGACAGTTTGCTCATTTACGGCAGGCAAACCCGAGACAGCGACGCAATATAGCTGATCGCTTAGAGATACACGAATATCAAGCTGCAATAACTCTATATAGGCTTTAACGATCGTTAGGCCCATTCCTATATGGCTTTCAGAATTTCTAGAGTCCTCCTTGCGCCATAAGCTTTCGAACACATGCGGCAGGTCTCCTTCTTCTAGCTCGTCGGTATAGTTCTTGATGGTTAACGTTGCCAACTCACCATCCGTTGTTAGACATGCAGAAATAGTGGAGTCTTCGATACTGTACTCAACCGCATTTGAAAGCAGATTAGAGATTATCAAGTCGAACTCTATATAGCTCGTGATCACGCGTGCCGCAGCATCACCCACGAACTCGAAACGAAGCCCTTTGCTATCGGCTTGCTTTGCGTACTTCTTCCAATTCTCTGTAAACCTCTGCGCTACTCCAATCTCTGATATCTCAAGTTTCAACGGAGTCTTCTTACAACGAGCAAGTTCGAACAAGCTATTTACAATGAGGTGCATCTTCTCGCTTGATTTCAATACATCGTTGTAAAATTCCAATTGATCTACTTTCTTTGGCCATCTCTTTGCCACCTCTGCCATGTTCATCAACTCTGCGATGGGAGTTCTCAGTTCATGCGCTGCATCGGAAGTAAACCTTTGCTCGCGTCTAAAACTATCTGAAATCCTCTCTAGCGCTTGATTGATGACCTTGACGATACTCTCCATGTCGGCAACAGAAGAGTTTATCTTTATCGGCTCAACAAGGCGGTTTACATCCAGCGTTTCTAGCTGTGTTTTAAGCTCCTCTAAAGGCCTCAACCCCCTGTCCGTTGCGATCCGAATTGCTACATACATAAAGAGCAGCACTAAAGGAATAGAGAAAAGAAGAGTAAAATTGACTAGGAGGATGAGAAAGTCCAGAGACTCTCGTTCTCTTGATATCAGCAGAATCATCTCATCATCACTGGCAGTCCTAGAGGCTGAACGAAGTTCTTCGTCTAGCTGTGGAATGAAATTGAGTTGTAATAACCGTCCCTTCTGACCATCATAGAGATCAACATCGCTGAACAGTTGCACTCCCGGCGAACTCGCCTTAAATGGCATGCTGTCACCCTTCAAGCTATTTGAACTCTCGAACACTCTGCCGCTGACATATCGAAACTGAAAGTACTCTGGGTTTTCTTTGCGCTCGAACTCCGGCATAAACTCGTCTGCGAAATTGAACTCGATACCCTCATCGTCTTCCTCAACTAGTGTGAGTAGCACCTGCGCCTTCGCTAAAAGATTCTTGTCAAAATTTTCTTCCAACCACCCTACGATAAACCAATTTGCCGTAGTGGCTTTAAGGGTCAATATGATGCCCACCCCAAGTAAGGAGCTAAGGATGATATTGTTCTTTATGGATTTTCTGAACATGGTTTTCTGATTACGTAGCCGAAGCCTCTATGGGTCTGAATGAAGTCTGCTACACCCGCCAACTTAAGCTTCTTCCTAGTCGAGGAGATGTGAACTTCGATAGCGTTTTTTGATGTAACTACACAGCTATCGAACAAATGGTTGATCAACTGCTCCGAAGACAGAACGCGATTCAGGTTCAACGCTAATCGCTCCACCAAGGAGTACTCCATCGACGTTAGCCTTAGCACTGTTCCGTTTACACTAATTTGTTTCATCTGAATGTCTAAGGAGACGGCACCTATCTCTATCGAATTTGACTTTAGCTGATAATAGCGACGAATCAGAGTAAGTACTCTTGCATTAAGCTCATCGAAGGAAAACGGTTTACAAAGATAATCGTCAGCCCCAAGGTTCAAGCCCTTAACCCGATCTTCCAATTGATTCATGGCAGATAGAATTAGGATGTTCGTTTGAATTCGCTTGTCTCTTACCTCCTTCAGAATCGAAATCCCATCCATTGAGGGCAGCATAATGTCGAGAATAATCGCATCGTAGGCATAGCTAAGTGCGAAGTTAAGGCCCTCCCGGCCGTCCCCGGTACAATCGACCGTAAAGCCCAGTGCCTTGAAACCGGTTGATAGACTTTTTCGCAGCCGTTCCGAATCTTCGATGATCAGTAATTTCATATTTGAAGTCAGTCATTTACTTTTTGGGGGAAGGGACGGCGTTTCGTGCGATTACACTAAAGCACGTTTGTGTTGGATCCGCCTAATCCATAAGCTTCAGGCATAGCTGTGATGGTACGTGAGATCCTAGCTCAGTATTCTTAAGTTTTACTTAAGAGAACTTTTAGCCCCGAATGCTGCGTTAAACTCATCCCCCAATACGCTAGTACTCCTGATTTTTGATTGCCTGCTCTATATCAGCGTATTCCACTGAATTTCGTCGTATATCCCTCTTGTTTGACATTAATGAGTTGCACTGCTATACCCACCACTATCGCGGGAAAAACTTTTCGCTACAATCGCTATATTGGGGATTTTTTTGCAGCAAAGTTGCCGAGAGAATATTTTGACGATAAGCGCCACAACCGCTTTAATTTGGATAACTACTCTATCCAATGCCGCGCCAGCTCTACCTTCGGACTTACAAGACAGCGTGCGCAATTTGCCCCATAGGAGCCTCTACTTAGAACTCGTCGAAGAAGAAGCATTAAGTACATATCCTGGCGCCCCAGACGCATTCCCAGAGTTCGAGATCCCAACTGACTTTGCAGTCATGGGCGGCACTTCCCAGCACGGTTCACTACAGTTGATGCTAGAAACACGACTAGGGCGTGAGCAGGCACTCGCAGCATTGTCGGATTCGATTATGGCATCGGGCTTTGTTGACTATTATGCATTGGCCGGGCGTCCTCTGAACGAGTTCATCGTGACTGAGATCACGCGCTCAACGCGCATATTGTGCAGCGATGATATGGCTTATTTATCGTTACTGTTCATTCGAGAAGATGAAGTTAACTCTGTGGTGTTGACAAACACCGCCGGGGCTTCTCTACCGCACTTCGTCTCTTGCCAGGACGAGGCTCAGCGGCCACCAGGTTTTAGTGTCTACGGCAATGAGTTGCGGGCGATGATGCAGGATGCGCCGGTTCTGGATCTTCCCTCCGATGCCGTCGTCATCCATGCTCCCTTCATTGGCAACACTTCGCGAGCTTCCGATACCTACAGAACTAGCGCCATGTTTGTTAGCGATTTAGGTCTATCGCAATTGCAGCAATTGTTCGCGCAACAAACGAGAAGCCAGTCTTGGATAGAAGTGCACCAATCTGTCGACGATGCTTACGCCTCGAGTAACTGGGTGAGAAACATCAATGACCAAAATTCACTTTATGCCGAGATAACACTCGAACAACGCGCTGATGCGCGATTTTTACTTCGCATGGCAGTCTCCAGAACACCACCCGAAAACTAGGCCCTAAACCTTTCTAATCCCAAAGTACACGCCGCCGATGGCAATGCTTAGAGCTAGCGCGCCGAACGCGAAAACGATATCACCTGGAACCCGCAGCCACACTAAAGTTTCCATCGCGGGGCTATGGATGAACTCAGCCGAACGGGCAAACCAATAACCGAACTGGCTGACGTTGTAGGTTTGCCAGAGCCCAGCGGGCAATAACGCAAATAATATCATCATCGCCAAGCCTATGTTCAAGCTCCAGAACGCCCTATTCATCCAACGATCACTCCATTGAAAGTGTGGCGCCATTCCCTTGAGGCAGAAGAGCATCAACCCTATCCCTAACATGCCATATACGCCGAACATGGCACCGTGTCCGTGGGCGGCTGTGGTATTCAGACCTTGCATATAGTACAGCGCGATTGGGGTATTTATTAGGAAGCCCAACAGGCCTGCCCCCACTACATTCCAGAAGGAAACGGCTGCAAAAAATTTCAACGGCCATTGGTAGATATGCGTCCATTTCGCTTGCTGTTCGAGTTTCGTATGCTGATAGGCTTCGAACCCAATCACCGCTAATGGCACTACTTCCAAGGCAGACATTACGCCTCCTAGTGCGATCACAGAGATAGGAGTGCCGCTCCAATATAGATGATGGAAGGTACCCAGTACGCCACCGGTTAAGAAGACAATGGTGGCAAAGAGAACGGAGATAGTGGCGGTAGATGAGCGCAGCAATCCCATCTTCACGAATAGCAAGGCGATAATCGTAGTGGCAAATACCTCGAATACACCCTCAACCCAAAGATGGACTACCCACCAACGCCAGTACTCCATGATGCTGATGTGGGTATGCTCTCCCCAACTTAGGCCAGCGCCATAGAGTAAACCGATGGCTGTCGAAGATAGTGCCAACAAGAAAATGAGGGAGCGATTGTTATCGCGGTTGGTGATTTCGGGCCAAAGCGCGCGGAACATCAGTAGCAGCCACACTAGTAGACCTACGAACAAGAATATCTGCCAGAACCTACCAAGATCTACGTATTCGTAACCCTGGTGACCGAACCAGAAATTCATCGTTAGATTGCTGAAGAACTGATTGATCCCCAACCACTCCCCAGCAAAAGAGCCCACAACAATGATGAGTAGACAGACGTAGAGAAAGTTGACGCCTAGGCGCTGGTACTTTGGCTCATGACCGGAGATGAGGGGCGCAACGTATAAGCCTGTGGCGAGCCAAGCCGTTGCGATCCAAAACACCGCCAGCTGAGTATGCCAGGTTCTAGTAACACTGTAGGGCAGATATTCTGATAGAGGGAAACCATAGAAATCCTGCCCCTCAACGGCATAATGCGCCGTAATGGTGCCCAATATAATTTGCAGACCAAACAGCGCAACCACCGTCCAGAAGTACTTAGCGGTGGCGCGCATAGACGGCGATTGTACGGCATTACCTAGAAGGTTCACGGCAGCGACACCCCCTTCCGGCGCGAGATTCTGCCGCCAAATATCGTATTGCTGCGCGTAGAACCATACTAATGCCGCAATGGCACCGATCAATAAGACTATGCTTAGTAGAGTCCAAATTAGGAGACTCGGGGGCGGCGTATTGTCGACTAGGGGGTCATAAGGCCAGTTGCTAGTATAGGAGATATTGTCGTCGGGGCGGTTGGTGACTGCGCTCCAACTGGTCCAGTAGACGAAGGAGCTTAAGGCGTGCATATCCTCATCGCTGAGGGTGACAACTGTGGAGAACGCGTATTGCTCTCGTAACTCACGCGAAGCATCCGAATCGATGGCCTGAAAAATATTGGCATATTGCCTAGCTACCCGTTCGATGGCTTGTGCGCGTGTTTCACTAATAGTAATGATGCCCGTTGCGCTATCCCACGTGTTCTCACGTATCGCAACTTGCATGCGAGCCTTTTGAGCTTCTTGCTCGGGTCTATCTAGCGAGGCGAAAGCAACACCATATCGCTCCAGAGATGACAACTCGAGTATCTCCAGCGCTTCCCGGTGCAACCAATCGGCGCTCCAGTCGGGCGCTAGATAGCTGCCATGCCCCCAGATTGAACCCTTCTGCATGCCACCTAGAGATTGCCACACATTTTGACCGCGTTGGATATTCGCGAGAGTGAAGATTGAAGAGCCGTTAGTCGATAGAACCTGTGTCGGAAGAGGAGGTGCCTGCTGATATATCTCGCGACCGAAGAACAGCAAGACGGAGACACTGATAAGAGTAGAAACTGCGAGAATGCGCCAAAGAGACTTTTTACTGAAAACAGCTTCATAACTTTTCATACTTGGTCCGGAAAGGTGAACTTCGAGTTGAAGCCACTCTATCGCTAGCTTCAAGCTGGGCGCAATCTTGCAGAATCGAATTCGCCTTAAACTTACGAGAGATCAAAGTAAACAAGTCTAAACGGGGATTGCTCTTGGAATTACTCAGTCATTTGACTCAATAAAGACAATGGTAAGCAAGACGACGGCATCTGTGAGTGCGAGCAGCGAGTGCATCTCATTGGGCAGTAGATACAACAATTGCCCAGCACTGAGGGTTTTGCTTGCCCCCATCGCAGTAAACTCGATCGTACCGCTAATACAATGCACAACAATTGGTCCGGCAACCTAATGACTCTTGAATTGTTCACCGGCGCGAAAAACGAGACGTGCCAACTCCATATCACGTGTCTTTACTATCGCCTTGGCGTGTTCTTCGGGTAGGTCTTTTGCCCATGTATCGAGGTCAACGACCTCTGCAGGTGATGCGTGATGTGTAGCCATGAAAGCGTCCTCGTGAGTCGATTTTTTTATTATTTGCACGTTCAGAATACACCGCTGCCTCTATCTTCACAAAACCTCGTCGACGCCGCGGCAATGACTAACTATTGGACCTTACTTTCCATTTAGACTTTAGCTGGGGGGCCCAGGAGGATCGGCGCGAAGACATAACCATAGCATAGGAATGCGGCAATCCAAGACAAAGCCGAAAGGCTGATTAGCAACTGCATATCGAGCATACTCGCACCTACCCGCAGTACCGCCGTGAGGTTCAGCAATAAGATACTGCAGGTCAGCGCAGGATGCGCGACAAGTGCGCGATTGGTGTGCCCCAGAGCCGCTCGACTCGAGACACTGACGATCATGCCGGCGATAGCCCCAGTGGTCAGCGCGTGTATCCCTGCAGAGGGCGACACCCACCCGAAACTGGCTAGCGCCATGAGTGCGATACCAACGGGAATCCACGCATAGGACAAGTGCAGCATCCATACCAATGGATCGCTCAAGGTGAGATGCCCTAACCAACGCGATAGACGCAAGGCGTGCAGCGCGGCGGCGATCATGCCCACCGCTAAGGTCACGATTGAGGGAGCGGATAACACTGAGCATAGCGCGAATCCGACAAAGGCGAGTATCGCAAGGAGGTCGATGTAATTGAATGCCGCAGGCATGTGGGCTGGAAGTGCTGGTACCTGCTGCGATGCCGACTGTCGTCGCAGCCAATTGCCAGTGAAGGCAGGAATGACTCGGCCACCGATGATGGTTACTAACAACACCACCAAGTACATTTGTGCCCACAAAAACGAGCGCTGCAGTGCCGCTTGATGAAGCTCGGCATAGTGCCAGCCAGCATCTATCAAAAGCATTGCCCCAAGCACAAACAAAAGCTTGTAGTTGCGCCGGTTGCCTGCGCGCAGTATCTCGTTGGCGGCAATCATCAGCAGCAAAGTCCAGAAGCCGATATCGAAAATGGCGGCAGCTACCGCAGAGTCTAAGGCAAGGCGACCGCCAAGCCACACCGCGCACAATAGCATCAGAGGCCAACCGGAGATTGCCGGCCTATTGGTCCAGTTAGCAACAGCGGTCAGAAGAAATCCGGCAATCGCAGCGCCGGCAAAACCGTTTAGCATCTCATGCCCGTGCCAATAGACGGGATTGCGTTGCCACGCGAACGGCACAACACCACTCCACGTCAGCGACCAGAACAGGACCATGGCTATTGCCTGAACGACCAGCAGTAGAAAAAAGGGCCGGAATGCATAGCTAAACAACAGGTCAAAACGACTTTCAGTCTTCATCGATGCGCTCCTTAGTCCTTGCTAACAAGTCCTGAAAGCTATCGGTAGAAATTTCAGCTATCAACAATTTCTTCGCAAAAGCATTTAGGTTGCAAGCAGACAAGTGTAGCAGTCTTTAGTTGTGTTTGAGCCTCATTCAAGATTCGGACTCTCCATTCGACTGGGCGTTTCCCGGCCTCACTCCACAGAACCTCTGACGCCACGACGCTATATCACGTAGAATCGAAACACATCCATTTCGAGACCGTGCCCTTACCCCTTATGCAAACACTACAAAACTGGACAGCTAGTTTAGATTCCGCCCAACGCTTATTACTTTTACTTGCCGTCGCGATTGCCGCCCACGCACTAGTTACCGTAATCAGAAGAGTCTCCTCTTACGCGATAATGCACTCAAGTGAGCGCAATTATCGCAAGACCGTTTCACTGATTAGCTTGTTTTCCAGCTCCTCCATCTTTTTCATCTACTTTGCAGGAGTCGGGGTTGCTCTCAGCGAGCTAGGTGTGCCGATTGCTGGTTATTTGGCTAGTGCGTCGATTATCGGGCTGGCCGTCGGTTTCGGTTCGCAGGGCCTAGTGCAGGATGTCGTGTCTGGCCTTACCTCTATTTTCTCCAACATCTACGATATCGGCGATATGGTGGAGATTGGCGGACAAGTGGGAGTGGTGAAGAATATAGGTTTGCGCTTTCTCGAGATCGAGAACCCCTTGGGCGCGAGAGTGATGGTGCCTAACCGTCTTGTCACAAACGTGATCAACTACAATCGCGGCTACATCCGTTGCATTGCCGACATCACATTGCCAGAACATGACGATGCGGGGCTGGTCGATAGGCTTACTCTCATCGCCAATGGCGTGTACGAACAGTTCCCTGGCATCTTGGTCACCAAGCCCACCATAGAAGGTATTAAGCACACTGGAGCTGGGCGCAGTTACTTGCGCATCAAGTTTCGTATTTGGCCAGGCCGTGGCGCACCGATAGAGCAATCGTTTCGCCAGGAAGTCGTGCAAGAGGTTAGCAAGATTGATGCTAGCTACAAAGAATGGATGGCCGCGGTGTATTACGAGGTGGAACTCAAGATCAAACCACCGAAAACAAAAACACCCAAATAGAACCAAAGGGGTCAGGGTCAAAGGGGGGATCAAAGGGGTCAGAGTAACTTGATCGTTTTCCGATCAAGTTACTCTGACCCCTTTGATTTTACTCTGACCCCTTTGATCCGAATGGCGTTAAAGCGCTTCGTCGAACGCTCGGAACACTGCATCGCGGTGGGCGGCATACTCGGCGCCCTGCGCGGTTCTCCAGGCGCTCAGCGCTACTACCACTAAGTTATTCGCCGGGTTGATATAGATTCCCTGTCCGAAGATTCCACTTGCGCGGTATATCCCATCAGCTTCCAGCCACCAGAGATAACCATACTGTGAGCTGCCCTTGGAAGGCTGGGTAGACTCCTGCATCCAGTTCGCTGGCAACACTTCCGTGCCGTCGGCCAAGACACCACCTCCCATCGCGAAGAGCCCCAATCGACCGAAATCGCGTAGTGTCGCATTGATGCAGCAACCGCCTAGTTCGCCATTGCCTACGCCATGAGTCTGCCAAGTGGCATCGGACTCCATGCCGAATGGTCCCCATATCTTGTGGGTAAGATAGGTGGACAGATTATTACCAATGGCCGCCCGCAAGATGGCACCGGCTAGGTTGGTTTCTCCCGTGTTGTAGTTGAACTTCTCGCCGGGTGCCGCTACTCGCTCCTTAGCGCCTAGAAATTGAAAGAGATCGACTAGGTTGCCAGGAGAGCTCGCTACGTCCGAATTCGGATCGGTGTAGTCCTCGTTCCACTGCACGCCAGAGGCCATTTGCAAGACGTTGCGGATGGACACCTGGTCGTAGGCAGAACCCTTCATCTGTGGCAAGTAATCGGTGACCATGTCATCGACACTGCCGATATAACCGTCTTTGATGGCAGCGCCGGTTAGCATCGACACCACCGATTTCGCCATGGAGAACGACACCCACAAACTATCTTCGTCGTTACCAAGGCCATAGCGTTCCAACACATTTTCACCATCCTTGAGGACAAGCAGCCCGGCGATGTCGTTGTGAATCATGAATTGATCGAGGCTGTACTGCATGCCATCCACTTCATACTGGAAGTCTGCAAAATTCACAGGGCGGAACGGCAGCTCCAGTGTGTAATCCCCTGCTTCGATTGTGCGCGTAGCGGCCATGGCAGGGATATTGCGGAAGCTGATGATCTGCGCATCGCCAGTTCTAGTTAACAAACCTCCCGTGGTGGGCAGATTCGCAAGATCATTAGCGGGGTCGACCCATCGCGCTTGTTGCGCATAAGCCCCTAATGGCGCAGCTAAGAACATAAGTCCAATCGTCAAGCGTGATGCAATTGTTATTGTATTTTTCGACATAGAATCCTCCGTCTTTAGCATGCATTGGACTCCAATTTCCGAGCAGACTCAATCACCAACACACGCAGCAAGACACAAACATACTTGTTTGATGCTCATCAACGTTACTGGAGAGTGCGACAACATGACGCATTGGAAAGCCACACCGGGGCACCCATAAAGAGGATAATGAACTTGTAGATAGACATTTTATGTAAGATTGTTAGGACACCTCAACGAGACTAAGGGAGTGCATATGTTCGATGAAAACAGCGCGTCTCAACGCATTCGAGTTCGGCTTACAAGCGCCCTACTCTCTATTGGCCTTCTCGGCAGCATTAGTGCCATGGCTGAGCCTATGGATGCAGACTACGCAGCCTTCTTGCAGGCGAGAGGCGAGGCGTCTTGGATAAACGCCAATGCCGAGCACCCCTTAGCTAACGAGGCCTTCCGGCCAATCCCATCACTGGCGCAATATCCCGCAAGTACAGCCAAGCGAGACCTTGGATTCGCTCTGTTCCACGACACCTCACTCTCACGGGATGGCACGGTGGCGTGTAATAGCTGCCATATGGGCATGATGGGGGGTACCGATGGCATGAGTATGGCAAGGGGCATCGACGGCGAGCGAGGTCCACGCAACACCCCCACCGTGTTCAACGCGGCGTTCAATTTTAGGCAATTCTGGGATGGCCGCGCGTTCGATCTAGACACTCAGTCTCTCGAACCTATTAGTAATCCCCTCGAGATGGGACACGATCTCAATGCTGTCGTCGCTCAACTCAAGGAAGACCCGCGCTACACAGCTATGTTCGAAGAGGCATATACCGATGGGGTAACTGCCGCGAATCTAGGCAATGCTCTGTCTCAGCACACCAAAGACATGACGCGCTCAGACTCGGCCTTCAACGACTATCTCAACGATGAGAATAAAGCTTTGCCGGAACAGGCAGTGCGGGGCAAGTCTCGCTTTAATGCGCTGGGCTGCGTCGCCTGTCATAACGGCATTAATATTGGCGGCAACTCCTATCAGCCCATCGCCAGCTCCTTTACCACAGCGCTGCAATACGCCCTGCCAGGCGAGGAAGGCTTAGCGGCACGAAGCGGGCGCGAAGAGGACCGCTTAGTGTTCAAAGTGCCTCAACTGCACAATGTCGCGATGACTGCGCCCTATTACCACGACGGCAGTGTGCCTACTTTGAAAGACACGATTCGCAGAATGGGGGCACAGCAGACAGGCCGAATTATCAGCGATCAAGATGTAGAAGATATCAACGCCTTTCTCGGCAGCCTAAGCAGTGCCTTCTTCAACGGCATGAACATGCACAATATGACGAACGATGAACTGCAGAGCGCCGTGCGCGGGCAGATGCCAGACGCCATGGGCAAAGGCCACATGATGCAGGGGCAAGACCATGCGCAGCACATGCAACATATGCAAAACATGAATCACTCCGCAGGACAGGGCATGCATCACGCGCCAGCCTCCACAAGTACCGAAGCTAGCCCTGAACCAGCCCATCAACATGGAGAACATTGAGAGATGAAAAAGCAATTAGTTATGAAAGGCTGTGATCGTCCCTTTTTAGTTGGTTTGATGCTGTTAGGCTTGGCATTGCCATGTGTCGGCAACGCACAGATTAACGACGCACATCACGAAGACTACCAAGCAGCACTGAATGTCGTGGCACAGGGCGAGTCGCGAATTGCACAGGCCATGATGCAGGTACAATCGGGTCAGGTGGCGCATTATGATTTTTTGCAGAATGAGCACATCGAGTTAATACGACACTCCCGGGCGCTCGCATGGCCGCCCGGCAGTATCGATGCAAACAAAAAAGATGAACTACGTAAGAATGCGATAGCCCTACTGGGCTCTGCGGAGTCTCTAGAGTGGGTTATTTCCGATTATTTGCGGGCCATTGCACAGGTGCGTAGTGCCACGAGTAATACGCTTGATATTGCGGAGCAAGCAGAACAACAGGCTACGGGTGCACTCAAGGCTGACTTCGAATCACTGCAAGTCGCAACACTGATGTTTATGGCCTCTGCCTACAAAGAGGAATGGACGCCACTGACACAGGCATTCGACAAGGTGCTCGGCGCGGACATCACAGAACAGACGCGCAGAGAACTTGAATTCCAAAGAGAGAAGCTAGCAGCTTTCACACCTCTACTCCAAGTACACATGAAAGCATTGCAAGATTCGGATGTAGACGTCCGCGCGGCTAGCCTTCAAGCCTCATACGAAGCAGCGATCTAGAAAGTCGACTTGATCTTGAACAACAGCTGAGCGCCGGTGTTAGTGCAGCTATATTCGATTTCGCGAAGATCGCGATTTCGAATATGGCCGTTGTAACGCTTCCTCTCGAAACAGCGCTCGGAGTCGATGGCATTGTTCACCTCTAGTCGATAGGTAAAATTGCGATAGCCAACCTTCTCGACAAACGCCGTTAGGTCCGTTCTAACTTTACCGACGCCATAGAACAAGACATTGTCTATGTCATAGCGCACACGGTTACCACCTGTGCCCCCAACCCCGCCAATACCGTCCTGGTAACTCATACCGTAGCTTAGATTGTAGGCAGAAATATCGTGTCGGAAGCCGATGCGAAAACTGCCCCTATCGATTGGGATAATGGTGCGCTTCTTGGCGATAAGCGGGTCATAGATATACGCGTCTTCTAAGTTCAAGCCTGCCGTAACAACCGCGCTGGGGAGATTAAGAAAGCCCAAGCGAATACTCGCATTGAGATACAGCCCGAAAATCTTACCGTCGCCAACATTGCCGTTGGTGCTTAGCAGCGTCTGGGGGTTCGGGGAGATATCGATACGGCCGATAGAGTTACGCACATCGTAATAGAACAGGCGCGAGTTGAGCACGCCGCTATCGTTAGGTAAACGATAATCGAGGTTTAGGTTGTAGCGCCAGGTTTGTTCTTGCTCTAAGCCTGGGTTGCCAACCTGAGTGTCTTGATCCTCGTCTTGAGCATTCACACTAGCGGAGAAGTCCGCGAAACTCAGCTGCGACACGTCTTTCTCTGCCGACATACGCAGTTGAAAGCTGCGGCTTATGTCGAAGCGAAAATCCAACTTAGGTTTTATGAAGTCGAAATCGCGTTTCTTATTCACATCTCCGGACTGCGCGATCTCGGAGACCTCGTACAAAAGGCTGCTCTCTAGGGACATGCGCGGGTTGATCTGCCAGTTGTGCACGGCAAAGCCCTCATAGCGAATCTCCTCCACTTGCGACACCGCATTGGGCACGAAAACCGGCGATAAGCCGCCATATTCGAGCGACGCAGGAGCCCCTGTTCTAGCCCCCAGCTTTAGTGCGGAGTTCTGTATGGTTTGCGAACCTTCCAGCCCTAATTCAAGAGCCTGATTACCATAGAGATTCCACGCATAGGAGGTCCGTACAATGCGCTCTCTATAACGACTGTCGGAGGCGAGAAAGAGGTTCTTCGTCTCGGGCTGCCCTTGCCCAGAGGACACATAGCGCTCGCGCACGCTGTCATTATTTTTCTCGTTCACAATGAACAAGACTTTGTATTTAGCGCCGCCATCGAAGCTGTGCTCGTAGTCCCCGCCTAGCTCCCAGTTTGTGGCCGTTGCGGGTAAGTCTTCTCGCTCAATAAGAAGTGTATTCGGAGTGGTTTTGAGGTCGGTGATCTTGCGTAACAAGGTCGCGGGCGGGTCATTCTCGCCATAGAGCGCATTTAAGGACACGCGGTCATTGTCGCTCATCTGGTAAACGAGATTCGAATTGAAAGTGTAGTTCGTTTGTTCACGCTGCCGATCGAATACTCGAGTCTCATTAAGCCTGCCATCGGCCAATACACTCAACTCCCTACTCTCTTGCAGCTCGTAGCCAGACCCGAGAGTGGCATTGACTAGATAATTCAAAGAACCTCGCTGCCCGCTATAGGATAGCGAGCCAGTTGGGTCCAGGGTGCCATCATGGTAGTAAGCTGCACCCGCCTCTGCGGAGATGCTAGAGCTCGCCTGCACTTCCAGCAACACGATATTCACGAGCTGACCGCTATTGCGCACATCTAAGTCGCCGGATGTGCCGCGAATGATCTCGATATAGCTGACCTGGTTTGCAGGAATACGATCCAGTTGAGCCCCAGTCTCATTCGCTTTTCCTGCCAGACGCTTGCCATTGATCAATATCTGGCTCTCGCTGCCTAGCCCGCGATTATTGTTATTACCTACACTAGGCACCTGATTGCCATCTAGGGCCAGTGCGATTCCGGGTATTCGATTTAGCATGTCATTCACAGACACCGCACCGAATTCCGCGAAATAGCTCGCGGGATAGCGCACCGAAGCACTCTCATCAACAGAGTCTTGTGCGAAACTAGTAGAGACGGGAAGGCAGAGAATAAGAATGGCAACGAACGTGGCGGGGTGTCTAGTCAAAATTGGGCTCGCTTAAATTGTTTTTATTGTTATATGGCAGTTTGCGCATTAAACGTGAGCTAGGGGATTCCGTCTACCGTTTTGCGGAATAAGACTGGTGAGTATTGAAAAAAGTGGATATCAGAATCACTCAGGCCAAGCACAATCAACAATCACAGAGAAAAGGGATCTCTCGCTATAGAAAGAAATGGCCACTAAGCTCTAACTAGGCACCGTTGAAATAGCACCGTATAATGCGGCTCAGAACAAGAATCACTCGAACAGTTTAGCCGATACCCCTGATGATGGTAGTTTACTTAAACGCACTATTTCTGCCTTGTGCGTAGCTAAAACTTTAATTTCTTCTTTGATATCACTCCGAAATCACATCCCATAAAGCCCCACTGTTAAAGGTGAAGCTTTCACAGTGCAAAAAGGCGCTTTAGTGTCATCGCGCGGTTAAAGGTGACCCATTAATGCTCGACTCAAATCTGCAAAGCCTCCGGTCTAAGCCGCTGTTGCCCAATGAGCCAAGAATCATCAACTCGGCATTCCAGCAGCTTTTGACTGACCGCTACCTAACACCCAATTTGCATGAGCTAGAAAGTTACTTCCTTGCTATCCGCGAATCTTTGGATAGTGAATTAAGCCAGCTAAAACCGGTGAAACTGGGCAAATCCTACCCACTAGGCCAATGTTTAGAGATCGCCGAAGCGGTTTATAAGCGTTTGCGCGCGGCGAGGCAATTTGCATTGCCACCTCATGCTATAAAGGGATTTGACGCGATGCGCGCGTTTCTCAGAGATGGGGGCAGTTTTAGACAGGTCTGGGGCGATTTACGCGGGCAGTATTTCCAAAATGCCTTTCAACTAGGTACTCTCTACCTCGATGTCGCCAATGATACTGTCGTGGCCACCAAACCGAAGATAGAAATTCTGCCGTTTGAGCAGGCTAATATTGTACCGATAAGAGACTTTGAGCATTTTATCATTGTTGCGCAGCGGTACTGGAAGGACGAGGTTTATCCAAATCATGTATTACCAGGGCTAGCCCCTTATTGCCCCCTAATCCATATGAGCAAAGTAGGGGCAGTTAGGCTCCATGACGCGACACAGTATATGATAGGAATGACACGAATTAAGGCATTTGAGCCTAGCGAGACAGTGCTACGCGCAGCCCCTATGCCCCAAGACCTATTCGATGCCGTTCGTGAAGCACTCAAAGGGACTTCCTTACGAGTTGCAAGTAATCCAGAGCAAGGCCGTCGCGAGGCACTGCGACAGTGCCAACAGTACAGAGCTAAACGCTGGCATCAGAGCGACAAACCCTTTGATAAAATCTTATTGGAAGTACAACAATCCAATTACCGTTTTTCACAATTTCAATTCACTAGAAAACCCAAGGAAATAGACATGGCAACAGTCAAAATAGACGACAAAGAATATGATGCAGACAGCCTCTCAGAAGAGGCCAACACGCAGTTGCAAAACCTGCGCTTCGTCGATCAAGAGCTAGCGCGCCTGCAAGGCCAAGCAGCAGTTTTACAAACGGCCCGTACTTCTTACGCTAACGCGTTGAAAGCGGCATTACCTGACGGTAAGTAAGCAATGCCTAAGGAGTTACTAGGTAGCCAGCCTGCCCTGCGGGGCAGGAGCTTGTGTCTCCTCCACCATCAGCTATATCCTCTCTATTAAATTGCGATTCTCAATCGCTCGCATCCCGCCACTCATCGCCACGAAAAAAGAGCCTTGCTATGAAATTCACACTACCCCTGCTGAGTTTGGTATTGATAAGTGCCTGCTCCGAACCCACAACGCAACAAACAAGCGAACCGGCCCCACTGGCAACAGTAGCTGTTGAAGCTACCGACGGCTGGAACTTGGGCTATATGGCAGCGGTTGCAAACCCCTATGCCACGGACGCAGCAGCATTAATGCTAGCGCAAGGCGGGCATGCCGTGGACGCAGCGATTGCAGCTCACCTAGTCCTGGGCCTAGTAGAGCCAGAGAGCTCGGGCATCGGTGGCGGTGGCTTTATGGTGGTGTATGAACGCGAGGAGAAACAGGTGCATTTCCTCGACGGTAGAGAGACAGCCCCAGCAGGCGCAACGGCCGATATGTTTATGCGTGAGAATGAACAAATGGGTTTTCTCGATGCATGGCAGAGCGGCAAGTCAATTGGGGTACCCGGCGCCATTGCCTTGTACAAACTAGCCCACGACGAATACGGCAAACTGCCCTGGGCCACTCTGTTCGAGCCGGCGATTCAGCTTGCCAGTGAAGGCTTTGAGGTAACCGCGAAGATGGCTGGCTATCTGCCCCAGTTGGCGCAGATCTCCCGCTTAGACGAGAATCCCGGATCAGCGGAATACTTCTACCCAAATGGTCAGCCCTTGCAGGCCGGCAGTTTATTGCGCAACCCAGAATATGCACATACGCTGCAGCGCGTGGCTCAGGAGGGACCTTCTGCGTTCTATAGCGGCGAGATAGCCGAAGCGATGGCAGAAGCTGCGCAGGCTGGCCCAGAGGCGGGCAGTATGACGGTAGAGGACATCGCTGCCTACAAGGCAGTGTCGCGCCCTGCTGTTTGCGGTGCTTGGCGCGCCTTGAATATTTGCTCCGCCACGCCTCCTTCTTCGGGCGCCATGCAAATCATGATGGCGAACCTGTATGACGGAATGGTGTCCGAGAATGCCACGCAAGAGCAGCAAATAGCGGCATTCGTCGATGCCCAACGCCTTGCCTATGCGGACCGCGATTACTATTTTGGCGATCCAGATCGTATCTCGGTGCCTGTTGAGCAGTTATTGGATCCGCGCTATATCGAGGCGCGTGCTAACAACCCAACCGCCCCTGGTGATACTCCTGTAGCTGGCGACCCGAGCGCAGTGCTAGGTAACGACAGCGCCGCTATCTGGTCCGCGGATAATACCGACGAGGTTGCCGGTACCACCCATTTCTCTATCGTCGATAATGAAGGCAACGCGGTCTCGATTACGATGACCGTCGAGTCACCCTTCGGCTCTGGCCGCTGGGCGGCAGGCTTTCTCCTCAACAACGAGATGACTGACTTCGACCGTGGCTTCGACGCCAGCGCAGCAGAGCCAGCCAATATGATTCGTCCTAGCGCCCGCCCACGCTCCTCCATGTCGCCCACCATCATTCTGGATGCCGATATGGACCTGTATATGGTCACGGGCTCGCCGGGCGGCAACTCAATCCCTGCGTATACGGCCAAGACGGTTTTAGGAATTGTCGACTGGGGCATGTCCGTGCAAGAGGCGGTGAACTTCCCCAATATCATCGCCCGTGGCGATACCGTGCGTGTAGAGATCGGCCGCGAGCCAGGACAGGAGCTGTCGAACTCTCTAACAGCCGCTGGCTACAAGGTTGAGGAAGTGGACGGTGAGAACTCTGGCCTGCACGTTATTCTAGTTACCGAAGATGGCCTAATCGGCGCTGCAGACCCGCGCCGTGAAGGCACTGTGGTGAGTGGCAAGCTTTAACGAGCGATCAAAGTGGGGATCAAAGGGGTCAGAGTAACTTGATCCGGAATTACCGGATCAAGTTACTCTGACCCCTTTGATCGACCCCTTTGATCGGCCGGGCTAGGGCAGCATGCGTTTGAGCGTGTTGTCCTTGACCAGATAGTGGTGGTAGAGCGCAGCGAACGCGTGTATCGCGATAAAGAAATAGCCGGACATTCCTAGCACCTCATGTGCCTCCGAGGCTAAACCAGCAAGGCTTTCCGACTCGGATACCAGCGATGGTAGCGCCAGTCCCCACAGACTCACAACATGCCCTTCGGCGTTGACCATGATCCAACCGATCAGAGGTGCGCCAATCATCAACACATAGAGATAAACCTTCATCAGCTTTGTGATACGCATCTGCCACGTCGGTGGTTGCGGCACTATGGCCGGAATCTTCGCACGTAGAATAGTCACCGCTCGGAACAGAGCAATCGGCAACAGACACACACCAAGATAGATATGCCAGTCTTCCATTGGGCGCCGCAGGGCGTGCCCTCTAGGCAAAGACTCATGCAACTCGATGCTGATGTAGATCGCCGCCATAAGCACTAACGTCAACCAATGTAGCGTAATAGAAAGTGTCGAATAGCGGTCATGTCTGGCAGTGTTGTTCATACGGAACTCCCTTTTCAATTAGTACTTGGGACATTATCCTCCCAATACTTAAGGCTTCCTTACGATATCTTGGCTAACGGCAAGTAGCTTGATTCAGATCAAAGGGGTCAGAGTAACTTGATCGAAATATGATCACGAATCGACAGAGATACTCCTACCCACTAATCGCGCTAAACGCACAAATTAATAAAATCGAAACCACCGGAGCATGCCAAATGAATAAGAATATTATTGCAGCTGCAATTTTGAGCTTTTCCGCCTGCGCCCCTAACGTTTTAGCTCAAGCGCCCCAAACCCTGCCCGAAGGGCCCGGCAAAGCCTTGGTTGAGAACCTTTGCAGCAGCTGCCACAGCATCGCTACCATTACGCGAGCTGCTGGCTTTAGTCATGCACAGCAGTGGCATGACTTGTTCTCAACCATGATCAAACTCCCTTCTGCGCAAGCCAATACCATCGCGGAGTACTTAGCAGAGCATTACCCAGAGGACCCCTCCAATCGGCCTAACTTGATCGCCGGTGATACACAGATCGAAATCATCGAATGGACAGTCCCAACACTTGGTCAAAGAGCGCGAGATCCCGTCGAAACTCCCGATGGCTCCATCTGGTGGACGGGAATGTGGGCGAGCCTAGCTGGGCGCTTGGACCCAAACACTGGGGTGATGGAAGAGTTCCGCCTACCTCCCTCCTCTCGACCCCATACTGTAGTGCCCGACACAGAAGGCAATATTTGGTACACCGGTAATAGCAACGCCACTATCGGCAAGCTAGACCCCGTCAGCGGCACTGTTACTGAGTTTAAGACTGAGGCACGTGACCCCCACTCTGCAACGTTTCATCCTAACGGCAATCTCTACTTCACCGCGCAAGGAGCCGGAATGCTTGGTCGATTGAATCCTTCCACTGGAAAAGTCGATGAAATCGAGACGCAGCCACGCCCCTACGGCATTAAAGTGGCAGGCGACGGCATGCTGTGGATTGCCTTTAATGGCACCAATAAAATTGGCAGCATGCATCCCGACACCATGGCTGTGAAATATTACGAGGTCCCAAACACGAGCACGCGTATTCGCCGATTAGATTTGGATAGCCAAGGCATGGTGTGGTTCGTGAACTCAACACAGGGCAAGATCGGTCGGCTCAACCCTGCCAACGGCGAGATCAAGCAATGGGACTCGCCAAGTGGCCCTAGCTCCCACCCCTATGCCATAGCCGTTATCGATGATGTGATTTGGTATAACGAATCCGGCATGCGCCCCGACGCACTTGTGCGCTTTAACCCACGCACCGAAGCGTTCCAAAGCTGGGCGATACCCTCAGGCGTCGGCATCGTGCGTAATATGTGGAAAACTGAGGCGGGAGACTTACTGATCCATCAGAGTAGCTCTAATCGAATAGGGCTGGTGAAGATCAATTGAAGCTCTAGATTTCGTAGGAGCGCTCGCCCTATTTATGGGGGGCACGCCCGCGAAAAATATTTAGCATGTAATTGACCCTCTTCGCGGGCAAGCCCGCTCCTACCTGCCAGTGGTTTTATTTTGCTAGTTCGAGTATGGCTTGCCATTCATTTGCGCTTACCGGCATAACAGAGAGTCTATTGCCTTTCTTTACCAATGCCAGATCCTCAAGTGCGGGACTTGCCTTGATCGCATCAAGGGAAAGGAGCTGGCTAAACTTCTGCACAAACACCACATCCACCGCTTCCCAGCGGGGCGAATCGCGCGAACTCTTCGGATCGAAATAAGGTGATTTAGGATCAAACTGTGCAGGGTCTGGATAAACACTTCGTGATACTCGCGCAGTGCCGGCCACCCCAATCAGCTTACAACTGGAATGATAGACAAACACCTCATCGCCCTCGTGCATTTGACGAAGAAAATTACGAGCCTGATAATTACGTACCCCTTCCCAAACCATAGGCTCAATCGGCTGCGCAGCGAGGTCATCGATACTACATTCGGCTGGCTCTGTCTTTAGTAACCAGTAGTTCACTGGCTCCCTCCTTTTTCAAAATTAAATTAGCATGCCACGATAATAGCATTCTCTAAAGACGCAAGCAGATTGCAAGGAGCGTTTCGTTCGCGGGTAGCGTGGCTATTGCGAATCGAATGCGAAACGTTCGATACTCACAGCTCAAGTCCTTTTATAGGTAAGCATAATGAAAATAATAACGAACGTGCTTAGTTTGATTCTATCGGTCTTGGTTTTGAGTAATCCGCTCAGTGCATTTGCGCAAACCAAAATCTCCTATGGTGCAGACCCAATGCAGTATGGCGAGCTCTCAATCCCTGCTGGTGCTGGCCCTTTCCCTGTCGTGACGTTTCTGCATGCAGGCTGCTGGAACTCCAGCGAAGGCATGATTAACGCATATCGAGCGATGGCCAAAGTGATGAACGAACATGGCATCGCCGCATGGAATATGCAGTACAGAGGCGCGTCAAGCCTCGGCGGCGGCTGGCCCGGCACCTGGTTGGACATCGCAAACGGTTTTGACGCGCTCGCTTCGATTGCGAAGGACTATCCAATCGACACGTCACGAGCGGTCGTGGTGGGACACTCCTCTGGTGGACACTATGGTGCATGGCTAGCAACACGGCCGCAACTTCCCCCGACTAGCCAAATCTATGTAAAACCCTTAGTAAACCCTATGGCATTGGTAATGGCCGACGCCTACATCAACCCTCTAGTCATCGATTCCATAGGCACTTCGGGCGAGGTCTATTGCGGCGAACCGCTCTTGGAGAAATTGGTAGGTGGACCCGTGGAGCAGAATATTCAGAACTTCCTAGAAATCTCTCCGCTGGAATGGCTGCCCTGGGGAATCCCGCAGGAATTTATCGTTAGCACCTATCGCTATCCAGTATCCCTCCCCCGCGAACTCGCCCAAGGTAAGACCGCGCTCAAAAGCCTGCCGGACTACCCCGCACTAGCCGTGCTAGCCGGCGACGAGTTCAATATGCGGCTCATCGATAAAGAAGGCCATGGCGATTTCGTAAAGGAAGGCGCACGAGGCTATCTCGCCACAATCTCCGCTGTACTCCGCCTACTCGGCAAGCAGACCGAATAGATCGAACGAATAGGATTGAAGGGTTTCAGATCAAAGGGGTCAGAGTCAGATCAAAGGGGTCAGAGTAACTTGAATTTTCAAATTACTCTGACCCCTTTGATCCCCCCTTTGATCAAGACGAAGCCTATAGACGATGTTCCTTAGGAAACTATATCTGTAGAATAGCCACTTGCTCTGACGGAAAGGTGCATTCCACCTTGTATCTGCACCTACGGCAGAGCTAACTGCAAACGGGTATTTTCTGCGACAATATGAGGCAATTCTCATCGCAATCAATTTTTATAGGGTGAAGGCATGAATTCTTCGCAAACAAGTGAGTCAGGGTGCTCGGCCATGAAAGGTTTCAGGCTCTCAATTTTTCTGCTGGCCCTGTTTTCCTTATCAGCAATGGCGGACGAGAACACAGCGCTGGCGAAGGAGTATCCTGAGCTGCAACAACTGCTGCTAGCCCACGATATTGTGCAGGCGCGCGTCTATGAAGAAATTAGCCTTGCTAATACATCTGACATCGCAGCCATAGGCCAGAGAGTCTTGCTGGATACTCTTGCAGAACTCAAGGAATCGAAAAACTCACACTACCACTCAGCCGGTGATCATTCGGCAATGTTGGGGCCACATCGCGTGTTTGAAAGTCGGGCAATTCCTGGCCTGCTGGGAGTTGTCAGGGGAAACTATAACGCCGACCAGGTAAGTAGCGCCTTAGCGGATGTGGGCAACCTACCTCCAGTAGCCGTAGAGACCTTGCAAAAGGGACGCCAATTTATTGAGTTACTTATTGAGATTTACATCAACCCCGCCTTCGAGGATAAGAAGGCCGCGGTGGCACTTGCAGTAGAGAGCTATTTGCAGAATGATCGGCTCGCTATCGCCCCCAAGCCGAAGTCCGATGAGTTGTTATCGGACCACGCGTGGGCCTATGCTTTCAAGGCCGGCTTTCCGCAACTCAGTGGCTTAACCTGGGCATCGCAATGGTTGAAGCTTGGTACGCTGGAACTGTTGGTATCAGAGCCGGATGTAGCATCACGCAATCAAGCCATCGCAACCCTATTGGAGCTTTACAATGAGAAAATAAACCGCCTGCATGGCAGTCTGGTTTCTCTGCCCACAGACATCCCTACCAGCCCCGTTATCGCACCCGCGTTCTTTGAACTGCATCCGGATGCGGCCTATATCATCGACAATCTGGAATTGTTAAAAGTAGTCATAGGCGACATCCTCGCCTATCCGGAAGTAGCAGACCGATGGCAGGAAATAGAACTAGCCGTGCAAAATTACACCGACAAAACTAGCAATTTCAGCGACGAAACAGATTATCTGTACTACACGCTGCGAGGTGGCATCTACAATGCCGGAGGACCTGCCCGGGGTGGCCTAAATCGGCCAGACCGAAACTGGTCACGGGAGCAGTCGGAGAATCCCCACATCAGTATCGGTACACAGCCTTCGCCTGATTAGCTTTGCTCATCAAATGAGTAGGAGCCAAGAAATCAGCCGTTTTTGCCACAGTGCTTCATTTTGGTGCACAATGCTCGATAATCTTGCACATCTAGTCGACAACTCGTAACATTTACACACTTGAAGTACGAGGCTCAAATGAGCATTATATGGAAATAAACTCATACTCATTGAATTTAGAGTTAGAAATACCCGTTAGTGTATTCAAAATGCCCATCCCAAACGAGGATATGGAAAATGATGTATAAAAAAGTCTTAAAAACGCTAGTAGTTTTTGCAGCATTCCCAGCACTTAGCAGTGCTCAGGAAGCCGCTCCACACCCCACCTATGCAAAAGAGGTGTCTCGGTTAATTCAGGAGAATTGTCAGAACTGTCACCAACCTGGATCAGTCGGGCCCATGTCATTCATGAGCTATGAAGAAGTGCGGCCTTGGGCTCCACTAATTCAGATGAGAGTCGCGAACCGCGAAATGCCCCCCTATCATTACGATAACGATGTTGGCGTTCAGCACCTCCAAAATGACTGGCGTTTGTCACAAGACGAAATCGATACAATTGTAGATTGGGTTAACGCCGGCTCGCCTTTGGGCAATCCGGAAGATCTACCGCAGCCCAAGATGTACCCAGCTGTGGACGAATGGCGTTTGGCAGGTGAACTCGGACTGCCCGATCACACAATTAAATCTGAAGCTTGGGATGTCCCTGCGAATGGTCAAGACCTGTGGTGGAAGCCAATTGTAGATTCCGGCATCGACGAGAGTCGTTGCATTAAGGCTGTAGAGACACGACCTTCGGCAGCAGCCATAGGCTCAACTCACCATGCCAACTCGCACTTCAAGGTTCTCGACGCAAATGGCGAATGGGTAGATGGCGACCGTCTGTCCGAATTTGCGATCGGCAAACTCGGTGAGAAAGTACCAAAAGGCGCTTGCCGAAAAGTACCGGCGAATTCAAAAGTTGAATGGGAGATTCACTATTTCCCCAACGGCGTTGCTGTGCCAAATGATCAAGTGACCATAGGCATCTGGTACCACGACGAAGAAGATGGGTTTGTCGAAGAAGAAAGCTACCGCCAAGACTTGCGCGCCTATACACTCTCTGCCTCAACAGATGATTATATGATTGCCCCCCATGGCAAGCTTATGACACAGGGATTCAGGTCTTTCGACCATCCGGTTCGTATCGACAGCTGGCAGCCTCATATGCATCTGCGTGGTGTCGCAATGTCATTGGAAGTGTTTTATCCGGAAACGGGCAGAACAGAAGTATTAAGTCAGGCTTCCAATTGGACCTCCGCCTGGAACCACAGCCACACCTATGAAGAAGGTTACCAGCCCCTTATTCCTGCGGGCGCGACCCTTATCATGACTGGATGGTATGACAACACTGAAAACAACCCCATGAATCCAGATCCGGATCAATGGGTGGGCTCAGGTCAGCGTACGACTGACGAGATGTCACATGCGTGGATTGCTGTTTCCCACCTCGATGAAGAAGCCTATCAGGCCCTTCTTACCGAGCGCAAAGAGCGAGACAATAGCAGCGTTGCCAGCTTGGACAGTGGAGCTCAATAATGGTTTGTTTGAAAGTTTCTAGACTATTGTTACCAATGCTGGCGGGGCTGCTTATAGCAGCCCCCCTGCATGCTCAAATACCAGAACGGTTCCGCGATTATCCCTTGGCGACTCGCGGAACGACTGGTGAAATAGTGGCCCCTATGTTTAATGGCTGGATTGCCAACGAAGATGGGTCGACAACCATGATCTTTGGTTTCGCCAATCAGAATAGAAAGGCGACCGTGGATGTTCCGCTAGGGCCCAATAACAAGTTGGAACCAGCCCAATTTCAAGGAGCACAGCCTACTCATTTTCCCGTATACAGCAGACGTGGATTCGTTGGTATTCAGGAACGAGGCGCCTTTGGAGTAGTTGTGCCAGCAGACATGGCAGGCACCGAAGTTATCTGGACGCTAACATCTGGCGGTAACACTTACTCAATACCAGGCCGCGCCACATCAGCTGCCTATGAGTTAAGTGCTGGCATATCCGCTGCAGGCTCTTTGAGGCCTGCTATTAGATTCAGCGAGAATGGACCTGAGTCCGTTAATGAAGTGGGTATCTATGCAGAGCCTAAAACTGTCAAAGTCGGGCAGCCACTTACGCTTTCTGCGCTGATGCAGGATCGAGGGGAGCGTGACGGTTATGCAGACGTTTCGCCCTATTACGATCTTGGCACTTTTTGGGTTATGCATCAGGGCCCAGCTGAGCCGGAAATAGAAACGCCGGAGATTCCTGGAAGTGTGCGCGCGGAAAACAATCCAAGCGATCCAAACATTAATGAATGGACCGAGGTTTCAACTCAGGTGACCTTCCCAGAGCCTGGGAATTACATAATCCGCCTTAGAGTAGATAATTTCGAGGCTCCAGATAGCCAATTCGATAATGTCTGTTGTTATTCCAACGCTTACTTCCCGGTAACCGTTAATCCTTAAACCTTGGGTAATGTGCAAGCAGCAATCGCTGCTTGCACATTGTTCTTTGTGTCCCTTCCTAACACTTGGCCTGCTCATCTTCCGCTTTGACATGTTGTGACATCCAATCGACCGACCTAACAAGGAACGGCGATCAGATCCTCGTGAAGTTCTACTACCTATTCCAACGCTAGATTCGAGAATACTAGCCTTGTACCAAGCGCTAGTGATCTATCGAATTGGTTCTGGCCTTCAGGGAAATCGCGAAACTCAGGAGTGCGATGGAACCTGCCAAGGGATGCGTTTATACTATTTTCACATCCCGCAATCGGGATCAACAAATAGATTGGCTCTCCACCAGCCTTAACTAGGTAAACGGTATAAATAGAACCAATCGAGGAATTGGAACATGAAAAACAAACTGAATCGTAAGCCCAAGCCGGTCGCAAGAAAGACCTTGCTGGCCTCTGCCATGGTAGCTGCCTACCTCTTTACCAGTGCTCTGATGGCACAGGAAGCCACCCAGATACAACTGCAGTATCCGCAGGTCGCGGACCTGTTTAACGCCTTCGACGTCACCCAAGCTAAATCCTTTGAGGAAATTGCTGCAATCAATGCTAATCCGGCGACGCAACAGGCTCAGAATGAACTACAAATGAGCCTGAACAAGCAGGCCAAAATGACCATGAGCCAGATGATGGCCTCTGCCATGATGTCGCATGGCGGCGACATGCCCATGGGCATGAGCAATGGCCCGCACCACAATCTGGAGGTCGAGGCACGAGTCAGACTTATGGAAATGATGCGCGGCAATCACAGCCACGAAGCGGCGGAAGCAGCCTTCGAGGACAGCTCTGCCATAAATCCGCACACTGCGGAGGTTTTCAAACGCGGCAGAAACTTCGAGGAAAGACTATTTGTTATCTACATCGATGATTCGATCGAAGACAAACGCGCCGCCGTCACCGAAGCTATCTACGACTATCTTAGCGACGATCAACATTCCGTAGCCAGTGCACCGAAGGAGAGTGATTATCTGCTGGAGCACGACCAGGCTAATGGGCTGAAATCGGCGTTTCCACTGTTGAGCGGCTTCCTGTGGACACAGCAATGGCTGCAACTCGCCGCGTTGGAGGCGGTCATCCTGCAAGGTTTGGACAGCCAGTTCAACGGCGGGGTAAATATAGCGCTTGAGCGCTTCTGGAATAAGGCGGGTACCTCCGGTGGTATGACCATGTTCCCCGCGCCTAGCGAACTGCCAATGGCGCCGGCTATCGCGCCTGACCTGTACAGCCAGTCACCCGAGGCTGCCATCATCCTGGACAATCTGAACCTGCTGGAAACCGTCGTCGCCGATATCCTTGCCTTCCCGAATGCAGAGAATCAGTACGAGTTAATGGATCAGGCTGTCGCGTTCTTTACCAACAAGGCTAGCAACAATGCAGAATCGGTGGACTATCTGCGCTTCGCGCTGCGTGGCGGTATCTACAATCAGGGTGGACCAGCGGTCGGCGAATTGATGCAATCAGAGCGAAACCGTGCCCGCGAAGCTATGAACATGCAACACACTATGATCATGTCATCTCCACAATAAGGGGATCAAGAGGATCAAGGGGTCAGGTTACTTGATCCTAGACCCCTTGATCCTAAAACTCAGTTGAACCACCTGTGCTTCTGCAGCGTATATAAAGTTGCAATACACAGGAGAACAACATGTTTCCAAGACTGGTTTTGATAGGCTCACTATTTTTTCTAAGCTTAAGCGCGAGCGTGACTTTGGCGATCGAGGAACCCCCCTTTACAGTGATCGCTCAAGTCGATGCCGTAGAGTATCGGCAGTACGCGCCCTATCTGCTGGCGGAGACCTTGATAGAGGGAGAGAGCGATCGCAACAACGCGGCAAACGAGGGCTTCTCTCGTTTGTTCAAGTACATATCGGGCGCTAACTCTGTGCAGGCCAAAATAGCGATGACGGCACCGGTTCAGCAGACGCCTAGCCGCAAAATCGCTATGACTGCTCCAGTACAAGAGACCTCAACTCCCGAGGGCTGGAAGATTGCCTTTGTCGTACCTAACGAATTTACAATAGACACGGTTCCACTTCCGACCAATCCTACGATCAGTATCCGCGAAGTACCGGGTGAAATTTTCGCGGTGGTCACTTACTCCGGCCGCTGGACCGACAGGAACCTCGCCACCCATAGCGCAGAGCTATTGGACAAACTTCAGCAATCCAATATCGCAGTTAAAGGCAAAGTTATAAGCGCTGCCTATAACTCACCATTCGCGTTGCCCTTTCTACGCCGCAATGAGGTAATGATAAGAGTTGACAGAGTACCCAGCACCTAAAGAAGATCAAAGGGGTCAGAGTAACTTGAAAATTCAAGTTACTCTGACCCCTTTGATCGGACCCCGTTGATCCTCTATGATGCGGGTTCCCCTTACAGCTCAAGCTATTCAATGCCAAAGACCTCCTCGACAGCAGTCACGCGCAAAATCCTGCGTCAAGCAGCCCTACACCACCAAGGGCTGACGAAGGCCGCCCCCTTTGGTGCGGGCAAGCAAGCAACGCTTAACGCCCTCGAGCACCTTTCCTATGTGCAAATCGATACGCTCGCAGTAGTGGAGCGCGCGCACCACCATATCCTTTGGTCGCGAATTCCTAGCTACAAGCCCGTACATCTCGAGAGCCTGTTGGAAGAGCGCAAGATATTCGAACACTGGTCCCACGCGGCAGCTTTTCTGCCAATGCGTGACTATCGTTTCGCATTGCCACGCATGAATGCCGTGAAGCGAGGCGAATCAGGTTGGTTTGCGAGTGTAAGCGAAAAGGACGAGAAGGAAGTGTTGGCACGCATTAGAAGCGATGGACCATTGCGGTCGCGGGATTTCGAATCTCCCAAAAAACAGCAAGGGAGTTGGTGGAATTGGAAACCCGCGAAGAAAACTTTAGAAAAGTTATTCTTTCAGGGCGATTTGATGGTCTCATCCCGTCAGGGCATGCAGAAAGTCTATGACTTACGCGAACGGGTGTTGCCAAATTATACAGACACGCGTGAGCCTAACGTTCGCGAGTTCTCCGACTACCTTATCGATTCATCACTTACAGCACATGGATTTACCACACAAAAACAAATTACGCACTTACGTCAAGGAAAGGAGCTTCGGAGTACTATTAACGCTTTACTAAAAGAGCGTATAGCAGAAGGGATTCTCATCGAATTCACTGTACCAGGGCTGCCCACCGTATTCGCAGCACCAGAATTATTTGAAATGAAGCGAGCGAGGGGCGACAGTAAGGTGCGCCTTCTCTCCCCTTTCGATAACGCTGTAATTCACCGCACTCGCATCGAGAAAATTTTCGATTTCAACTATAGCATCGAATGCTACACCCCGAAGCCTAAACGAAAATTTGGCTATTTCTGCTTACCAATCCTGTACCAAGAGGCGCTAGTGGGTCGAGCGGATTGCAAGGCGGATAGGAAAAGCAAACACCTAGACGTGCTACACCTGCATATAGAGAGCTCGATTGGCGACCGAGAAGAATTCGACTCAGCCCTAGCGCTGGCTCTGCAGAAATTCGCCGCTTTCAATGGCTGCGATGCCTACACCGTGCACAAAATCAGCGGGTAGAGGATCAAAGGGGCGGAGAGGACCAAAGGCGGATCGGATCAAAGGGGTCAGGATCAAAGGGGTCAGAGTAACTTGATCGAGAATCGAGAATCGATCAAGTTACTCTGACCCCTTTGATCCCTTTGGTCCTTGTTCAGGGCAGCGCAAACACCAGTAACTCCGGCACTGGATTGCTGAGCACACTCAGTGCGATGTACTGCTTGCCGTTTACGGAGTAAGTCATTGGGGCTCCGCCGCCATTGGCGGGCAAATCGATGGTCTTGAGCTCTTCCCCTGTCATCTTGTCCCGGGCCACCAGCACGGCTCCGTCCAAAGTAGTCTGCGCGTGTATCAATAGGGTTGCCGTTACGAGTACCGCCTGTCGACCTCCGCCGCCCAGTGGGGGCAGTTCAATACCCGCGAGGTCCGGATGATTCGTGACGGGGGCATAGTCTTTGCCATTGGCCTGCTGCCACAGTATTTCGCCCTTGTTCATGTCGATGGCGGTAATGGTGGCATAAGGAGGCTTGAGAATCGGCAATCCCCTAGGCCCACGCACCGCCTGGTTGGAAAGCCGCAGATAATCGAAATTCGACTCGCTCGGATCCAACGTCGTCATCAATGGTGCGTTAGGACTATTACTCGAAGGGATATAGAGAATGCCATGGATAGGGTCTACTCCTGCGCCTGTCCAATTCGCGCCACCTCCCGCACCCGGCAGGATGATGGTGCCACGATTGCCACCGGGCACCGTCTCCGAAGGAGGCGTGAACAGTGGCCCATAGGTATAGTCCTTCAGAATCTCTTCGGCCTCGGCGCGTATCTCCGGCGTAAAGTCGACGAGATAGTCCACAAACATGCCTTGCCGCGCGAAGGCTGGCGGCTTGCTCGGGAACGGTTGTGTAGGAGACAAACGCTCACCCGGCAGCCCATTCTGCGGCACGGGTAGTTCGTTAATCGGCCACACGGGCTCGCCAGTTACGCGATCCAGTACATAGGTAAAACCCTGCTTGGTCACTTGCGCCAAGGCCTTGATAGTGCGGCCATCTAGATTGATGTCGATCAGATTCGGCGCCGCTGGGTTATCGAAATCCCACACGCCATGATGCACTGTTTGGAAATGCCATACGCGCTCACCGGTCCGTGCATCCAGAGCCACAATGCTCTCGCTAAACAGATTGTCACCGGGACGATGACCGCCATAGAAATCATCGGTAGCCGCCTCCATGGGCAGGTAGACATAACCCAACTCAAGGTCAGCACTCATCATGGACCATACACCGCCATTGCCGGCTGTCCGCCAAGAGTCTTCTTCCCAAGTGTCATTGCCAAACTCCCCTTCCAGGGGAATCGTGTGGAAGGTCCAGACCGTCTCGCCGGTGCGAATATCGTAGCCCCGAATCCACAAGGGAGGGCGCTCCTTGAATCGCGGTCTGTTAGACGTAATCTGCGACACCACTAGGATATCGCCAACGACTATTGGAGGAGAGACCGAGCCCAGAGGTTGCGAACCCAGATAATCCAACTCGTCGCGCGTAGCGCGAGGGATGCCATCGGTCAAGTCGATGCGACCATTGGCGAAATTGGGATCGACCGAACCATCTTCTAATTTGAGTGAGTATACGAAGCCATCATTGGTGCTAACTAAGATGCGCTGCGCATCGCCATCTTTCCAATAGGCTACTCCGCGCTGATGAAATCCCAAGGCACCCACCGGGGCCCCATTACGATAGACCTCGGGGTTAAAATGCCAAAGAGTCTGCCCCGTAACCGCATCTATAGCAGCCACTTGATTCAGCGAGGTGATCATGTAGAGGATGCCATCGATCATCAATGGCGTACCCTGCATGCGCCCGAAGGAGACCTCCCGGTCCACATCATCGAAGCTCAGGTCGCCATCTAAAGAACGCCAACTCCACGCTAGGGCCAGTTGATCGAAGTTATCGGCATTGATTTGGTCTAGGCCGCTGTATTTCGTGGACCCTGCATCCCCAGCATAACTGGCCCATTGACCATCGTTAACGCCATATTGCGCGTGGGTTGAAACACAGAAAACAATCGCGCCGGCAAAGAGTGCAGGCTTTAGTATGTCTTTGATTGTGCTTGTTTTTATTATTTTCACACGTCTAATCTCCGGAAGGGTTAAGAACCTGAAGGAAAATCACGAAACTCAGTGTAAGGAAAAGCTGCTGTCATGAATAGTGGGTTTTTGACTGCATTTGTGCCCCCGAACATTTCCAAAACTGGCTTCTTGAATGCGTTTACACACGAACTATCTAGGACTATAGTTGCTCTGATCAGCATACCTTAATGTTTGCGCTGTCTTTTCGGTAAGCTTATTCGAAAACAGACGTCTAAAAATGACGCAGAATAATAAAAAGGAGTTGTTCATGAGAATTAAGCACTGGAAGTCCCTTGCTACGGGCTTATTGGCCACACTGGCCTACGTCAGCCCCACACAAGCAGCAGATCCCATTGGCAACTTCGCCTTACTGGATGTTAAGGGCGATTTTCACCAACTCAACAAGTATGGCTATCAAGACGCGCTGGTGATCGTTGCGCAGGCAAACGGTTGCGAAGCCAACTACGAAGACAACTTCAAATACAAATTACTCGAAACTGACTATAAGAACGCCAACATCAGCTACCTAATGCTGAATATTGCGGGCGAGAGCCGTGATGCGGTGCGCCAGGAAGCCGAGACCTTCGACTACGAGTGGCCAATGCTGATCGACAGCTCGCAGCTCGTAGCGGAATCCCTTGGCATCACTAAGGCCGGAGAAGTCGTTATCATCGACCCTCAGCGCATGCAGATACTCTATCGCGGTCCTGTTCAGTCAGGCGCCCGCGCCAATGACCCAGTCCGCATGAAGATAGACACCGCACTCGAGACCGCATTGACCGGAGATACGCGTAGCGCTGAAACCATCGCCATGGCTGCCGACGGCTGTGAAGTTGCGTTTCCTGGTAAGCAAATGCATGCGTCTAGCGCGCCTGACTACGTCAACGACATTGCCCCAATCCTGAAAGAGCAATGCGTCGACTGTCACCGCAAAGGTGGTATCGCTCCTTTCGCAATGGACAGCCATCAAATGGTCATGGGTTGGTCGACAATGATGCGCGAAACTCTCATGACCAAGCGCATGCCTCCCGCGCAGGTAGACCCCGATATTAAACACTTCCAGAATGCTCGATATATCAGCGATGAAGACTTGCAAACACTTGTGCATTGGATCGATGCCGGCGCACCGCGCGGCGACAATATGGTCGAGCCTTTGGCCGGCCTTACCTTTCAGGAAGGCTGGGATCTCGGCGAGCCAGACTTAGTGGTCTATGCGGAAGACTTCGTAGTCCCTGCCACTGGCGTAATCGATTACCGCTACCCCATCATCGACCTGCCCTTCGAGGACGACGTTTGGGTGAAGGCCGTGCAGTTTGTGCCACAAGAGCGCTCTGTAGTGCACCACATGATCGCTAGCATCGTAGAGCCACAATACAGCCGCGAGCTCGAGGCCGAGGAGCGTGGTGAGGTGCGTTTCCTAGAGGGTTACGCTCCGGGTAAAGAGGCTGCTACCGTATTCCCAGAAGGCACCGGCGTGCTTATCCCCAAGGGCTATAAGATTCGCCTAGACTCTCACTACACGACTATGGGTAAAGAAGTGCGTGATCGCACAGCAATCGGCATCTACTTATCAGACGAAGTGCCAGAGCATGAATTCCGTACCTATCGCCTGTCCCACGAAGGGCAGAACTTGGTAATTCCTGCTGGAGAGATGGATCACCGTATGTATGCGAGCTACACCTTCGATAAGGAAGTTACGCTGTTCGCATTCCGCCCCCATATGCACACTCGTGGCAAAGACATGCGCTTCAAGGTGATCTACCCCGATCACAGCTCTGAAGACCTCATCAATGTCGCGAACTACAATTTTAACTGGCAGCCAACCTATCGCCTCACTGACCCGCTGGTAATTCCAGCGGGCTCGCGCGTAGTGATTGACGGTGCCTTCGATAATTCTGAGTTCAATCCAGGCGCCGTTGACCCTAGCGTTGATTCCTTAGGTGGCTTACAGACTTGGGATGAAATGTTCGCGGGTTATTTAACCTACACCTATAACGACGAGATGTAAGGTATCGTCGCTTCTACTTGATGGGCCAGAGTCACTTGCGTGCAAGAGACTCTGGCCCTTTTCATTTCAAAGGTTGGACAAATGAAAAAAACAATAAGAAACATCGGGATAGTTCTGGGCCTAGCTCTCATCATCGGCGTTACCTACTACGTCTACACAGCACCCTACACCCGCATAGCAGGTGTGCGCATCGGCGGCACACTCACCCCTGCCCCTGCAGACTGGAATACCGTCAACGGTCGCGGCGTCGGCTGGATCAAGACTGGGGGCTTTCCTCCTTTCGTTGTCCACATGATCTATTCGACGGACGAGGGTGGCATTATCACCGCTACGCGACCCGATGGCGGATACTGGGCCAAGCGCGCGCGAGTAGCGCCTAATGGCTATATACGAGTGGGCGACGAAACCTTTGCCATGAAGGCAACAGAGATATTCGGCGAGGCCAAGATCCCTTATCTCGAGAGCTATGGCAGCAATAATAATATGCCGATGCGCTACGATTTTGCCGAAGAAGTTATCCGTGGGCAGAACGAACCCTTATATACTTGGGAGGTGTTCTATTGGACGCCGCGCTAAGCGCCATTCGTTTAAAACTCAATCAGATAAGAACAGGACCACCCTATGAGATTCACAAGTACTACGCTCGCAAGCCTACTCTTAACATTAAGTACCAGCGCAGCGATTGCGGACGAGAGCATTTTGTTTATCGGCAATAGCTTCACCTATGGCTTTGGATCGGCTGCGAGATTTTATCGTGCCGATACCGTGACGGATCTCAATAACGAAGGCATAGGGGGCGTACCCGCCTTGTTCAAATCTTTCGCGGATCAAGCGGGCCTCGACTACGAGGTGGCTCTAGAGACTCGAGGCGGCAGCGGTCTTGATTTCCATCTTGCAGAGAAGCGCGGCGTTATTGGCCGCAGACCTTGGGACAAGGTGGTAATGCATGGCTATAGCACGCTAGACAGTGCGCAGCCCGGCAATCCTGCAACGCTTATCGAAACGGCAGGACAAATGGCAGAGTTTCTACAAGGTTTGAATCCAGACGTAGAGGTTTACTTAACTGCGACTTGGTCACGAGCCGATCAGGTCTATGTAGAAGACCGCCCTTGGTCGGGCAAGCCTATAGAGCAAATGGCGCTCGATATTCGTGCCGGCTACGACCAAGCCGCCGCCAACGCTGCGGCGATCAAGTCGGTCAACCCAGTGGGCGAGGCATGGACGCGCGCAATGACACTTGGCGTCGCCGATGCGAACCCCTATGACGGAATCGAACTAGATAAAGTAAACCTCTGGACCTACGATCATTACCACGCCAGTGACTATGGCTATTATCTCGAGGCGCTAGTCGTGTTCGGCAACGTAACTGGCTTAGACCCGCGCTCCCTCGGCGAGAACGAATGTTCCGCCTATGAACTAGGTATGTCTCGCAGCCAAGTGCGTGGGCTGCAACAGGCCGCATTCGAGCAATTGGCCAGCGAAGGCAAGGTCACGCCCAACCCCCTCTCCCTTCCAAGACCCGTCTCACCCGAACACTGCAATTAAGCTCTCACAGTTTTACTGCCCTGCTCTTGCCGCTAAAGCGCGTCGATTCGAACATTGATTCGATGAAACGCCGCTTTAGCAGGTCAGCCACCTCTGGCGTCAGTAGTGAATGCCAATCTTCGCGTGTAACCTTTCCTGCCGTAATACTCCAATCCATTTAGCTTACTTATTGAGGTTCACCTCCAATGTTTAAACGTTATTCTCTTAAGGCTTTTGCCTTGTTTGCACTGCTTCTGAGCGCACAATTTGCCAGCGCCGACGTCAGCGGTAACTGGATTTTCGCCGTGACTATAATGGATCAAACCGGTAATCCACAGGTCACAATGGCGCAAGATGGCGCTGTACTGACAGGTCATTACAACGGCCAACTAGGCAACTCCGACTTCAAGGGAACGGTAAACGGCGATGACTTCCAATTCGTATTGGCAAGTGAAGCTGGCTCAGTAACCTACAAAGGCACTTTGCAAGCAGACGGGACTATCAAGGGTTCATTAGACGCAGCGGGCATGGCGCAAGGCACCTTCACTGCTAAGAAAGCAGACTAAAGCTCGATCTTGTATCCGACCCCATAGGTCGAGACGATCCATTCTTTACTTTCGGCAGTCGCGCAGTGAATCTAGTTAGTGCGGTACTTGATTCGACTTTGACCTCGCCATCGTGGGCCTCGATAACCGATTTGACGATCGCGAGGCCTAGCCCTGCCCCTTCGCTATTGCGTGCTCGTGACGGATCGATACGATAGAAACGATCGAAAATGCTGGCGAGATGTTTCGGGGCAATCACAGGTCCGCAATTCTCCACCGTAATCGAGGCGCTCTCGGAATCTTGCGCCAGAATAACATTCACGACGGCGTTTTTTGGCGAGTGATAAAGCGCATTGGAGAGCAAATTCGTGAATGCGCGGCGCAGCAGATCGCGATCGCCCTGTACTAGAACGCTCTTCGGATTGACCGCGAGAGTAACACCTCGCTCATCGGCAAACGCATCGAAGAATTCGAACAGTGCCTGAAACTCATCCTGCAGGTCGATAGGCGTGCTGCTGAGTTTGATCAAGCCGTTCTCGCTCTTGGCGAGCCACAGCATATCGTTCACCATCTTGTTCAAGCGTTCCTGCTCTTCTAAAACGGAGTAAAGCAGCTCGCGATAGTCCGCATCGCTGCGCGCCTTCGACAAACCCACCTGAGTCTGCGTAATCATATTCGTTAAGGGCGTGCGCAGCTCATGGGCGATATCATCAGAAAAATGCGAGAGTTTACTGAAGCCCACCTCGAGCTGCTCGATCATCTGATTGAAAGACAGCACCAAGTCCTGCAGTTCGATGGGCACGGCGATCGCGTCTAGGCGAGTGTCTAGTTTATTGGTTTGAATGGCGCGCACACGGTGGCTGACTCCGCGCAGAGGGCGCAGACCTTGGTACACGCCAACCCATGCCGCCAACAGAGTAAGCACGCCAGCGCCGAGTATGATTAACCAAAGGCTCTGCTGAAAAGAATCTAAGAATTCCATATGGAACTCCATATCGATAGCACTGGTGATCTGATAGTAAACACCCGCTATCGAACTCGCGACTACCACGCCACGATAGGTCTTGCTGTCGATCGTCCACAACTCCAAGTTTTCCGCGTTGACAGTCGCAGCTGGAGAAACGCTAGGGAGTACGAAAGAAAAATCCAAACCGGCGGAACTAAATAAAATGGCACCTGCCCCATCTTTGACTTCATAGAAAACATCATGGTGACCAGAGATCGCGGAGGAAAGGCTCGCAGGCATCGAGACGAAGTCACCATTTTCATGCGCTAGTGCGTGCTCTATAGAGTCCACCATCACGCGCAGCTCGTCGGCATCCTGTTCGATAAAATGCCGCTCTACAGTACTGAGCACCAAGCGACTAATCAGCAAAAGGCTAAGCCCGATGGCGAGCATCACGAATAGCATTACGCGCAGCGATAGGGACAGTGGCCGCTTGAGCTTAGGCTTCATCGACTTGCTCCAACTCTAGCTTATAGCCCATGCCACGCACGGTGTGTATTAGCTTCGGCTCGAATTCATCGTCGATCTTGGAGCGCAGCCGACGGATGGCGACATCGATGACATTGGTGTCGCTGTCGAAGTTCATATCCCACACTTGCGAGGCGATGATCGAGCGTGGCAACACTTCGCCCTGGCGCCGCATCAATAGCTCCAACAAGCAGAATTCCTTGTGACTAAGATTGATACGCTTGCCCGCACGAGTAACGCGGCGCTTGAGCAAGTTGACCTCGAGATCGGCCACCTGCAGCTCGTCTTGCGCAACAGGGGCTTGCGTGCGCCTTAGGAGGCTACGCACCCGGGCCAACACCTCCACGAAGGCGAAGGGCTTGATGAGATAGTCGTCTGCCCCGAGCTCCAGCCCCTTAACGCGGTCATCGACGCTGTCGCGCGCAGTGAGGAACAGCACCGGAGTCGTGTTCTTCGCCTCGCGCAGGGACTGCAAGATGCGCCAGCCATCCACGTCGGGCAGCATGACGTCTAGGATGATGAGGTCGAAACTCTCCGTCATGGCCAAATGATGACCATCGAGTCCGTTGCGCGCTAGGCTCACGGCAAAGCCGGCCTCGGTAAGGCCCTGGCGCAGATAATCCGCGGTCTTCGTCTCGTCCTCTACCACCAATAAGCGCATGTCTCTTTGTCTCTTTTAAAGCAATACATTGAGGTTAGTGGGGCCATACCAACACTTGGATGACATCAAGATTACAAAGTTCTCATCTTCCCGTCATCGGTGTGCAAGCCAAACCTCGCTACAGTGTTCACCAAGATCCAAATCTATAGGCAACACGAATGCACAAACGACCACCGCAGCCACCTTCCCAGTCCCGTCGGCAATTGCTGCAGAGCCTAATACTGGGGGGCGTCGCAAGCGCCCTGCCTTCTACAACAATAGGCGCGCAGTCTAACACCATCGCCGATGCCGCGCGGGGCACTGCGCCTATAATTCATGGGCCAGTGGTAGACCTAGTGGTCGAGCAGGCGCGGGTGAATTTCACAGGGCAGTCACGCATCGCCACCACGATCAACGGCTCTCTTCCCGCGCCGACCCTGAAGTTTCACGAGGGCGACGAGGTCACTATTCGCGTCACCAATCGCCTACAGGTGCAAACCTCGATTCACTGGCACGGCATCATCCTGCCCTTCCAAATGGATGGCGTGCCGAGCATCAGCTTCGACGGCATCCCTCCTGGCGAGACCTTCACCTATCGCTTCAAGCTGGAGCAGAGCGGCACCTATTGGTACCACTCCCACAGCGGTTTTCAGGAGATGACGGGGATGTATGGCGCCCTGATCATCGAGCCGAGAGCGGGCGAAGCGTATGAAGTAGAGCGCGACTACATCGTGCAATTGTCCGATTGGACCGATGAAGAGCCGATGCGCGTGTTCAATAAACTGAAGATTCAAAGCGACATGTACAACTTCAATCAACCGACAGTTGGAGACTTCTTCGCAGATGTCGCCAATGGCGGTATCGGCTTGGCCATGGACAAGCGTCGCATGTGGAATCAGATGCGGATGAACCCATCGGATCTCGCCGACCTGTCTGCGGACACGCTTACTTTTCTGATGAACGGCAGCCCTGCAGGTGCGAACTGGACCGCGATCTTCAAGCCGGGGGAGCGGGTACGCCTGCGGATCATTAACGCCTCCAGTAATACGATATTCGACGTACGCATACCAGGCCTACCCATGCAAGTAGTGCAAGCGGATGGCCAAAACGTAAAAGCCATACAAGTGGATGAGTTCCGCTTCGGTCCAGGCGAGACCTACGATGTGATCGTAGAGCCCAGCGCTGACGCCTACACCATCTTCGCCCAAAGCATGGACCGCAGTGGCTACGTGCGCGGGACTCTGGCAGTAAGCGCGGACCTAGAGGCCGAAGTCCCTAAGGTCGATACACTCGAGCAATTGAGCATGACAGACATGATGGGCGACATGGGTGCAATGGCGGGCATGGACCACAGCGCTCATGCGGCACCAGCAGTTGCAGCCGTTGACCATAGCGCCCATGATACTTCCGTCGCAGCGGCAGTAGATCACAGTGCTCATGCAGCGCCAATTGCAGCTGTGGATCACAGCGCACACGCGGCGTCCACTACAACAGTCGATCATAGCGGCCACAACATGGCTGTAGATCCTCTCGCCCTGCCGTCCAAGACCGTACGCCACGCCAGCACCGAGTATGGTGCCACTGTCGATGCCCGCATCGACACGCCTCGAACCAACCTCGACGATCCGGGCGTTGGTCTGCGCAACAATGGCCGACGCGTGCTGACCCTTGCCGACCTGCGCTCGCTAGAGCCATTAGATAACTCGAGGACACCAAGCCGCGAGATAGAACTGCACCTCACCGGCAATATGGAACGTTATAGTTGGTCATTCGATGGCTTGGAGTTCGGCGATAGCACTCCAGTGCACATGCGCAAAGACGAGTTGGTCCGCATCATATTGCAGAACGACACGATGATGACTCATCCGATGCATCTACATGGCATGTGGAGCGACATAGAGAACGAGAACGGAGAGTTGCTCTCACGCCAGCACACGATTCTGGTGCACCCGGCCCAGCGTATTAGTTTTCTCGCCACCCCAAGAGACGTCGGTCAATGGGCTTGGCACTGCCACCTGATGTTCCATATGGACGCGGGGATGTTCCGCAAGGTGATCGTGTCATGAAGCGTTTATTACTCGCCACAGCACTCCTGTTCTCTACCAGCGTAGCCTTTGCACAAGATGGTCACGACCATGAGGCGATGGACCACAGCACGATGCCTATGGACTCGGACACTGCGCCAGCAGATGCACGAGACCCTCACGCCTACTCAGGAGGCTTTACCCGTACCGAGGGACCCTACGCATTGAACAATGCCGAGCATGGCATGCACCACATCTCAGAGCCTATTCTGTCGATTCTAGGCGATCACTTCGAATACACCCCGGACTCGAACACTAGCAACTACGATATGCAGGCATGGTATGGCACTAGCTTCAACCGCTTCATCATCAAGTCCGAGGGCAGCCTCGCGCAGCACGGCGAGTATGAGAATCAAACCGACCTGCTCTGGGGACGTGCGTTTTCTGCGTTTTGGGACTCGCAGCTTGGGCTAAGGATAGATTCAACAAGCGAGGGCAAGGACCGACAATGGCTGGCGGCCGGAATCCAGGGTTTAGCGCCCTACTGGTTTGAGCTCGATGCCACCGCCTATCTCGGCACCCAGGGGCAAAGCGAAGTCGTCTTCAACTCCGAATACGAGATGTTACTGACCCAGCGGCTCATCTTGCAGCCGCGCTTTGAGCTCACCCTGCGTGACAAAGACGACCCGGCCAACTTATTGGGCAGCGGCTTGGCGAATGCTTCATTCGGGCTGCGACTACGCTATGAGTTCTCGCGGCAGTTTGCCCCGTTTATAGGCGTTGAGACCGAAAAACGCTTCGGAGACACTGCCGACCTCCTAAGCAGATCTGGCGAAAATATTAGCGAATCGCGCTACTTTACCGGTATTCGCTTCTGGTTCTAGAGCCAATTCAAGCACTTAGGCGACCAATCCCACTGAGAGTCAGATACTCGCGGCCTAAAGAAAAAAGAATTTATCGTCGCTATTGACCTATGTCTAAGACATAGGTGTAGCCTTGCATCATTGACCAGAATTGATGGACTAGCGAAGCTCTCGTTTAGGTCCTCAAGGAGAGATGAGCATGCGCGTGAAAGAAGTTGCCGAGAGATTAGGTGTCACTGCCGACACCGTCAGGTTCTATACTCGAATTCGACTACTGAACCCGAACACCAACCCCCATAACCAATACAAAGAATATTCTCACGCCGATGTCGAGCGCCTGAAGTTTGTAGTCGCCGCTCGCTCACTCGGGTTCACCGTGGAAGATATCAGCACCATCATCGCGAAGGCAGAGGATCATCAGTCCCCCTGCCCGACCGTGCGCCAAATTATCGAAAAGCGTTTAGAAGAAACCGAGCGGCAATTCCAGGACCTGATCGCGCTGCGTGCCCGCATGAGCGCTGCGATCGCGCAATGGGAAGACACACCAGATCGCGTTCCGAATGGACACATGATCTGCCACATGATCGAAAGTTTTGCGGGAGGATTTAGCGATGACACAGAAAAATGAACACGCCAAAGAGATGACCTTCATGGTCGATGGCGCCAGTTGCTCCAGTTGCGTCATGAAGATAGAGAACAGCCTAAAGGCCGTGAGTGGCGTAGAGAACGCCGCCATGAACTTTGCCGATAGAACGGTAACAGTAACTGGCTCTGCAAATGCTGCCACTTTGATCAATGCGGTCAAGGCTGCGGGCTATGGTGCGACGGAGCAGCAGACAGAGAATGACGACGAACTACTAGAGGAGAAGGAGCGCAGCGACGAGGCCTACTACAAGCATCTTGTGCGCGACATGCAGATCGCCCTGGGCTTAGGCGTGCCGCTCATGCTCTATGGCTTGATCACCGGAGACATGAATGTGGAGACTGGTGTCGAGCGCATATCCTGGCTCACGGTGGGCCTGTTGACCTTGGCCGTGATGATTTTCTCCGGCAGGCATTTCTATGTCGGGGCCTGGCATTCGTTTAAAAACCACAGCGCCAATATGGACACCCTCATCGCGCTGGGTACAGGCACCGCATGGCTGTACTCCATGAGCGTTGTGATAGCGCCCGCATTGTTTCCCGAGATGGCGCGGCACGTTTACTTCGAGGCCACCGCGATGATCATAGGCCTCATCAACCTAGGCCTAGCCTTGGAGTTAAAGGCCCGTGGCCGCACCTCCGAGGCGATCAAGAGGCTCATCGGGCTGCAGCCCAAGACGGCGCGAGTAGTGCGCGACTCGGGCGAGGTGGACATCGATATTAAGGATGTACAGCTCGACGATATAGTGCGTGTCCGCCCCGGAGAGAAGATTCCTGTAGATGGCGAGATCAGCGAGGGCAGCACCACGATTGATGAGTCCATGCTGACGGGCGAACCCATGCCCGTTGCGAAGCAGGCCGGCGATACCGTATCGGCAGGCACCATCAACAAGAGCGGTTCATTCCTGTTCAAAGCGAATAAAGTAGGCAAGGACACCATGCTTGCGCAGATCATCGGCATGGTGAAGCGCGCACAGAACTCCAAGCCCCCTATTGGGCGCATGGCCGATGTCATCTCCTCTTACTTCGTGCCAACCGTCATGATCATCGCGGTACTAAGCGCGCTCGCGTGGCTGAATTTCGGGCCAGAGCCCACCATCGCGTTTGCGATTATCTCGGCTACCACGGTGCTGATCATCGCCTGCCCTTGCGCACTAGGACTAGCAACACCAATGTCCGTGATGGTGGGCGTAGGCAAGGCGGCAGAAGCGGGCGTATTGATTCGCAATGGCGAAGCCCTACAGTCTGCCTCCAAGATTACTGCGATGGTATTGGACAAAACAGGCACGATCACCGAAGGGGTTCCAGCCGTGACCGATGTGCTCACCACCGGCGATAGGAGTGAGGAAGAAGTCCTGCGCCTAGCATCTAGCCTAGAGGCCGGCTCCGAACATCCTCTGGCTCAGGCCATCGTCGAGTCCGCGCAGAAACGCGACATCAAGCAAGCCAAGATTAGCAACTTCGACGCGATCTCCGGACAAGGGGTGAAGGCGACACTGGACGGCTTGGAGTTGCTGTTCGGCAATCAAGCACTCATGCAGGAGAACTCGGTCGCGATCGACGAGTACATCGACAAGGCCCAGTCCCTCGCGACGCAAGCGAAAACCCCGATGTATTTCGCGGTGGACAAAAAACTGCAGGCCATCATCGCCGTTGCGGACCCGATCAAGAAGGATTCTATCGCCGCCATCAAGCGCCTGCGACAGCAAGGCATCAAGGTCATCATGCTCACTGGCGATAACCGCGACACGGCCAAGGCGGTGGCTGAGGCTGCAGGAGTAGAAGACTATTTTGCGGAGGTACTCCCCAGTCAAAAGGCGGACAAGATCAAGGAGCTACAGGCCCGTGGCGAGATCGTCGGCATGAGTGGAGACGGCATCAACGACGCACCCGCACTCGCCATGGCCAATGTCGGCTTCGCCATCGGCACTGGCACCGATGTCGCCATAGAGAGCGCCGACATCACGCTAATGCGCGGCTCCCTGCATGGTTTGGCCGACGCGATCGCCATCAGTAAGGCCACACTGCGCAACATCAAGCAGAACTTATTTGGCGCCTTCATCTACAACATAGCAGGAGTGCCCATCGCGGCCGGTTTGTTATACCCCTTCATCGGCGTGTTGCTAAACCCAGTGATCGCCGGCGCGGCAATGGCCTTCTCGTCACTGACCGTAGTCACCAACGCCAATCGACTGAGACTGTTCAAAGCCACGTCATGGGGTCAGGTTCCTTGATTTTTTCAAAATCAAGGAACCTGACCCCATGATTCACCATGATTCACTCATTAGAGGATACGCATCATGCTCATTATCAATATTGCAGGGCTCGCACTCATAGCACTCATCATCTGGTGGTTCTGGCTCTATAAGCCAACGGAAGCGACGGTCTCGGACAGCGACATAGTCATTAAGGTAGAGAACGGGGTGTATCAACCTTCGCGTTTGAAAATAGCGGCGGAGAAACCCGTCACTCTCTATTTTGAGCGCCTTGACCCCTCGCCTTGTGCGGAGATGGTTCAGTTCCCAGATCTCGAGATCAGCGAGACTTTGAGGCTCAACGAGAAAGTAGGCATCGACATCCCAGCTCTAGCCGCCGGCAAGTATGCCTTTCACTGCCAGATGCAGATGTATAAAGGGGAGTTGCATGTCGAGTGATGGGGGATGGGGTCAGGTTCCTTGATTTTGAAAAAATCAAGGAACCTGACCCCATTATTCTCTATCTATACCGCGCAAGAATGTCCTCCACCGTAATGCCCACTCCATTCTTGATGATTAACTCGATGTCGGCCGCATGGCGCACATCCTCCAAAGGATTGCCGCGCACCAGCAGCATGTCGGCAATCTTACCCACTTCGATGGAACCTAGGTCGCGATCTACTTTCGCGTAGCGTGCTGCGTTCAGAGTCACCGCTTGCAGCGCTGCGTGGTTGCCCACCACCGCGGCATAGGCGCGCAGCTGCGCGTGTAACGCTAGTGCCGGCCAGCTAAGGGGAGTATCCGACCCTATCGTGACCAGCCCACCGCCCGCGGCAATCGCCGCAGGCGTCGCTAGACTGTCGCGCACCGCTTGCCACTGCGCCTGGGTAGGGGCCGTGGAGACCTCACGAATGATCTGCTCCTGATAGTTCACTGGCATGAGGGTTCTAAAACGCAGGTCATCCAAGATACCGGGGTCATCACCAAGGATATTATTGCGCGATGTATGGTGGCTGGATAGGTTGAAGTCACCCTGCATGAACAGCGTCATCACGTCTTGATAGCTATTGCCTTGTGGGGATTCGGCCCAGCTATAACCCATGCGCTGGCTGGCGGATAAATGGGTTGCGGCGCTGATGCCGGACTGGATGCCGGGGGAGAGGAAGTGAGAGCCGCTAGGCAGTCCCAGCGCTCCGGCGAAACGCGCGGTCTCTTGCATATAGGAGATTGGGGCGCGCACATAGACCTTGTAGAAGTGCATGCCTAGGGCTTGGGCCTTGTCGAGCTCCAAGGCCAGCGCCTGGGCGTCATGGACCGAACGATGATGGCCATAGTATGGCCGCTGTCCGTCGAACAGGGGCGACGGCAACATGCGCGGACCCAGCAACTGCCCGGACTCGATAGCCTCGTGAATCTCCAGGCTGTGATAAGGCGAGCCGCCATTGGACAGCCCTGTGGTGATGCCATAGGACAGCGTCACGCCCCACCATTTGGCCGTGAGGTCGAGCACGCGCGGATGGATGTGTGAATCCCAGAGTCCCGGCATAACGGTGAGCTCGGAGGCATCGATGAAGCGCGCACCGGCGGCGCGCGCGTCTGCTTCCGGGTCGTTGCCTGCCGGCACAATCGCCGTGATGCGACTATCTTCGAGCACGATCACAAGGTTGCGCTGAAGCGCTGGGTTCACGCCATCCCATAAGGCCCCCGCCAAGATATGGCTTGTGCCCTGCGCCGCCTGTCTTTGCCACTGCAGATCTAGCGCAACTTGCTCGTCACCGCTGCCGTCAACTTGCGCGATGCGCAGCTTGCCACTGGCGAGATAGACGATGCTGCGGGAATCTGCGCCCCAGGAGGGCATGTCGGCGGCGAACTCACTCAGCTGACGCGCAGGACCTGTGGGTGTGCCATTCTCCGTCACGGGCAGCACATGCAGCACAGAGCGCATGATGAAGGCCATCCACTTGCCGTCGGGTGACCACACTGGGCCAGACTCGTAGCGGTCGGATATCTGCTCGGGTAAAGGGCCGGGTTCGTGGAAGGCGGATGCGCCAGTGTCGACATTCACAGTGCGAATCATGTTGCGCCCTTCCCGGTAACGGCTATTGGCGGCTTGAATCTCGGCGAAGGCGACGGTGCTGCCGTCTGCAGACCAGCTCGGTGCGCCCATGGCATTGCCGTAGACCTGATCCACGACATGCCGTGACTGCCCGGTCGCAACATCGTGAACGCGAAGGGATTGGTCGCGGCCATCGACATAGGCGATGCGCGTGCCGTCCGGCGACATGGCTGGGAATATCATCTGGGCTTCCGCTGTCGTGCTTATGCGCTCGATGTCGCCACTCGCGGTGTCTGCGGCATAGAGGTCGGGCCGCCCGTCGCCATGGCGGTCAGAGGTGAAATAGACTCGCCCATCGTGTGCGCCCCAGAACACGGTGCCAACAGTATCGCGCTCGTCGGTCAGGCGAACCGGCGCTTCGCCTATGGGCATCACCCACAGGTCATTGAGTGCAGCAAAAGCAATGTGGCTACCGGATGGAGACAGTGCCGGAGAATATATACCGACCGCTGTCTGCGGAGCGGGATCGTCGAGAGCGCGTGATCGAGTTTCGACTACTGGGCGTTGCAGAGTGAACGCCGCTGCGAACGGGATGGTCTCGAAGCTGCTGGAGCCCAGCGCACGCAATTTTATCTGGCCATCGGCCGTGTAGACGAAGCGACCGTCGGGCAGCCAGGACACGGGAAACGGAAAGATATCCTCGCCACTGGTCAATGCCTGCTCGCCACTGACTAACTGGCGCTCATGGCTCTGATACAGAACTCCAGAGCCATCGGGCAGCCATGCCGGCGCGTACACCGAGCGATTGCCTTGGGAGAAGGTGCCTAGTGTAGTTGTTTGTCCCTGCGAGTTAACGCTGCGAATAACATCGCCATCGACATAGGCGATGCTCTCGCCATCGGGAGACCAGGCGGGGGAATGGGCATCGTTCGCAGACTGAGTCCAGCGCCGATACTCGCTACTGTCTAGATCGAGTGTCCAGATGTCATAACTGCCCTCGCCACTACGATCGGAGGAGAAGGCGATGCGCGAGCCAGACCATGCCGGCTCGCGGTGGTCATAGTAGCCACTAGTCAGCGCCCTTGCCTCGCGGCCATCGGCGGCTACGCTCCATATCTGATAATAGTGTTCGTCGAAGTTTTGAAAGGCGATGCGAGTGCCGTCGGGCGACCAGACGGGCGCGGTGGCCTCCATATCCCAGGTGCTTATGCGTGTGGCGTCGCCGCCTTCGATCGGCAGGGTCCAGAGCGCGCTCTGCACTGCGATCACCATCGACTCCCCGTCGGGGGCCACGGCGGCCGCCATATTCGTGCCCTGTGTTAACACTATAGGGATCTGCCGCGCCTCTGGTGTTTGCGCAGACGCTTCATCAGGCAAACCGAGCATGCCTACAGACAAAGCCGCCACTAATGCCAGTACACACGCACTCATGCGCCGAATCGAAACCTGAAACATAGTCACTCCCTATTGATCTAAAAAGCCCTTTTCTAGTGGCTAGTTGGCAGCAATATCCACGCCATTGCGCTCCTAAGAGCTTCCCAGAGCGCGAAGCTATGCCACAACACAGATATGTACTGCTTTTGGTCAATACCGAATGTGCCGGTTTGCGTGGCGCTTTGGAAGTGCAAATGCACGATTTATCTCATTACACTGCTGTGCGCCCTTTATCGGAGCAAAGTCAGTGCAGACAGCGCGCGGACTTTCTGCGAACATCAGCGCCAGTTGTGAGCCTCGACCACGATGGGATCAAACCCTCTCAAAACCGCAAGGAAACTAATGATGATCAGAAAATTCGTGTTAATCGCCGCGCTAATGTTCGGCGCCTCTCCTGCCAGCTTCGCCGCCTCGGATGACGTGTATTGGGCTTGTAGCAACTTAGTCACCGACTACGCCTATCACCGCGATAACTTCAACGCTAAAGAATTCTCCGAGTTGTTCACCGAGGATGCCTCGCTAACGGTAGTCAGCCAGACTTGGGTAGGACGCAGTGAGATAGAGCAACGCATAGAGGGGCTCAAGACTGGCTCCACTATCCGCCACGAGATGAGCACCATTCGCATCGTCCCTATCGATGCGGATCATGCAACGGGCGTTAGCTATGCCACGATCTATAGTGCTCCGGCCGGCGAGACGTCGGTCAGCGGCTTCGCACTGATGGGGGAGTATCACGATGAGTTCGTGCGCACCCCCGAGGGCTGGAAGTTCAGTAAGCGGGTTCTAATATCCAAGTACTCGCTGCAGCGCTAATCCCATGCGCAGCTTTTCCTGCAGGAAGCGATGATAAGGCGTAAAATCGCCCCAAATGAAAGTGCTGGCCTGAAGGAGAATGCCAATGAGATATCTGATGATCGCCCTATTGACGATGGGGTTCACGAGCGCCACGCTCGCACAATCGACACTTGAGAGCTGTGCAGAAGTGCCAGATCTAGCAGCGGACGTAATGAGGAATCGGCAGGTAAATTACGACATCATGCTGATGCTTAACCGTATGAGCAGTGAGTTAACTGACCACATAGAACTGCTTAGTTGGGCCGAGGCCATGATCGACATGGCCTATTCACAGCCCAGCGCGACAACGCCCGAGGCCCGCGCCCAGCAAGTCGAGGACTTTAAGGCACTATGGCAGGAGCGCTGCACCAGCAAAATGTCGCAGTAACGCAGCTTAGGGTTCTCGTTTCCACAGGTCATGAGTCACTTCTGGCTCGACCGCTTCGGCCTCTTCCACTTCCTTACGAAGGCGCTGCTGCAAGCCCTTGAGGAAGTTGCGCAGTAATTGATCTTCGCAGTGGCGATAGTGCTTGTGGCCGGGCTTGCGGAACAGCGCGGAAAGTTCGTGCTTACTGAAGCTTAGTCCCGTCTCGAGTAGCAAGGCCTGCACGTCATCGGACTGCAGATTCAAGGCGATGCGCAGCTTCATCAATACCATGTTATTGCTCAGAGTCTTCTCTGGCACCGGCTGAGCCCCTTCGCGTCGACCGCGCTTCTGGTTAATCAATCCATTGAGGAACTGCGCCATCTGCGGGTCAGTGATTGGCTCGAAGCCAGGATCTTCATCGGATTTAAGCCAGGCGCAGACCTTGGCCCGCTCTACCTCTAGATCGCCACTGGCGAACACCTCCATCATCTTCTGATCGTCGAAATCGAATGTGTAGCGAATGCGGCGCAATACGTCGTTTAAATTCATAGCAAGCGGTCTACCCAGTGAGAGTCTAATTTGGCTAATCGAGAATGGAGGCATCTTACCTGAATGAGCAGGCGCTGCTAGTATTCACACCTCATTCTTTCTAGAAAACCCGCGATTTAGCCCATGAAACCCAATCCATGCCCCTGTCATAGCGGCAAAACCTATGCAAAATGCTGCCAAGCCTTCCTCAGCGGCAAGGCCAAAGCCCGCACAGCAGCCCAGCTTATGCGCTCGCGCTATAGCGCCTACGCCCTTGGTGGACATGGCGACTATCTGTATCGCACTTGGCACCCCGATAGCCTGGGCAGCTTGCAGCCAGAGGACTTAGACCTCATCACCGTGCGCTGGACGCACTTAGAGCTGCTACAGGCGCAGCAGAGCGGCGACGCGGGCAATGTGGAGTTCAAAGCGCGCTTCGTACACGAGGATGGCAGCGAGGGCCTCCATCACGAGCTCTCCACCTTTGTACGTGACAAGGGCCACTGGCTGTATCACCAAGGACAAGTGTTCGAGGAATAATAACGCTCCATGCACCTGCGCGCAGTGCAGGAGCCAATGGTGTACTCTATGCTGCTAGCCTTAATCCACCCAAACAGACCTAGATCATGACTATGCCGAACGAAGCAAAGCCAGAAGTACAACAAGAAACTAAGAGCTATTCGACCCCGCAAACCGTTGGGTTAATCCTCGGCCCCTTACTGTTCGCCCTTACCCTGTTGTTCTTCTCGCCGGAGGGGCTTAGCTTTCAGGCTAAGGCCGTATTAGGCACAACTCTTTGGGTAGCCACCTGGTGGATTACCGAGGCGATCCCGATTCCCGCCACCTCCCTGCTGCCGATCTTCTTGCTACCCATTACGGGGGCCTTGGATAGTGGCACCGTTACCTCCTCCTACGGAGACGACATCATTTTCCTTTTCCTCGGCGGCTTCTTTATCGCTACCGCCATGGAAAAATGGAATCTGCATAGGCGCATGGCACTGGCGATCATCGCCTTCGTGGGCACGAGCACCCAGCGCATATTGCTCGGCTTTATGCTGGCTACTGCATTCCTGTCGATGTGGGTCTCGAACACTGCTTCGGTGATGATGATGGTGCCGATGGCGCTGGCCATCACCAAACAGGTTGGCAGCGCCCTACAAGGCACACCGGAGGCCCGCGATATTCCGATATTCGAGAAATCCCTCCTCTTCGCCGTGGGCTATGCGGGCACTATCGGGGGCATGGGCACCTTGATCGGCACACCGCCTAACATCATTCTGGCGGCGCAGGTTCGCGAACTATTCGGCGTCGAGATCTCTTTTGCCAGTTGGATGCTGATCGGCGTACCCGTCGTGATTATTTTGCTTGCGATTGCATGGGTATATCTGGGCCGCGTGGCATTTCACATGAGCATCAAAGGCATTCCAGGCGGCCGCGCCCTTATTCAGAATCAGCGCGATGCGCTGGGCAAAATCTCCTTCGAAGAGTCTGCCGTCGCGTCAGTGTTTGCCTTCGCCGCGTTCATGTGGATTACCCGTGGTTTTATCTGGTCTGATCTCGTGCCGGAGATACGCGATGGCATGATCGCCGTACTCGCCGCCGTGCTGCTCTTCCTTATTCCCGAGCGCACCGGCAATGGCGGGCGCATATTAGACTGGAAAGACTCGCGCGAGATTCCCTGGGGCATTCTTCTACTGTTCGGCGGCGGTCTGGCGATTGCGGCGGGCTTTAGAGAGACAGGTCTTGCCACCTATATGGGAGAGCAATTGACAGTGCTCGATAGCCTACACCTACTCGTCATCATCGCTTGCGCCACACTGCTGATCTTGTTCCTTACCGAGATTACCTCCAATACCGCCACGGCCACGATGATTTTGCCAGTGGTCGCCGCATTGGCCTTGGCATTGAATATCCATCCCTTCGCGTTGATGGTGCCTTGTGCAATGGCGGCCAACTGCGCGTTCATGCTGCCGGTCGGAACGCCGCCGAATGCCATTATTTTCGCGACCGAGAAGCTGCGGATTGTGGAGATGGTGCGCACCGGTTTTGTAATGAATATTATCGCTGCAACATTAATCGTTCTAGTCGTCTACTTCTTGATGCCCGTTATCTGGAATCTCGACATAAGCACTGTGCCTGACACGTTTCTTCAGTAACGATCAGGCACTACAAATGATTTAAAAGAGACTCTCTACATGCGTGCATCCAAGGCAGCTAGCTATATTTTTTCCTACGTATTGCTTGCTCTTTGCGTCAATGCTTATTCACAGAGCGAACCTAACGAGCTTGACGTAGACTCTTTGGAAACAAGGATCGCCAATAGCGCACCAGTAGACTCGCTTGCAGAGGAAGAAAAAGCCGAAGCGCAGGCGGCAATTGATCTCGCCCAGACCCAGCTCCAACTCATTAACGAGCGCACGCAACGGATTGCGGAGTACACCGAAATTGCGAGCTCCTCCGAGGCCACAGTAGCAGAGATTAAGAGCGAGATCGCAGCAGTCGAGGCGGAGCCAACGGACACGGCACTACCTAGCTCCGTAGAAGCGCTTCGCAACGCCCTAGCCCTACTGGTTGCCGATCGCAGTAACAACTCCGCGGCCTTAGACGAGGCACGCGCTGCCCAGAACGCTCTCACCGCACGTGGCCCAGAGATTGTCACAGAAGTTGCGTCGCTACGTGAAACCTTAGCAGAGGCCACTATAGCGCCAAACGACGCGCCGCCCGGCAGTGTTGCCTATGCGCAACAAACATTGGCGCTTGCGCGACTGTTAGCTCGGCGCCGCGCCGAAGCCGACCTGCAAGTCGAACTCACCAGCATTCCTGCGCGACAGGCTATCAACGAGCAGCGTGTCACTCTCTTGGAGCTACGTGCCGAGAAACTCGCCGCACGCATCGGCTTGCTCACAGAGAGCCTGAACACTACCAGGGTTGGGCGTGCGGAGACCGCAGTAACCGAGGCCCAAGAGGATGTGCAACGCTTCGCGGACGCCTCCGCTCGAGTTCAGCCACTCGCCGCTGAAAATCTAGCCTTGGCGCAAGAGCTCAACGCTATGGTCTCCGATCAACAACAGATCGATATGGCGACGGAATTGCTGCGCGAGCAGATCGCTGGAATAGAGCAATCGCGACAGGTTGTGGAGCGAGTATTAGCCACTGGTCGGCTCACGGATGAACTAGGTGTTTTATTGCGCAGCGTCCGCACTCGACAGCTGCGTATCGCACCACTGGAACAACGCGTTAGGACGAACGAGGAAGCGCGCATCGCGCAGGAGTTAAACCCCATTATCTGGCAGGAACGCCTAGAACGATTGTCCGACCCTGACGCTGCCAATCGATTAGTGGCCGAGACTAGTGTGGCTGGCGAAGAGTCCGCACCAGCAACGGAGCAAGAGCTCAGTGCGATTAATGTCTTGATCGAGCAACGCCGCTCCCTACTTACCGACCTCATCGATTCCGCAAAATTAAGCCGAGAAAGGCTTGTAGACCAAGCCATCCTGTTAGCCGACATCATTAATCAAACTAGCGAGCTTACTGGCCTACTCGATCGGCGCCTACTGTGGTTACGCAACCAGGACCCAATCGCTCGGGACTGGCTCACCAATCTTCCTGCGGCATTTGCGTGGCTCCTGAATCCTCGCTCATGGCAGAGTGCGCTGACAGATCTGCTGCAACAGATAATGCGCAATCCATTCTTCGCCCTACTTGGATTCCTACCACCCTTTCTCATTCTGGCGAACCGAAAGCGCCTACGGCAGACCAACGCAAACCTCGCGGCCGATGTGGGCCATGTGGGCAACGACAGCTATTGGTCTACCCCTTTGGCCTTACTTATCTGCGCCGTTTTGGCTTTACCAATACCATTATGGATAGGCGCCGTTGCTGGCATACTCGCTCTTGGAGATACCCTCAGTCCGTTCAGTATCACCCTGATTCCTGCATTAACGGCACTAGCACTTCTCACTTTCCTATTATTCCTCTTTAGAATGTTGAGCCGACCAAAAGGGATATTCGAGACTCATTACCAATGGAGCGAGGCCTCGCTGAAGAAGCTACACCTCAACCTGTTCTGGTTCACTTGGGTGCAATGCACCGCAACGTTCGCATTTACTTTGGCGGTGAACAGTGTCGAGCCAGTCATTCGTTACAGCCTAGGGCTACTCGGATTCGTGGCGCTATCGGTCGGCATGTCGATCATGGCCTATGTGTTTATGAATCCTATCAATGGCATCTTCGTGAGTATTTCCCAAAAGACCGAAGCCTCTATCTGGCAGAAATTACTATTCCCCATTCTCGTGGCAATACCAATCATAATCGGCCTTACGCCACTGTTTGGTTACTTCGATACGGCAGTGCTATTGCAATCCCTTGTGTTCCAGTCAGGCTTGCTATTGTTACTCGTGGCGATGTTCCATGGTCTCTCGACCCGCATGTTGAAGGTCGCTCACCGTAGATTCTCTCTCCGACAGGTTCTCCAGATTCGCGCGAACGCTGAGGCAGAGCGTAAGAAGAATGCAAGGGCAGATCCACTTAGCGAGGAAGAAGACGCATCGACAGAAGCAGAGAAACAACCGGACTATGTCGATGAAATGAGCCACCAACTCCAGAACACCATCATGTCGGCCACCGTGATTTTATTCGGTATAGGTATGTGGTTGATATGGCGCCCACTATTTCCCACTATCGGCATTGCAGAGGACATCGTCATCTGGCAAGGCACAAGGGTGGTGGACGGAGTGTCGATCTCGCAGGGGGTTACACTGTGGAATCTTTTCGTCGCCCTACTATTCCTATTCGGAGGTTCCTATGTGGCACGCCACATTCGGGGCTTCTTAGAAGTCGGTTTGTTCGGTCGCCTGAGTTTAGATGCGGGGGCGCGTTATGCCGCGGCGAGTATCGCTGGCTATAGTATCGTTGCGATCACTGCACTGATCGGCCTGGGTCAGCTAGGGATAGACTGGTCGAAGATGCAGTGGATCATTGCGGCACTGGGTGTCGGCCTTGGCTTCGGCCTACAAGAGATCGTCGCGAACTTTGTATCTGGCCTCATTATTCTTTTCGAGCGACCAGTTCGAGTGGGAGACGTAGTGACTATAGGCGAGCTCACTGGCACCGTCAGCAAGATTAGCATCCGTGCCACTACTATCGTGGACTTCGACCACCGTGAAGTCTTATTGCCCAATAAATCCATTATCACTGACAACGTTGTGAACTGGACTCTCAACGATCCGGTGACTCGAATTATCGTGAAGATCGGCGTCGCTTACGGCTCAGATTTGCAGAAGGTAACTGACATATTGATGGAGATCGCAAGCGGACACAAAGATGTCTTAGACAATCCTGCTCCCTTAGTATTCTTAATCGATCACGGCGATAGTTCGATCAATTTTGAATTGCGAATATTCGTCTCCTCGCCTCCGATACGCTGGCCCGTAGCACACGATGTCAACATCGCGATCAACACGGCACTTGCGAAGAACGGCATCCAGATTCCGTTCCCACAACGCGATGTCCACCTATTCGAGCATGCGGCGAAAGAACCCGCCTAGCACTGCTGCATTGCCATAGAGCTACGACAGTGGGTGCAGGCGCGGGAGATATTGCCAAGATTATTGCTGAGCGATGCATTCCTGGAACGAGAAATTTAACTCACCGATATGCTCGCCATTCGCAAAGTGATATTGGTAGTTAATATTGTCGACTACTTGCATAAGCGGGCTCAGTGTCGGCCCAAAGCACCACGACATCAACACACTCGGGCGCACCGCATCGAGCTCCTGCTGGGTAATTTGATTGCCGTCGGTAACGCGGTTCTCATACAGCAAACCAATGTCACCATTACCTAGGTCCACACAGGAGGTGTTAACCCAGGTCGTAATATCGTCCAGCGCCATTGGCAAAGAGTCATTGAACTCGGTCACTGTAGTATTGCACTCCTCCATGCTTATGCCCGCACTAAAGGCATTATGCGACAACAGAGCGAGAAAAAATGAGAGTGACAGAGTCAGTTTACGCATGGAATTTTCCTCCTTCTAATTATTATTTAATCCTAACTGCTCAAGCTTATGAGCATGACTCATAACTTAAACGAAAAAACTTAGAGCTCTTCATACCAATGACGATCCGAGAGCTTGTCGGTTTCCATCCTCTCTCGTGCCAAGTCCAGCAAATCATCGAGGGTAAGATTGGTTCCGGGCAGAGCCACTATGTGACCGGCACTAAACTGCATGGAATACGCTAGCCCATCTTGATCAATGTATTGCTCAAGCGCGTTGTGTAAGCGAATGAGCGCTGCCTTCGCATTCGCATCATCACTCTCCAACATAAAGACCGCAAATTCATTATTGTCGATGCGCCCAAAAATATCCGAATCGCGAAATACCTCTCTCAATAAATCCGTAAAACTTACCAAGACGAGCTTGCTTTTTGTCTGCCCAAACTTTTCGACTATGCGATCTAAATTGTTGAGGCTTAGTAACAGTAAGGAACATTGCACGCCCTTGCGTTTAGAGACTGTATAGCTATGGCCAGCATACTCAAGAAAACCTCGCTGGTTCGAAATCTTAGTTAGGTCGTCCAGCGTCGAGCTCTGAATTGTCGCAATCTCCTGCTCAGCCATCACGCCAAGATCGTTCAGTATGTGTAAATCCTCAGCTGAGAATTGACGCGGCTCGCTAGCAAGAATACACAGGGTACCTAATGCACTGCCATTATTCATACGTAAGGGATAGCCTGCGTAGAAGCGAATTTTGGGATCATTGACCACGACGGGATTATCTTTAAAACGCTCATCGAGAGACGCGTCTTCTACTACCATTGCCTCGTTACCTAGAATCGCGTGAGCACAAAAGGAGATATCTCGGGTCGTTTCCGCGGGGAGTGAATTCGGCTGCGTAGTCGACTTAAACCACTGCCTGTCGCTATCGACTAAGGTGATAATTGAGATGTCGGCATTGAAGATTCGTTTTGCCAAGCGGGTTAGCCTGTCAAAGCGTTCCTCTGCTGCTGTATCGAGAATATTTAGTGCGTACAGCTTCTTGATTCGCTTCTGCTCATCCTTCGGAATTTCGGGGGCTAACATGCTTCACTCGCTTCAATTTAGGGCCATCTTGAACGCAGTGTAACATACAGGCCTAAACCCCATTACGCCTGCAAAGGATTTTTCTAACTAGCTATTTCCCTATAAATATCAATACCTAACTCGACATTGTGTGCCTCAACGATTAGTTGGCTACGAAATAGCGCGGGCAACTCGACCAAGGTGATTAGCAGGATCAGCGCGCCTCCTAGCATCGGCAATACGAAGCATAGGGCAATCCCAATTGTCATCACACCTAGATTCAATAGCCCGCGTAAGTAGTGCTGAAGGTAGAAGTGATGCAGCCCCGCCAAAAATACCCAATTGAGAACGGCGTAGGTATCCGGGTCCTTAATGGCTTGCGTGTATTGCGCGTAGTATTCGGCCCTCTGCGCATTGGACAGTCCCTCGACCTTATGGCGCAGCGACTCGGCTGCCTCATGAACAGACTCGGCGCGTAGATTATAGGCCTCAAACATGATCGAAATCCGTCACCAGTGGATCGGGCCGAGTGCCAACTTGATCGCGGTCAGAGCAGCGCCTGATGCGCTTTACCCCTAACACCGACCCTTTGATTGCGCCATAGTGCAGCACAGCCTGCTTAGTGTATTCCGAGCAGCTCGGCTCGAAATTGCATTCAACCCTATAGACGCCCACGCCCGCACACTTAGCTTGATGTGAGTCGATCATTTTCACTATGAACTTCTGCATACGGGTCATCGAGCTATCGTCCCAGCGTGAGAATCACGGTCTCACGAGTCCAGAATAGCCAGAAGCGTTTCTGTTCGATGACTTGGAAAGCTAGCTGCCAGCCCTCCGCTGCCGCCTGGTTGAGGGTTGCCTCTAACTTCTTAATGGGCAGACCAGCGGAGCCGAGGAAGATCGTGCCACAGCCTCCTTCCACCACTATCTCTACTTTGTATTCTTTAAACATAGTCAGTTCCTTGAGTATGAACGCAGTCCATCTTGTTTGGCGGAACAGCGCTTTTGTATGAATCTACCCAAGCCCCGCGCGCTTAGCAAGCCAAGACCTTAGTCGTAAAAACAAAGAAGCCGCCGCCAAATAAAAATAGCGGCGGCTTCTCTTGCAGCTAGCACGTTGCGGCGCTGTAAAGACACCAAGCCTTAGTCAGTGCGGCCCGAATGCTCCCGTGCAATACGCAGCGTTGCCTCTGTACCACCGGCAATACCTGCATCGCCCCAGTACCCTACCGTTGGCATATTGAAGCCCTGATCGATACGCTGCGCAACGTCGCGCGCGTTAGTGGTAATGCCGCATGGCTTATTGTACTGCTTGCATAGCGCTGCCACTTTCGCGATCGCGTCCTGCACATCGGGATGATTGCCGGGAACGCCCATATTCATAGACAAGTCAGCTGGACCTACGAAGATCGCGCCAACACCAGGAGTCGTCATGATTGCCTCTGCATTGTCTACGCCTTCCTGTGACTCGATCTGCATAACGGCGAGCAGGTCGCCATTCGGGTTGTGCGGCCAAGTGTCTGCACGCTGCACATAGTCTGCCGAACCCCAATACCAAGCTGCTGCGGCAGGTGACATGCCACGCACGCCCTTAGGCTCTCTGATCTCTGACCCACGCGCTTGTGGATAACGCATCGCGGCGACAGCTCGTGCTGCTTGTTCGGCGTTCTCAACATAGGGGAACATAATGCCGAAGGCACCCACGTCTAGAATCTGCTTTACCAGCCACTCTGGATCATTACGGCCGTTGGCTGGCAGACGCACAATAGGCGTTGTCGCCATCTGCGTATTGCCTTGCTCTGCTATGGTCTGCTTGTCCGACATACCGATAAGAAACTCTTGCAGCAGCTGCGGATTGAACGGCGTGTGCTCCATGTCGATCAGAATATAATCTAGCCCGGAACGCGAGAGAGCGCGGGCATTCGCTAGTGAAAAATTGCCCGTGAACAGGCCGAAAATTGGCTCATCTTTTTGCAGCGTTTCGATACTGCGATTGAGATGAATTGAGTCTTGAGCGAATACGGAAGTAGCGGCAAAAGTGGAAAGAGTAAAAGCGCCTAAGAGTGCGCGAAGAGACATCTGTTTCATGGAGAATTCCTTAGGATGACAAGTGAAAATAACGCAGCGCGCATGCTAGTCCGAATGCAAGCCAAGGTAAAATCAATTTCTCCAATAAAATTTTTCGGGAACTCATTTCCATTGCTAGGTAGTTGAAACTTTAGGGCTTATCCGCAACAAGATAATTTGTGTCAAAATGAAATTAGCACCTTGGCATTGACGAGAGTTGTTACCACGTGTGACATAGGGCGCCAAGATAGAGCATTAAGAAGAGCGCGATACCCCAAGGCGCCGCTTGCACCAATAAAGCACAGACTCGATTCCTTGCACCACACCACGGGCCACGATCAATACCCCGAGTTTCGCTCGCGCGCCTAGACTAAGCCCACTGGCTGCCTGCATATGCAGCAGATGATAACGAAACCAAGGCTTGCTATGGGCGTAGGCAGCAACACGACGAGATAGCTTGGTCAGCACGAATAGGGCGAGAAACAGGAATACGAGCCCGGGAATAACCGGCATGATCAAGCCAATTACACCTAGGATCAAGAAGCATCCCACCAGCATGATTCCTGCAAATTTGTAGAGCAACGGCAGCGGTTTTCTTTTGTCTTTGGCGCCTAACATATTGTCCTCCAGTAACTCAGAATGTTCTTCGATCTATAGTTCTATGCAGCGTCCATGCCACATCATAAGCCACTGTTTTAAATAGCTTATATTTTTATCCGTGCTAGAAATATGGCGAATTTCGATAAGTAGTGGCGATCTCGCTACAATACAGCTCGCAATTCATTCAATGGAGAATCGTCACAATGGAAACAGTCGTCATTACGGGTGCAAATCGGGGCATTGGGCTAGGCCTAGTGCAGGAATTTCTCGCCAAGAACACTCGCGTGATTGCCGGATGTCGACACCCGGAGAAGGCTACTGCCCTAAGTGAGCTCGCGAAGAACGCAGCGCTGGAAATACTCCCACTCGATGTGGCCGACGAGGCAACCGTCAGCAACTTTATCGCCTCGCTAGCGAACACGCCTGTCGACATCCTCATTAATAATGCCGGCACACTGGGAGGCGACAAACAGAGTGCGAATAGTATGGATTATGATGCCTGGGCCGAGGCCTTTGCCATCAACACTATTGCGCCCTTTCGTCTAACCATTGGCTTGCTTGCTAATCTAAAGAAATCGTCACGCCCGCGAGTCATCAGTGTGTCTAGCCAGATGGGTTCGCTCGCAGGAGAAGGCACTGGCCACTACGCCTATAGAAGCTCGAAGGCAGCCCTGAACAAAGTCATGCGGGGTTTAGCGGCGGAGCTTAAGCCCGAGGGTATTTTGCTATGTCCAATTCACCCCGGCTGGGTTAAGACGGACATGGGCGGCGCCAATGCCGCCATATCGGTTGCCCAAAGCGCCGCAGGCATTTATAAGCTCATAGACACCCTCACGGAAGCTAAGTCCGGCCACTTTCTAGCATGGGACGGAGAGGAGCTGCCTTGGTAATGGCTTTCTCGGGCCACCGAACTACATAAGTTGTTCTCGACAGAAAAGTGGCGACTCTTACGGTGCGTAAAAGCAACGCCAGTAGTATTATCTCCCCATAATTAGAAGGAGTTTAATATGCTTAAAGGAAGTTGCCTGTGTGGCACCGTAAACTGGACCTTCGATGGCATGCCGGAATCCGCCACTGCATGCAATTGCACTGTGTGTCGTCGTTATGGAGTGCTGTGGATCTACGACTTCGAGAACGAGGGCATTCACGTCAGCGGTAAGACCCGCGCCTATGTTCGCAACGAGGGTTCTCTCGGCTTTCATTTCTGCCCCGACTGCGGCTGTGTTGCCTATTGGCGTTCGTTGCAAGTACAACAAGATGGAAAACGCCGCATCGCGGTCAATGTGCGACTCAGCGAGCCGGAGACTGTGGCCCATCTTCTCATCGACCATTTCGATGGCCTAGACGAATTTGAAGACCTTCCTAGAGATGGCCGCTGCGTCAAAGACTATTGGTTCTAAAGAGCGAGCATAAAAAAAGGACTATGAGCTAGTCATAGTCCTTTTTTTAAGTTGTCGGCCTAGGAAGCTGACTTATTGCTCTTGGCTTGTTCCGCTGCGTTTAGCGCGGCGTCCATATAAAAACTTCCCATTCACGCAGTGGCTCTGACTCGCCAATAATGACGCCTCCGGTGAGAGTACGATCGAGATCATCCCCGCCCCAAATCCGCATATACGGGTACTTGTCTTCCCCAAACAACTCGGTCGCCTTAAGCGCAAAGGTCATATCCCCGGAACGGGCATAGCCATTGGGCGCGATGCGCGCCCGCTTAGACCAATAGCCACCATCGGGACGCGATGCCGTGATGAAACCACCCTCGAAAGGAACCAGAGAGACATGGACGACAAAGGGAGGAAAACCACCAGTCTTGATGGTGCCTACCCCACGCTCGGCTATCGTAGTGAAGTCTGCGGGTGGAGCCGTTAGGGTGCCACCGATGCGCACACCGGGGATACGGTTATAGGGGGTAATAAAGATATAAGTGGTAGCCGCAATTGCGAGAATAACTGCAACGGCGATGCCTGCGATTTGCTTCTTACTAGCCATGGGATTTCCTTTTTATTATCCATATGCGAGCTGTTTGACTGCAAGCGCAAGACAATATCAAAGTCCATTAGCATTTGCACCAACGGACAATAGCGGCGGTTCATTAGCTTAATAATCAGCTCTTATTGACCTTGCTGATGGAGATAGGATTGTTCAAAACCCTGACCTCGCGCTGCGGGAATGGAATCTCATAGCCGTGTTCCTGCAAGGCCTCGAAGATAAGCAGAAGTAGATCGCCGCCGACACGATTGACGCCGTCGTCGATTCCTTCCATCCAGAATTCGACGAACATATTTACGCCGGAATCACCGAAACTATCGATCTCGCAATCGGGACGCTCTTCGATGGGCAAGTCATCACCACTGAGCACCTGCGGGTGACCCGCCACCACGTCCTTAATAATGCCAACTAACTTGCGTAAGTCGCTCGAGTAAGCCACAGAGAAGTCGACACGATAACGCTGTTTCTTGTTCTTATGAGTCCAGTTAGTGAAGGTGTCTACAATGAACTTTTCATTGGGCACCATGATGTCTTTGCCATCATAGGTTTCGAGTGTCGTGGAGCGCATATTCAACTCACGCACGATGCCGGTGCGGCCATCCTCTAACTCTACGTAATCGCCTATGGAGATGGAGCGATCGAGCAGAATGATAATGCCGGAGATGAAATTGGACGCGATCGCCTGCAGCCCGAAGCCAATCCCCACACCCAACGCGCCACCGAATACCGCAAGTGCCGTGAGGTTTATGCCCATCACCTGCAAAAGTAACAGGAAGATCAAGATCGCGATGCCGATCTCCAACATCTTCGCCGCCACTGCTCTGGTGCGCAGATCTATGTGTTCCTGCCGGCGAATAATCTCCTGCCCCGTGGCATTGGATACGCGGCCGAGCCAGAACAGAACGGAACCAAAAATCAGCACACGAACGATGCCATAGGTCGTGATATTAATATTACCAACGCTAAATTGTACCGACTCGAGTATCTCGATTAATCCGCTGAGAATTCCTACCATGTGCATGAAAATTAGCGGTAAACCAACCCATTTCACGACCTTAAAAATGGGTTTATGCGCAAAGAACTCATTGATCACTGCGTTTGCTACTAACATCACCGCGATAGTCAGAGCGGTCTGTACTATCCAATGCTGATCTAAAAGATCTTCGCTCAGGTCTACCGAGATTCTGAGCATCAGAATCGCCAGCAACGGAAACACCAGATTACTCAATCGATTTACTTGGCGGCGCAGGTAGTGATCACCGATCGTCTGTTGGCTGGCATCCAGAAAAGGCAGGTACTTGCGAATACGATTAGCCAGCAAATAGGCAAACGCGTAGATCAGCAAAATCATGCCAATCTGCGAGTAAGTGCCAGGTTGCGTCAGCACTCGACCCACCGTATCGAGCAGCTCTATCAAGTATTCCTGCGCCTGTCCGAAATCCATACCTTCGCCTTATTAACCGAGAGAATAAATGGTCCCCCTCGGTGGGGGGGGACATTACTTAGACCTTCGCCAATGCCTGTTCGATATCGGCAATGATGTCGTCTACATGCTCTATACCGACAGAGATGCGCACGAGATCCTCGGACACGCCCGCCGTCTTCAACTCTTCAGGGCTAAGTTGACGGTGAGTAGTAGTGGCCGGGTGACATGCTAACGACTTGGCGTCCCCTATATTCACAAGGCGCAGAATCATCTGCAAGGCGTCTATGAAACGCCCACCCGCCTCTTTGCCGCCTTGCACGCCGAAACTCAGAATGCCCGAGCCCTGCCCCTTGGTGATCTTCTGACAAGTCGCATAGTAGGGGCTATCTTCCAGACCTGCGTAGTTAACCCATTCCACTTTGGGATGGGCCTTTAGATACTTCGCCACTGTCAGCGCGTTGGAGCAGTGTCGTTCCATGCGTAGCCCTAGAGTCTCTAAACCTTGTAGCAGCAAGAAGGCACTGTGGGGGGCAAGTGCGGCGCCGGTATTGCGCAAAGGCACTACACGGCAGCGGCCGATGAACGCGGCAGGTCCAAGTGCCTCTGTATACACCACGCCGTGGTAAGACGGATCGGGTTCATTCAGCATGGGGAATCGTTTCTTATTGGCGACCCAATCGAACTTACCCGAGTCGATGATGATGCCGCCAATAGTCGTGCCGTGTCCGCCGATGTATTTGGTGAGTGAATGCACCACGATGTCGGCCCCGAAATCGATAGGACGACACAGATAAGGTGTGGCGACCGTACTATCCACAATTAGCGGCACGCCATGACGATGCGCGATCTCCGCCAATTTCTGTATATCCACCACATTACCGGCGGGGTTGCCGATGGTCTCGCAAAACAAGGCACGCGTGTTGTCATCGATTAGCGATTCTAGGCGGTCAAAGTCATCGAATGAGGCCATGCGCACTTCCACGCCTTGCCTTGGCAGGGTATGGGCGAAGAGATTATAGGTGCCGCCGTAGAGTTGAGTGGTGCTGACGATATTGGAGCCAACATCCGTAATACACTGTATGGCATAGGTAATTGCAGCCATTCCCGAGGCTAGGCCGAGGCCGGCGATGCCACCCTCCATCTCCGCTAGGCGTTGTTCCAACACTGCGGTTGTGGGGTTCATGATGCGGGTATAGATGTTGCCAGGCACCTTCAGGTCGAATAGGTCCGCGCCGTGCTGTGTGTCATCGAAGGTGTAGGAAGTGGTTTGATAAATAGGCACCGCCGCTGCCTTTGTGGTCGCTTCGGACTCATAGCCGTGGTGGAGCGCGAGAGATTCTAATTTCATATTGGCCTCTAATTGCTGTTGTCTTCGAACTGCCGGACACTCCTGCTGTTACAGCCCCCGAGTCCCAGCGCGGGTTCCTTTTATACCACAATTCGAGGTTTGTCTCCGGCTGCTTTGCGTCCCAAAGCAAGGGACGCCTTGGGTGACTTAGCGCGCTGCCTCCATTATCCTGTGCTCACTCCCAACCTGTGATTTGGGCAAGCCGATACGAGTAAGTTCATGTTGATATTGCGTAAAGCGCTCATAACAGACTTGGAGGAAGACATGAACTGGGATCACCCGCAGCCTTTCACAAAGAATGTGCTCGTTAACGACGCAGACATCGACGCGCTCGGCCACGCCAACAACACAGCCTATGTCCGCTGGATGGAACAATGTGCCTGGCAGCACTCCGAGGTGCTCGGATTGGATATCACCGCCTATCACGCACTAGATCGCGCCATGGTCGTACTTAAGCACGAGCTACACTATCTTGCAGCCGCCTATGCCGATGAAGAGTTAGTCGTGGCCACTTGGATCATGCGTAGCGATGGGAAACTGCGCTTAACCCGACACTTTCAGATCCTCCGCCCGAGTGACTCCACAACATTGCTGCGAGCAAAGAGTGAATACGCCTGCATGGAAATCTCCAGCGGCAAACCCAAACGAATGCCCCTTGCCTTCATCGAAGGCTATGGCAAAGGAGTAAGCTCATGATTGATGTATATAGCGCCGCCACACCGAATGGCCACAAAGTAACCGTGGCCCTGGATGAGATGGGCGAGACCTATAATCTGATCCCCATAGCGTTTTCACAGAACGAACAGAAGAGCCCCGAGTTCCTGAGCATGAACCCCAACGGGCGCATCCCCGTCATCGTCGATCGTGACAACGACGATTTCGTCGTCTTCGAGTCCGGCGCCATCTTGATTTACTTGGGTGAGAAATTCGGCAAGCTCTATCCACAAGACCCAAAAGTACGCTCGCGCACCTTGCAGTGGTTGATGTTTCAGATGGGCGGGCTAGGCCCGATGATGGGCCAGGCGAATGTCTTCTTCCGCTATTTCCCAGAGAAGTTACAGCCGGCCATAGATCGATATCAGAAAGAATGCCGGCGACTGTTCGAGGTACTGGATTCGCGCTTGCGCGTGAGCCCCTATCTAGCCGGCGACGAACACACAATCGCCGACGTCGCCAATTGGTGTTGGGCGCGCACTTACGAATGGTCGGGCGTATCGATAGAGGGCCTGCCGGGCCTGAGCCGTTGGCTCGACGAGCTAGCCGAACGGCCCGGCTATCAAAGTGGCATTAGCAAGCCACCTCGCGCACCCAAACCAGATGACATCGTCAAGGGTGCGCAGTCCATCGTGATTCGCTAGGCCAGTTTGCCTAGGTCAGCACATCACCCTCAAAATAATGTTGTGTGCCTCGGCTCTCCATCGCTTTGGCGAGCCGCTCCATGCCTTGCATATAGGCCGACACCCGAAGACTAACGTCTTCTCTATGGGCGCATTGGAAACAATTCTTTGCTGCATTCTCAATGCGCGCGGCAAGGCGCTCGTTTATCACCTCCTCCGACAAGTAATCGCCAGTACGGTTCTGCACCCATTCCAGATAACTTACAATGACGCCCCCAGCGTTGGCGAGCACGTCGGGAATGACAACGATACCGCGCTCCTGCAGCAGTGCATCAGCAGCTGGCGTCACCGGTCCGTTGGCTATCTCCAAAATTATCTTGGCCTTCACCTTCTTGGCGTTTTTATCGGTAATCGCGTTCTCCAACGCCGCTAAGACTAAGACGTCGACCTCTAGCCCAAGTAGATCATCGGTGCTAATAGTCTCCACGGAGTCGACGTTGCACACTGTATCGTCACAGTAGACCATGCCACTAAGTTTACGGGTCTCGTTCTTGTGCTCCCAAATTGGCATGGGCTCCAAGCCTTCCTTCAGGTAAATGCCCCCTTGGGAGTCCGAGATAGCGACTATCTTATACCCCGCCTCTTTGGCTAGGCGTGCGAAGTTATAGCCCGCGTTTCCGAAGCCCTGCACCGCTACCGTCAACTCTTCTGGTTTCTTGTCTTTGCGCTCCACCCACGCATCCAGCACATTCAATGCCCCGCGCCCCGTGGCGGCGATTCGCCCCGCAGAGCCCCCCATACCCAGTGGTTTACCGGTGATGATCGCGGGCAATTGTCGACGGGCAATCTCTGCGTACTCATCCGCCATCCAACCCATCACTTTCTCATTGGTATTCACATCGGGCGCGGGGATGTCCCGGTCCGGGCCGATGACATCGTAGAAGGCCCTGATATAACTGCGTGACAAGCGCTCCAGCTCCAAGCGCGACAGAGTTTTCGGGTCTACTTGTACACCACCCTTAGCGCCGCCGAAGGGCAAATCTACTACGGCACATTTGAGCGTCATCCAAAAACTCAAAGTGGCGACCTCGTCTTCACACACATCAGGATGGAAGCGAATACCCCCTTTAGCTGGCCCACGAGTATCGTCGTACTGCACACGCCAAGCGGGAAAGACCTTGAGGCTACCGTTATCCATACGCACGGGCAGACCCGCCTGATGGATACGCCGCGGCTGATGGAGCCGACTGCGGATATCCTCCGATACGTTCAAACGTTCATATATCTCGCTCATAATCGCCTGTGCTTCGTGTAACTGGCTTGTTTTCTCACTCATTGAGTACTTCTCCAACTTATAAATTCAGGTCTGATTGAAACACTGTTTCTCGCAACTTGTTAGTAAATGGCTGTAATTGCATCTTTAGCTAGTGGGGATAAGTTGCTATTGTGGCAAATCGATTTTTTACACTTTATGGGTTTTGTAATGGTCAAAATACTGTTTATCGAACATAGTGGACAGGAGCATCCAGTAGAGGTCGCTCCCGGCATGTCCGTTATGGAAGCTGCCATTAATAATGCGGTGCCAGGCATCGATGCAGACTGTGGCGGCTTCTGTTCCTGCGCCACCTGTCACGTTTTCGTCAACGAACAATGGCTAGATAAATTACCGCCCTTGGGTAGCAATGAAGACGCTATGTTAAGCCTTAGCCCGGATCGCAAAGAAAACTCCCGCTTGTCCTGCCAGATACCGGTGGTAGAAGCGCTCGACGGCTTAGTGGTCACCACTCCGGAGTTTCAATTTTAGCGTAAATGCACAAGCACAGGTTTCATCGGGGGGTGAATCACATGACAGACGCAACACCGCAGCAAAGCAAATGGAGCATGGTTGGCAAGGACCCGCAGACCATTCCCATCGACCAGATCGATCTCTCCCACCCAGGCATATGGCATGCCAATGAGTTCCTACCATTCATGGCGAGGCTGCGCAAAGAGGACCCCGTGCACTATTGCGCCGAGTCTGCCGTTGGTCCTTATTGGTCGGTCACCAAATACAAAGACATCATGGAGGTCGACACCTCCCCACACATCTACTCCTCCGAGCCGACCATCGGCATAGTCGACACTTTCGAAGAGTTTACGCTGCCTGCGTTCATCTCGATGGACCCTCCTAAACACGATGAGCAGCGTCGGGTAGTTCAAGGCGTAGTAGCACCAGCGAACCTCAAGAATCTTGAGCGGCTTATTCGTAGTCGCGTGTGCGGGATTCTCGACGGCCTACCGCTTAATGAAGAGTTCGACTGGGTAGAGCGAGTTTCCATCGAGCTCACTACGCAGATGCTCGCCACTCTATTCGACTTCCCATTCGAAGACCGCGCCAAACTGACCTTCTGGTCCGACGTAGCCACTGCCATTCCCGGCGGCGGCATCGTGACCACGCAGGAGGAGCGCTGGCAGGCGATTCAAGAGTGCATGGCCTATTTCACTAAGCTGTGGAATGCCCGTGTGAACGCAACGCCCGGCAACGACTTGATCTCTATGCTCGCCCATGGCGATGCCACTCGTAATATGCCGCCCATGGAGTATCTGGGCAACGTCATCCTCCTTATCGTCGGAGGCAACGATACGACACGCAACTCGATTAGTGGCGGTGTTTTGGCGCTGAATGAGAATCCTGCTGAATATGACAAGCTACGCAATGATCTAGGCCTGATTCCCAATATGGTGTCCGAGATCATCCGCTGGCAGACACCATTGGCCTATATGCGACGCACCGCAAAAGTCGATACTGTGCTCAACAATAAGCAGATCAAGGCGGGGGACAAAGTGGTAATGTGGTACGCGTCGGGCAACCGCGATGAGGATGCCATCGCCAATGCCAACAGCTTTTTGATCGACCGTCCCAATGCTCGCCAACACCTATCCTTTGGTTTTGGACTGCACCGCTGCATGGGCAATCGTCTTGCCGAGATGCAGCTGCGCATCGTCTGGGAAGAGATCATGAAGCGCTTCTCCTTCGTAGAAGTGGTGGGCGAACCAGAGCGGGTCTATTCGAGCTTCGTGAAAGGCTACACAAAATTACCGGTGGTGCTCCACCCATTGTAGGAGATGAGATGAACCCCTCTTCCCCTGTCGGCCCTTGATGGCCAAAATTGATTTGAGTCCGGCTCGTATCGGATGAATCAATTCACAAAGAGAAAGAGGGGTCCATCTCATCTCCTACCGTTCTATCAACATATAAGGAGCTAAAAATGACAAAAAAAACGCCAGCACCTGCCTCTATTCAACGTCGTCAGCTACTCACCCTGTTCGCGAGCGCTGCAGCACTCGCCTTTCTGCCTATGCCCAAGGTCTTCGCGGCAAACGCGAGTACCGCGGAATTCCCCCTTGGCGTGCGCGCCTTAGTGTTCGACGTATTCGGCACGGTAGTCGACTGGCATAGCTCCATCGTGCGCGAAGGCCAAATGCTCGCTAATGAGAAAGGCTTCGACGTCGATTGGAGCGAATTCGCCAGCCGATGGCGCGCGGGCTATGGTCCCTCTATGAATCTCGTGCGCAACGGGGATTTGCCGTGGACCAAACTCGACACCCTGCACCGCATGGTGCTCGACGAACTGGTAGTGGAGTATGGGCTCGAAGGCTTGAGCGAGGCAGAGCTACAACATTTCAATTTCGCATGGCACCGCTTGATGCCTTGGCCCGATACCCTGGCTGGGCTCAATCGATTGCGTAATAAGTACACCATTGCCTCACTGTCCAATGGCAATGTGTCACTGCTTGTGGACATCGCCAAGAACGCCGGCATTCAATGGGACACCGTGCTCTCTGCAGAACTATCGCGGCACTATAAGCCAGACCCAGAGGCCTATCTCAAGGCACCTGAATTACTGAGCCTGCCACCGGAACAAGTCATGTTAGTGGCGACCCACCCTAGCGACCTGCGCAGCGCTGCCAAGACTGGACTGCGCACCGCCTACGTTCATAGGGCTCTAGAGGCAGGACCAGAGCGCCCTAAGGTGCCGCCCGCGCGCAATGAGTTTGATTTCTTCGCCGACGACTTCCTCGATCTCGCGCGCCAGCTAGGCGCCTAAGAGCTAGTCGCCGCGCTTGATCTGCTTCGACTCGCTGATAATGCGCTTATAGTTCTTACTTTGTTTGCGAAAAACTGCGCGGCGCTGCGCGAGGCTCGCCGCGTTCAACGCCTGCTCGCGCGAAAGCTTGCGATAACTACGCAGACGGCGTTCATCGAGTTGCTCCGCCTCTATCGCTTCGCGCACAGCGCAGCCCGGCTCACTGTCATGAGAGCAGTCGCCGAATCGGCACTGCGCTGCCAACTCTTCGATATCGGCAAAGGTCGCCGCCACGCCCTCTTCGCAGTCCGCCAGCTGCATCTCTCGCATTCCCGGCGTATCCAAAATCAAGCCGCCACTAGGCAGCAGCATAAGCGAGCGCCTAGTAGTGGTGTGCCGCCCCTTCGCATCATCCTCACGAATACCACCGGTATCTTGCACGGCAGCGCCAAGCAAGGCATTGCTCAAGGTTGATTTGCCAGCACCCGAGGACCCTATTATCACGATTGTCTGACCCGGCCGACACCACGGCGCTAGCGTCGCGACGCTCGGCTCACTCAGGCAATTCACCGCTTCCACACATAGGTGACTATCCAAGCGTTGTGCCTGCTCGCGAAGCTCCTCAGCATTGCCACACAGATCGAGCTTGCTCAAGACTAGAACTGCCTCCGCGCCTGCCTGATGAGCGACGGTCAGGAAACGCTCTATTCGGTTGAGATTGAAATCCTCATTGAGAGAGGTGACGATAAAGGCTGTATCGACATTCGCCGCGATCAGCTGTTCTGCAAGCTTGCTACCTGCTGCCTTGCGTTTAAAGACACTCTTTCGCTCTAGCTCGCGCACAAACTGGCCACTGCCTGTCAGTAGCACCCAGTCGCCCACGGTCAATGGGGGCATGCTCTGCAGCAATGGCAGAGTATGCACGCCCTGCTCGCCACGCACCTCGAGACTGCTGCGGTGCTGCTCCATGATTCGAGCTGGTTTGAGTACACCCCACTCGTCGAGTGTTAATTGTTGTTGAAAAAACGTTTGCCAGCCTAAGCTGAGCAAAGAAAAGTCGTTAGCCACGGTAAACCCCTAGCGCGATTGCGCTACAAATATTATTGAGGGGGGCATAAGGCCCCGGTGTAAAACCGGGTAATGGGAAGGGAGGTGGCCTAAGCCAGCAACGAATCCTGAAGAGTTACCCAGTTAAGGTTTACGGCAATCATGTTGTGACCTCCTTACTGAGTGATTGAAGCTGCACTATAGCACAGCATTATTGCGAGGCAAAAGCGCCTCAATATCCGCCATGACGAGAAACTTTCCAGAGCAGCACTAACGACTCTCTGGTACAGCATAAATTCGCTGGATTGACTAAAAACCGCAATGGATCAGCGCTCCACTGGCCTGCGACGAAATGCAGAATAACAAGATGAACTAGATGAATCTTGTGAAATATTTTGCGAGTTCAGCTTAAAAATTTCGCTACGATATTTCCCAACCTTACCGGAAAAAGCAATATATTGTTATATATCAGCATGTTGAATTTCGACACCGAAACCCGGTAATCTCCGACGAATTCCGAAATCCATCAAAAGTCGTCGAAATCGAGGAGACCAATTCATTCCTTATTGCTATCTTGATAGGTGCACTAATAACAATAAAATCGAGGTAAAAAATGACGATAATTCGCCGACCACACCACCACCCATCTTTCACCGTTAAATTACTAAATTCCGCAATTGCCTTAGCCCTCCTCGGAGGCACCGGACAAGCTCTTGCGCAAGCCCCCGAAGTAGAAGAAGTTGTAGTAACTGGTTCATATATCCGTCGCTCGGAAGGCATCGCTGCCGCATCGCCATTGACTCAGTTTAGTGCTGAGGACCTTGAGTCGCAGGGAACGGTCAGTATGGGGCAAGTCGTACAAAACCTGACTTTTAATAACGGCACTGCTGTCACTAACTCGATTCAGGGCGTCAGCACAACGATTACAAATTTCAATCTGCGCGGACTGGGGCCAAGAGCCACTTTGACGCTGGTCGATGGTAAGCGCGTGGCCGCAGACACCTTGCTAGCTTTGCTCCCCGCATCGGCGCTCCAGCGCATGGAGATTGTGACCGACGGCGCCGCAGCCCTATACGGTACAGACGCAGTGGCAGGCGTTGTAAACTTGATTCCCTATAAATCCTACGACGGTCTCGAAGTGGAGATCTTCAATGAGGGCGATAGCCGAGGCGGTTTCGAGCGCTCAGAAAGCACTTTCTTAGGAGGCAAAAGCTTCGGCGATGTTGACCTCGTCATGGCCGGTTCCTATATGAGCTCCTCTACACTGGCGTGGAACGAGCGTCCTGACTATGTGCGCTCCGGCCTTACCCACAACGGTGGCGGTAACCCTGGTAACTATCTGGTTCCTCTACGGGATGCCGACGGCAATTTCACTGGTAGCTCTGCCAGCCGACCTGATCCGAATTGCGGCCGCGAAACCGAAGCCGATCAAACCTCTCCAGGGAACAATCCTTGGGGCAATCTGCTGGGTGGTCGCTGCTTCATGAGCTTCGGCGATACACGAGACTTCCAGCCAGCGACCCAAACCTCTTCCCTATACGGTAATCTCAACTGGGATGTGAACGAAGATATCAACTTCCATTCGCAGATTATTTGGAATCGCCAGCTGTACCAGAATCGCAACAACCCCAGTAACCCAGGCGCGAGATCCGATGCGCTGGCGGTAGTAAGAGGCGAACTCCCAGGCAACACCTTCAGAGCGAAAACCTCGGCAGGGCAAGAGCTATTCGCAGAACCTATGCGTAATGCTGGCGGCGCTCTCGTATTAGACGGTTATGGCCGCCCATTACCCGTGCGTAATTCGGCTGGTCAAGTCGTGTTCGCGAACAATCGTTTCTCGTCGATCGACAGCGATCCACTCGGCGGTGTTGCATTCTATGAGGACGTGAATATCAATGGCGCACAATGGGTGCCATTTAACAGATCCGTGGCCAACACTGTCCCAACGGATATGCAGCAATACAACAACTACCAGCTCAACCATAACGACAAGCGCACCGTGAGATTCTCCACAGGGCTCGATTTCGCGGTGCCCATGCTGGAAGGTTGGGAAGGCAGTGCAGACTATACTTACGGCCTCTTCAACGACGTCAGCAATAACTCACAGCAGTATAGTCTTGGCGCGATAAACCAAGGCCTCAACTGCGACGTGATCAACGATGTCGATAGCTGCTACAACCCTTTCGGAGCCGTGGATCCCCGTTTCAGGACGCCGCAACACGTAGCCGATGCGATCTTCACACAGGATCAGCTCGACGATAAAACCCAACTGCAAACCTACGACCTGATTCTGAACGGCGCCGTCCCTCTCGGCGATTTCGAATTGCCTGGCGGCCCAATTTCAATGGCAATTGGCTACCAGCGCCGAGAAGAAAAGCAGACCGACGGACCTACAGCTACTTCGATTCGCGACGATCAACTCATCGGCTCTCAGGTGCTACCGCGCAGCCAGAGTCGCTCCAGTGATTCTTGGTTCGCAGAGTTTGCGATCCCTGTGTTAGACAATCTGGAATTGAGTGCTGCGGTGCGTGACGAGAGTTTCAGCACGGGCCAGGCCGCTGTCGTCGACAAGTTCGGCTTCGTCTACGTTCCTACCGATTGGCTGAGTGTGCGCGCAACTATAGGTGAGGCGTTTATCGTTCCCACCTTATCTCAGCTTGATTCGCCAGAGATATGCGGACTAAGTAATGTGGCAGACCCGTTCTCCTCATTCCAAGGTTTCATAACCTCTTGCCGCAGCGGTAACCCGAATCTGGCATCTGAGTCTTCTGACAGTCTTTCTGCCGGTATCGATCTACAACTGCTGGAAAATCTGACTTGGTCTATCACATGGAGTGAAACAGACTTTAAAGATCGTATCGTGAGCACCACTACTGAGGATATTCTGCGTTCCGACTTTAGGAATTTCCAGTTAGCCACAGGCTTTAGCGCCACCACTGCAAATCCAAAGCCGAGCGCTGCACAAATACAGGCTTGGGTTAACGACCCGCGTTCAGACAAGCGCGTCGTGCGTAATGCGGCGGACGTCACTACTCCTGATCGCATACTGCAGAGTGACTCTAATGCGTCAACGATGCTGGTGCGGGCCTGGGATACTCAGCTCGACTATGACCTGTCATTGGACGATGTCGGCTTGAATGGTTGGGGTGCTGTCAATATGCAGCTGCAAGCAACCTTTATGGACACCTATCAGTTCCAGCTAGCAGAGGATGGTCCTATCCGTGAAGCGGTAGGCAACCAGAACAATCCCTTCGGTGCTGTGCCTACCATCCCTGAGATTCGTGCGAACCTGCGCATCAATTGGATGCTGGGTAATCACACAGTAAGTGCGACTACTCGCTATATCGATGAGGTTAAGTTCGACGCCAGCGAGTTCAGCTTCCAGCAGTTCTTCCCAGGCGCCGAATGGGGTGGTCCTACTGACACGCTGCGCGCGTGGACGCAGTTGGACATGTTCTACTCCTATAGGGGCTATGAAGCTCTTGGCGGTGAGTTTGCCTTCTCGGTAGGGGCACGTAACCTAACAGATAGAATGCCTCAGAAAACTGGCATGATTGCCGGTGTTGCTGCGGAAACCCAAGATGTTTTGGGTCGAGTGGTCTACGCTCGGGTTAACTTCAAACTCTAAGTTAGTATAAGGCGGGGTCAGGTTCACATTAGGGGCGATATCGCCCCTAATGTGAACCTGACCCCAATTCTATTTGCCAATTCTATTCCCAGTCAGTGGTTTCTATTCCGCGTAACCTTTCCTAATTACGCCTAGACTCTTGCCATCGACTTGGCCATCTCGCAGCCACTGCAGCGAAGCATCGAAGAGCATCGTCGCGTTCATCTCCCACATCGCATTATGGGAGGAGCAACCCAAATCTAGTAAGACCTTCTCACTCGCCCCTAGGTCTTCGTACATCTCGGTCACACGGCTTGGCGGCACCTGCCCATCGTGAATACCCGCAACTAAGAGCATTGGCGTCATCGTGCGGGCGACCACTTCCTGAGTCCACCCCCAAACTGTGGTGTTGGGCGCCCTGCGTACGCCAGTCCCCCATGTGGCGCCAATGGGGTCGGAGTCCAGCATGTCCTGCCAGATCGCCGCACTCACGGCTGGGTCGTATTGGTTCTCGCAGCCCACTTGGCGATCCCAGTTGCGCGTGAAATCCAGATGGGATTGTTTTGTAAACGCAGATCCGGGCACGGGAATTGTCTCGGGGGCACTGCCGCCACGATTGCGGCTATAGGCAGGCGCGAGAATCACTACGCGGCCGACCTTCTCCGGATGAAGTGCCGCATAGCCTGCCGAGCGCGGACCACCTAAGGACCATGCGACGAGATGTACTTTCTCGACTCCGCGCAGTGCGCGCAAGTAGTCCACAACGGAGTCGATATCGTGCCAGTCCGATTCGATAGTAGTGCTTGCGAAACCATAGCTTGGCGCACAAGGGGCCGCGATCTTAGTGGGCACGAATTCCTGCTGTGCTTGCTCGGAGAGATTACACACATCGTTCATGACATTGGGCCGAGTAGAACGACCGTAGCCCGTGGTATCCATTGCGAAAGTGTCATAGCCGGCTTCGGCGAGATAGGCCATCCAACTATAACCCTCCACAGGCACATCGAAAGCCACCTCCGAGGGTGTTCCCGCGCCGTGGATGAAGAGCACTACCTGTCCTTCGAGACTGACGCTGCGCAAAGACGTTGAGGCTTGGGTGCGTTCACGCACATAGATCTGCGCCATCTCATTCTCCATTGCAGGAGCTGTGGAGAGTACGGGCACATAGTGATCGATGCGTAGTACAGGGTCTTGCGCCAATGCGCTATTGAAGGGAATCAACAGGCATGCGGCTAGAATACGGAGGCGTATTGGCATTGTTTTACTCCGGTAATATCGGCTTAAGAAAGAGGCCTCACTATACAATAAGTGTTAGCAAAGCGCTGTATACCGCAAAGGTAGTAAATAGACGGTAGAGCTCACGTCTGCGCACCGAGCGATCACTCGAAAAACCTGCCATCTGTCCAAAATTACTTTACAGTAAGCCTCTGACAACATGAGCAGGTTCAATTTATGAATGATTTCAAAGGCAAAACAGCACTCATCAGCGGCGGCGCCGAAGGCATCGGTTTGAGCATAGCCCAGGCCCTTGGCAAGCAAGGCATGCACATTGTGTTAGGGGACATTGATCCCGCGCAACTGTCCCTAGCGCAGCAGAATTTAGAAGAGCTAGGCATTGCGGTTCTCTGCGTGGAGATGGATGTAACACAGCCCCAAGACTGGCAGCGCTTCGCGGAACAAGCCGTGGCACGCTTCGGCAATATTCACATGCTGGTGAACAATGCAGGTGTCAGCAATAGCACGGGACCTGCGGATCAAGTCGGCGACAAGGACTGGCGTTGGGTGAACGATGTAAACCTAGATGGCGTGTTGTTCGGTACGCGTACAATTGTGCCGCTAATGAAGCAGCATGGCGAGGGCGGCTGGCTAATCAATGTCGCCTCGATAGCGGGCATGTTTGGTGTCCCCTATGCGAGCGCCTATACCGCAAGCAAGAACGCCGTTGTCGCGCTCTCAGAGGCTTGGCATCAGGAACTGCGGCGCCAACAGATCCATGTTAGCGTTCTATGCCCTGCGTTCGTCAAGACACGCATTAATCTTTCCGAACGTAATCGGCAGGCGCGCTATAAGAGCGAAGGCGAGAGACGCGCGCCGAGCGAAAAGCAACTCGCCGCCGCAGCCCATATGCAAACCGTTATCGACAATGGCTTGGCAGTTGAAATTGTCGGGGAGCGCGTAGTCGAGGCCTTGCTCGCGGGCGAGCTCTACATATTCACTCACCCCAATTATCGCTCCCTAGTACAGCAACGTTATCAAGCCATCGACGCGGCCTTCGAGCGCGCCGCGGCAAGCCCCCTTCTCGCCCATATACGCGACGAGGAAATCGCGGGTTTCAGCTAAGGCGCTCCAAATAAACACCCAGTTAAAGGACTTTTTTATGACACAGACACGCGAATTCGGCATTACTGTCTATGGCGCCACCGGTTATACCGGTCGCCTTATCTGCGAATATCTTCACTTGCGCTACGGCGTGGATGGCGAGGTGAAATGGGCGATGGCTGGGCGGAGTCGCGCCAAGCTAGAGGCCGTACGCGATGAGATGGGCATACCCGCAAGCGTACCACTAGTGCTTGCCGATGCAGATGACCTGAGCTCCATCAAGGCGATGGTCGCGAACACCAAGGTAGTCCTGACCACGGTAGGGCCTTATCAGCTATATGGCTCCGAGCTCGTTGCCCAATGCGCCGCGGCCGGCACTGACTATGTTGACCTGTGCGGAGAACCTGGCTGGATGCATCAGATGATCGCCCAATACCAGGCCACTGCGAAACAAAGTGGCGCACGCATCCTCTTCTCCTGCGGCTTCGACTCGATTCCATTCGACCTAGGGGTATTGTTTCTACAAGAGGCGGCGAAGCAGCGCTTCGGCGCACCTATTTCGAAAGTAAAAGGACGCGTAAGAGTAATGAAGGGTGGTTTTTCCGGCGGCACCTTGGCGAGCCTAAAGGCTACTTTGGCAAGCGCCACCAAGCAGCCCGAACTTATTAAAGTGCTACAGGACCCCTTTGCCCTGACCGAGGGCGTCTCGGGGCCACAGCAACCGACAGGAAGCGTGCCGCAATACGATGAGGAATTAGGCAGCTGGTCGGCCCCGTTCATCATGGCAACTATCAACACCAAGAACGTGCATCGCACCAACTTCTTGCTCAATCATGCCTTCGGTCATGACTTCGTCTATGACGAGATGCTATTTACAGGACCTGGCGAGAAAGGCGAGGCCGCGGCCAAGGCCGTTGCGGCAGACCGCTCGATGGCAAGCAGCGACTTAAAGCCCGGCGACGGACCTACAAAGGAAGAACGCGACAATGGCAGCTACGACGTCTTGTTCGCTGGCAGCAGCAAGCAAGGCGAGATGTTGAAGGCCAGCGTGAAGGGAGATCGCGACCCCGGCTATGGCTCAACCTCGAAGATGATCGCGGAAAGCGCCGTATGCTTGTTGTTGAATCCAGAGGCTGCTAGCGGTGGCATTTGGACACCGGGTGCAGCACTCGGTGATCTCCTAATCAAGCGCCTTGAGAAAAATGCAGGACTGACGTTTGCGCTAGAGAACTGATGCTGTAGTGCTCGCGCCCACGATGATGGGCGCGGTCACATTTAGAGGATGAGCATCGAGACAAACCAAATTGCCGTGATGCTCACCAGTCCCATCGCCAAAGTCGCGCCAGTATGGGCGCGATAGGCGGTGGCGACATCCAGCTTGCTGAACTGCGCTACTACCCAGAAATAACTATCGTTGGCATGAGAAACCGTCATCGCCCCCGCCCCAACGGCCATCACCGTCAGTACCCGCCCCCATTCCGAATCCAAGCCCACCTGCGGCAACAAAGGCGCAACAAGTGCCGAGCCCGCCACCATAGCAACAGTGGAAGAACCTTGGGCACTCTTGAGCGCGGCCGCGACTAGGAAAGGCATGAACACACCAATACCGAGCGAGGAGAGGCTGTTACCAAGATATTCCCCAAGCGGCGTAGCCGCCAACACTGCGCCAAATGCGCCACCTGCCCCCGTTACTAAAAGAATGGGTGCGGCAATCGAAAAGGACTGTTGGCAGTGTTCGCCGAATCTCTCTATTTTGTCAGGCCCTTTGATCAGAGCGAGAGCGCAAGCCAAACCGACCATCAACGCATTCAGTGGCTTACCCAGGAAATTAAAAAGCTCATACAAGCCGCCTCGACCGAGTAAGTCGGCTGGGTAATTCGCCACAGAACCTAGGCAGATAAGCAGGATTGGTACGAAGATAGGCGCGAAGGCACTAAGACTACTCGGCGGGGCTGCCCTTTCGCTCGACTCTTCAGGGATTAGCTCTTCTTCTGCCAATTCATTGCTCGGAAGATCGCGGCAGAATCGGGCCCACACTAGGCCTGTGAGTGCTGCAAGAAAGGCAAAGCCGAAGCCAGCAATGATGACGAGACCTAGGCTATCGCCTAGACCCAGATTGCCCGCAGCAGCGATAGGCCCAGGCGTGGGAGGCACCAGTGTGTGAGTAGCAAACAAACCCGTGGAGAGAGCCACCGTAAGGGCCACTGGCGAGGCGTGTAAGGTGCGAGCTAGAGAACGCTTGAGGCTATTGAGTATGACGAAACCCGAGTCACAGAAAACGGGAATGGAGACGAAGAAGCCCACCATAGACATGGTGAGAGTCGGCATGCGTTTCCCGAACACTCGAATGATCGCCTGCGCCATCACGATGGCCGCCCCACTACGCTCTAGGATCACGCCGATGAGAGTACCGAGCACTATCACGAGCCCGATACTGCCCATGATATTGCCGAAACCACCGCGGATGGTGCTCTCTATCTCCCTAGCGGGAAGTCCATAGGCAAAGGCCGCAATGAACGCAGCAAGCAATAAGGTGATAAAGGGGCTTAACTTGAGCTTGGCCGTCGCGAAGACGATGAACCCAATGATACAGAGTAGAATAAACACTAATAACATAGCTTGCGTCCTTTGCCCGCATGGGTCGCAAGCACCTGCTCGCCAGTGGGTTTTTCTTATTTTGAATCTCTCTGCGCCGCAGTATAAGCGTAGCGCTCGCGCAAAAGCCACCGCAGCACTCGAGTGCTAGATGCGGTGTTTTCCCACAGCTTTTGCACTACACTCTTTATCTTGAGGCACTGAACACACTGTGGCTTTAGCCATCGGAGGATATTTTGTTAGGCAATTCCACGCGCAATTCACTAATTCTAGCTCTCGGCCTTTTCCTAGCTCCTGCGCCGCTATTGGCTGCCGAATCGACCATAGAGTTTCCATCCGTGGCCGCGGATGTTCCCTACGAGGAAGTCGAGGCACTCCCCTTTCGTCCTGCCGAACATAAGCTGGCCTATGGCGAAGATCCACTGCAATACGCACTGCTGTGGAACCCTGTATTAGAGCAGGATGCGACACCCAAGGCATTGATCGTCTTTATTCACGGCGGCTGCTGGCTCAATGCCTATGACATCGAGCACAGCTACGCACTCAGCACAGCACTCTCGCAGGAAGGCTACGCGGTCCTGTCCCTGGAGTATCGTCGCACTGGCGATGCAGGGGGCGGCTGGCCCGGCACTTTCGATGATATCCGTGCCGCCTTTGCCTTTGCTGAGCAATTACAAAGTAGCGACCTTAACCCCCTGCCGGTAATTGCACTAGGGCATTCCGCCGGAGGGCATCTAGCCCTGCTGGCTGGCGCTCAAGAACAGAACTTAAAAGGAGTAGTGGGGCTCGCGGCCATTACAGATATCGTTACTTATGCTCAGGGTCAGAATAGTTGCGAGACGGCCACTTCGCAGTTCATGGGAGGCGACTACGCAAGCAAAACTGCGCAATACCGAGCCGCCAACCCAACGCAGATGAGGCCACACGCCAATACATTTCTCCTTCAAGGCAGCGCCGACACTATCGTATCGCCGTCTCAGGCGAATATCGCAGGGGCATTGACCATCACACTCAAAGGCGCCGGCCACTTCGACTGGGTCCATCCCGGCAGCCCCGCATTCCAAACTCTGTTGTCCACGCTCTCGGCGACCCTGCAATGATCGAGCAAGACCAGATAGAGGCACAAGAGCGCAGCGACCCATTAGCTAGGAAACGACACGAATTCGACCTGCCCGCGAACACCGTCTACTTAGATGGCAACTCACTCGGCTGTCTGCCCATCGCCGCGCGAGAACGTGCACGGGAAGTCGTCGAGACGCAATGGGGCCGCGATCTAATCAAGAGCTGGAACAAGCACAACTGGATAGATCTGCCTGTACAGATAGGCGAGAAGATTGCGCGTTTGATCGGGGCAGCTCCCGGTCAGACGATCTGTTGCGACTCCACCTCCGTGAACCTATTCAAACTCCTGAGCGTGGCACTGAAGATGCAAAGCGAGCGCTGCATCATTCTGTCTGTGCAAGACAATTTCCCTAGTGATCTTTACATGCTTGAAGGCCTGCGCCATCAACTCGGCAGTGACGCAGTACAGATTAAACTCTGCGCAGAGGAAGAGATCGAGTCGGCAATGCACGAGAAAGTCGCCGTGCTTATGTTGACTCAGGTGAATTTCCGCACAGGACGATTGCTAGACATGCAAAGACTCACCGAGCGCGCCCACGCACTAGGTATTTTGGTCATCTGGGATCTCGCCCACAGCGCCGGTGTGCTGCCCATAGAACTCGACGGGTGCCATGTCGATTTCGCTGTTGGCTGTGGCTATAAGTATCTAAATGGTGGACCTGGCGCGCCGGCTTTTGCTTATGTTGCAAAGCGTCATCATCAACACCTACACCAACCCCTTAGCGGTTGGATGGGCCACGCCGCCCCTTTTGAGTTCGATGCCCAGTATGCGCCCGCAAAAAATATCACCCAGCTTCTAGTCGGTACGCCACCTGTGATCTCGATGAGCGTGCTCGATGCCGCCCTAGAGGTTTATCGCGACGTCGATATCAAGCAACTACGCGATAAGGCCTATGGCTTAAGCGAACTGTTTCGCACCCTAGTCGAACAAAGCCCATACCTGCGCGACTTGCAACTGCTATCGCCGCCACAGCCGCAGCAACGGGGCGCTCAGCTTGCCTATCGACACCCGGAGGCCTATGCGATCTGCCAGGCTCTGATTGACCACGGCGTTGTCGCAGACTTCCGTGCACCGGACCTCTTACGCCTTGGTTTCAGCCCCTTGCCCTTGCGCTATATCGACATCAGCACTAGTGTCACAGTTTTGACCGAGATAATGCGCAACGAACGCTGGCGTGAACCGCAATATGCCACGCGCAGTAAAGTGACTTAAGGAGTAAGCAATGACACACAGTACCGAGATACAAACCAGCGTCGCCATGCTCATTTCAGTTTTCGGCACTCCTACACGTGCCGACAGCGAAGCTAATCGCTATGAATGGCATCTGGAGTTTGCCGATGGCAGCAAGGCAGTCTTAAACAATGTAAGTGTTGGTGGCAGCTCGGCCCGCGTGCAAGCGTGGGAGCTCAGTAGCGATAGCGAAGCCGCCATTGCCCAAGTAACAGAGAAACTACAGGAAGGCGAGAGCTACTATGACGGGGCATTGCACCCGGAATTGTTCATCGATCGAAACAATTAGACACTATCTCTAATTAGTTAAAAAAGGGAGAGTATCGCTACTCTCCCTTTTTTATTTCCCTACAACGCTCGCAATTAGAGGTTGAGGTCTAGACGCAGATACATACTGCGACCATCGGTGTCATAAGGCGCGTTGCGTGAGTAAATCAAGCCACGATTAGCCTGGTAATCAGCCTCTTCTGGATACTGATCGAACACATTCTCCGCACCAAAACGAATGCTAAGATTATCATTCACATTATAAGTTGCTGACACATCCGTGAATGCTTCTGCGCCGAAATCCTGATGAATATCTCCCGTGGCATTAAAAGAATAATCCGTCCAATTTCCGTAGTAGCGTATGCGCCCCATGAAGTCTAAAGCGCCGACACCGTAATTGGCGGTGAAGTTCATAGTACGCTGCGGAAGATTCTTCTCGAAGCGAATACGGGTAGTGTCATTGCTCTCGAATGATCCCCCCACTACTTCAGTTTTGTTGAAGTTAAACGAGCTCGAAAGCGCCAATTGCCCCGCTCCTAACTCCATGCCATAACCCAATACTAGGTCGATGCCTTGTGTACGTGTATCAAAGTCATTCTGGAAGAAATTAACACGCGTAATGCCCTCGCCGCCGGGCACACCTAAGGCAATCAGCTGCGCTCGTTCTGCGTCGCTTAGCGTAAAGTTAGTGGAAGTACCGAAGCGGTTGTCGACGTCGACCCGATAGAAGTCTAGAGAACTCGTAAATCCATAGTCATTACGATACACAAGACCCGCACTGAAATTGGTCGACTCCTCAGCATCTAGAGGCTTGATGTCAACCCCAGCGCGCTGAGATACGATTGCCGCCACTTCGCCAACGGGAGAGAAACGACCGTTAGTGAAAATATTCAGGGTTACGGTATCTAGGCCCTGAGAGCTACGCTCGCTGAACAACTGCCCAGGCGTTGGTGCACGGAAACCATTCGACATAGTGGCGCGCAGCGCGAAGTTCTCGCTGATCTCATAGCGACCTGTGAGCTTGCCCGTAAAAATACGCTCGTCGTGCTCTGAGTAATCCTCGTACCGACCTGCGACGCCAAAGATAAACGCATCGCTTAGCGGCATTTCCAGATCTACATAGACCGACATGCTGGTTTGATCCGATTCTCCGGCTTGCTCCGGGCTGAACCCTGGATAACCATTGGAACCAGAAGGCAGACCTGCGGTTGCGCCAGGTCCGATCGCATAAGAGGCCACGTCTCCAGTGCTCACCTTATAGGTCTCTACGCGTCGCTCCAATCCAAAGGCGAGATTGCTTGGGCTAGCACCGATGCCAAGCTCAAACTCATAGCCGAAATCGAGATTGACGTTAAGCTCGCTCTGCTGCAAAGCGCCGATATCAAATACCGTCGGACTCAGTGGACCCATCGAGGCGTTAATACTATTGGACATATTGTAGTCAATCTTATTGCTGCCATAGCCTGCACTCAGGTCCCAGTTCAGAGAAGGGCTTAACTCGCCCCTCACGCCTGCGGCGAAAGAGGAATCCACATCTTCCTGACCGAACTGAGGCGAGAATCCAGCAGGATAGGTATCGCGCAAATCGAATCCGGGAAAGACCGCTGTAATATCGAATGCATTAGTCGAGTCTGGGTTACGCCAATTAAAATCGGACAAGCCTTCGCCCGTGCCATAGGAGCCGAAACTATAGGCGGTTAAAGTGTTGCTCAGCGCATATTCGGAGTTAAACATGAAGCGTGTCGTTTCCGTCTCCGGCTGTCCCCAATTCTGCACTGGGTTTGGTACTTCGACACTAGGATGGTCGATCTTAAACTGAATGGCGTCCGGACGCTGTCGACTGCGCGAAGTGCGCTCTGCATTGGAATACTCCAGCGCGCCATTGATAAAGCCCGCATCACCAAGGGCAATGCCCCCTTTCATCCCGAAGCGTGCATTCTCACCGTCACCTTCGCCGTACTCAGAGTACTGTGCGAAACTGCGAAAATTTGTACTTTCGTCGAGAATGATATTGATGACGCCCGCAATCGCATCAGAACCATACTGAGCGGAGGCACCATCGCGCAGAACCTCCACACGGCCGATAGAGAAGGTAGGAATCTGCGCCAAATCTGGTGACTGCGCACCATTGCCGCCAAGCAGTGCCGAGCGATGACGGCGCTTGCCGTTTACTAGCACCAAGGTATGGTCTGGCGAAAGCCCCCGCAAGGTAGCGGGGCGCACGAATACTTGGCCGTCAGCCATAGGCAGACGTTGTACCTTATAAGAAGGTACCAGTTGTCCCATTACATCCGAGAGATCTTCCGAGGCGGTATTATTGATCTCGTTGAATGACAACACATCGATGGGAGCAGAGGAGTCGAAGACTGAACGCTGCGTGCGTCGCGTGCCCGTTACAATTACGCTCTCAATGGTGGAGTTGCCACTGCGTTGCGCGCCCGAGGCTTCAGGCGTGGATTGCGCGAGCGCGGAGGTGGCTTGAATGCTCATAAAAGTGGTAACGGCTAAGAACAGTGGCCGCAGTTTGTGGTGGTTTGACATATGGTATCCCTTTTCTCTTGTAGTACTCTCGGTGAAAGACGGGGCGAGTATGGTAAGGGTCTATGACAGATTGATGAATCGCTTGCAGAGTTCATAGAAGCTTCATCCAGCTGTAACAAATTGTGTCACGACAGTTCTCCACCTAAATCGATTGAGCACACTAAAACTCGAGGTAAAACGCTTTGAAGCTCACTGTGTACGAATGAAAGCGTGTTACTTTATGGCGTTTAAATTGCACATGAGTTTGGATTGGTTATACTGAACAAACTAACGACACAACAACAATAAGGATGTAAAAATGAATAAGGGTAAGATCGCCGGTATCGTGACCGGGGTAGTGCTAGTAGCAGGGATTCTCAGCTGGATGTTTACAGCGCCTTACCTCAGTAACCAAGGGCTTGGTCGTACACCTGGAGTAATAATTGGAGGCACGCCGACCGCCGCCCTCAATGACTTCACAGTACTTAACTCAACTGTACAAGGTCCTTTGCAATTCAAGCTTGGTGGCTTTCCACCCTTCGTGAACTATTTGCTTTGGGTAGCGACTCCGGAAGGTATTATCACAGCGACGCGCCCCGACGGTGGCTATTGGGCGAGCCGCATTAGAGAGGGCGATGAAAACGGCTGGCTGCGCATAGGCGATGCGACCTTCGCAATGAAGGCCACAGAGATACTAGATAGTCGACGCATCCCTATGATGCAGCAGTGGGCCACCAAGGCCGGCAGATCCCTCGACGATCCACTCTATGCTGGCTCCGAGCCACTGCGCGAGTGGGAAGTTTTCTTTTGGACACCTAGGTAGTACATAGACGAAACATTAAGGGGTGGCCGAATGGCCGCCCCTTTTTCGTTTTAGGCAAACACAAAGTCGCACTCTCGCTACTTGGCACTTAATCAAAGGCCTTCTTTGAGTCTCGCTCTGCGCAACGTTTTCGCGATACCCTCTGAATAAATACTGTCATACTCCTGCGCTACACTGACTTTTTCGACAACGAACAAGATTCAGCTTAGGGACACAGTTTTATGCCAAACACTCCTTCACTCTTTAGTCGCCGCGACATCCTAGGCGGTCTTGTCCTAGGCACCGCCACACTCACAACAACTCGCCTTAACGCGCAAAACTCGGCGCTGCCAAAGCCTCCGGAAAAAACGGATGCCGCTCGCTTAGCGCAAGACGAAGCCTTCTGGCATGAAGTCGCAGGCTACTATGATCGCGCGGATGGAATCGTGAATCTCGAGCATGGCTACTGGGGAAAAATGGCCAAGCCAGTGCAGGATCACTATCTTGCCGCCACTGAAATGGTTAACAAACAATTGTCTTTCTATGCGCGCAAAGGCTACGGCAGCGATGCACGTGAGGCAGTGGCGAGAGTGGCCAGATCCCTCGGCGTAGACTCAGACGAGATTGTGCTCACGCGCAATGCGACTGAATCTATCCACAATCTTATCAGGCAGTATCAGAGCATCGGTCCCGATGACGCCCTGCTTTATGCGGATGTGGACTACCCGAGTTTTCAACAAACCATGCAATGGTTAGCAGATTCGAGTAATGCACAAGCGATCGTTTTGAACCTACCTGCCCGGGCATCCCAGTCACATTTATTAGAAGCCTATACTCGCGCATTCGATGCCAATCCGGCGCTCAAACTGATCCTCCTCACCCATGTCAGCAATCAACACGGCTTAGTGCTACCTGTCGCGCAGATTGCCGAGCAAGCGCGTCAACGTGGCATCGATGTCATCTGCGATAATGCGCAGTCTTGGGGACTGCTGGACTATAAGATCACCGACTTAAAAGTGGACTGGGCAGGCTTCAACTTGCATAAGTGGATTGGCTCGCCCGTGGGTGTAGGTGCCTTGTATATGCGCCGTGGTAGCTTGGACAAAATACAGCCCTACCCCGGCGAAGCCGACCCAGACGATACGCGGATATCAACACGCGTACATACCGCCACATCTAATTTCGCCGCAATCTTAACGGTGCCCAGCGCGCTCGATTTTCACGAGTCTATCGGCGGCAATAATAAGGAAGCCCGCCTGAAATATCTTCGCAGGCTGTGGACAACAGAGGCCGATTCCATGGAACATATCGAGGTGCTGGGCGGGGCAGACGAAGCTTCTTGGACCGGCATGGCCTCGTTCCGATTGAGGGGCCAGAATAGCGCGGCGCAGGTGAATGCGTTGCAAAAAAGACTAGAGCAAGACTTTGGCATTTTCACTGTCGCGCGTTATGAGTTAGACAGCGGCGCGTGCATACGAGTGACACCCCAAGTATTCACAAGCTCTGACGAAATAGCGCAACTGACTGACGCTCTAAAACGACTGAAAGTTTAGCTCTTTACTATAAATTGGATTGCGGCTTACTAAAGAACATCTCTCGCCTTGGGTAGAACGCAATCGCAAGTAGTACGATGCCGAAAAACAAGACAAGGTAGTACACTGGGAACGCCTTTAATGCCTCTTCAAAAGCAAAGTCTTGCAGCTGTTGAGCTGGCAAAGCAGCGGCAGTTTCGCCACGCTTCAAGGAGCCTACTAGGCCAGTGTAGAGCAGACTCGCAATACCTAAACCAAGATTCAACGCCAGTCCCTTAAAGCTCAATACAGTTGCCCTGATCTTCGAATCGACTGCGCTATTAATATAGAAACTCGCCTGAAACTGCACCATGCCAAGAATCGCAAAAGCCCCTACAGCGAACACAACCCCGTACAACGGAATCGCTAGCATCACCCCACACAGCGAGATAGTCAGCAAGGCGGAAAGGCATAGAAAATTCATGAAGGGCGACAGGTGGCTCACCATCAAACGTGACAGCCTAGCATTGAGAATTCCGATCAAGGCCATGCCTGCGCCGATGAAGCCGAACCAAGAAATGGGGATGTCGATGCTACGATAGTATTCACTCGCCAGCACCACGAATTGTCGGGCAACACTGTCTAGCGCAAGTGCTGCGAGAATGACAAAAAACACGAATTGATGACCAAAAGTCCAACGCGCAGCCTTTATGATTTGAGCAAAAGATTCACGCACAGCACTGAGACTTTCGCCTGCATCATGAGCCTCCCGCTTAGCCTGTGCAATGCCAATCTTATCGATATCATAGAAACTTAAACTTGTTACTAATACGACGAATGAGGTCAAAAGAGTGAGAATAATTGGCAAGCGCACTATCGTCTGCTGCGAGATTTGCCATTCACTACTTAGATAGCGCAGAAATCCATTTACCATATTACTATCGTAAGCAAGGGCGCCCACAATCATCGTCGTAAAAAACCCTATGGCCACAACTCGGGTCGTCTTCTCGAGTAACTGTGCCCACTCCGATTCCCTGCCGAGTTCTTTGAGCGAGTCATAGACCAACGCCTCGTCTGCACCACTTGCCGCCGCCTCGGAAAGGCCCGAACAGATTCGGTTGGCAAGGAAAACTGAGAATAGTAGCGACGTAGCGCCCATGGGGACCAAAACTAGCAAGAGCATCTCCACCACCATCAAGACAGAGGCGAACACGAGAAGGCGTTTGCGCCCAACAATATCGGCAAGTGCACCGGATGGCACCTCGGCACATACGATGGTCAATGCCCAGGCTAAATTGAGAATCCCGAACTGTTCCAGCGTCAATCCGTAGTCGAGAAATAGCACAGTGAGCACGGGATAGTAGAAGCGCGCCGAATAAAACAAGCGGAAAATAATGAAACGCCTAAGATTGCCCTCTAAGCGTTTTTTCGTCGATTTGTCCATCTGCCACGCCTTTCCACAGTTTTCACAAAAAACCACAATATTGGCATACTGCGCCAAATAGGGATTTTACACACGGTTTCAGTCTCAAATTCCTGATAAATATTCAAAAAATACCTCTATACCCCCTAAAAGATGGGTGACAAATAGCCGATAATCTATGTACTATTGCCGGCATTAGCGAATTGGAGGTTCAGGCATGTCCGAAAGAGATCAAAATCAGAAGCCTAAAAAATTCTTTGGAATGGCAGTGAGCGACTCTGTAACTTATTTAATTATCGTGATCCTCACCATTATATTTATTCGTCAAGTCGCCGTTCTGTTCTAAGCATTGCGTGAGCCCATTATGGGTCTTGCCTTGTTCCCCCGCGTTCCCTCATGCTAAATTATGCCCTCATTTTTTCTCGGTGAAGGTTTGCCGCGCGTTATATATCTAGGATTCTCATGAGCAAGTACAAGATCGCATTACTGGACGGTGACGGCATCGGCCCTGAAATCATGGTGGAGGCTGTCAAGGTGCTGCGACTGGTAGAGCAGCGCAATGACGTCGAATTCGAACTCATTCATACTCCATTCGGTGCAAGTGCGTATTTCGAGTGTGGCGACCCCTTCCCCGAGCAGACTAAGAAAATCTGCGATGAGGCGGATGCGATTTTAAAGGGGCCGATCGGGCTCAATCACGAAGACTCCAAGAAGATCCCGGTAGACAAGCAACCAGAGCGTGGCGCCCTATTGCCGTTACGTCGTCGCTACAATACTTACGCGAACTTCCGTCCCGTATTCCTACCTCAGGGTCTCGCCCATTTCTCTCCATTGAAGAAAGAGATTATTGGCGACGGCATCGACATCATGATCATTCGTGAACTAGTCGGCGGCCTCTACTTCGGCGAGAAAGAAACTGGTGTGAATGCGCAGGGTTTACGCTACGTCAAAGAGACGCTCGAGTACGACGAGGAACAAATTCGACGCATCGCCATCGTGGCATTCAACACTGCGATGAAGCGCAAGAAGGTGCTACATAACATCCACAAGAGCAATGTCTTGAAATCGAGCGTTCTGTGGAATGAGATAATGGATGAAGTTGGCAAAGACTATCCCGAGGTGAAGGTTATTAACATCCTCGTAGATGCTGCAGCCACTTATCTGTGCCTAAACCCTGGCCAATTCGATGTAATGGTCATGGAGAACATGTTCGGCGATATCCTCAGCGATCAAGGCGGCGGCATACTCGGTTCACTAGGTCTAATGCCATCTGCCTGCCTTGGCGATGACAAAGCCTATTACGAACCATCCCATGGTTCCGCTCCCGACATCGCAGGCAAGAATATCGCGAACCCCTACTCCATGATTGGCTCAGTGGCCATGATGCTCGAGATGAGTTTCGGCATGGATCAAGAATCGAAGAATGTATGGCATGCAATGCAGAGCGTGTTCGCGCAGGGTTTCTCGACTCCAGATCTATCCAAGCCAGGCGCGGGCGTGAAGATGATCGACACGCAGGGTTTCGGTGACTTGGTGGTTGAAGAGCTGCGCAAGATGCCGCTGGTAAAATAATTGCGTAGGAGCTTGCCCTGCAAGCGATTGGGTGCGATTGATGCAAATCTGTGAAAGATTTGGGCTAATCGCCTGCAAGGCAGGCTCCTACAGTCAGTGGATTCTATCCGGATTGGCCAGTGCCGCTGCGGACTTTTCGCGGGCAAGCCCCCCCTTACGAGGGCAAGCGCTCCTACAGATAGATCCTCAATCGGCCTGCGCATGCATCTTAATATTGATCATGCGCAGTGTCGCCTTAACCGCCGCTAACACCTGATTCGAATCTACCCCGCGCGTCTTTAGGTCGCGCATCTCGCCGCTCCAGGTAATGATACATTCCGTCAGCGCACTCGTATTACCGCCCCGGGGAATGTGGACCTCATAATCCAGCAGATCGGGCATCTTGAATTTACGGGCTTTTAGAATTCGCGCCATCGCATCCATGAAGGCGGCAAAACCACCATTACCAGAGCCAGAACCACTGTACTCCTTTTCATTGATACGCACTCGCACACTCGCCGTGCTCTCAACATCCAAGCCACTATTGATATAGCAATTGAGTAGTTCGATATAGCGATAGTCGCGACTCTCCAGCACATCGGCAATGATGAAGGGCAGGTCATCTACAGTAATCACTTCTTTGGAATCGCCTAACTCCACGACGCGCTGCAATACCTTGCGTTGCTCCTCTGCCGACAGGCTAAGACCTAATTCCTCGAGATTATTGGCGAGGGAGGCCTTGCCACTCATCTTGCCCAAGGCATAGACGCGCTTACGTGCGAAACGCTCCGGGCGCAGCGCGGTGATATAGAGGCCACCCTTGGAGTCGCCATCGGCGTGGATGCCAGCGGTTTGTGTGAACACATCGGCACCAACAATGGGGGCGTTGGCAGAGACCCATTTACCAGAGAAGTTCTCCACCATGCGACTGAGAAGACCGATCCTAGTCTCGTCTATCGATAGGCTCATGCCCATCTTGTCTTTCAGCACTACCGCTACCTCTGCTACAGAGGCGTTGCCAGCACGCTCACCTAGGCAGTTCACCGTGCAGTGAATAGTGTTAATCCCGGCTTTGACGGCGGCCATTACGTTGGCCGTGGCCAGCCCGTAGTCGTTATGGGGGTGAAAGTCGAATTCGAGTGCGGGGAAGCGAGTGATCATGTCACGCAGTGCAGTGAAGACTTCGTCTGGCATCATTACGCCAAGGGTATCGGGCAACATAAAGTCGGCGATCCCTAGATCCTTAGTGCCTTCTAACAGGCCAAACACATAGTCCGGGCTATCTCTATAGCCGTTGGACCAATCTTCTAAGTACATATTGACCCGCAAACCGCGCTCTTGCGCATAGCTCACAGTACGGCGGATATCCTCGATATGCTCAGCCAAGCTGCGTCCCAACTGCTCTCGGCAGTGTTTCTCGCTGCCCTTAGCAAGCAGGTTGATCACGCGTCCACCGGTCTCTACAACCCAGTCCACGCTCAAACGGTGGTCTACGAACCCCAATACTTCGACGCGTTCAAGAAAGCCTTCTTGGGCCGCCCATGCGTTGATATCGATAACCGCCTGCTTCTCGCCATCAGAAACGCGGGCCGATGCTACTTCGATACGGTCAACGCGTAACGACTGCAAAAGCGCACGGGCAATATGCAGTTTCTCTTTCCCAGCGAAGGACACACCTTGGGTCTGTTCGCCATCGCGCAGGGTCGTGTCGAGTAATTTGATGTGTCTAGTAGGGCTATTGCTGCTCATAGTTCTCTATTCATCCGGCTGCCGGGCAGCGCTAAGGGGAGCCGATTCTAACAAATAAACTGCGCGGCCATAAGCCCGGCGAATCAGCCATTTGATTGTGCCCGCCTTCCTATTTTGGCGAGAACAGGGGACAATGTGCTCATGCCTGTAACGAATTTGCCGATGTATTCACTATGAGCCTTTTAAGCCAACAGAAACTCCTCGTGCTTGCCACTACCCTATTGTTCGCCTCTTCGAGCTATGGCTCAGAGTCGCGTTCCGAGCGCCTATGGCTACCCGCTAGCTCCTCACATCTGCGCCCATTCCTGCAAATGGCAGTAAATCTCGCGATGGAAGAAGAGGGTTGCAACGACGTTCTTTACGCACGCTTGAACGAGTACCGCACAATTTACGAAGAACCTACCTTCACCATTCTGTGCAAGACAGACGCGAAGACCACCTACAATCGCGTAGTTCCAATCACCGAAGTAGACCCTGAGTATTTTGCGAAAATTCAGCGCAGCGAAGATGCAGCGGATACCGCACGCACGCTCACGCCAGAGATCGAGGCCTTGCGCAATCAACTACTGTCGCCTTCCTCCGCGGCTAGTGGCAGTGGCACTACTCAAGCAGCACCCGCGCCAACTGCCTCGCCCAGCGCTGCGGCAAACGAAGACCCTAACGATCTCACCTTGGACCTCGAGCGCCAAGCGCCCGCGGCCAGCACCGCTAGCCCTGCCCCGGCGCATTAAACTAAAACACCCAGCCCCCTCTTCGCCGTTCTATACCCTGTCCTAACAAGGTATACTGCGCGCACTTTAAGAAAAGGAAGTTGCTGGAGTGTAACTATGACAATAAGAGTGTGTGTAGCAAAGGAATTGAGGGAAGACGAGCAGCGGGTCGCCATGGTCCCTGACATCGTTAAGAAACTCACGGCCCTTGGGGTACAAGTCAGCATTCAAACTGGCGCTGGTGAGGCCGCAGGTCATGCCGATAGCGACTATGTAGGCGCCGATATCGTCGACGACATCGATGCACTGTATAGCAGCGCCGATATCCTTTTAACGGTCAATCCTCCTACAGATGCGCAGATGGCGAAGCTCAAAACGGGCAGCGTTCTCATCGGCTATCTCAACCCCTATTCCGATACTGAGCGATTCAAAACGCTACAGGAGAAAAACATCTCCGCATTCTCCGTAGAGATGATTCCCCGCATCTCCCGTGCTCAGGCCATGGACGCACTGTCCTCGCAAGCCTCTATAGCCGGTTATAAGGCTGTACTGCTTGCAAGCACGCTGTTAGGCAAGTTCTTCCCTATGCTGACCACTGCCGCCGGCACTGTGCGCCCTTCTAAGGTATTGATCATTGGCGCTGGCGTTGCGGGCCTGCAGGCTATCGCGACCGCGCGCCGCCTCGGTGCCATCGTAGAGGGCTATGACGTACGCGCTGCAGTGAAAGATCAAGTGGAGTCACTCGGTGCCAAGTTTGTCGACATCGATATCAAGGCAGAAGGCAGTGGCGGCTACGCTCGCGAACTCACAGACGAGGAACGCGAGCAGCAGCAAGCGATTCTAGCCAATCATGTCGCAGCTGCCGACGTGGTCATCACCACGGCCGCTATTCCAGGACGGCCCTCCCCGAAGATCATCACAACGACGATGGTCGAGCGCATGAAGGGAGGCTCTGTGATCGTCGATCTGGCCGCCGAAGGCGGTGGCAACTGCGAGCTCACTAAGGCCGGCGAAACCATCCTTCACAATCGCGTCAAAGTGTATGGCCCCTTGAATGTGCCTAGCACTGTCAGCGGTCATGCCAGCGAGTTATATGCGAAGAATCTACTCAATCTTCTTACATTGATGATTAAAGAGGGCGAGCTAAACATCGACCTCGAAGACCAGATTCTAAAAGACAGTTTGATTACTCACGGCGGCGCGATCGTCAATGCCGCAATTGCTGAAAAAGTCGCCGGAGGTGCCAAATGATTGAAGGTTTAGCTGCGCTTTATATTTTCATGCTCGCCGGATTTACCGGTTACGAGATCATCAGCAAGGTGCCGGTCATTCTGCACACGCCGCTGATGTCCGGTTCCAACTTCGTCCACGGCATCGTGCTCGTAGGCGCGATGATCGCATTGGGCATAGCCGAGAACGGCACCCAGCAAGCTATCGGCTTCGTTGCTGTATTGCTCGCCGCAGGAAACGCGGTGGGTGGCTATGTAGTCACCGAGCGCATGCTGGAGATGTTTAAGGCCAGCGGCAAAAAAGACAGCGCAGGGGGGAAGCACTAAATGATGATTCTCATCCAAGCGAGTTATTTCCTAGCGGCTGTGCTGTTCATTCTGGGCTTGAAGCAGATGAGCTCGCCAGTCACGGCGCGTCGCGGTATTCAATGGGCTGGGGCAGGCATGGTCTTAGCCACACTGGTCACATTCCTATCGCCAGAGCTCACCGACAATCCTCAGGCGCTGACTAATTACGGCCTGATTGTACTCGCCATCGCTATCGGCGGCGGCTATGCCTATGTCACCGGCAAGAAGGTCGCTATGACCGATATGCCGCAGATGATCGCCATGTATAACGGCATGGGCGGCGGTGCAGCGGCAACTATTGCGGCTGTCGAGTTGCTCAAGGCCCAGGGCGAAGTGGCCGCAGGTCAGGCCGAGAGCGTTTTAGGCGCTGTTGGCATGTCGGCACACCCTAGCACCATCGCGGAAGCGATGGGTACTGATGTCACCATCCTTGCAATCGTCGGGGCCATCATAGGCACCATCGCGTTTAGTGGCAGCATCATCGCCTGGGCCAAGCTCGATGGACGCCTCAACTCCAATAAACTGCTCCCACAGCAGCAGTTGATCAACCTAGTGTTGGCCATCGTACTTGTCGGTTTCGCAATTGCGGTCTACTTCACCGGCGACCTCATGCCGATTATCGCGTTCTTCGGCATCGCGCTCTTACTGGGGGTATTCATTACCGTCCCGGTCGGCGGCGCGGACATGCCTGTGATTATCTCCTTGTTCAACGCCCTCACGGGCTTGGCAGTGGGTTTCGAAGGCTATGTGCTGGGCAATGCCGCGATGATTATCGCCGGCACCGTAGTGGGCTCTGCAGGTAGCTTGCTTACCCATCTGATGGCTAAGGCCATGAACCGTTCCGTGAGCAATGTCTTCTTCAGTGGCTTCGGCACGACTGCTGCGGCAGGTGCCGCAGCGGACGAAAGCGGCGGCTCTATGAAGGAAGTGCAGGCGCAAGACGTGGGCATTATGATGGCCTATGCAAGCCAGGTTGTGATCATTCCAGGCTACGGCATGGCCGTTGCCCAAGCGCAACACAAGGTCTGGGAACTCACTCAGTTGCTAACAGACAAAGGCGTGAAGGTGAAGTTTGCGATTCACCCGGTGGCTGGGCGTATGCCTGGCCATATGAACGTACTGCTAGCCGAGGCAGGCGTACCTTATGATCTGATCTATGACATGGAAGATATCAACGCTGACTTTGGCAACACCACCGTGACGCTGGTCATCGGAGCTAACGACGTGGTTAACCCAGCGGCGAAGAAGGACCCAAGCAGCCCCCTCTTCGGCATGCCAATTCTCAATGCCGAGGAGTCCGAGAACGTCATCGTTATCAAGCGTGGCCGCGGCACGGGCTTCTCCGGAGTTGAGAATCCACTGTTCCTATTGGACAACACCCGCATGTTGTTCGGCGACGGTCAGAAGGCAGTGAACGAGCTCATTCAAGCTGTGAAGGAACTCTAAGAGGAATGCCCGCTACCGAGTCAGAAATTGCACAGGAAACCGCACCAGTCGCTGGACTGTTGCGGCGCCTTGCCGCCCTTCTCTACGACGCATTTCTCGTAGCAGCGATCTGGATGGCACTTGGTGCTGCCTTTCAATTTATCTTCGGAATCACCAATCAACTCGTAGATGGACACGCTACAACCGATCCTGTCATTAGCAGCGTTCTCTTCGTCGGAATGGTTGTCAGCGCGGCTGGTTTCTATACCTGGTTCTGGATGCGCACCGGGCAGACACTGGGCATGTTGGCTTGGCGTATAGAGGTGGTAAGTTCGGATGGCTCGCGTATGAACCTGAAGCAGTCCTTGCTACGCTGGCTGCTCGCTTGGCCATCTTTCTTCTGCCTCGGTATCGGCTATCTCTGGCACTACATCGACAAGCATGGCAATGCGATACACGACATATTGTCGGGCACACAAGTGATCGTAGTCCCAAAAGGCGGACGCAATTTCTAACGAGAAAGCTCTAAATCCTACGCAGTAGATAGACGCCTGTCACAAAGCACACCACAATCGGAATCATCACGGCAATCACTGGGCTAAAACCATAGAGCAAACTCGCTGGTCCCAGTACCCGCTGCGCGATGGTAAAGAGCAGGCCGATGCCAATCGCGATAAACACCCGAGCGCCCATAGTCACAGAGCGCAGGGGCCCGAACACGAAAGAGATCGCCACTAATACCAGAGAAGCCGTTGCTAGTGGCTGTAATAGCTTCTTCCAGAAGGCCAAGAAGTAGCTGTCACTCTCTAGACCTTCGTCGCGAAAATACTCCGCGAAACGGTATAGACCAGAGATCGACTGTCGCTCCGGCTCCACCAGCAAGACGCTCAGTAATTCCGGCGATAATTCGATGCGCCAATCCAACGTCTCATATTCATGCACGGCGATACTAGCCAGACCAAACTGTGTCTCACGCACTCCATTTAATTGCCAATATTGGCCCTGCGAGTCCTCCAGATAACGCGCACTGTCGGAGAAACTGCTGGTGCGTAGATGTCTGTTCTCATCCAGTTCATAACGAGTAATTCCGCGCAGCTCCGTACCACCGGGAAGGATCACATTGATATGAATAAACTCGTTGCCAATCTTGCGCCATTCGCCATAGAAGGAGCTCACTCCCTGTCCGCCGCTTTGAATCAATGCCAGTTCACTCTGCGCAGTTTGCTGCAACCTCGGGGCCACATACTCTCCCAACACCAAACTCAATATCATGATGCCGGCAGTAGGCTTCATTACCGACCACACGATGCGCCACGTGCTAACACCAGCGACTTGAATTACCACCAACTCATTGTTAGAGGCAAGTACCCCCAAGCCAATCAACGCGCCTCCGAGGGCCGTGAATGGCAGCATCTCATAGATCCCTGTCGGCATAATGCGCAGCGTGTAAACTAAGGCGTCTAGCGCTGAATAGCCTTCTGTACCTCGACCGAGCTCATCAGTCAGCGTGAAGATAAAATCAAGACTGAACGTAAGCCCTAACACGACCAACATGGAGAGCAACACACTGTTGCGGATATGCGCGTCAAGTAAGCTCATGTCAGCGCTCCGCGTTTAAGCTTCTTGGGCGGGCGGCGCAGTCTTGGGGCGAAAAGCAGAAACAAACCCAGACTAAGGAAGATTGCGTGCACCCACCACAGACCAATTGCGATGGGCACCACTTCGTCCTCGAGCAGAGTCATCGCCATTTGCAACGTTACATAATAAATCGCATAGAGTAGCGAGGCTGGCAGCAATTTGCTGAAACGTCCCTTGCGAGGTTCTACTCGGCTCATCGGAACCGCGATTAGAGTGAGAATTGGAATCAGTAGAATGACCGAGAGGCGCCACTGCAGCTCTGCTTGATAAGCTGGCAGAGTGGAGTTCCACAGCATCTGTGTGGGCAGAGACTTCTCCAGCACCAATTCCGTGGCGCGCTCGGGCTCTGGCATCAGGATCGCTTGCTCATCGAATTGTGTTACCAAATAATTCGCCTGCCCCGGTATGCCTTCATAGAGCACGCCTTTTTCCAAGAGCATGAAGCGACGTCCGGTCTCCTCGTCGATAACTGGCCGTGCTGTGTCCGACAATATTACGCGTAGGCTCTGCTCATTCGAACCATCATTTACGCGCCGCCACGTCACAAAAGTATTGTTGAGCAAGCGGCCCGCTACGCTACTGCTAATAGATTCTGCATAGGTGGTGCGCAGGCCACCGTCGAAGCGCTGAAACTGCCCCGCTACGATGAGATCCAGCTCGGTTAGCTCATCTTGGCTCTCTAATAGACGCTCGGTATATTGCAGCCCCATCGGAGCAATCTGTAGGCTTAGTAGCCCCATGACTATCGACAGAAATGATGCACTAATGATGGTGCTAAGGGCCACCCGCTTCTGGCTGTAACCGCAGGCACTGAGCACCGTCATTTCATTCTCGGAATACATGCGCCCGAAGGCGAGGAGGATGGCGAGGAACAAGGCGAACGGGACGATAACCAGGAGAAACTCTGGCAGGCGGAAGATCATCAGGCGCAGCAAGATATCGGAGGAAATCTCACCTGCGACGGCTTGGCCTAGATATCCCAAGAAGCGGGAGATCATGACCACGACCATCAAGATTAGGGTAACGGCGCTCATGACTTGGAATATCTGTCGAGCCAAGTACCGGAAAATAATCACGCTAGGGCATTCCTCGCTGATCTACTCGTGCACGCTTAGACAGCCTCTGACTCCAGTTTTTCTAGCAATTCGCTGAATGCCTTGGGAATCAGTGCAATCTTATGCTTGTCGAAATCGAAAAATACTATCCCAGTCTGCGCACTGCAAACGACACGCTCTAAGGCCGTGTTGGTGATTTGATAGAAGATATCGCAGCCGTAGCGATTGAAGCGTCCAACACCGACCTCGATGTTAAGGACGTCGTTCGCGAAAGACTCGGACTGGTAATCCACAGCCAAATCGGTCACGACCATGCCTAGACCAAAGATATTGGCCTCTGTGAAGCCCAAATGAGCTAAAAACTGCAGGCGCGCCTCGTGAATGATCTGCACCATAGAGACACTGTCTAGGTGACGCGCATAATTCAAATCGCTTATTCCCACCGCACGCTGCAGTGAGAAAAGAAATTGTTCGGGCATTGTTATCTTCACGCGTGACATTAGTTCACCAGATTCGTGACGAAGAGCCCCAGTAGGGCATTGGAAGGGTTTACGCACACATCTATTATAGAAGGGGCTCGAGCACCCGGCGTTTAAGGCCGCCAATTCTAATCAGCACTGCGTAAGATGTACACCTCTTTCCCCCCGGCTTTGGGTGCACGATGCCACCTCCGTCGGAGGTCCTGCTATTGCGCAGGGCGGCGAAACTCCCTAGCATTGTCTCCTTAGGCCGCGTAATGGCCCTCCTCGTTTATTCGCTCCAATACAGGGAACCGCCCCATGAAATACACACTGTTAAACAGCTCTACCGCCGCCAAAGCCACTGACTGCCTCGTGATAGGCGTCTGGACCAAGGGCAAACTGACTGCACCTGTCGGTTCATTGGATGAAGCGCTTGCTGGCGAGCTCCGTAGGGTAGTGGCAACCGGCGACATCAGCGGCAAGATTGGCGATACCCTTTACGTACACCCCAGCTCCAGCAAAGCGAAACGCGTGCTTCTAGTTGGCTGCGGCGACGAATCTGCCCTAGAGGCGCGTAGTTATCGTAAAGCGGTCAACGCGGCCATCAAAGCCCTATTCAAAACCAACGCCAAAGATGCCGTAATGACACTAGCCGAGCTGCCCATCAAGGATCGCGATGGCGCATGGGCACTATCCATGCTTGTACAGGAGTGCGAAAGCTCCACCTATCAGTACGACCAGACTAAGAGCAAGAAGAAGCCAGCCTATGCACTCAAGAGCGTCGCCTGCAGCGCGCCTAAGGGTGCCAATCGCGCATCGATGAACGAAGCACTAAAGGCAGGTTTAGCAATCGCCAATGGCATGAACACGGCCAAGGAACTAGGTAATTTACCAGGCAATGTCTGCACCCCGACCTACCTAGCGAGCACCGCCACCAAACTGGCAGCTAAGCATAAGACTCTAACGACCAAGATTCTGAACGAAAAGCAGATGAAGAAGCTGGGCATGGGCTCACTCCTGTCCGTCAGCGCTGGCTCTAAGGAAGAAGCGAAACTCATCGTCATCGAATACAAGGGCAGCAGCAAGACTACTAGCAAGCCATACGTACTAGTGGGCAAGGGCATCACTTTTGACACCGGCGGCATCAGCCTTAAGCCAGGCGGCGCAATGGACGAGATGAAGTTCGACATGTGTGGCGCGGCAAGCGTGCTGGGCACGATGACAGCAGTTGCGCAGATGGGCCTACAGATCAACGTAGTAGCGGTGATCGCGGCAGCAGAGAACATGCCGAGCAGCACGGCAACTAAGCCGGGCGACGTAGTCACGAGCATGTCGGGCCAGACCATCGAGATCCTGAACACGGACGCGGAAGGCCGCCTAGTGCTATGCGATGCGTTAACTTACGTAGAACGCTTCAAGCCCAAGACTGTCATCGATATAGCAACCCTGACAGGCGCAGCAGTAGCAACCTTCGGAGACCAGACGAGCGCCCTACTAAGCCCTAACCAGGCATTCGCGGACGAACTGCTAGGCATCAGCCAAGACACGCTAGACCTAGCATGGCAACTACCACTATGGGACGAGTACCAGTCATTGCTGGAGAGCAATTTCGCCGATATCGCGAACATCGGAGGACCAAGAGCGGGCACAATCACTGCGGCCTGCTTCCTACAACGCTTCACGAAGAAGTACACATGGGCCCACCTGGACATAGCAGGCACAGCGTGGCTATCAGGCGCCCAGAAAGGCGCAACCGGCCGTCCAGTCCCCCTCCTAGTAGAATACCTACGCCGCCAGAAGGCTTAATACGCTTATCGTGCGCCGGGCTCTATCGGTTAGAGCTCGGCGCAGGATAGCTAGCGCTGACATGCCGCAGTGCCACTCGTGCTATGGAGTGGAACTCTATATTCAGACATTCTTCAATCGCACCCATTCGCTTGCAGGGCAAGCTCCTGATATGGATTAACCTGTCAACTACTTGCGTTGGTTTTTACATTATCTTG
>OJDV01000040.1_pt1 | contig 104018 bp, 111 predicted proteins | sample 1592911 | NCBI WGS metagenome assembly OJDV01 (sample SAMN05416860, study PRJEB24817) | seawater metagenome | isolation source: Sea water | place: Canada:Atlantic | collected 2013-11
ACAGAGTAGATCGTCGGCAGCGTCAGATGTGTATAAGAGACAGGTACAAAAGACCCGTGTCCAGATGGGCAAAACCGAAATGCGCCGAAACGGCTTTCGAGACAGTCCCCTTGCCAGCCGCCGCAGGACCGTCAATCGCGATGGTAAAGCCCTCAGACATCACGACGCACCTGCGCCCCAAGCGCCGCCATCAGCGGCTCGAATATCGGAAAGGACGTGGCGATCGGACCGCCGTCATCGACCCGCACAGGCGCGTTGGCAGCCATGCCGAGGATCAGGAAAGACATCGCGATGCGGTGGTCAAGCTGGCTGGCACACAGGCCGCCGCCAGCGACATTGCCGTGGCCTGCACCCGTCACAATCCACCAGTCCTCGCCCTCTTCAACGTCAATCCCGTTGGCGCGCAGACCTTTTGCCATGGCGTCAATACGGTCGCTTTCCTTAACGCGCAGCTCGCGCACACCGCGCATGATGGTCTGCCCCTTGGCATGGGCCGCAACCACGCTCAGCACAGGGTATTCGTCGATCATACTGGCAGCACGCTCTGGCGGGACTTCGATCCCCTGCATATCAGGCGAGAACCGCGCCCGCAGATCGGCCACAGGCTCGCCGCCTTCGAAGCGCTCGTTCTCATAGGTGAGGTCGGCACCCATCTCGCGCAGGGTGGTAAACAGCCCCGCCCGCGTGGGGTTCAGGCCAATTCCGGGCACCAGCACGTCAGAACCGGGAACGATCAAAGCAGCGCAAACAGGAAAAGCAGCCGAGCTTGGATCACGCGGCACCTCGATATGCTGGGCGATCAGCTCGGGCCGCCCCGTCAGCGTGATCTCGCGGCCTTCATCGGTTTCACGCGTGGAGATTTCAGCACCAAACCCCTCCAGCATCCGCTCCGTATGATCGCGGGTGGCCTCCTGCTCGATCACCACGGTCTGCCCCGGTGCATTCAACCCCGCCAGCAAGACCGCCGATTTCACCTGCGCCGAGGGCACAGGCACAGTGTAACGCACAGGCACAGGGCTACGTGCGCCCACCAAAGTCATAGGCAACCGCCCGCCCGTCCTTCCGACCGTCTGACACCCGAACAGAGCAAGCGGATCAGTCACCCGCGCCATGGGACGGCCATTCAGACTGGCATCCCCACTAAACGTTGCTGTGATCGGCTGGGTCGCCATGGCCCCCATGATCAGACGCACGCCAGTTCCTGAATTGCCACAATCAATGACGCCCTCGGGCTCGGCGAACCCGCCTACCCCCACACCGCGCACAGACCAATTGCCACCGCCAAGATCCGTCACCGTAGCACCAAAAGCCCGCATCGCTGCGGCAGTATCCAAAACATCCTGCCCCTCGAGCAGCCCTGTGATCGTCGTCTCGCCGACACACATCGCCCCAAGGATCAATGCGCGGTGCGAGATGGACTTATCACCCGGCACATCAGCAATACCGCTCAGCGGTCCACAAGCTGTGGAAGTCATTGGAATGGGATCACCGTGGCCCGACATACAACTATCCTTTATCAAGTCTTTAAACTTCTAGTCAGCACAGCCACAGACGTCCATGCCAGCCCGTTTCTTTTGGTCATAAATATCCCGGGGAGCGCGAGGGGTAGCACCCCTCGCTCCATCCGCCTCACACACGACGGAACGTGAGATAATGCGGCACCCGCCCCTCGCGAAGGGCTTTCTGTTCATACCGCGTCGAATACCAATCATCCCAAGGTTCCCGCCAATCCGCAGGAGCCTCTGCCAACCATTCAAAGCCGAAACGCGGCACCTGTTCCAGCGTCTGGCGCACGTAATCCTCGATATCGGTGGCCACGCGAAAAATCGCTCCGGGCTTGAGAACGCGGTGCAACGGCACGAGGTGTTCCTCGGTCACAAAGCGGCGGCGGTGGTGGCGTGTCTTGGGCCACGGATCAGGATACAGTAGGAAGGCCTTCGAGATACTCTCGTCTGGGAGCACTTCGAAAAGGTCACGCACATCGCCGGGGTGAACTTTGACATTCTCGACGCCCGCGCGGCGGATTTTCCCCAGCAGCATGGCCACACCGTTAATGTAGGGCTCGGCACCGATGATGCCCGTATCGGGGTTCTGGGCGGCCTGATGCACCATATGCTCACCACCGCCAAAGCCGACCTCGAGCCAGACAGGTTTGCCCCCGAACATCGCTTGCGTATCAAGCGGCGTGCGCGCGGGGTTGCTGTCCCAATCCACAGCACCGGGCGACAGGGCTGCAAGGTCCGTATCGAGATACTCCTTCTGGGATTGCTTGAGATTATGGCCTTTGAGACGACCATAAAAATTGCGGCGCGGTTTTACGGGGGTTTTGGGATCAGGCGTTTTCATGCCCGCGATGTAGCGGGGATGCGTGCGCGCTGCAATGGTGGCGCTGGTTACCGCGCATTAAGCTCTGTGGAGGTAGGATCGTGTGAAACGGACGGTCAGGAGACTTCATGAGCCAGCAAACCCGCATCACCGCCTCACCCGCACAACAAGCGGCCCGTGCACCGCAGTTTGCGAGTATTCTGATCCTTGATGATGACGAATTTGACCGCAAAAAGCTGCAGAAACTGTGTCGGGGGCTGGACTTCACAACCCATGTGATCGTGGCCGCGTCCCTCGATGAACTACGCTCAAAGCTGTCGAAAGACCGTTTTGACCTGATTCTACTGGATTACCACTTGCCGGATGGGACAGGTCTTGAGGGGGTCGAGATCATTCGCGCCGATCCCGTCAATTGTCATGCAGCAACGGTCATGATCACAGGCACGGATCAGGCTGACATCGCCATTTCGGCGCTCAAGCTGGGATTTAGTGATTATCTGACAAAGGAAGAGCTGTCGGCGCAGACGTTGGAACGTGCGGCGATCACAGCGCTGCAAAAGTCGCAACTGGCGCGCGGCATGGCAGCACAGGCAGCGCCCCCCGTGCCGATGAACGGTTCCGTCCAATCCTTTTCGCGCGCCTGCGCGCAAGACATAAAGCCCATCGTGAGCCGCATCATGCGTCAGATGCGCGGCCTGCGCGAAGTGGAACAGATTAATTCAGAGGATGCCACGAGACGGGTCGAACTGGTAGAGGGTTCACTGCGCAGCTTGTGGGCCTTTCTCGATGATCTGGATCACCTTGGCGCGGACCAGCCCGCGCAGGGTCCGACGGTCAGTAGGACACGCAGTGCCCTCCTTCCCGCTTCGGTAACAGTGAATGCGCGCGTGCCCACCCATCGGCCAAAAAAGCTGACACCGGAAACCAGCAGGCCTCCGTCGCTATTCCGACGAAGGCCTGATTGAAGACTGTGCAGTCTTAGACCGCTGCTTTGAGGGCTGCGGCCAGATCGGTCCGCTCCCAGCTAAAGCCGCCATCGGCTTCGGGCGCGCGGCCAAAGTGGCCATAGGCCGCAGTGCGCTGGTAGATCGGCTTGTTCAGCTCAAGATGGCTTCGGATGCCGCGGGGGGTGAGGTCCATCACTTCGGCAATGGCACGCTCGATGGCTTCGGCGTCCACTTCACCCGTGCCAAACGTGTCACAATAAATCGACAGCGGCTTGCTCACCCCGATGGCATAGCTAAGCTGGATAGTACATTTGCTGGCCATGCCTGCGGCCACAACGTTCTTTGCGAGATAGCGTGCTGCATAGGCGGCGGAGCGGTCAACTTTTGTCGGATCTTTGCCCGAGAACGCGCCGCCCCCGTGGGGTGCTGCCCCACCGTAGGTATCAACGATGATCTTGCGTCCTGTCAGACCCGCATCGCCATCAGGGCCACCGATGACAAATGTGCCTGTCGGATTTACCCACCATTCGGTGTCGGCTGAAATCCAGCCTTCTGGCAGCACTTCGCGGATATATGGCTCGACGATGTCGCGGATGTCGGCGCTGGTCTGCGTCTCATCTGCGTGCTGGGTGCTGAGCACGATGGAGGACACACCGACAGGCTTACCATCTTCATAACGCACCGAGAGCTGGGATTTGGCGTCGGGGCGCAGCGTAGGCTCGGTCCCGTCTTTGCGCACCTCGGCCAGACGGCGCAGGATCGCGTGGGCGTAGTGGACTGGCGCGGGCATAAGCTCGGCTGTCTCATCGGTGGCATAGCCGAACATGATGCCCTGATCGCCAGCACCTTCTTCCTTGTCGGTGGCGGAATCGACACCCTGCGCGATATGCGCGGATTGCTCGTGCAGCAGGTTGGTCACTTCCACAGTCTCGTGGTGGAACTTCTCCTGCTCATAGCCGATGTCCTTGATACAAGCCCGCGCGATGCTGTCGATCTGGTCCATATATTCATGCAGCTTGTTCTGGTCAGACAGGCCGACCTCACCGCCGATGACGACGCGGTTGGTGGTGGCGAAAGTCTCTGCCGCAACCCGCGCCTCGGGTTCTTGCGCGATAAGGGCGTCGAGGACGGCATCGCTGATACGGTCACAGACTTTATCGGGGTGACCCTCTGAGACGGACTCTGAGGTGAAAACATAGGATTTGCGGGACATGAACGTGCTCCAATATGAAAAAAGCGCCACGTCAGGAAGCCGTTGTGGCGCGCTGGGGTTCCAAGTACGCGGCGGGGTGCGCTGGGTCAATGACTATTCAGGTGGCGTGCGACCGATGGTCTTTATGCGCAACACCGCAGCACCCAGCAGGAACACGATCAGCAACGCCACGGGCAGATCCCCCGTGCGGCTATAGAGCGTGGGCCCGAGAGGCTCGGGAAGGGCCGCATCCACAAATCCCGCCTGCCCTAACCCGAGGCTGGCAGTGATGCGACCGTGCGGATCGATCATCGCCGAGATGCCTGTATTGGCGGCCCGCGCCACGGGCAAGCCTTGCTCGATCGCACGCATGCGAGCCTGTGCGAGATGCTGTTGCGGGCCTGCGTGCTGCCCGAACCATGCATCATTGGTTGCGTGGATGATGAAATCGGGGCGCTGGGGGGCGGCACCCGCATCATGGGCGAACACCGCCTCATAACAGATGAGCGGCAGCGCAAGGCCCAGCGCACCAAGGTCCATGAGGGACGCCCCCTCCCCCGCGCTAAACCCCGCGCCGTGCTGCGGGGCCATGCCGTAAATGCCAAAAAGCGCAAAAAAGTTGCCAAGCGGCACATATTCACCGAAAGGCACAAGGTGATGTTTGTCATAGGTTTGAATCACCTCGCCTTGGGGACCAAGGGCTATGAGGCTGTTATAGTGGCGGCTGTCTTCGGTGCGCTGCACGCCGAGCACGACAGGTCTGCCTTGCGCTGCGGCGCTGATTTCTTGCAGGATCGGTTCAGCGTATATCAAGTTCCACGGGATTGCCGTCTCGGGCCAGATCACGGCGTCGGGCGCGCCCAGCGCCGCATCAGGCGGGGCGGCAGTGAAGGTAAGCTGGCGACTATAGAACACCTGCATCTTTTCAGGGTCCCATTTCTCGGCTTGCGGCGCATTGGGTTGCACAAGGCGCAGGGTGTTTTGGGACAAAGAAACGTCAGGCGAAATAGGCGGGATGACCAATAGGGTCAGCACTGCAACCAAAACAGCGGTCTGCACCGCGTAGCCACGTTTGGCCATAAGCACAAAGGCGTAGGCCACGGCCAGCAACACCAGATTGACGCCGTGCGGCCCGATCCATGCCAGTGCCTGCCCCGCGAGAGTGTCCACCGTGGCTTGTGCGGGCGATGCCCATGGGAAGCCCGTGAAGATATAGGCGCGCAGAAGCTCGACCCCCGCCCAGCAGGGCACCAGCACCCAAAGCTGCGCCGACAAACGCCGCGCGGCCCAGAAGGCAATACTCCAGAACAACGCGCCACCAGCAGCCATCAGGACGACAGCGAAAGGCGCCATCCAGCCATGGCGCGCCGCATCTACAAGGAAAGGCGAGACGATCCAGTGCAGAGTGATCGCGAAATAGGCAAACCCCACGGCAAAGCCTGTGAGGGCGGCCGCGCGCGGGGTGTCGGCCTTGGCCGCCTGATAGAACGCGATTGTCAGCCCCACACCCATGAGGATGGGATAGTCAAACGGGGCTTGGCCCAATGCTGCGACGGCCCCTGCGAGCAACGGCGGCAGAAACGGCAGCAGCCGCTGTGTCATGGGGCAGGAGAGCCATTCATCCAGACGCGCAGCCGTTTGAGGCGGCGCGGATCGGCGTCCATCACTTCGAATTCGGGACCATCGGGATGCACGACCATCTCGCCGCGCGCAGGCACACGGCCCGCAAGCATCACAACAAGACCGCCCAATGTGTCGATCTCTTCCTCGTCCACATCGTCATGCTCTGTCAGCGATTGTCCGAGCACGCCCTCGAATTCCACCAGCGGTGTTTTGGCCAGTGCAAGATACTGCCCCGGCTTTTCCTCGGACCAATAGACAACGTCTTCGTCCACGTCATGCTCATCCTCGATCTGGCCGATCACCTGCTCGATAAGGTCTTCGATCGTCACCAAACCGTCTACGCCGCCGTATTCGTCGATCACCAATGCCATATGCCGCCGCTCTGCCTGCATCTTCGTGAGCAGAACACCGATGGTCATCGAAGGCGGCACATAAACCAGCGGGCGCACCATCTCGGCCAGATCAAAGCTCTTCGGCTTCCCGTTAAAGCCGAATTGAAGTGCAAGGTCCTTGAGGTGAGCCATGCCCACAGGTGTGTCCAGCGTGCCATCATAGACAGGCAGACGCGTCAGGCCGCTTTCCTTGAAAATGCTCACCAGTTCTTCCATCGTGGAAGTCACAGGAACAGCGGTGATATCCGCCTTCGGGACCATCACATCATCTACCCGCATGCGGCGCAGATTCCCCATACCCGTCGTGGCACGCTCGGGGCCAGCGGGGCGCACCTCATCGGGTTCGGGCATGTCCGACGGGCTCAGCGCGCCAATAACGCGGCTGAAAAATCCGCTTTTTGCACCATCGTTTGCGCCGTCGGCGTTCTGGTCATCGGGGAGGGGTTGATCCTGCGCGCTCTGCGCAGCCGTAGAGTGTCCGTCGGTGTCGCCCATTGGGTCCTGTCTTTGGAAGCGGGCCTTTTAAGGGGCGCCTGTGGTCTATTGGTCGCTATTATATGGGTCATCTATGCCCAAATTGCCAAGAATTTCGACCTCGAGACGCTCCATAAGCGCAGCATCGCTGTCTGTGATGTGATCATACCCCAATAAATGCAGGGTTCCGTGCACGATGAGGTGGGTGAGATGCGCTTCGAACTGCGTGCCTGATTCGGCGGATTCGCGCGCGCAGGTGTCAAAGCTGAGGGCGATATCGCCCAGCTCGAACATGTCGTCAAAGCCGCGCTGGGGCGGTGGCGGGGCGTGGCCCTCGGCGACGGGGGCCAACGGTTGGGCGGGCCAGCTCAGGACATTTGTGGGTGTGGGCTTGTCCCTGAATTCGGCATTGAGTGTGGCGATGCGCGCATCGTCACAGGCCAGCAAGGCAATCTCGCAGTCGTCGGGATCAAGCTGCATGTGGCGCAGGGTCGCCACAATAGCGCGCTGCGCAAGCGGCGTGAGCACGTCTTCGTCCCACGCGCCCGCCTCAATGAGGATATCCAGCGTGTTCACCTGTCGCGGTTGAGCGCGCGCTCGGCCTCGGCCTCGTAGGCCTCGATGATTGCAGCGACCAGCGGGTGGCGCACCACGTCTTTGGAGGTGAAGTAGTTGAACCCGATCTTGGGAATATGTTTCAACATGCGCTCTGCATCCGCCAGCCCAGAGGCCTGCCCGCGTGGCAAATCGATCTGGGTACGGTCGCCCGTGATCACCATCCGCGAGCCTTCGCCAAGGCGAGTCAGAAACATCTTCATCTGCATGGTGGTCGCATTCTGTGCCTCATCCAAAACAACGAATGCATTGCTCAGCGTGCGGCCCCGCATAAAGGCCAGCGGCGCAATCTCGATCGTTTTCTCTTCGCGCAGCTTGGCCAGTTGCTTACCCGGCAGGAAGTCATTGAGCGCGTCATAGAGCGGCTGCATGTAGGGGTCGATCTTCTCGTCTTGCGTTCCGGGCAGGAAGCCAAGACGCTCACCCGCCTCTACAGCGGGGCGGCTGAGAATGATCTTGTCGACCTTGCCCGACAGGAACATCGACACACCCACAGCCACGGCGAGATAGGTCTTGCCCGTGCCCGCAGGCCCGATGCCAAAGGCCAGTTCGTTCTGGAATAGCGAATGCACGTAGGCTTTTTGTGCCTTGGTGCGCGGCTCAACGCGTTTTTTGCGGGTCTGGATTTCAATCGCTTGCCCCACGGGCATTTCGATCTGGTCGCCTGCACGCACGCCTGTGCCCTCGTCAGAATTACCCATCCGCAGGATCATGTCGACATCGGCAGGCTCCACACTCCGGCCACCCTCAAGACGCGCATAAAGCGAATGCAGCACTTGCGCCGCACGTTCGGTCGCTTGTGCCTCCCCCAGCAGGGTGAGGAAATTGCCGCGCCGCACGATCTGGACCTCCAGCGCCTTTTCAATGGCCGCAAGATGCTGGTCGTAAGGGCCGCACAGGTCAATGAGCAGGCGGTTGTCGGGAAAATCAAGCACTGGACCGGGGGGGCCCGCTTCAGGCGTCAGCGTATCGGAGGGAGGCAAAGGCGGTGTCCTTTCGGGGCGTTAGACCATGTAAGATAGGGTGCGACAGCTACATCTGCCAGTGGGCAAGACACAAAAAGGGCCGCAGTGCGAAACACTCCGGCCCGTTCTTATTTCGCTCGGCTTCGTCAAATCAGACAGGATCGCCGATGATGCTTGTGCCGCCTTTTTTGAAGTCACCGACGGTCTGGGTTGGAGGTGCAACGCCAGAGCAAACAGGCTTGCCGTATTTGTCGAGACGGGCAGAGAGGTAGCCCTCGACGCCATCGTCGATGATCCAGTGGTCACAGCCGTTGGGATCGACCCAGATCCCTGCCTCAAGCTGGCTCAGGTGCTTTTTGTCGATGCCTCGGTCGATGCTCTTGTCAGGGCCCTGCCCCGAGATCTGGCCGTCTTCACAGGCTGCTACAACAGTCGCCAGACCCACAAGCGCGGTGATTTTGAGAATATTCATGTGCTTGTTTCCTTAGCGAATGCAGATAATTTCGACGCGGCGATTCTTGGCCATGCCAGCGGTAGAGCGGTTGGAGGCAGCGGGTTGACGCTCCCCGTAGCCGCGTACATCGGCAACACGGGCACCGGATGCTTTGGCAACGCGCGCAACCGAGTTGGCCCGCTTGAGCGACAAACGCATGTTGTAGGCGTCAGAAGCGCGGCTGTCGGTGTGACCCGTAATGATATAGCTGGTCGCCTTGTTCTCGCGGAAGAACTTCATCAGGCGCTGCTGGCCATGCTTGGATACGCGCGCGGAGTTCGTCGAGAAAAGCTGATCGCTGGACATATTGCCGCAAACGTTGCCGCGACGGCACACAGGAATGCCCTGACGGTTGGTGTGCGGCGTCATGTAGCCCTCGACACCGTCGTCCATGACCCAATGCTCGCACCCGTCCGGATCAACCCAGATCGTCGGAATGTACTGGCCCTTGTCTTTGTTCTGCTGGCTTCTCGTCTGTGCGCTTGCAGTGGCAGCTGACAGTGCGACGGCTGCGATGACCGCAGCTCCCGCGACTAAACGCATTGATTTGAAAAGTGTGTTTACCACAGCTCTTTTCCCTTTTTTTGTTCCCCCGAGGTCCGCAGCAGACAAACTGCAACGCAGTTCGCGCGGCCCCCACCTGACTTGAACGGTAAGCAAAACGCCGCGGCGAGGAAAGCGTATAGTGCTCTGATCCGGCATCAATAGCCGCGAAACGGTGGAATTTACGCGATTTTCGCAAAAGTCGCCCGACGTAGGGGCAAGTGAGATTGAAGCGATCTTCGCAGAAGGGCACAGAGCGCTGTGGGTTGTCCTGAACGCCAGCGTCGCGATTCGGTAGATAAATCTGTGTGCGGCATGCGTCAGGTGCCCGCGCATAAGGCGCGTGCGCTAAACCTCGACTGCGGTGAGAGAATTGGTCATCGCGCGGGTGCAACGCACGCGAACCACGTCACCGATCTGCGCCGTCGCATTGTCGATGTGGACTGAATGGAGATATTCCGATTTGCCCAGCATCTGGCCGTCTTGGCGACCTGCCCGCTCGATCAGAACTGACAGCTCTCGTCCGACCATGCTCTCCTGAATGGCATATTGCTGACGGCTGATAAGAGCCTGGAGGCGCTGGAGCCGCTCATCCGCTTCGGCAGGGTCGACCTGAGGCCGCTCTGCGGCTGGTGTGCCGGGGCGGGTGGAATATTTGAAGCTGTAGGCGTAGCCGTAGTTGACCTCCTCGACCAGATCCATGGTGGCTTGGAAATCCGCCTCCGTCTCCTCGGGGAAGCCCACGATAAAGTCGCCCGACATCATAATATCTGGGCGCACGCTGCGAATTTTCTCAATGAGGCGCAGATAGCTTTCGGCGGTATGTTTGCGGTTCATACGCTTTAGGATGCGGTCAGAGCCTGACTGCACGGGCAGATGCAGATAGGGCATCAACTCGGGCGTGTCAGCGTGGGCGGCGATCAGATCATCATCCATGTCGTTGGGGTGCGAGGTGGTGTAGCGAATACGCTCCAACCCGTCGACCTTTGCCAACATGCGAATGAGTTCAGCCAGCGTTTTGCCCCCGTGATAGGCATTGACGTTCTGGCCCAGAAGGGTGACCTCGCGCACGCCGCGCTCCACCAGCTCCTGCGCCTCGCGCACGACCTGTTCGGCGGGGCGGGAGACTTCGGCACCACGGGTGTAGGGGACCACGCAAAAGGCGCAGAATTTATCGCAGCCTTCCTGCACCGTCAGGAACGCCGCAGGCGCGCGGCGCGCTTTTTGACCGCGCCCTTTGAGGTGGTTGAACTTGTCTTCCTCGGGGAAATCCGTGTCGAGCGCGGTTTTGCCCGTCCGCACACGCGCCTCCATCTGCGGCAGGCGGTGATAGGATTGCGGCCCGACCACCAGATCGACAGCAGGCTGGCGGCGGATGATCTCCTCGCCCTCCGCCTGCGCCACACATCCTGTCACACCGATTTTAAGGTCGGGGTTAAGCGCCTTCAACGGCTTCAGGCGGCCCAGCTCGGAATAGACCTTCTCTGCGGCTTTTTCGCGGATGTGGCAGGTGTTGAGCAGGATCATATCTGCATCTTCGGCGGTATCCGTTGGCACATAGCCTTCGAGGCTCTCGGCCATACGCTCACTGTCATAGACGTTCATTTGACAGCCATAGGTCTTGATGAAGAGCTTCTTGGGCGCTTGGGATTTTGTCTCGGACATGGGCGTTGCCTGCAGATTACATAAAGACTGGATTGCTGCGCGAGGTATCAGCGGTTGCGGCATCTTGCAATGCACACCACTCGATGCGGCATCTTGCAATGCACACCACTCGATGCGGCATCTTGCAATGCACGACGATTTAACCGATTCTATGCCAAGACCCAATCTCCTCTGGACGGAAACCCTTATATCCAATGCGCTACGCCTCGCTTGATCAATTCATCACACAAGAAAAGGCGGCCCTTGCCAAAGGCCCGATTGCGATTGTGCTGGTCGAGGATGACATCGAGGTAGACACGACATTGCGTCATCACCAGCAACAGGGCTTTGCCCATGTGCTGGCCCTTATGCCAGCGGTATTCGAACTGCCCCGCGATCTGCATGAAACGGTGCACCGCATCGATTATGATGTGTCTGCGGAAAATGGGACCGAAAATGCGGTGAACGCCATTATCGACGCGGCACCGGGGCAGTGGATTTACTACTGCTACAATGCCGAATACCTCTTCTATCCGTTCTGCGAGACCCGCGTAGTGACCGAAATGCTGGGTTTCCACACAGAAGAGCGGCGCGATGCGATGCTCACCTATGTCGTTGATCTTTATGCCGATGATCTGGACACCGAACCCACTGCTGTCTCTCTCGATCGGGCGCATCTGGACCGCTCGGGCTATTACGCGCTGGCCCGTCCCGATCCGCAGAACGACGGCCAACCCAAAGAACGCCAGCTTGATTTCTACGGGGGCCTGCGCTGGCGGTATGAAGAGCACGTGCCCGCCGCACGGCGAAAGATTGACCGCATCTCCTTGTTCAAAGCAGCTCCGGGGTTACGCCTTCGCGGCGATCACACTTTTTCGGATGAGGAATACAACACCTACGCCTGCAAATGGCACCACAACCTGACGGCAACCGTCTGCTCGTTCCGTACGGCAAAAGCACTCAAGGCGAATCCGGGCAGTACGTTCGATATCCACACCTTCAAATGGCACAATTCCGCACCGTTCGAGTGGCACTCGCGGCAACTCCTTGATCTGGGCCTGATGGAACCGGGCCAGTGGTTTTAAACGTGTCCCCGCATGTATGATCCCAAGGGGAACGGCAAGGACCGCACTGTGCAGGATGTGCATTTTGTCGAGGCCGAGCCGCCAGCGCATCTGCGCGGCATCGTTCACCGCTACCTTGAGCTGAACACCCAAGGAGCATTGGCGCAGGATTACCGCTTTCACGCGCTGCCCGATGCCTGCACCTACATCGTGTTCGATCAGATCAGCCCCGAGATCACGGGCGTCTCCCAACTGCGCGCCGCCTCCGAAGAGTTCAATCTGGGCCGCAGCTTTCATTTCGTGAACATCCGCTTTCTACCCGGTGTCTGGCAAAGCGCGCAGGAGCCTATTCTTCACGGGATGGTGGATGCGCCCTATGATGGAGCACTGCCGCTGCTCCGAGTGAATGCGCAACTTGGCGGGCAGCCCTTTGAGCAGCAACAGCTTGTGCTGACCGAATTGGTCGAGACGCTGCTGGAGGCGAAGATGCTGGCCCCCAACCCTGTGACGACGCGGATATTCCAACATCTGGACGATATCTCTTCTGTCGCGGACATGGCTGAAGCGGCTGACCTGTCAGCGCGCCAATTGCAACGCACGCTTAAACGCACCACGGGATTTACGCCCCATGACTTCCTCAAAGTGCTCAGACTACAGCAGTCTTTGAACGGGGCCGACACATGGTCCTATGCGGACCAGTCCCATTTCATCCACTCTTTCCGCAGGGCCACGGGATACACGCCGGGCAAATACTCGAAAAAATTCGATGTCTGAGGACCATGTCCGAAATCTACAATACCGCGGCTGCGCACTGTCCTAGATTGGGTTCATCACTTGAGCACATAAAGGAACACGACATGACAAAGATGAACGCAGTAGGCTGGTTTGATATTTTCGTAGACGATCTTGCACGGGCCACAGCCTTTTACGAAACCGTGCTGAATGTCACCCTTGAGGACCTCGGCGATCCCACAGGCGAGACCCGGATGAAAGCCTTCCCCACCGATATGGCCAACTACGGCGCAGGCGGCGCGCTGAGCAAATCCCCACACGCGGGGCCTGGTGTCGGCGGCACCATCGTGTACTTCATGACCCAGGATTGCACCGCCGAGCAAGAGCGCGTGGCAGAGGCTGGCGGCATCGTCATCCGCCCCAAGTTCTCCATCGGGGAATTCGGATTTGTCAGCCTGTGTCAGGACACAGAGGGCAACCTGATCGGTTTCAGTTCGATGGAATAAGTTGAGCAGCGCCCGCGCATGACCCGATATTTCAGGGTCATGCGCAAAAACCGCGTGCGCCGCAGGGGTACACCCTTTAGACCGATCCTCATGAGCAATCCCCAACCCTTCGAGATATTCCTTGTGACAGTACCCGGTATGGAGCCTGCCCTCTGCGCCGAGGCGCTTGAGGCGGGATTTGACGGTGCTGTTGCTGTCGCAGGCGGTGTCGCATTCCAAGGCACATGGATGGACGTGTGGCGCGCCAATCTGGTCTTGCGCGGGGCCACGCGGGTGTTGGCACGGATCGGTGGTTTTCTGGCCTTCCATCTGGCCCAGCTCGACAAGCGGAGCCGCAAGTTCCCCTTTGGCGATCTGCTGCGCGCCGATGTGCCCCTGCGCGTACAAGTCACCACGAAAGCCTCCAAAATCTATCACGCGGGTGCGGCCACCCAACGGATCGAGACTGCCCTGACCGAGACACACGGCCTGACCCTTGATCCCGAGGCGACGCTGGTCCTCAAGGTGCGCATCGATGACAACAACGTGCTTTTCAGCTTGGACACCTCGGGCGAGAGCCTGCACAAACGCGGCCATAAGGAAGCAGTCGGCAAAGCGCCCATGCGCGAGACGCTGGCCGCCCTGATGCTACGGCAGGCAGGATATGCCGGCAGCGAACCTGTGGTCGATCCCATGTGCGGCTCCGGCACGTTTGTGATCGAGGCCGCCGAGATCGCCGCTGGCCTGTTGCCCGGGCGCACGCGCGAATTCGCGTTTCAGAGCCTTGCCAATTATGACGCGCAGGCTTTCGAGGCGATGAAGCAGATCGAGACGCGCACCCCGCCGCACCGCTACTACGGCTCGGACCGTGACGCAGGGGCGGTGCGCATGGCAAACGCCAATGCAGCGCGCGCAGGCGTGGACACCATGACCCAATTCGTCAACCACGCGGCAGGTGAGATTACCCCGCCCGACGGCCCCGCAGGCCTCGTAATCGTAAACCCGCCATACGGCGCACGCATCGGCAACAAGAACCTGCTCTACCCGCTCTATGGCACGCTGGGTCAGACGCTGTTGACCCGTTTCAAAGGCTGGCGCGTGGCCCTTGTCACCTCCGAGCCTGCGCTTGCCAAGGCCACCAAATTGCCGTGGAAACCCCAAGGCCCCGCAATCCCTCATGGCGGTATGAAAGTATGGCTTTGGCAGACGCCCCCCCTGAAATAGGAGACCCCGATGACCCGTATCACCGTAGCAAACCTCGAACTGGCCAATGATCTGCCCTTCACCCTGATCGGAGGCATGAACGTGCTCGAGAGCCGTGATCTGGCCATGCAGGTGGCAGAGCACTACGTCGAAGTGACATCAAAGCTGGGCATTCCCTACATCTTCAAAGCCTCCTTCGACAAAGCCAATCGCTCCTCCATCCACAGCTACCGTGGCCCGGGCATGGAAGAAGGCCTGAGGATTTTCCAAGAGATCAAAGAAACATTCAATGTCCCCGTGATCACAGACATCCATACCGAGGCCCAATGCGCCCCTGTGGCCGAAGTCTGCGACATCCTGCAAGTACCGGCATTCCTCGCCCGCCAAACCGATCTGATCGCCGCTGTGGCCGCTACTGGAGCCGTCATAAACGTCAAAAAACCCCAGTTCATCAGCCCCCCTCAAATGCAAAACATCGTGGAGAAACTGCGCGAGTGCGGCAATGACCAGATCATGCTCTGCGAGCGCGGCTCCTGTTTCGGCTATGACAATCTTGTGGTCGACATGCTCGGTATCCGCACGATGCGCGATGTCTCGGGCGATGCGCCCATCATCTTTGACGTGACCCACGCCCTGCAAATGCGCGACCCAAGCGGAGCCGCCTCAGGGGGGCGCCGCGCCCAAGTGGCCGAACTTGGCCGCGCTGGCCTCGCCGTCGGTCTCGCGGGCCTCTTTCTTGAAGCACACCCCAATCCTGACAAGGCGCTCTGCGACGGCCCCAGCGCGCTGCCACTCGACAAGCTCGAGCCGTTTTTGGCGCAGATGAAAGCAATAGACGACACCGTAAAATCCCTCCCCCCTCTCGACATCCAGTAAACCCGCATTTCTTTTGGTCCCAAATATCCCGGGGGAATTGGCCAAAGGCCAAGGGGGCAGCGTCCCCGCCCCCTCTATGCCCGCACCACCTTAAACCCTGTGGCGCGGTCGTAAGGCATCGCACCGCGCCACACCAACAGCGGCCACACATAATAAAGCAATACGCCGACCACGACGGTTAGCCCCACCGCAGACACTGTCCAAGCGGGGGTGCGCATAAGCCACACGGCAGCGTCCGGCACCAAATCCGCCAGCATTTGAAGCGTGCCTGCAAGCAAAAATGGCCCCAGACGGCGCAGCTCACGGCACATTGCACAACCACGCCCCAGAACACGCAGCCCGGCCAGCCGCTTTCCCGGCGTTTGCCAACCGCGCGCAATGGCAACTGCGCCCATGATCATCATCGCAAGCGGCACAAGGGCAAGCTGCGGCACGAAAATCGTAATATCATGCCCCGTGCCATCAACAGGAAACCGCGCTGTTTGAGCGGTATTCACTGTTATGACGGGCACTCCGCGGTGGCTGGGTTTACGCAGGCTTTGACCACCGTAATTCACGACGACGGCGCGCCCGTTATAGATCCCGAAAGCATATTGCGTACAGATGCGCGACCCCGCCGCGACGGCTGTTCCGCGCGGCGTGCCGAGCGCCCCCTCAGGGGCATCGCGCCATTCACAGCTGCTCCAGCTGAAAGGTTGCGCACCAAGCCGCAGACCCGTCTCATCGGGATTGAGAAAAGGCAACAGCATCAGAGCTGTAAGAAACCAGACAACCGTCCAGTCAATAAGCAGGGCCAACAGCCGCCGCCTGATCAGGCGTGGCGGCGCAATGTCGGAGGACTTGCTCAGAGATTCTCCGCCTGCGGCATCCCCAGCACGTGATAGCCGCCATCGACATTGATGATCTCACCCGAGGTACAGGCCCCCATATCAGAGGCCAAATAGACCGCTGTGCCACCCACCGCCTCGAGTGTCGCATTCTCGCGCATCGGCGCATTTGCACCTGTATGCTTGTAGGTCTTGCGCGCGCCACCAATAGCCGCCCCTGCCAGTGTCTTCATCGGACCAGGCGAGATGGCGTTGACGCGAATGCCCTCGGGCCCCAGATCATTCGCGAGATAGCGCGTCGCACTCTCCAGCGCTGCCTTGGCCACGCCCATGACGTTGTAGTTCGGGACCACTTTGTTAGAGCCCTGATAAGTCAGCGTGAGCAGTGTGCCACCGTTCTCGGTCATCAGCGGATGCGCACGGCGCGCCACCTCGATAAAGCTGTAGGCGGAGATATCCATCGTCTGTTTGAAATTGGCGCGGCTGGTGTTCAGGAACCGCCCCGTCAGCTCGGATTTATCGGAAAAAGCAATGGCATGCACCACAAAGTCAATCGTGGACCAACGCGCGCCCAGCTGCTCGAATGCCGCATCCAGAGAGGCGTCATCGGTCACATCCACATCGACCATAAAGTCGGAGCCGACACTCTCGGCCAGCGGCTTGAGCCGTGATCCGAACGCCTCTCCCTGATAGGTAAAGGCCAGCTCGGCTCCCGCCTCGGCCATCGCCTTGGCGATGCCCCACGCGATGGAGCGCTCGTTCGCGACCCCCATGATCAGTCCGCGCTTCCCGCTCAACAATCCGCTCATATCTATGATCCTAGCCTTGGTATTTCGAAAGGATCATCGATCCGTTGGTGCCGCCAAATCCGAATGAGTTGGTCATGACTGAATCCAGCCCTGCATCATCCACACGCGTGGTTGCAATCTCGGCGGGGTCCAGCCGTTCGTCCAGCGTCTGCACATTAATCGAAGGCGTGATGAAATCATCCTCAAGCATCAGCAAACAAAAGATCGCCTCTAGCGCGCCAGCGGCCCCTTGGGCGTGGCCCGTCATGGACTTGGTAGAGCTGACAGGCGGCGTGGACCCTTGGCCGAACACACGGCGCACGGCCTCGATCTCGCCTACATCGCCGACAGGCGTCGAGGTGCCGTGGGCGTTAATGTAGCTGACCTCGCGGCCCTCCGGCAGGGTGCTTAGCGCCAGACGCATCGCGCGTTCACCGCCTTCACCGCTGGGCGCGACCATATCGTGACCATCGGATGTCGCGGCATATCCCGTCACCTCGGCGTAAATCTTGGCGCCGCGTGCCAGAGCATGTTCGAGATCCTCAAGCACCACCATGCCGCCGCCACCCGAGATGACGAAACCGTCACGGTCCTGATCAAATGCGCGGGACGCAAGCTCCGGTGTGTCGTTATACTTGCTGCTCATCGCGCCCATCGCATCAAACAGACACGAGAGGGTCCAGTCCAGCTCCTCACCACCGCCCGCAAACATAACATCCTGTTTGCCCAGCATAATCTGCTCAGCCGCGTTACCGATGCAATGCAGCGAAGTCGAGCAGGCGGAGGTGATGGAATAGTTGATGCCCTTAATCTTATAGGCGGTCGAAAGGTTGGCGCTCACCGTCGAGCTCATACACTTGGGTACGGCGAACGGCCCGATCCGCTTGGTCGCGCCCGATGATTTCACAACCTCATGCGCCGTGAGCATCGCCGAGGTCGACGGCCCACCAGACCCAGCAACAAGTCCCGTGCGCGGGTTGGAAATCACATCCTCACCCAGCCCTGCATCCTCGATCGCTTGCCCCATCGCAATATAGGCATAGGCCGCACCCGGCCCCATGAAGCGGAACGTGCGTTTGTCGATATGCTCTTGGGGGTTGATCTTGAGCGTGCCAGCGATCTGGCTGCGAAAACCGCGCTCGGCCATCTCGGCGCTGGCCTCAATCCCGCTGGTGCCGGCCTTCAACGATGCTTTGACTTCGGAGGCATTGTTCCCGATGGATGAGACAATGCCCAAACCTGTGACGACGACGCGGCGCATAAGTGGCTCCCTTTACATTCCTCCTCCCTTCTTAGGCCAGTGCTGCGCGCAGGTGCAAGCGGGTAGCCAACTGCAGGCCCTTAATTTCCACGGAACATTTCTTTGGCGGGCGGTGTTTGGAGGGCAACAGTGGCGTACACCCGTCACAACTTGAACAAAAAGGAATACACCATGACAGTGAACGTACTCGTGGCCGGCGCAACCGGCAAAACAGGTCGCCAACTGGTCGCACAGATCAACGAGATGGGTGGCAATCCCACGGCTCTCGTGCGCGACAGCTCCGACACCAGCGTCTTGCCCGAGGGCACGACAACGCGCATCGCGGATCTGACCGATCTTGATCAGGATGTCTGTGCAGGGGCCGATGTCGTCGTCTTTGCCGCTGGATCCGGCGGGGATACTGATGCCTCAATGACCGACAAGGTAGACCGCGACGGCGCTATCCGCCTAATCGATCTTGCAGCGAAATCAGGCGCCACGCGCTTTGTGATGCTCAGCACGGTTGGCGCAGATGCCGAAAATCCCGAAGGCGAGCTTGCCCATTATCTCGAGGCAAAGCACGCGGCGGACGAACACTTGAAGAAGTCTGGCTTGACCTACTCAATCCTGCGGCCCGTATCGCTGACTGATGAAGGACGCTCTGACAAGATCGTGCTGGGCTCATCCGTGGACAAATCCGCCCAAGCAAGCCGCGCTGATGTGGCTCATGTCCTCGCAGATGCGGCGGTCAATGGCACACATGACGGCATAGCTCAGGACATGCAGTCAGCCTGACCCATAGAACGGTTCACGTCCCCCTCCGATTTGGCCTTTTTGCAGAGCCATCACTCGGAGTGGGTCGTGCCTGAAATCAGCTCTCGGAGAGCGCAACCTTCATATCGGTCACCTGATAAATCAGCTCGCCGTCCGCCTCGACGGTGCCGCTGGCCACACCCATCGTGAGGCGGCGCGTCTGGATTGCTTTGGTAAAGTCAATCTTGTAAGTCAGCATTTTGCGGTCAGGGCGCACCATGCCCGTAAGTTTCACTTCCCCCACGCCCAGCGCATAGCCACGCCCCTGCCAACCGCGCCAGCCAAGGTTGAATCCCGTGAGCTGCCACAATCCGTCAAGGCCAAGGCATCCGGGCATGATCGGGTTGCCTGGAAAATGACAATCGAAAAACCACAGATCAGGCGTGATATCGAATTCAGCCACGATGTGGCCCTTGCCATGCGCGCCGCCGTCGCCGGATACTTCGGTAATCCGGTCCATCATCAGCATGGGAGGCGCAGGCAATTGCGCATTCCCCTCGCCGAACAGCTCACCACGGGCACATTTCAGCAAGTCTTCTTTGTCAAAGCTGGTGGGATAATCGGCCATGGTGTTTGCTCCTGTAGGTCATTTTACTTATGTCCAACTAACACTGCGGTAAGCTGACCTGCAAGGGGCGCACAGATCACATGCGGCTGTTGGTGTCGGGGCGAAACCGCAACATTTAACGCCTGTGAGGCGTTTGCGCGATGTGCCGCAGCATTAGGAATTGAAAAGACCCCCCACCCCGCACTATATTAGGTTGAGTTCGTAAAGAGGCCGATCATGTCAGAGACGATGCTGGAAACTGGAACCAAATGGCTTGCCACCGCCGGGTTACGCCCGACGCGTCAACGCCTGACGCTTGCCACATTGCTGGTGGGCGATGGCCAGCACCGCCATGTCACAGCAGAAAGCCTTTTTGAAGCGGCCAAAGATGGCGCCGACAGTGTATCACTTGCCACCGTCTACAACACATTGCGCGCCTTTTGCGATGCAGGCCTGCTGCAAGAAGTCACCGTAGACGGCTCGCGCAGCTATTTTGACACTAACACCCACGATCACCCCCATTTCTTTTGGGAAGACGAGGCCCGCCTAACCGACGCCCCCTCCGATCAATTGGTCATCGCGCAACTCCCCGATGCCCCCGATGGCGCGGAAATCGCAAGCGTCGATGTGGTCATCCGCCTGCGCAAGAAAGCCTGACAGCTTTCCATGTCGTCAATCGCGCAACCGGCGTAGGCCAATACCCCGCACCTCAATTTAAAAAAGCGCCACCCGCAAACTGCAGATGGCGCCCATTTCTTTTGGTCCAAAATATCCCGGGGGAATTGGCCAAAGGCCAAGGGGGCAGCGCCCCTACAGCCCCTCAGACACCACTAAGCGGCGTCGATTTTCACCAGCTCGATGTCAAACTGCAAGTCCTTACCCGCCAGCGGGTGGTTTGCATCCAACGTGACTGTCGCTTCATCCATTTCCACCACAGTCACAGGCATCGCCTGCCCGTCGGGTGTCTGCATCTGCAACTGAATACCGACTTCAAGCGGAATATCCGCAGGGATGCCTTCGCGCGGCACAGCCTGACGCATTTCGGGATTAGACTGCCCATAGGCGTCATCGGCACCGATCTTGACGATCTTCTTGTCGCCGACCTTCATGCCGGGGATCGCAACATCCAGACCGGGAATGATCTGGCCAGAACCAACTTCGAACGCCAACGGCTCACGCCCTTCCGAGCTGTCAAAGGTGGTGCCATCCAGCAATGTGCCAGTGTAGTGCAAGTGTACGGTGTCGCCAGCCTTAACTTCGGCCATAAGTCGTCTCCAATATGTCAGGGGGATTTGTGCAGGAGGCCGCGTATCTGCGCGGGTGCTCCGAAAGATGGCGCACCCTTTCAAGACATACGCCGAGGTGCAACCCCCATTTCACCCTTTTCCGCCGCCCTGCCTCATGCCACTGTGCGACATAACACCCCTTCCCCCTGCGGAGCCTGCCATGCCCATTACCACCTGTATCTTCGACGCCTACGGCACTCTTTTCGATGTTGCCGCCAGCGCACGCCAAGCTGCCTCCGAACCTGAATACAGCGCGATCAAAGACGACTGGCCGCAACTGGCCGAGCACTGGCGCGCGAAACAGCTCAGCTATAGCTGGCTGCGCGCTGTCGCAGGTGCGCATTGCGATTTCTGGCAGGTCACACAGGAAGGTCTCGACTGGGCGCTGGAAAAAACAGGTCACGATAACGACAGCGCGCTGCGCGAACGCCTGCTCCAGCTGTATTGGGAGTTGGGCGCCTACGCTGAAGTTCCTGCCATGCTCACCGCGCTCAAAGACGCGGGCCTTAACACCGGCATTCTCTCAAACGGCTCGCCCGCCATGCTGCGCGGCGCGGTCGACAGTGCTGGCATCGACGGCGTGCTTGATGCGCTGCTCTCTGTCGAAAGCGTGGGCATCTTCAAGCCTGACGCCCGCGTCTATGATCTGGTCGGTGCCGCATTCGGCTGCGCCAAGGACGAGGTCCTCTTTGTCTCCTCCAACGGTTGGGATGCGGCTGCGGCCACGGGCTACGGCTTTACCACCGCATGGGTCAACCGCGCAGGCGAGCCTGTAGACCGCCTCCCTTGGACGCCCGTTCACACGCTCGAAGATCTCACAGGCATCCCAGCATTGGCAGGCATCTAATGGCACATTTCACCACCTCCGACGGGCTCAAGCTCTACTACACCGATGAAGGCAAAGGCCTTCCCATCCTCTGCCTTGCTGGGCTGACCCGCACCACGGCGGATTTCGATTATGTCACGCCCCACCTTGAGGGCTGCCGCCTGATCAAGATGGACTACCGCGGGCGTGGACAGTCGGATTTTGACCCCGATTGGAAGAATTACGCCCTGCCCGTTGAATGCCGCGATGCGCTGGAATTGCTCGATCATTTAGGGCTGGAAAAAGTCGCCATCTTGGGCACCTCGCGTGGCGGGCTGAACGCCATGGGGCTTGCGATGGGCGCCAAAGACCGCCTGCTCGGTGTAGCGCTCAATGACGTGGGACCTGTGATTGATCCGAAAGGGATCGAGACGATCAAGGACTACATCGGCCGCAACCCCGCCGCCAAAACGCATGAGGAAGCTGCCGCCGCGATGGAGCGCGCCTTCCCCGAGTTCAAAAACGTACCCGAAGGCCGTTGGCTGGAGGAAGCGCGCAAGCACTACACTCAAGACGCAGATGGCCTGCACATCACCTATGACAAGCACCTGCGCGACGCTGTGCTGGCGGCGGGTGAGCAGATGATGCCCGACCTCTGGCCCTATTTCGATGCGCTGAAGGGCCTCCCGCTTGCCCTCATCTGGGGGCGCAATTCCAACCTGCTGAGCGAGGATACCGTGATGGAAATGCAAATCCGCCGGACCGATATGCATCTCGCCACCGTCCCTGATCGTGGCCACATCCCGTTTCTGGACGAGCCAACTGCACTCTCGACCCTGCGCCGCTGGATCGGAGATATGCAATGAACATCGAGATGATCCGCGCCGCCGCCGCACGCATTCAGGGCCACGCCGTGCGCACGCCACTGGTCCGCTCGGGCTTCCTTGACCAGATCGCGGGGCGCCGCGTCTGGGTCAAACCCGAATGCCTGCAACAAACAGGCAGCTTCAAATTTCGCGGTGCCTACAGTGCGCTGTCGGCGCTGGAGCCAGCGGTGCGCGCACGCGGTGTGATCGCATTCTCCTCTGGCAACCACGCACAGGGCGTGGCGCTGGCCGCACGGATGCACGACACCTCAGCCGTCATCGTAATGCCGTCCGATGCGCCACAACTCAAAATTGACAATACGCGTGCGTATGGCGCCGATGTTGTCCTCTATGACCGCGAAACAGAATCCCGCGACGAGATCGGTGCACAACTGAGCGAGGAGAGAGGGCTGACTTTGGTCAAACCCTTTGACGAGCCACAAGTCATCGCGGGCCAAGGAACCTGCGGACTGGAGATCGCCGAAGATGCCAAAGCTTACGGGATCAAGAACGCCGATGTGATTGTCTGTTGCGGTGGCGGCGGCCTGACCTCTGGCATCGCTTTGGCGCTGGAGGCCGACGCCCCAAATCTGCGTGTGCGCCCTGCCGAGCCTGCGGGGTTCGACGACGTGGCCCGATCCCTCACGGCGGGCGAAATCAAGAGCAACCCTGCGAAATCGGGCAGCATTTGTGACGCCATCCTCACCGAGCGACCGGGTGACATGACGTGGCCCATCCTCAAACGCTTGTGCGGCCCCGCGCTGGTGATCAGCGATGCAGAGGCGCTGGACGCAATGGGCCAAGCGTTCCTGAACCTCAAACTCGTCGCCGAGCCTGGCGGAGCAGCCGCCCTCGCCGCCGCTCTTTACCGCGCGGACCAGATTGAAGGCGATGACGTGATCGTCACCATTTCGGGCGGCAACGTAGATCCGTCGATGTTCAGCCGTGCGCTGGAACGCCTATGACCCGTTTCACCATCGCCAGCTTCAACGTCAAAAACCTCATCGGCGCGGACAAAGAGTACTATCAATTCCAATCCTACACGCCCGAGGAATACGCATGGAAGCGCGACTGGCTCGCCGATCAGATGGTCACGCTGGACGCCGATATCGTGGGCTTTCAGGAAGTCTTTGACGAGGATTCCTTGCGCGATGCTATCACGCTGGCCGACACTTACGGCGAGGCACAGAATGATTTCTCGCTGCCGGGCGCCACAAAACGCTACCGCAAGCGCGCGATCTTCGACAAGCTGGCCTATGGCAGCTACCGCGAGGCGGAAATCGCCTTTGCCCCCAATATGAATGACACGGGCGAGGCAGGCCAGCGCCGCCCCGGCGTGGCGATCCTGTCGCGCTTCGGCTTCGCCGATGAGCCAGAGATCATTCAGGACATGGGCGCGCCGCTCGACATCCCCTTCTTGGACGGGGGTGAGGATGGCGGGTTCTTCCGCATCTCCCGCCTCAGCCGCCCAATCCTCAAGGTGCGCATCCCCGTGGGCGACCACGTGATCACCGTCTTCAACTGCCACCTCAAATCCAAACTCGGCGAATTCATCCGTCCGCAGGATGGCGGCTTTGCCCCCGAAGTTGACCTCACGCAATATGACCCCGTGGGCCGTGCGCTGGGGTCTGCCCGTGCCGCTATGCGCCGCATGGCCGAGGCATGGGTGCTGCGAGACGCCATTGTGCAAGAGTTACAGGCTGGCAACCCCGTCATGGTGCTGGGGGATTTCAACGATGCGGAGAATGCGGTCAGCAGTGAGATCATCTCGGGCGAGCATCCGTTCAAGAATTATCAATGGATGCTGCGCCATGACGCCGAGCATCGCGGGGATCGCTATAGCGCTGAGGAAGCCACCCAGATTACCGAAGATATAGAAGCCGTGCGCCTGCACCCCGCCGAGAAACTTTTTGTGCGTAAATCACTCCGCGATATGGTGTTTACCGCAGCCTTTGGCGGCGTCTACGAAAGCATTGACCAGATTTATCTGTCGCGCCATTTCCTGCCTGAATACAGCGCCAACATCGGCGAAATGGAATATTTCAGTGTGCTTAATGACCACCTCACCGATGGCAGCCACGCAGAAGCGCCGTATAACAAACTCGCCTCTGACCACGGCCAGATCATGGCGCATATGACCCTGAAGGGAGACCCCAGATGAAGCTCTTTGACGCAGGTGATGTGCGCATCCACTACCGCGTGGACGGACCAGAAGATGGGCCGACAGTGGTTTTTGCAAACTCGCTGGGCACGGACATGCGGCTTTGGGACCCGATCCTGCCACTGCTGCCGGGCGGTCTGCGCATAATCCGCTGGGACAAACGCGGGCACGGCCTCTCGACGGTCCCCAGTGGCCCCTACACAATGGGCGCGCTGATCAGCGATTGCGAGAAGCTGTTGGATCATCTGGCCGTTAAGGAGTGTGTCTTTATCGGCCTCAGCATCGGCGGCATGATCGCCCAAGGGTTGGCGGTCAAACGGCTTGACCTCATCCGCGCCATGGTGCTGAGCAATACCGCCGCCAAGATCGGCAATCCCGCGCTGTGGGACGAGCGTATCGCCGCCGTTCACCAAAACGGTGTAGAGAGCCTCGCAGATGCGGTGATGGAGCGCTGGTTCAGCGCGGAGTTCCGCAAAACGCCCGAGCTGGAGCTGTGGCGCAACATGTTGGTGCAGCAGGCGGACGATGGCTATGCGGGCTGTTCCGCCGCCATTTCAGGCACGGATTTCTACACCCCGACCAGCGGCTTACGCCTGCCGACCCTCGGGATTGCGGGCAGCGAAGACGGCTCGACCCCGCCCGATCTGGTGCGTGAGACTGTCGATCTGATCCCTGCATCGCAGTTCCATCTCATTCGCCGTGCGGGCCATCTCCCTTGCGTCGAGCAACCGCAGGAATTTGCGGATGTGCTGACTAAATTTCTCAAAGGGGTCGGCCATGTCTGAGCGCTTTGCCGACGGCATGACCACCCGCCGCCGTGTGTTGGGCGATGCCCATGTGGACCGCGCCGAAGCTGCGAAAACCGATGCAGACGAGGCCTTCCAGACCCTGATCACCGAAGGCGCTTGGGGCACGGTCTGGTCTTCGGACGCAATCGCGCTGCGCGAACGCTCGATGCTGACGCTCGCGCTTCTGGCCGCAATGGGGAATTTTGAAGAGATACCCATGCACATCCGCGCCTGCGCGCGCACGGGCGCCAGCCAAAGTGATGTGATGGAAGCGTTCCAGCATGTGGCAATCTATTGCGGTGTGCCAAAAGCAAACCATGCGATCAAGCTGGCCAAGGCGACTTGGGCCGAAATGGAGAAAGACACCTAATGGCCGCGAGCATTTTCGACAGCCCGCTTCATGCGCATCTGTTCCCGACTGGTGAGGCAGGGAGGCTCTTCTCCGACACAGCTGCGCTGCGCGCGATGCTGTTGGTGGAGGGCGCGCTGGCGCGTGCCCAAGGCGCCCAAGGCATCATCCCTGAACTGAGCGCGAAAGCGATTCAGCGTGCTACGATGGAAATCCAGATCGATCCCGGTGCCATTGCGCGCGCCACAGGCGAGAACGGGGTGAGCGTTCCGGGCCTTGTGGCGGCCTTTCGCGCCGAGATGAACGCGCCCGAGCATGCGCAATTCGTGCATTGGGGGGCGACGTCGCAGGATATTATCGACACTGGGCTTATGCTGCGCCTGCGGCAGCTTCTTTTGCTGGTCGAGACGGATTTGCGCACGGTGATTGCCGCCCTCGCCACACAAGCAGAAGATCACGCCATCACCGCAATGGCGGCCCGCACATGGGGCCAGCAGGCAACACCCACCAGTTGGGGCGCGGTTGTGGCGGATTGGGGCCACGGGCTGTGCGATCTGCTCGACGCGCTTCCCCCTCTTCGGTCGTCATCGCTATTGGTCTCACTCTCGGGCGCGGCTGGCACAGCATCAGCACTGGGGGGTGAGGCAGCGGACACCCGTGCCGCACTTGCCGAAGGGTTAGGCCTGCACGATCCCAAGCGCAGCTGGCATGTGGACCGTGGCCCGATCCTGCGCATTGCCGATTGGCTCGTGCGGCTCACCGCGCAACTGGCGCGGATGGGGGCCACGTTGGTCGCACTGACCAGCACGGAAATCGGTGAAGTCACTCTTGGGGCTGCGGGCGCATCCTCCACCATGCCGCAAAAGCAAAATCCTGTGGCCGCGTCTGCCTTGCAGGCCTTGGGGCATCAATGCACAGGCCTGCGCGCAGCGTTGGCCCCTGCCACGCAGCAGATGCACCAACGCGACGGGGCCGCGTGGTTTACTGAATGGATGGTTCTGCCGCAGATCGCCCTTGGCACGGCAAGTGCGTTGCAGCATGCCGTGTCCCTTTCGCGAAGTATGGCACCTGAAATTCCGCGTATGACAGGCAACCTGAACGCCAATCTGGGGCTGATCCATGCCGAAGCGCTGAGCTTTGCGCTGGCCCGCAATATGCCGCGGCCCGAGGCTCAAGCTGCGAGCAAAGCGCTGTGCCGCGAGGCGCAAGAGACACATACCGAGCTGGAGACGCTGGCGCGTGCCGCCTACCCGGATCTGCCCGCTGATCTCTTTGACGCGACCGCGTCGCTTGGCCATGCGCCCCAAGCCGCAGCGGATTTCGCTGCACGGGCAAAGGCGCTGTAGCATCTCGCGCCTGCCGCTCATATTCATCATGCTGACGGTGATGATAGACGCGATGGGTATCGGTCTGATCATTCCTGTGATGCCTGATCTCATTCAGGAGCTGGGCGGCGGCACGCTGGCCGAGGCCGCGATCTGGGGCGGAATACTCTCCACCACGTTCGCCGCGATGCAATTCCTGTTTGGCCCCGTCATGGGCGGATTGTCAGACCGCTTCGGGCGCAGACCTGTGCTGCTGGTCGCCCTTGTGGTCATGGCACTGGACTATGTGGTGATGGCGGTTGCAGGTTCAATCTGGTTGCTGTTGGCAGGGCGCGTGGTCGGCGGGATCACAGCGGCGACGCAGTCTACAGCAAGCGCTTATATGGCCGATATCTCGGCCCCGCATGAGCGTGCGGCGCGCTTTGGCCTTGTGGGAGCGGCGTTCGGAGCGGGGTTTGTGCTGGGGCCGCTCTTGGGCGGCTTGTTGGCCGAATACGGAACGCGGGCGCCGTTTTGGCTGGCCGCAGCGCTTGCCTTTGGCAATGCGATCTTCGGCTGGGTTGTGCTCAAGGAGACTGTGACAGATGCCAACCGCCGCAAATTCGAGTGGCGACGTGCCAATCCACTTGGCGCGCTGCGTGCTTTGGGGCGGCTGGAAGGGGTGACGCCGCTGCTGCTGGTCTATTTCATCTACTACATCGGCTTTGCTGTGTACCCCGCTGTCTGGTCCTATTTCGGCAAGGAGCGGTTTGAGTGGGCGCCTGCCACCATCGGGCTGTCGCTTGCCCTGTTCGGAGTGACCATGGCGCTGATCCAAGGCGGGTTGATCCGCCCGATCCTCAAAGCATTGGGCGAGCGCGGAACAGTCATTGCGGGGCATTTGTTCAGCATTGCCAGCCTGATCGGCATTGCGATGATCACCTCTGGCACATGGGTTCTGATCCTGACCCCGCTGGCAGCGCTTGGCGGGATTATACCCCCTGCGCTACAGGGGATCATGTCCCGACGTGTGGCAGATGATGCCCAAGGAGAGCTGCAAGGCGCGCTGACCTCTGCCTCCGCCTTGGCGATGATCCTGTCACCTCTGGCAATGACCTATACGTTTGCCCAGTTCACCGATGCACAAGCCCCGATCTATCTACCGGGCGCACCATTCCTGCTAGCCGCTACATTGAGCACGATTGGCCTTGCCGCCCTCATCATTGGAACACGAGCGCGCATCCGCGCCTGACGCGGCGTAGCGCTGTGCAAAAAGGCTTGTCGGCGGAGATGATCTGGGCAACGCTCGGGTCAACACGCAAAGGATACCCCATGAAGAAAATAAATGCCGCCGTTTGCCATGAATTTGGCGCCCCGCTGAAACTCGAAGAAATCACCCTACGCGCACCAGAGGCTGGCGAAGTTGAGGTGGCGCTGGATGCTGTGGCGATCTGTCATTCCGACATCTCCTTCGCCGAAGGCGCATGGGGCGGCTCGTTGCCCGCCGTTTATGGCCATGAGGCGGCTGGCAAAGTAGCCGCTGTGGGCGACGGCGTGAACGGTCTGGCAGTCGGCGACAGTGTTGTAGTGACACTTATCCGGTCTTGCGGAACCTGCCCATCCTGTGCGGGCGGCGCGCCGACCCTGTGTAGCACACCCTATGACGGCGATCACGGACCGATCAAGACCTCGGACGGCGGCAAGCTGCACCAAGCCATGGCCTGCGGTGCCTTTGCCGAGGCGGTCGTGGTGGACCAGCGACAGGTCGTGAAGATCGGAGAAGAGATCCCCAAGGAATGCGCGGCACTCATAGCTTGCGGCGTGATCACGGGTGTGGGCGCGGTGGTGAATGCCGCAGGCCTGCGCGCAGGGCAGGATGTCGTGGTGATTGGCGCAGGCGGTGTGGGCCTCAACGCGATTCAGGGCGCGCGCATTGCTGGCGCGCGGCGCATCGTGGCCGTTGATATGAGCGAGGAGAAGCTCGCGGTCGCTCGTGAATTCGGGGCCACCGATGGTGTGCTCGCCTCTGGCAAGAAGCCGTGGAGCGAGGCCAAGAAAGCCATGGGCCGTGGTGCAGATGCTGTGATCGTGACCGTCGGCGCGATCCCTGCTTATGACACTGCTCCGCGCTATCTGGCCTATGGCGGCAAGGTGGTAATGGTGGGCATGCCCCATTCGGGTGCAACGTCGAGCTATGAGCCTGTAATGCTGGCCGCCGTCGGGCAAGGTATGGTCGGCTCCAAGATGGGCGATGTGGTGATCCAGCGCGATATTCCGTGGATGGTGGATCTCTATACGCAAGGACGGTTGAAGCTGGACGAGCTGATCTCGGGCCGTTGGGAACTGGGCCAGATCAACGAGGCGATTGCCGACACAAAGACGGGTGCCGCGCGACGCAACGTGATTTTGTTCGATCGCTAAAGACTGTGCAGGTTGTTGGTGCGGAATTCAGTTTAAAGGGCAAAATGAAGGGGTATTGTGATGCTGCTTAAGGACTTGGACATCATCGTGACGGCCCCGCCTGCGCCTGGTTGGGGCGGACGGTACTGGATACTGGTGAAACTGACGACGGCTTGCGGGATTGTGGGCTGGGGGGAGTGTTATGCCTCCTCAGTCGGGCCGGACGCTATGCGCGGCGTGATCGAAGATGTGTTTGCGCGGCATATGGCAGGCGAGAACCCCGAGAACATCGAAATGATGTTTCGGCGCGCCTATTCTGCGGGATTTACGCAGCGGCCTGATCTGACTGTTATGGGCGCGTTTTCGGGCCTTGAGATTGCGTGCTGGGATATTCTGGGCAAGGCGCGGGAACGGCCTGTATATGCTTTGCTTGGCGGTGTGATGAACGCGCGCGTTCGGGCGTATACATATCTCTATCCGCTCCCGCATCATCCGCTGGAGGAGTTCTGGTCCTCGCCCGAGATGGCGGCCGAAAGTGCGCTGGACGCGGTGGAGCGTGGGTATACGGCGGTCAAATTTGACCCTGCGGGGCCCTATACGCGACGGGGCGGGCATATGCCTGCGATGTCCGACATCTCGCAGTCTGTGGCGTTTTGTAAGGCCATTCGCGAGGCGGTTGGCGACAGAGCAGATCTTCTCTTTGGCACGCACGGGCAGTTTACCACGGCGGGCGCGATCCGTTTGGGGCAGGCTTTGGAGCCTTATTCGCCGCTGTGGTATGAGGAGCCTATTCCGCCTGATAATGTAGCGGAAATGGCAAAAGTAGCCGGCGCCGTCCGAATACCGGTCGCCACTGGTGAGCGGCTCACCACAAAGGCGGAGTTTGCGCCTGTGTTGCGCAGCGGGGCCGCGACGATTTTGCAGCCCGCGCTCGGGCGTGCGGGTGGCATTTGGGAGATGAAGAAGGTCGCGGCCATGGCCGAGGTCTATAACGCGCAGATGGCGCCGCATCTTTATGCAGGCCCTGTGGAGTGGGCGGCCAACGTACATCTGGCGGTCAGCATTCCAAACCTTCTGATGGCGGAGACGATCGAGACGCCCTTCCATGAGCAACTCATCAAGGGTAGCATTCGGGTCGAGGACGGGTTTGTGACTGCGCCCACCGCGCCCGGTCTGGGGATCGAGGTGGATGAAGAGCTTGCGCGTGCGCATCCCTATACGGGCGAGGGCTTGCATCTGGAGATGCGCGAGGAGCCATGTGACTACGTCAATGGCAACAACTTCGAGGGCGGTGCGCCTGCACCTCGGGACTGAACACGAAAAAGCCCGCGCTGGTGCGGCGCGGGCTTTTGATTTGATCGGTTGTCAATGATTAATAGAACGCCTGCAAACCTGTGATGGAGCGGCCGAGAATGAGCGCGTGCACGTCGTGTGTGCCCTCATAGGTGTTGACGGTCTCGAGATTCATCATATGGCGCATAACCTGAAAGTCGCCCGAAATCCCGTTGCCGCCATGCATGTCGCGGCTGTGGCGTGCAATCTCGAGCGCCTTGCCGCAGTTATTGCGCTTGACGATAGAGATCATCTCGGGTGCGGCATTGGCGTTGTCCATCAGACGACCGACCTGCAAGCTGGCCTGCATGCCAAGTGCGATCTCGGTCATCATATCGGCAAGTTTTTTCTGGAAAAGCTGCGTCTGGGCCAGCGGTTTGTTGAACTGATGGCGGTCCAGACCGTATTGGCGCGCGGCGTGCATGCAGAACTCTGCCGCACCCATTACACCCCAAGAGATGCCGTAGCGTGCGCGGTTCAAGCAGCCAAACGGCCCCTTCAGCCCCTGCACGTGAGGCAACAGCGCCTCATCGCCCACTTCAACACCTTCCATCACGATTTCGCCCGTGATCGAGGCGCGCAGGCTCAGCTTGTTACCGATCTTCGGCGCGCTCAGGCCTTCCATCCCTTTTTCGAGGATGAAGCCACGGATTTTGCCGCCGTGCTCTTCGCTCTTAGCCCAGACCACGAACACATCGGCGATGGGCGCGTTGCTGATCCACATTTTGGAGCCTGTGATTTTGTACCCGTTGGCAGTTTTTACAGCGCGGGTTTTCATGCCTGCAGGGTCGGAGCCAGCGTCAGGCTCGGTCAGGCCAAAGCAGCCGATGAACTCGCCGCTGGCAAGTTTGGGCAGGTACTTCTTGCGCTGCGCCTCGGAGCCGTAAGCGTAGATCGGGTACATGACCAGCGACGACTGCACGGACATCATGGAGCGGTAGCCAGAATCGATCCGTTCAACCTCGCGCGCGACCAGACCATAGGAGACATAAGAGCCGCCGAGGCCGCCGTATTCCTCGGGCACGGTGACGCCGAGCAGGCCCATATCTCCCATCTCGCGGAAGATGCTGGCGTCTGTCTCCTCGTTGGCGAAGGCATTGATGACGCGCGGCTGCAGCTTTTCAGTCGCGTAAGCACGAGAGCTTTCCATGATCATGCGCTCGTCTTCCGAGAGCTGCTCGTTCAGGCGCAGCGGATCGGACCAATCGAACTGCCCCAGATCGGGGGCATCTTTTGCTTTGAGAATAGGGGCTTCGGCGTTCATGGCGTTACCTTTCAGGATCATAATTCAAAGATTGCCGCCATTATTGCACATAAGCGGCGAAACCTCTAACAACGGTTCATCCTCAATACATGAGTTTTAGTCATAGATGATTGCACCCCGCCGATATCTCCCCTCCGTCTCCGCACTGCTCGCATTCGAGGCTTGCGCGCGGCTGGGAAGCGCCACGCAGGCCGCGACAGAGCTGTCCCTGACGCAATCGGCCATCAGTCGCCAGATCAAAGCGCTGGAGGGGCAATTGGGCGTACAACTCATGGCGCGGCAGGGGCGGCGTTTAACGCTGACGCAGGCGGGAACGGAATATGTGCGCGAAGTGCGCGAGGTTTTGGGACGGCTGGCGCAGGCAAGCGTGAATGCGACGACCCAGACACAATCGGGCGCATTGGCACTGGCGATCCTGCCTGCCTTTGGGATGCATTGGCTTGCGCCGCGCCTGTCGGATTTCGCGCAAACGCATCCCGAGGTGACGGTGAACCTGTCCACGCGGCTGCAACCCTTCGCACTGGGGCCAAGTGCGTTTGATGCGGCAATCCATTTCGGGCATGAGGACTGGCCCGGCGTGCATTATATGCCGCTTGCGCCTGAGATCGTTGTGCCTGTATGTGCGCCCGACATGCAGGGCGCGCCCTTCACAAAGCCGCAGATGCTGCTGGAGCATCCCTTGCTGCACCTTGAGACAAGGCCGCGCGCGTGGGCGCGCTGGCTCAAAGCGGTGGGGCATCCCTGTGATCCGCCCCATGGCATGATGTTCGACCAGTTCGGCACGATGGCGCAGGCCGCAATTCACGGGCTGGGTATCGCGCTGCTGCCGACATTCATGGCCGAGCCATATTTGAAAGAAGGGCAGCTTATCCTCGCCTCCGACAAGACGACCGAGAGCATCGGCAGCTATTTTCTGGTCTGGCCCGATGACCGTCCCGCCCCGCCGCCACTGCTGGCGTTTTGCGCATGGCTCGAGACGCAGACACAGCCACGCTGACCGCGTGCCACGTGGTTAATCAATTCGCAATTTGTCAAACTTCGGCCACATTCACCGCCTATAGCATATCCAAGTGACGGTGGGGGCCGACACCAAGGAGCATCGCAATGCTTAGCAAATTCTTTCTGCGCGCCGCTGTGACAGCCGCTGCGCTGACCTGTTCAACCGGCTCTGCGTCTGCCGAAAACTATGACATTATGATTGCGGAATTCTCGTTCTTTCCCAGCGTCAGCTACGTGCAACCCGGTGATACGATCACATTCATCAATGATTCTGGTATTGACCGTGAACTTCGGTCAAAAAACGCCGATTGGTTCATCCCCGATCTTGCCGATGGCGCATCGGCCAGCATCGTTGTGGAAGAAGGTTGGAAGAATGACTTTTTCTCCCGCATCAAAGGCGCGGATAATGGCGGCCAAGATGAAACGGGTGAAACGGTCAACGTAGACGACGCCTCTATCGAGATGACGAACGAAGAGCTTGATGCAGAACCCGGTACAATTCGCGGTGCCCTGAGCTATGGCCAGCCTCCCAGTGAGGCCGTTGCACCCGACTCAGGGTCCTAAGAGATACGGGCTAGCCCTCCTGCGAAGGCTCCCAAGGCTCGATCAACTCTGGCCCCTCGGCGCGGTTTGAATTAACCGCACGGCCCACGCGGTGCCACTGCAACACATCATCGGCCGCCGCCCGCATCAGCGGTGCGGCGCCTTTGCCGTTCTCCCCCAACCACAACGCCCAATCGGTCGGCTCGACTACCACGGGCATGCGGTGGTGGATCGCCTGCATCGGCGCGTTCGCTGCAACAGTCAGGGCTGCAACAGTGCGCATCTCCTCACCGTTCGCAGGATTACGCCAGCTCTGCCAAAGTGCCGCAAACGCGAGCGGTGAGCCGTCGCATCGCGTAATGTACCACGGGTCGCGCCCGCCGTCGGCGTCTTTGGTCCATTCATAGAACCCATTGGCCACGACCAGCACACGCCGCCCATGAACCGCATCGCGAAAAGCAGGTTTCTCCAGCACCGTTTCGGCCCGCGCATTGATCAGCAGCGGGCCATCGTTAGGCTTTTTGTACCACGGCGGAATCAGCCCCCAGCGCATCGCCTCCATGCGGCGCGGCTGCTCAGGGCCGCCCGTGATAACGGCAACGTCATTGGTCGGGCAGACGTTGTAGTTCGGCCCCTCGGGCAACGTGTTTGCGGGGGCCGCCTCGAATATATGCGCCATCGCCGCAGGCGGCAGCGTCAGCGCCATTCGTCCACACATATCTGCCTCCTCTCGTTGCCCATCAGTCTACCGCGATCTGGCCAGAAGCAAAATACCGGCCACAAAAAAGGCGCGCCCCGCGGGGAGGCGCGCCTTTCTACAGCACTGCAAGAGCGCTTATTTAATCGTAATGCGGCCTTCCAGAACGGGCGTGTAGGGCGCATTTGCCGCCAGATATTCCGACGCGACATCCGCTACATCGGGCCCGAAGTCATAGGCATTGGCCGCGTCTTTGAACATCGCGTAGCCGTCACCACCCTTGCGGACGAAGTTGTTGGAAACAACGCCATAGACCTTTTCCATATCCACAGGTGCGCCACCGATCATCACATCGGAAACCCGCGCACCCGCCTCTGCGGCAGGATCAACGGTAAAGGTCATCCCCGCCACCTGCGGGAAACGGCCTGCGACCTCCTCGATCTCGCTCACTCCGTTTTCAAGCGCTTTGACCAGCACGGCACCCGTGACCTGGAAGGTCGAGAGCGTGTTCTGGAACGGCAGCACGGTCAGCACTTCGCCCTTGGTCACATCGCCCGCGTCAATAGAAGCGCGGATGCCACCGCTGTTTTGCAAGGCCACGTCGATGCCCTGATCCGCGACCCGCGCAAGCATCGCATCAGCGATCATGTTGCCCATCGTACATTCCTGCACGCGGCACACAGCGCGATCACCCTCAAGCGCATCCGCCGCCTCGGCCACAACAGTGTTGCGGATTTCCTCTAGCGGCTTGGCCAGCTCGGCCACACGCGCAACAGTCTCGGCATCCTCGGTCACAGCGGCGTCGATCAGGATCGGCTCGCCCTTGGCCTCGGTCACGTTGCCCGCGTCATCAAATGTCACGTTCAGCTCACCGAGATATTTGCCGTAGGCATACGCCTGCACAATCGCTGTCTCGCCCACCATTGTGGGGTATGCGCCTTCGGCCCGCTCGTTGGTGTTGCTGAGTAAGGTGTTGGAGTGCCCCCCCACGATCACATCCACACCCGTGGTGTTCGCCGCCACCATCTGGTCCACGGCATAGCTGGAGTGGCTCAAGACGATAATCTTATTCACGCCCTCGGCGGTCAGGCGGTCCACCTCACCCTGCACTGCTGCGACGGGTTCCGAGAAGGTGACATTATCGCCCGGGCTGGCAAGCTCGGGCGTGTCCTCGGGCGTCAGGCCGATAAGGCCGATCTTCTCGCCGCCCCGTTCGATCACCGTGGATTTGGCAAGCGTGCTGGACAGCAGTGGCTCCGCGCTCACATCCGCGTTGCTCATCAGCACGGGGAAATCAACGGCAGCCATGAACGCGGCCAGCACTTCGGGGCCATCGTCGAACTCGTGGTTGCCCACGGTCATGCCGTCATAGCCCAGCTTGTTCATCATCTCGGCGGCCATCTGGCCTTTGTATTGGGTATAGAACAGAGTGCCCTGAAACTGGTCGCCCCCGTCAACGAGGATGGAATTATTGGTTCGCCCGCGCGCCTCTGCAATGGCTGTGACCAGACGCGCTGTCCCGCCAAAGCATTTGCCCTCCGTGTTGTCCTCGGCCCCACATGGCCCGTCGTATTTGCTGATCGGCTCGAACCGCGCATGGAAATCATTGGTGTGCAAAATCGTCAGCGTGTAATCCGCGCTGGCCATGCCTGCCGTAAGGCTCAGGGCGGCGGCGCTCAAAAGGAATCGCTTCATGGTTGTGTCCCCCATTGGAATGAATGTCCGTATCGTGGCGTGCAGACGTACGCCTGTCAAAGATCATATGCGGGGTTGCGTAACGTCATCCTCTTGGGCGCTGCATCCTTGGGCGGTGCTTCGCCCTTGACCCCTGCCCCGCGCGGCGGCATCACAGAGCCCATGCTTATATTTAAAATTCTCCGTACCGACGAATGGCAAACCTTGCGTACAGCGGGTGAGACAACAGGCGCGCCCATCGACGTGGCCGACGGCTATATCCACCTCTCGACTGCAGGGCAGGTCGCCGAGACTGCGGCCAAACATTTTGCTGGCGTGGACGGGCTGTTCCTGCTCGCGCTCGAGACAGACAGTTTGGACGATACGCTCAAATGGGAAGTCTCGCGTGGCGGGGCGGAGTTTCCGCATCTCTACCGCAAGCTGACAATGAATGATGTCGTCTGGGCGCAGCCGCTGCCTTTGGTCGACGGCGCGCATGAATTTCCCGCAGGGCTGACGGAGGCCGCACAATGACGCAGTACCGCGATACCCAGCGCGCACAATTCGAGATTTTCAAATCCCTGCCCCGCGATACGCCGATCAACATGCTCAATCTGGTGCAGTTCTTTGACCGCGCCGAATACCCCGCAGATCACGCTTTGGCGGGCGAGAACCTGACGGGGGCGCAGGCCTATGCCAACTATGGCGCGGCAAGCGGCCCTGTGCTGCAACGCGTTGGCGGCACGATCATCTGGCGCGGCGGGTTCGAAGTGAGCCTGATCGGCGATGCGTCCGAGGCATGGGACACGATGTTCATCGCCCAATACCCCAACGCAGGCGCGTTCCTCGCCATGGTCACCGATCCCGAGTATCAAAAGGCAGTCGTGCACCGTCAGGCCGCCGTAATGAATTCCCGCCTTATTCGCAGCGCGCCCATGCCTGTGTCGGGCACGTTTCAATGAATGCTCTGATCGAAGGGCTGGGCCTGAGCGTCCTGCGCCGCTTTGATCCCGAAGCAGCACACGGTCTGGCCATTCGCGCCCTGCGTGCAGGGCTGACGCCGCGCCCCGGTCCCGTGAGCAGCGCGCGCCTCTCCGTTGATCTGGCGGGGATGCACCTGCCCAACCCCGTGGGCCTCGCCGCTGGGTTTGACAAAAACGCCGAAGCGGTTGAGGCACTGAGTGCGGCTGGTTTCGGTTTCATCGAAGTGGGCGCCGCCACGCCGCTGCCGCAGCCCGGCAATGACAAACCGCGCCTGTTTCGCCTGACCGAGGATGCCGCCGCCATCAACCGCTTCGGCTTTAACAATGAGGGGATGGACGCGATTATTCCGCGCATTGCCGCTGCCAAACGCACCATCCCCGTGGGTCTCAACCTTGGGGCAAACAAGACCAGCACCGACCGCGCGGCGGATTTTGCCCGTGTGATGGAGGCCGCACGAGATCACGTCGATTTCGCCACGGTCAATGTTTCCTCACCCAATACCGAAAAGCTGCGCGACCTTCAGGGCAAGGCAGCGCTTGCGGGTCTTCTCGAAGGCGTGATGGATGTGCGCGGCACCACGCCCGTCATGCTCAAGATCGCGCCCGACCTGACCGAGGCCGAGATTGCAGATGTGGCCGAAGTTGCAGAAAACGCGGGCGTCGCTGCCATCATTGCAACCAACACCACCCTGTCCCGCGAGGGGCTGAAATCAACGCACCGCGACCAGATGGGCGGCCTTTCGGGTGCGCCCTTGTTCGAGAAATCCACACGCGTTCTGGCGCGGCTGTCCAGCCTCACGACAACGCCGATCATCGGTGTGGGTGGCATCGGGAATGCCAACCAGGCCTATGCCAAGATTTGTGCAGGGGCCTGCGCGGTCCAGCTTTATACCGCGCTGGTCTTCGGTGGGCTCAGCATGGTCGCCGATATCGCTCGCGGTATCGATGCGCATCTTGAACGCGACGGCTTCGGCTCAGTTGCCGAGGCTGTCGGCAGCAAGCGCGGCGAATGGCTCTAGCGCGTTTCGGTGAAAATTGACTACCGCGACGCGGCGCGCTCCAACGCTGGATATCGCGCAGCCAGTGTCGCTGCGCGCACCACGAAAGAAACCAGCATCGAGATCCAGAGCCCGTGATTGCCGAAAGCGGGCTCCAGCGTCAGAACACACACCACATAGACGCAAAATGACACCGCCATCATGTTGCGCATATCGCGGCTGCGGGTCGCGCCCACAAAGATGCCGTCCAGAATGAAGGCCGAACACCCGATCAGCGGCAGAACCACCAGATAGGGCAGGTATAATCGCGCAATCTCACGCACCTCGGGCGCGGTGGTCATCGTCTCGACGATCAGCCCCCCAAAAAGCGCAAAGGTTACGGCCAGAATGCCAGCAGACGCCATGCCCCACCCCCAAACCAGCACAGCCGCACGCCGCAGTCGGACGATATTGCGCGCGCCTGCCGCTTTGCCCACCAGCGCCTCTGCTGAAAAGGCAAAACCGTCCAGCGCATAGCTCGCGATCATCAAGAACTGGATCAGCACCTGATTGGCGGCCAGCGTCACATCCCCCTGCCCCGCACCCAGAAACATGAAACTCACAAAGATCGCCTGAAGCAAAAGCGAGCGGATCAGGATATCGGTGTTGACCCCCATCATCCGCCGCCAGCGCGCACCGTCCAGCACATTGCGCCATGCACGCCACGCCGTTCCGGCAAATACAGCCCGACAGAACCACAAGCCCAGCGCGAGCCCGCTCCATTCGGCAATGGCAGAGGCCAAAGCCACGCCCTGCACGCCCCAGCCGAGCCCGATCACGAACCACACATCCAAGCCGATGTTCAGTCCGTTCATCCATAACTGAAGCACCAGCACCGCGCGCGTGCGCTCCTGCGCGATGAGCCAGCCTGTAATGCCATAAAGCGCAATCGCAGCAGGCGCGGACCAGATGCGCACCGCCATGTATTGCCGCGCCAGCCCCTCAACTTCCGCGCTGGCAGGGGACACCTGAAACGCGGCCCAGAACAGCGCGCTTTGAAGAACGATGATGACCACGCCAGCGCCCAGCCCGATCATCAGCGCACGGGTCAGCAGTGCGGCAACCTCGCCTGCATCGCCCTGCCCGTCTGCCTGCGCCGTGAGGCCCACGGTACCCATACGCAAGAAACCGAAGACCCAGTAGAACGCGGACAGGATCACCGCACCGATGCCTACAGCGCCGATCGGGGCGGCCAGCCCCATTTGACCGACAACGCCAGTGTCTACCGCACCAAGGATCGGCACGGTCGCATTGGACAGCACAACTGGTATGGCGATGTTCAGAACGCGGCGGTGGCTTAACCGCTCGGGCGCTGTCTCACTCACGCGCAGGCGCAGGCATCACGAAATGCCCCATCGCTTGGGCATAAAGGCGGTCACGGTTGTCCTGCCACGCTTCGACCTGCACAGAAGCATAGCGCCGCCCTGCCCGCGTGATCCTTGCGCGGGCATAGGCATCACGCGGCAGCCCCGTACGCAGATAATCTACCGTAAAATCAACCGTTTTGGGCAGCCGCGGCAGATCGGCTGGCGCGGCATTCTCCAGATCGAGTTTGCCCGCCTCCAGATCATCCCACAGATGCGCCCAGTTGAGCGTCATCACCGCGGTAATCTCGAGGAAAGCTGCTGTCGCCCCGCCATGCAGCGCAGGCAACAGAGGGTTCCCGATCAATTCGTGTTTGAACGGCATGATCCCCGTCAGCTCGTCGCCGCGGCGCTCGAACTCGATCCCCAGAAATCCGATATAGGGCACAGCCCCCGCCAGCGCTTTGAGCGCGGCATCACGGCGTTGCTTGACTACTTGTACAGGCTCGGGGCGTTTGCGGATGCTCATTTGCGCCCCTCCACGGTGAATGCACCCGTGGCGGTGGCCACAGGATTATCCGTATCTTCGTCAAGTGCCACGGCACGCACAAAGGCAACCGATCGAGTCATATGATAGCAGGTCGCACGCGCCACAATCGTCTGACCAGGCGTGGCCGTGCGCATGTAGTCGATGCGCAAATCAATCGTCGCTGTACCGCCGCCAATATCGGGATGACACATCACCGCTGCACCACAGCATGTATCCATCAAAGCCGAAACTGCGCCGCCGTGGATCACGCCGGTCACAGGATCACCCACCAGCTCTGCGCGGTAGGGCATACTAATGATCGCCTCACCGTCGGCCATTTGTTGCGGTTCCATCCCCAGCATCACGGAATGCGGCAGCGCCTCGATAAATTGGCGCGCAAGCCTTGTATGATCGGCCATCAGCCCTCCTGTAGGGGGCAACGGTGCCCCTCTCTTTTGCGGCCTTTACAGCAGCAGCCCACGTAAAGGGCAAGAGGGCGTTGCACATCGCGCGCTGTGCTTTTAGCCTAGACCTCCGGAGGAACAACCTGACATGAGCGATGAGACCCGCCTGAGCTTTAAGGAAATGTGCGCGAAGTTCGATGTAACGCCGCGTACCCTGCGGTATTACGAGTATATCGAGCTGCTTTCGCCCGATCGTGAAGGGCGCACACGCTTTTACGGCCCCCGCGAACGCGCACGGATGGAGCTCATCCTGAGGGGCCGCAGCTTTGAATTCGCTCTCGAAGAGATTCGCCAGTGGCTTCTGATCTATGAGCGTGAAGGCACCGAAGCCCAAATGCGCGCGTGGGTCGCCATGGCGGACAGGCAGATCACAGAACTGGCGGAAAAGCGCAAACAGCTAGATGAGGCTCTGTCCGAGCTCACCCGCCTGCGCGACGATACCCAGCAAGAGCTGGTCGAAAGAGCTGAAAGCTCCTGATCGACCACCACCAAATTGCCACCTGTCATAAGCCTGTAAAAGTTTACGTGAAGTAACCCAACGTAAAGCTGGAAACTGACGTGAGCATTCACTACGTAAGCTTCAGAAATAGATTTTGACGCTGTGCCGCCGATTTTTTTTCAGGCGCCTGAATGTTTAGCCAGATGGGTTTTTCATAATGAGTAATGATACCACTACCATTCGGGAGATGTGCGACATGTTCGATGTCACACCCCGAACACTGCGATTCTATGAGGCCAAGGAGCTTCTGTTTCCTCAGCGCATTGGCCAAAAGCGGTTGTTTACGAAACGCGACCGCGCACGGCTCAAGCTTATCCTGCGCGGCAAGCGGTTCGGCTTTTCCCTCGAGGACATTCGCCAACTGCTCGACCTTTACTACAAAGGTGACGGTCAGAAAATGCAGCTCACAGAATCATACAAGCTGGCCAGCAAGCGCCTAGAAGACCTCGAGGCCCAGCGCGCCGAACTCGATAGTGCCATTGCCGATTTGCGCGATCAGCTCAAGTGGGCGGAAAAAATGATGTCATCACTTAGCCAGCACCGCATCGCGGTCTAAACCAAATAATAATTCTTTAGGGAGAACCAAATGCCAACATACACAGCGCCGACCAAAGACATGCAATTCGTTTTGCATGATGTGTTGAAAATCACCCAAGCCTCTATTCCAGGCTATGCCGATCTGGAGCCTGACTTCACGAGTGCGATCTTGGAGGAAGCAGGCAAGCTGACGTCCGAAGTCCTCGCACCGCTGAACGCGACAGGCGACAAGGAAGGCTGCCGTCTGGAGAACGGTGTGGTTTACACGCCAAAAGGCTTCAAAGAGGCTTTCGAGAAGGTCAAAGAAGGCGGCTGGCCCGGTCTGGACATGCCCGAGCAGTATGGCGGCCAGAACATGCCTGCCGTTATCGGCTCCGCTGTGGGCGAGATGTTCAGCTCCGCCAACATGGCGTTCACGATGTATCAGGGCCTGACCCATGGCGCGGCTTCCGCGATCCTTGCGCACGGCACGGACGCACAAAAGGACAAATGGCTGCCCAAGATGGTCAGCTGTGACTGGACTGGTACCATGAACCTGACGGAGCCACATTGCGGCACCGATCTGGGCCTGATGCGCACCAAGGCTGTGCCACAGGAAGACGGCTCCTACAAAATCACAGGCCAGAAAATCTTCATCTCCTCGGGTGAACATGACATGGCCGAGAACATCATCCACCTCGTGCTCGCCAAGATCGAAGGCGGCCCCGAAGGCATCAAGGGCGTGTCCCTTTTCATCGTGCCCAAAGTCAACGTGAACGACGATGGCAGCCTTGGCGCGCGCAACGGTGCCACCGTAGGTTCCATCGAGGAAAAGATGGGCATCCACGGCAACTCCACCTGCGTGATGAACTATGACGATGCCACAGGCTATCTGCTGGGCGAAGAGCATAAGGGCATGCGCGCCATGTTCACCATGATGAACGAGGCCCGTTTGGGCGTGGGCATGCAGGGTCTGGCACAAACCCAGGTCGCCTATGAAAACGCGCTGGCCTATGCCCACGACCGTCTTCAGGGCCGTGCCGTCACAGGGGCCGAGGCACCGGACAAGCCTGCCGATCCGCTGATCGTGCACCCTGACATCCGCCGCTCGCTGATGGATCAGAAGAGCTTCGCCGAAGGTGCGCGTGCCTTTATCCTCTGGGGTGCGACGATGATCGACGCCGCCCACCGTTCCGAGGATAAGGACGCGGACGGTCTCGTCTCGCTGCTAACGCCTGTAATCAAAGGGTTCCTGACGGATGTAGGATACGACATGACCGTGAAGGCCCAGCAGGTATATGGCGGCCACGGCTATATCGAAGAATGGGGCATGTCCCAGTTCACCCGCGATGCACGGATTGCGATGATCTATGAAGGCGCCAACGGCGTGCAAGCGCTTGATCTGGTGGGCCGCAAGCTGGCGCAAGACGGCGGCAAACATGTGATGGCCTTCTTCGAATTGGTTAAAGGCTTCTGCAAGGACAACGCAGGTCAGGACGAGGCGTTCGATAAGGACTTCATCGAGCCGCTCAAAGCCGCGTCGAAGGATCTTCAAGCTGCGGGCATGTACTTCATGCAGAACGGCATGAAGAACCCCAACCATGCGCTGGCAGGCTCCAACGACTTCATGCACATGTTTGGCCATGTCTGCCTTGGCCTGATGTGGGGCATGATGGGCAAAGCGGCGCGTGACGCGCTGGCCGCAGGTACCGACGACGCCACGTTCTATGAGACAAAGCTGGCGACAGGGCGCTACTATATGGCACGCCAACTGCCCGCCACGGCGCTACACCTGACGCGCATCCAATCGGGTGCCGACACGGTCATGGCACTGGACGCGGCGAACTTCTAAGCTGGTGATGGCGGGGGGAATGACCTCCCGCCCCACTATTCGGAGAGACAATGCCAAAACGCTTTCGCCTGACCCGCCGCTTTCCCGTCGCCATGACGGAAGACGGCTACCGCCGCCTCAAATCCTTTAGCGCCGAGGCGGGGCTGGATGAGGGCGAAGCGCTTTCTTTTATTTTCGAAAACTTCTCATCGGTGATGAACGAGGAAAACCTGACAGCGCGCTTGCGCCTGTTCAACTCGGACCTCGACAGCCGCAAAAGATAGAGCCGCAAAGGCCGTCATAATACACCACGGGAGACCAGATATGATACGCACCTTGCTTGTCGCCGCAGCGCTTTTTGTCGCCGCCTGTGCCGCATCAACCTATACCCTGCCCGCGGAAGACCGCGCCGCGATCACCGCACGCATCGCCAGCTTCGAGCGTGCCTTTGTGAACAACGATACCACCGAGATCATCAATGTGATCCCGCCCCGCATGATTACCGCCATTGCAGCAAAAGGTGGCGTACCCGAGGCTGACCTGCGCCGCGAAATGGCTAAAGCCACCCAGCGGGTCACCCAGAATGTCGAGGTCGTCTCCTTCGGGATGGCGCTTGATCAGGCACGTTTCATGACCACTTCGACTGGCCGCCCATATGGCCTGATCCCGACCCAGACTGTTATCAAATCGCCAACAGGTCAGACCCTGCAATCCAACAACAACACCCTCGCGCTCGAAGACGGCGGCAAGTGGCATCTCATCCGCATCGACGAGGAGCGTCAGATCAATCTGCTGCGCGAAGTGTACCCCGAATTTGACGGCGTGACCTTCCCCGAAGGCACAACAAAGGTGATCGGATAACCTCATGAAAGATTTCGCCCCCGCCACCTCCAGCTGGATGACCGACGAGCACAAGATGCTCGCCGATATGACCGCCAGCTTTATCAACACCGAATGGGCACCCCGTTTCGAGAAATGGCGCAAGCAGTCCGAGATGGACCGCGACGCGTGGTATGAAGCAGGTGAATTGGGGCTGCTCTGCCCCTCCGTCCCCGAAGAATACGGCGGCGCAGGTGGTGATTTTGGCCATGAGGCGGCGATCCTCATTGAGGCCGCGCGCGCCAATCTGGCCAGCTGGGGCCACTCGATCCATTCGGGCATCGTGGCACATTATGTCCTGAACTACGGCTCGGAAGAGCAGAAAAAACGTTGGCTCCCCAAGATGATGACGGGCGAGTTGGTGGGTGCGCTCGCCATGACCGAACCTTCCACAGGGTCCGATTTGCAGCAGATCAAGACCAAAGCCATCAAGGACGGCAACGCCTACCGCCTGTCGGGACAAAAGACCTTTATCACCAATGGCCAGCACGCCAATCTGATCATCGTGGCCGCCAAAACCGACCCCGCCCAAGGCTCTAAGGGAATGAGCCTTGTGGTGGTCGAGACGGACGGCGCCACAGGGTTCCAGCGGGGCCGCAACCTCGAGAAGATCGGCAAACACGCCTCTGACACGTCCGAGCTTTTCTTTGACAACGTCGAAATCCCACCAGAGAACATATTGGGCGGTGAAGAGGGCAAGGGCTTTTACCAAATGATGCAGCAACTGCCGCAAGAGCGCCTGATCATTGGCTGCGAAGCGGTGGGTGCTATGGAAGGGGGCCTCGCCCGCACAATCCAGTATTGCCAAGAGCGCGAAGCCTTCGGCGGCCCGCTGACCCAATTCCAGAACACCCGCTTCAAACTGGCTGAATGCAAAACCAAAGTAACCGTGGCACGCGCTTTCCTCGATCAATGCATCGCGGAGCATTTGCGCGGTGAGCTCACCGTCGATCGCGCCGCTATGGCCAAATACTGGCTCACGGACACGCAAGGCGAGGTGCTCGACGAGTGCCTGCAACTGCACGGCGGCTATGGCTTTATGCAGGAATACGCCATCGGCGAGATGTGGGCCGACGCCCGTGTGCAGCGCATTTACGGCGGCACCAACGAGATTATGAAGGAGTTGATTGCGCGCAATTTGTAGTGGTGCGCTGACCCCGAATGCAGAATTGAGTTTAAAGGGAAAAATGAAGAAGCCCCCTGATCAGTGCCTGCGCGTGCCACTCCTTTTCATTTCGCCAATAAAACTGGTGCGGGCTCGCCCGCGCACGACACAACAACAGGAACCAAGTCTATGACGATAAAGCTCTACTGTTTCGGCGAAAGCGGGAATGCCTATAAGGCGGCCCTCGCTCTTGAACTTTCGGGACTGGCTTGGGAGCCCGTTAAGGTCGATTTCTTCGGTGGCGAAACACGCAGCCCCGAGTACCGAAGCGACTTCAACAACCTTGGCGAAGCGCCCGTGATGGTTGACGGTGATATCAAGCTGACCCAGTCAGGCGTCATTCAGGACTACATCTCGGAGAAATCTGGCAAATTCGGCGGCAAGGATGCCGCCGAGCGGCGCGAGATCTTGCGCTGGGTGTTCTGGGACAATCACAAGCTCAGCTCGATGGCAGGCATGACGCGCTTCTTGATGAACTTTTTGCCCGCCGACAAGCAGCCCAAAGAGGTTATCGCGTTTAATCAAGGCCGTTTGACGGCTGCCTATGATGTGCTCAACAGCCACCTTGAGGGCCGCGACTGGATCGTGGGCGATGGCATCACCAACGCCGATCTAAGCTGTTGTGGCTATCTCTATTACCCCGAACCGTTCGGCTTTGACCGCAGCGCCTATCCCAACATCGACGCTTGGCTGACCCGCCTGTCCCAGACCGACGGATGGAAAGCCCCCTATGACCTCATGCCCGGCTCCCCTGCGGACCGCGCCTGAATTTAAATATCCGGCCTCATTGGCCAAAAAAGGAGAACACTATGTCCGAAGCTTATATTTATGACGCTCTACGCACCCCGCGTGGCAAGGGCCGCCCAGACGGATCCCTGCACGAGCTGACGTCCCTGCGCCTGTCCGCGCTTACGCTCAACGCCATTAAAGAGCGCAACAACCTTGAAGGCCACGCCGTCGAGGATGTGATCTGGGGCAACGTGACCCAAGTGATGGAACAGGGCGGCTGTCTGGCGCGCTCTGCCGTGCTGGCCTCCGATCTGGACGAGTGTATTCCCGGCCTTGCAATTAATCGTTTCTGCGCAAGCGGCATGGAGGCGGTCAACCTTGCCGCCAACCAAGTGCGCGGCGGCGCGGGCATGGCCTATATCGCAGGCGGCGTCGAGATGATGGGCCGTGTGCCAATGGGCAGTGACGGGGCAGCGATTGCCGCCGACCCCAGCATTGCGATGGACCAGTACTTTGTTCCACAGGGCATTTCGGCTGATATCATCGCGACAGAGTACGGGTTTACCCGTGACGAGGCCGACCAGCTTGCCATCGCCTCCCAACAGCGCGCCAAAAAGGCGTGGGACGAAGGCCGTTTCGACAAATCTGTCATCACCATTCGCGACCAGAATGGCCTCGAGATCTTGAGCCATGACGAATACATGCGCCCCCAGACCGATATGCAGTCACTGGGAAGCCTGAACCCTGCATTCCAGCAGATGGGTGAGGTCATGCCCGGCTTCGACAAGATCGCGCTGCTCAAGTATCCGCATCTGGAGAAGATCAACCACATTCACCATGCTGGTAACTCTTCGGGGATCGTTGACGGCTCTGCCGCCGTGCTGATCGGGAACAAGGAATTCGGTGAGAAATACGGCCTCAAGCCCCGCGCGCGTATTCGTGCGACAGCTAAGATCGGCACCGATCCTACGATCATGCTCACAGGTCCCGTGCCCGTGACCGAAAAAATCCTTGCTGACAATGGTATGGACATCAAGGATATCGACCTCTTCGAGGTGAACGAGGCGTTCGCCTCTGTCGTCATGCGCTTTATGCAGGCGTTCGACGTGGACCACGACAAGGTCAACGTGAACGGCGGCTCCATCGCAATGGGTCATCCGCTGGGTGCCACAGGTGCCATGATCATCGGCACGCTTCTGGACGAGCTTGAGCGCGCGGATAAAGAGGTGGGCCTTGCAACGCTTTGCATCGCTTCCGGTATGGGTGCGGCTACGATCATCGAGCGGGTGTAACCTGTGAGCTCGGCAGAGACACTACAGGCGAAAGACGTCTCCCAGATGCTACTGGATAAGACGGGGAAGGCCCTGCTGAGCGGGGACTTCGAGACTTTCGAACAGTGCTTTGCCCTGCCCCACACAATCGACACACCTGATCGCAAAACCATCTTGAAAACACAAAGCGCCCTGCGCCTGATGTTCTTCAAGGTGGTGGCGGACTACCGTGACCGAAACGTCACCGACATCATCCGCTTTTGCGAAGTGGCCGAATACAAGGACCTCACCACGATCGAGGCAACCCATATCAGCCATATGATGGCAGGAAGTCAGCGCGTGATCGAACCCTATCCCGGCTTTTCGGTGATCAAGTACATCGATGACCGCTGGCAGCTCACCGCGACCCAATATGCCGTGGACAATGAAACAAATGTAGGACGTGCACTCAAAAACTGGGACCAAGACGCTGACAACGCAGCGGCCCCAATAGGCACCGCCGAATAAAAGAAAGAGACAGACCAATGACCGATTTCACTATGAACATTGATGCAGAGGGCATCGCCACAATCACTTGGGATTGCGAAGACAAATCCATGAACGTGATGAGCGTTGAGGGGCTCGAAGAGCTTGATGCCCTGACCGACGCCGCGCTTGCCGACGAGGCCGTGAAAGGCATTATCATCACCTCTGGCAAGGCGGGCAGCTTTGCGGGCGGGATGGACCTGAACCTGCTGGCCAAGATGAAGCAGGACGCAGGCGATGACCCTGCCAAAGGCCTCTTCGAGGGCACGATGCGGATGCACCACCTCCTGCGCAAGATCGAGCGTGCAGGCATGGCCCCGAAGACCAACAAGGGCGGCAAGCCCATCGCGTCTGTCTTGCCCGGCACGGCGGCTGGCATCGGGCTCGAGCTTCCCCTCGCCACGCACCGCATCTTTGTCGCCAACAACCCGAAGGCACGCATCGGCCTGCCCGAAATTCAGGTTGGCATCTTCCCCGGTGCGGGCGGCACAACGCGTCTTGTCCGTATGCTGGGCGCGATGGCTGCTTCTCCGCTGCTGCTGGAAGGTAAAATGCTAGCCCCCGATGCGGCCAAGAAGGCAGGCATCATCCATGAGGTCAGCGATGATCCGATGGCAGACGCACGTGCTTGGGTTCTGTCGGCCACAGACGCGGATATTCTCAAACCATGGGACGCCAAGGGCTACAAAATGCCTGGTGGTGCGCCTTACCACCCCGCGGGTTTCATGACCTTCGTTGGTGCCTCCGCTATGGTCAACGGCAAGACAAAGGGCGTGTTCCCTGCGGCCAAGGCGCTGCTGTCCGCCGTTTATGAGGGCGCGCTGGTGCCCTTCGACACGGCGCTCAAGATCGAGGCACGCTGGTTCACCTCGGTCCTGATGAACCCCACAAGCTCCGCCATGATCCGCTCGCTCTTCCTCAATAAGGAAGCGCTGGAAAAAGGCGCGGTGCGCCCCGAAGGCATCCCTGACCAGCGTGTCAAAAAGCTGGGCGTATTGGGCGCTGGCATGATGGGCGCGGGCATCGCACTCGTCTCCGCGCAGGCGGGTATCGAAGTCGTGCTGATCGACCGCGATCAAGAAGCCGCTGACAAGGGCAAGGCATACTCCGAGGCCTATATGGACAAGGGCATTGCGCGCAAGAAAGCCACCGTAGAGAAGAAAGAGGCACTGCTGTCAAAAATCACTGCGACGCCCGATCTCGACGCGCTCAAGGGCTGCGATCTGATCATCGAAGCGGTGTTCGAGGATCCGAAGGTGAAGGCCGAGATGACCAAAAAGGTCGAGGCAGTGATCCCCGAGGATTGCATCTACGCCTCCAACACCTCCACCCTGCCGATCACCGATCTGGCCAAAGCGTCCAGCCGTCAGGACCAGTTCATCGGCATCCACTTCTTCTCTCCCGTTGAGCGGATGCTTTTGGTCGAGATCATCAAAGGCGCCGAGACAGGCGACCGTGCAGTGGCGAAAGCGCTCGATTATGTGCGCCAGATCCGCAAGACGCCAATCGTGGTGAACGATGCGCGCTTCTTCTACGCCAACCGCTGCATCATCCCCTACGGCGGGGAGGCAAACCGCATGATCACCGAAGGCATCGCCCCTTGGTACATCGACCAAGCGGCACAAATGCTTGGCTTCCCCGTAGGTCCTGTGCAGCTGGGCGACGAGACCTCCGTGGATCTGGCCACAAAGATCATGCGCGCCACTAAGGCCGCAATGGGCAACGCCTATCCTGCCTCCGAGGCAGACGAGCTGATCGTCTGGCTGGAAGAGAAAGGCCGCTTGGGCCGCAAAACCAAGGCGGGCTACTTCGACTATGACGAGAAGGGCAAGCGCCTTGGCTACTGGAAGGGCATGCAGGACAAATACCCCCTGGCCGAAGAGCAGCCACCACTGCAAGACGTGCAGGACCGTTTGATGTTTGTGCAGGTTCTCGAAGCCGTGCGCGCACTGGAAGAAGGTGTGCTCATGGACATCCGCGAAGGCGATGTCGGCGCGATCCTCGGCTGGGGCTTTGCGCCGTGGTCCGGTGGCCCGCTGTCATGGCTCGACATGATCGGCACCCCCTACGCGGCCGAGCGCTGCGACCAGCTTGAGGCGCAATTCGGCGAGCGTTTTAAATGCCCCGACCTGCTGCGCGAGATGGCCGAGAAGAACCAGACCTTCTATGGCCGCTTTGGCCCCAAGGCTGAAAAAGCGGCGTAACATCCGCTACATTAATAACGATCAAGGGCGCTCAGGCGCCCTTTTTCATGCCTAGCTCCTGAAATGTGGTATCGTAAAACTCCGCGGGAGGTGTCGGCTGAGGGGCGCTTGCCCTTTACGCAGGTCACAATGGGAGGCAAAGACATGACCAACAAAACCCAAAGCGACAGCGCTGCCGTGCCCAAAATGCCCGCCGCAGTCGCCCAGTGTTTTGACCAGATCAGCCCGCAACACCGTGCGCGGTTTTTCTCCCTGCGCGATCAGATATTCGGAGTCGCCGCCGCAGACAGCCGCATTGGCGATATCGAAGAAGCGCTGCGTTGGAATGAGCCTGCTTATCTAACCAGCGCCAGTAAGTCAGGCAGCACCATACGCCTTGGTATGGAAAAGACATCCAACCAACCCGCGCTTTTCTTCAACTGCCAAACCAGCCTTGTCGAAACATTTCGTCAGCAGTTCGGCAAAACGTTGCGCTATGTCAAAAACCGCGCCGTCCTTCTGGACGCGGACACAAGTGAAACCGAGACGGCCCTGAGGCACTGCATCCATGCCGCCCTGACCTATCACCTGCGCGACTAATTCCCCGTAGTCTGAACCGCCGTGGCGCAGTATACCGCACCCCACTCGCAGGCCCCTGCCCACAAAAAAAGGGCCGCAAAAGCGACCCTCTTCTCAACCACGGGGGAATTGTCAATTATCGTGTAGGATCTGCCACATCAGACTGCGGCGTAAGAGGCCTTGCTGTGAGGCAGGTCCATCATGTGATCCTCAAGATACATCGCATCGGCCAATTCTTCCGCTGCAGCACCGCTGAGAACGGCGTAGGTCTGCGGACCCGCTTCAAGGAACTTGTCCAGCGTGGACGTATCGCTTGGGCAGTGGATCAATGCGCCACCCTCGGCATAGATAACCTCATCACCAGCGAAATAAACTGCGATCAACTCGATGCGCTGCATTGGCTGGCGCTGGCGAATACCGCGCAGACCAACAAGGCTTTGTGCGGTTATTACGGCAAACGGATCACCATGCATGTCTTGTGCGGCGTCGCTCTCGACCATGACACCCTGATCGGGGAGCAATGTCAGCTCCTCACGGTTGCCCAGCGCGTCCACAGGGATCACAACAGGCCAAAGCATCTCGACTGTCTCGGGCGCATCGAGCCACATGTGGGCGCGGCGGATCTCTGTGATCACCTGCATGCCGTGATCGAATGTCAGCACTTTGTCACCGACGGCCAAGGCATCAATCGCGCGCCAGCCCAGATTGCTAGCAACCCGTGTGCCAGCCATCAGGCCATGGCTCAGCGTGGCAAGGCCACCGTCATAAGCGCCTGTCATCTCTACAGCGCGGCGTGCAGGCAACTTTGTCTTGTATCCCATTCCAAACATTTCATCTTCCCCTCGGTCTGCACCCTCGTTGGAGCGCGCTTGTTTTCCTTGAGACCAGTTGCTACGATTCGTGAGGCGAACAAGGGCCATGAATTGGGCAGACTCGGGGCATAGTTAACAACTTGCGGTATAATTCCGGCCAAACCCTGAAGATTTAGTTTAAATCATGCACAATGAGACACGCTTAAATTACGTTCTCGGCAAAATTCGAGCTAAAGCTCCCTTATACACACGCCAGACGAGAATCAGTCTAGGCGCCGAACCGGTAGCCGAACTTTTCAATATCCGCCGCGCACATCTCTTTAACCAATGAGATGCTGTCGGGAGAATAGGCTTCGCGGTAATCCGCCCGCCGTGCGCTTTGGTTCACATGCGGGAGGTCCAGTGCGAACCCCAGATGCGCTGCAAGTGGCACAATATCCTGCGCGAGATGCTCGAGCCTGATATACAGATTTGCACGCTCCACCCCTTCGGCATCCGTCAGGTAGGACACCGCAGGCGCGGATCTAAAGCTTTGCGCAATGGCTGGCTCCGCCAGAAACGCATCGAATGCCAATGCTTTGGCCAAGCCAACCGACGGGTGATCAAAGCTCTGCGCGCGCAACCAGTGATAATAGCTGACCAAGCGGTCCCACGGATTGCGCACCATAGTAAAGATGAACAGCTCCTCCAGCTCATCCGTTTCTATGAGCCCGTCCAGATCGGCCAAGGTGCTATGCTTCCACAGCCGTCCCGCCGCCTTCGCGCCTTTTAGCTTGCCACGCCGTCGCAGCGCTTTGGGCGTGTCGCCCAGCATAATGTCATCCTTCATCGCCCGCGCTTCCAGCGCCAGCGCCATAGAAGTGCCGCCAGTCTTGGGCACGTGTATGAACAGATATTTGCGCCCCCGCGATAGGATCATGCGTCTTCGTCCTCGGGCACTTTGACGGCGCGCACGGGCATCGCATCATCCGTGCGCAGTGTGATCACGACACCTGCGACAGCGATCATCGCCATGCCGAACAAGGCCAGCGGCCCAACTGTCTGGTCCCACAGCACCCATGCCCAGAAGCTCGCGAAAACGAGAAGAGAGTATTCAAACACCGCCACGTGCCCTGCCTCCCCGAGCAGATAGCCGCGAAAGATCAACCCGATCCCGAGGATCGACCCCACGGCCTGCACCGCGATCCAGAACCACATATCACCCGTGAGCGGCACCCAACCGCGCAGGACAAAGCCTTCAAACCCCGCAGGCCCGCCCGCAGGCAGGATGAGCAGACCGATCAGTCCGAAGACGGACAGCATCCCGAAAAACCCTGCCGACAGGGCGATGGTACTCTCCTGCGCACACCACAGCCGCGTGACCACAGCCCCCACGGCATAGAGCATCCCCGCCACAATCGGCGCGAATGCAACGGGGTCCAGCGCGCTCGGATCGGGCTGGATCACCAACAGCGCGCCGATAAACCCCGACAGCACAGCACCGATGCGCACCAGCCCTACGCGCTCGCCCTGAAACACGACATTGATCAACAGCACAAACAACGGCGCGGTAAACAGCCCCGCCACAACGACGCCAATGGGCAGCACCGACAGGCAGCCGAAGTAAATAAGCATCGCACTTGCAGGAAACAGCGAACGCGCCAGCACAGCGCGCCAGCTGACAGGACGGATCACACCAACGCCCACTGCCGCTACCAGCGCCAGCAGAGCAACCGCCAGCGCACCGCGCACCATGTGAAACTGCCACAGCGATCCTGTCTCGGAAATATAGGGCACGAAGTTATCCGTGATCCCCAGCGCAAACATCCCTCCCAGAACGGAGGCCGCGGCCAAGCCCGGGCGCAATGCCGTATCAGACATGTGTAACTCTCCTCGCAATGCTGGTGTTTGGGCATTGCATCTTTGCCCGTCCTGCATATCGTGTTTGGACGCGTCCTGCATATCTTGTTGGGGCGCTTTGGCAATAATCTTATCACAGGCGGGAGCATGACATGGGCTGGATGAAGGATGAGCGCGGACTTGAGAAATGTGATGCCAACTATGTGGCGCTGACGCCGCTGTCCCATCTCAAACGCGCGTCAGATGTTTTCGCCCAGCGCACAGCCGTGGTCTATGGCGATCACCGCGTTACCTATGCACAGTATTATGACCGCTGTAGCCGCCTTGCTTCGGCCCTTGCTGCGATAGGCGTGGCGGCGGGCGATGTTGTCGCCACCCTGCTGCCCAACACCCCCGCTCAGGCCGAAGCGCATTTCGGCGTGCCCGCCTGCGGAGCGGTCCTCAATACCATCAACACCCGCCTCGATCTGGATACCGTAAGCTATATCTTCGAACACGGCGGCGCGTCTGTCGTGCTGGCCGACACACAATTCATCGAGCTGGCCGAGGCCGCAGCCGCCCGTCTCGACACCCCGCCACAGATCATCGAAGTCCCTGACGCCCCTGCAGGCTTCCCAGCCACAGGGCGGCATCCAGTCTATGAAGATGTTCTTGCCAGCGGTAATGCGGCATTTGCATGGCACATGCCACAGGATGAATGGGAAAGCCTCGCGCTCAACTATACCTCTGGCACCACAGGGCGGCCCAAGGGCGTCGTTTATCACCACCGTGGCGCGTATCTGATGACGATGGGCACGGTCGTGTCTTGGCGCATGGTGCTGCATCCGGTGTTCATGCAGATCGTGCCGCTGTTCCACTGCAACGGCTGGAACCACACGTGGATGATGCCCTTGATCGGCGGCACGCTGGTCTGCGCGCGCGACATCACGGCACAGGCGATCTTTGACGCCATCGCGGATGAGAAGGTCACGCACTTTGGCGGCGCGCCCATCGTGCTCAACATGCTGGTGAACGCAGGAGAGGACGAGCGGCGTGAATTCGATCACGCGGTCGAGGTCTTCACCGCAGGCGCGCCTCCCGCCCCTGCAACGCTGGGCAAGTTCGAGGCCATGGGCTTTAACGTCACCCACGTCTACGGCCTGACTGAGACCTACGGCCACGTCACCGAATGCATCTGGCGTGAGGAAGACTGGGCCGCACTCGACAAACCCGAGCTGGCCGCAGTCAAAGCGCGCCAAGGTGTGGCCTTCCCGATGATGGAACATATCACGGTGATGAAGGACGACATGAGCCAAGTGCCGCGTGATGCCACCACGCAGGGCGAGATTATGATCCGCGGCAACTCGGTGATGAAAGGCTATCTCAAAAACCCGCAAGCAACACAAGAAGCCTTTGCTGGCGGTTATTTCCACTCGGGCGATCTGGCCGTGCAACACAGTGACGGCTACATCCAGATCGCTGACCGCGCCAAGGACATCATCATTTCGGGCGGGGAGAATATCTCCTCGGTGGAGGTGGAAAGCACGCTGATGGGCCATGATGCGGTGATGCTCGCCGCTGTGGTGGCCAAGCCGGACGAGAAATGGGGCGAAGTGCCCTGCGCCTTTATCGAGCTCAAGCCCGGTGCACAGGTGGATGAAGCCACACTGATCGCTTTCACGCGTGAGACGCTGGCAGGGTTCAAAACACCCAAGAAGGTGGTGTTCCAAGAGCTGCCCAAAACATCCACGGGTAAAATCCAGAAGTTCGAGCTGCGCAAACTGGCCGCGACGCTCTGATCAAAGCGATTTCTCGAACCGCCATTCCTGCACAGTGAACGGCCCTTCCGAGGTTTCGACCACATAGGGCCCTGTGCGCACCATTTCCCACCCGCACTTGCGGTAAAATGCGGCTGCGCGTGCGTTCCCAACGGCGCAGGCCAGATTGGCGCGCTGCCCTGCCAGTGCCGCCTCCGCATGGCCCATCAATTCAGCCGCCACGCCACTGCCCTTCAATTCGGGATCGACATAAAACTGATAGAGCTCACTCCCCTTCACCATGAAGAAACCGACCATCCGCTCCTCGCGCATCGCCACTGATGTAGCGGCGAGATGCCCGCGCGTGCGGTCTACAAACTCCGCTGGCGTGCGCAGCGCGACCAGTTCCGCAGGAACCGCCGCCGCATGCCCCTGATGCCAGCCCAAATGCCACATCTGGGCGATCTCCTGCACATCCGCCTCAACCGCATTTCTGATCTGCAATCTGGTCACCTCCCATTGCTCTGACCTACCCAACTGATACTGTAGGGTAATAACAAGCCCGAGCAGCACCATAGCCATGACCGCCCTGACCAAATATGACCGCCTTGAGGCCACAGGCCTGTGGCGCCCTGACCCTGAAGGGCAGCGGCGCGAGGTTATCGTGTCTATTGGCAATGCAACGCTGGTAGTCTCGGACATGAACGATACCGCGATCACCCATTGGTCCCTCGCCGCGATCGAGCGCGCAAACCCCGATGCCCTACCCGCCGTCTTCCACCCTGATGGCGATGCGGGCGAAACCCTCGAGCTGCCCGAGAACGAGCATGAAATGGTCGAGGCCATCGAGAGCCTGCGCAAAGTCATCGCAAAAGCACGCCCACGCCCTGGTCGCTTGCGCGGCTTGGGCGTCATCGCTTCCATTACGGCTGTGGTGGCCCTTGCTGTATTCTGGCTGCCGGGTGCGATGCGCGACAACACCCTGCGCGTGATCCCCCAGATCAAACGTGAGGCTTTGGGTGTCACGCTCATTGAACAAATGCAGCGGGTCACAGGACCGATGTGCAACGATCCCGCAGGACTGCGCGCCCTGCAAAGCCTCGGCAAGCGGCTCGGCACGCCAAAGCTTGCGGTGGTGCCTGCGTTGGGCCGTCCTGCCCTGCACCTGCCGGGCGGCGTGATTGTCCTTGACCGCTCCGTGTTTGAGGACTGGGAACAGCCCGATGTGGCCGCTGGCTATATTTTGGCTGAACTTGCCCTCCAGATCGAGCGGGACGCGCTGGCCGATCTGCTTGATGTGGTGGGTCCACGTGAGAACTTCCGCCTGCTCACCACGGGCAACATCGACGCGGGCGCGCTCGACGCCTATGCCGAGCATTTGATGACCGTTCCCGCGGGGACACCTGACATTGACAATCTGCTGGCCCTCTTCGAAGGGTCGGGCGTGCCTGCCACCCCCTATGCCCGCGCGCGCGACATCACTGGCGAAAGCGTGCTGGCCCTGATCGAGGCTGATCCCCTGCTTGGCGTGGCGACCGACCCGCTGATCCCCGACAGCACATGGTTGCGCCTGCAAGGTATTTGCGGCGGATGATCGTGGCTGATGCAGTGGTCACATTGGCCCTGTCGCCGATCCTGCTGGTCCAAGCGATGCGCCTGCGCAAACGTGCCCTGCGCCTGCCAGAAGCCGCAGGACCCCTAACTGCCACCCAAGGAGACGGCCCCCCTCTCAGCCTGTTGATAGTCGGGGACAGCTCGGCGGCAGGCGTGGGGGCCGCTACCCAGACGCAGGCTCTGGCAGGTCAACTCGGTGCGGCACTGGCCACGCAGCATACCGTCCACTGGCACCTCATCGCCAGCACGGGCGCGACCACGCCCACAACACTTGCCCGTCTCCAGTCCGAGGCGCTGCCCCGAGCCGATATCGTGCTGATTATCCTTGGCGTGAACGATGTGACCCGTGGCGGGCCACAGTCCGCTTGGCTGCGCACCCACGCCACCCTGCGCACCACATTGCGCGACCGCACGGGTGCGCGCCACCTCTATATCAGTGAGGTTCCACCACTTGGCGCATTTCCCTTGCTGCCCAACCCGCTGCGCTGGCTTCTTGGGCGCCGCGCACTGCGATTTGACGCGGGGCTCCGTGCAGCCTTGGCGATAGAGCAGGATACCACATATGTCACGCTGCCCGATGATCTGGATGCTTCCCATATGGCCGAAGACGGCTTTCATCCCGGGCCCGTGATCTATGCCGCATGGGCAAAAAAATTGGCCCGCCAGATGCTCTCTGACGGGCCAATCTGAAAAATCAGTAACTAGCAGTTATCGGGCGAAAGCGTTGTACCCTGCGCCCCGTAGACGGGTCACGGCGCTGGTAACACCGTTGCTGCCACCAAACGGTCCTGCAATGACCAGACGTGTGGTCTGGCCGTTACGCGTATAGCGGCCTACCCGCACAGGCATGCCCATGCGCTGCACTTTCTTGGCCAAACGGTGCGCAGCGGCGGTATCCGTGAAGGACGCGCCCACTTGAACAAATCCGCGCCCTGCAACTTCTGCCTTGGGCTGTGCGCGCTGGGCGGCCGCTTTGGGCGCAGCGCGCTGCGGTGCAGAGCGGCTGGAGTAGACCGGCTGGCGCCCAACTGTGGCGACACTTGCCTGACGCTGGCGCGGCGTAAAGATGCCTTGCACATTGCGCACCAGACGCTTGAGGATCTGGCCGTCACGCCTGACGATCGTGACCTGACCCAACTCACGCTGCTGGGTTGCGTAATCGACATAGGGGTAGATCAACGGCTCGCTGGCCGTCACGTCCTTGCCACTGGCCTGATTGATCAAACGGCGAGGCACTGTCGACGTCCAGATCAGACCCATGGCCTTGTGACCCGCCACTGACTGCTCAGCGCGTTTGGGGTTCAAACGCCCATCGGTCCAGACTTTCTTGTACCCGTGTGGCACCTGAACGTTTGTCGTGTTGACACGGTTCACCGCCACATGGCGCGGAACGATGCGGCGGTTGGGTGAAACCTGAATGGTCTGCTCTTGCGGCTTGCGCAATGATGCGAAGAGACCGCGCGGCGCTGGCGCGGCTGCGGCCCCCTCAATCACAGAGCCTTGCGGCCCGCAGCGCACAGGCAAGTTGCCACTGCGCACATATTGGCTGCTTACTGCCGACAAACCTGCACAGGCCGCCGTCCCTTGGGCTTGCACGATCGTCGGCTGCGGCGCGGCCACTTTTTTGACGACGGGAGCGGGGCGCTTGGCCACCTGACGCACAACTTTTGGCGCTGGCTTGGGTTTAGGCGCTGCACGGCGCACCACACGCTTGGGGCGTGGTTTGGGCGCAGGCGCTGCGGCGGCTGGCGCGGGTGCAGGCGCTGCAACGGCTGGTGCGACTGCGGCGGTCTGCACAGGTTCTGGTGCGGGAGCAGGCTCGGGCGCCTCTGCCACCTGGTTTGCGAATGTCGGTTTGAAACCGCATACGCCAGTGCGTGAGCGCGTCACACGCGGCACCCAAGATGTGTTCCCGTCGATACCGGCACGGATGAAAACACATCCTGCGCTGTCTACATATTGCTTGCCCAAAAAGGATGCTGGCGGAAACTCGGCAGGTTCACTGCCTGGACGGGTCTGCGCCGATGCGGCAGTCGCCCCGACAGCACTCGAGAAAATGGCGATTGCGACAAGTTTAGTAAGTTTCATTCATGCCCCCACAGAATATTCTGGTGAACAATGACAAAGCACTTCAGCCAAGTCTAGCGCCTGTGGCAACAATAGCCTTAGTTTTGCCACATTATCATGAATTTACGCGGGAATTCTGTGTCTTGCCGCAGCCTGCCTGTGGATAACCCAGCATATCTGTGGATAATTGGATGGCAGCACGCAACAGGCGTATGAACCGTTCAACGCCTGTCACACTTTTTGAGGATCGCTTATTTCGTGCCGAACATACGGTCGCCCGCGTCGCCCAACCCTGGCATGATATAGCCAAGCTCGTTCAGGCGCTCGTCCAATGAGGCGGTCACAATGGGTACATCGGGGTGCGCCTCTTTCATCCGTGCAACGCCCTCGGGTGCTGCCAAAAGACAAAGAAAACGGATGTTTGTCGCCCCTGCCTCTTTCAACAAATCAATTGCCGCGACCGAGGAGTTACCCGTGGCCAGCATCGGGTCCACAGCGATGACCAGACGGTCCTCCATCGCGTCGGGAACCTTGAAATAGTACTGCACTGGTTGCAGCGTCTCCTCATCGCGGTAGAGGCCGACAAATCCCACACGCGCAGAGGGGATCAGCTCCAGCACACCATCCAGCAGGCCATTACCCGCCCGCAGAATGCTGATCAGCGCCAGCTTTTTGCCGTCCAGTGTGGGTGCATCCATCACTTGCATTGGCGTGTCTATCTGCTTGGTGGTCATCGCTAAATTGCGCGTGACCTCATAGGCCAGAAGCTGGCTGATCTCGCGCAGCAATTGCCGAAACACTGCCGTCGGCGTCTCTTTATCGCGCATAATGGTGAGTTTGTGCTGCACCAGCGGGTGGTCAACAATCGTGAGATGCGGGTCGCTCATGTCAGGCTCCTAATTTTGCTCTGGCACGTCTACCCCGAGATGCGCAGCAACAAAACCCGCTACATCCCTAAATCCGATCTGACCCAATGTCCCCGCGCCCGCACCTGCCACCAAAACAGGCACCCGCTCGCGCGTGTGGTCGGTGCCGGTCCATGTGGGGTCATTGCCGTGATCTGCTGTCAGAACAATAATATCGCCGGCTTTCATCTGTCCGATTACGGCACCGATCTCGCGGTCGAACCATTCAAGAGCACGGGCATATCCCGAAACATCGCGGCGGTGGCCATAGAGGCTGTCGAACTCCACAAAATTGGCAAAGGTCAGGCTCCCGTCAGGAGCATCCCTCACCAAATCACCCAGATGGCCCATCAGCTCGGCGTCAGTGCCTTTGCGCACTTCGTCAAACCCCTGCATCGAGAAGATGTCCCCGATCTTGCCGACCGCAAAAGTAGCATGCCCTGCATCCTGCACCCAATTGCTCAGCACAGGGCGGGGCGGCATGATCGCAAAATCGCGTCTGTTCGGCGTGCGGGTGAACCCTTCCTCTGCATCCCCGACAAAGGGCCGCGCGATGACACGTCCAACGCGCTGCGCATGCAGAGCGGGCGCTATGTCCTTGCAGAGCGTGAGCAACCGCTCCAGCCCGAATGTCTCCTCATGCGCGGCGATCTGGAACACGCTGTCCGCAGAGGTGTAGCAAATGGGCCAGCCCGTGCGCATGTGCTCGGCACCCAACCGTTCGATGATCGCCGTGCCGGGCGCGTGACAATCGCCCAAGATGCCGTCAGTCCCCGCAGCGGCACAGACCTGCGCGATCAACTCCGCGTCAAACGACTCTTCTGTACGCTCGAAATACTTCCACGCCCAAGGGACCGGCAGGCCTGCCAGCTCCCAATGACCCGACGGCGTGTCCTTTCCCTGCGATATCTCCGAGGCTGCCCCCCATGTCCCCTCCACAGGCACATCGAACGCTGCGATCTGCATCCCGCTCGCAGCATTCAGCGCAGGGCCGAGGCCGAGACGGCTCAGCTGTGGCAGGTGCAGCGGACCGCTCCGCCCTTCTTCCGCGCGACCTTCTTCACAGGCCTGCGCAATATGGCCCAACGTATTGGCGCCTGTGTCAGGCACCTCGCCGTTAAAGAACTTGTCCGCATCAGGCGCGCCGCCAATGCCAACTGAATCCATCACCACCAGAAATGCGCGTGCCATCAGGTCACCTGCTCCACTATCAATTCAGGCACTTGGACAGCACCCGTCCCCAGCGTAATCGCCCCGCGCACCGCCGCCATCACATTGTCGGCCTGCTGTGGACGCGACGCATGAATAACAGCCAGCGGCTGGCCCTTCTGAATGCGTTCCCCAAGGCGCACCACGCGGCTCAGCCCCACGGCGGGATCGATCGCATCGCCCTCCACCACGCGGCCCCCGCCAAGTGCTACGACCCCAAGGCCCAGCGCTTCGCCGTCAATGGCATGCACCACGCCAGACTCCTGCGCCGTAACCTCGCGCACCACCGTCGCTTCGGGCAGGAACCGCTGCCAGTCCTCGACGAAGCGCACCGGTCCGCCGAGGGCCGCGATCATCGCGCCAAACCGCTCCGCTGCGCGGCCCTCCGCGATGGCACTGCGGATCATGGCCTCTCCTGTGTCGACATCCATGGCCAGCTTCGCATCGGCCAGCAAAACGCCGCCCAATGTCGCGCAAAGCTCGACAATCGGGCCTTGCACCTCACCGCGCAAGACTTGCATCACCTCCGCCACTTCCAGCGCATTGCCAAGGCTCGGCACCAAGGGCTGGCTCATGTCGCTGATAACGGCCCGCGTGGGGCATCCCGCCGCATTGGCCGTCCCGACCAGCGCCTTCGCCAGATCGCGCGCAGCACCCACATCCTTCATGAACGCGCCAGAGCCTACCTTGACGTCCAGCACCAAACCGCCCAGCCCCGCCGCAAGCTTTTTGCTTAGGATCGAGGCGGTGATCAGATCCAGACTATCCACAGTCGAGGTCACATCGCGCACCGCATAAAGACGCTTGTCCGCAGGGGCGATATCGCCCGTAGCTCCGACAATGGCGCATCCAACCTGAGCGACTACGGCACGCAGTCGCGCCTCATCCAACATCACACCAACGCCGGGTATCGCCTCCAGCTTGTCCAGCGTCCCGCCGGTGTGACCCAGTCCGCGCCCTGAAATCATCGGCACATAAGCGCCACAAGCCGCAAGCGCTGGCGCAAGCACGAGGCTTACACAATCGCCAACACCGCCTGTGGAGTGCTTGTCGAGCACAGGCTTATCCATGTTCCATGACAGCACATTACCTGATGCGCACATCGCTTGCGTCAGCGCCACACGCCCCTCAGGGCTCAGCCCGTTGCGGCACACCCCCATGGCAAAAGCTCCCGCTTGCGCATCGCTCAACGTCTGGTCGGCCAAGGCCTGCGCCACCCACGCCAATTCATCCGCACTCAGAGTTTGATCGTGACGCAACTTGGCCAGAATTCCGCGCGCGTCCATCTCAGCCCCCCAGAAACGAAGGGTCGAACGCACCGGGCAATAACTCCCCGATGCTCATCTCCTGCTCAACCCCGTCTACCGTGGCCATGCGGATGCTTGCCGTTTTATCCCCGAATTCCGCCAACTTCTGACGGCATCCGCCACAGGGCGTCACAGGCAGCGGCGATCCCGCCACCACATAAGCGGCCGTAAACGACGTCTCCCCCGCAGCGACCATTGCGGCAATCGCGCCCGCTTCGGCGCATGTGCCCTCGGGATAGGCGACATTCTCCACGTTGCACCCAGCGTAGATTGCGCCCGACGCACCGCGCAGCGCGGCCCCGACCTTGAACCCCGAATAGGGGGCATAGGCGTTTTCGCGCACTACTAATGCTGCGTCTCTCAGATCGGTCATGGGAGAATCTCCTCGTCTTGTGGCCTTTCACCCTAGCGGTGCCAGCGCGAAGATGCGAAGGGTTTTACAGTCCTTAATTCCCCCGATCTAAACTGGCGTAAAATTGCTCCAGCCAAATGTCTGCTGGCACATTTCACGAAATAGTTTAATGTTAAACTAAATTCAAAGTAAGGCCCGCCCAATGACCGAAAAACCCTCCACCCGCCAAGCAGCCCTCGACTATCACGCCTTTCCCAAGCCCGGAAAGCTTGAGGTGCGCGCGACCAAGCCATTGGCAAACGGACGCGATCTGGCCCGCGCCTACAGCCCTGGCGTTGCGGAGGCGTGTATCGAGATCAAAGAAGACCCTACGACTGCCGCCCTATATACATCACGCGCCAATCTGGTCGCGGTGGTGACCAATGGCACGGCGGTACTGGGCCTTGGCAATATTGGCGCATTGGCGTCCAAACCTGTGATGGAGGGCAAGGCCGTGCTCTTCAAGAAATTTGCCAACATTGATTGCTTTGACATCGAGGTGGATCAGTCCGACCCCGAGAAGCTGGCCGAGATCGTCTGCGCGCTCGAGCCGTCCTTTGGCGCGATTAACCTCGAGGACATCAAAGCCCCTGACTGCTTTACAGTCGAGCGTATCTGCAACGAGCGGATGAACATCCCCGTTTTCCACGACGACCAGCACGGCACAGCCATCGTTGTGGGGGCTGCGGCCACCAACGCGCTTTTTGTAGCTGGCAAAAAGTTCGAAGACATAAAGATCGTCTCTACAGGTGGCGGTGCGGCGGGCATTGCGTGCCTTAACATGCTGCTCAAACTCGGCGTGAAGCGCGAGAACGTCTGGCTCTGCGATATCCACGGGCTGGTGCATGAGGGCCGCGAGGTCGACATGAACCCGATCAAATCCGAATATGCGCAAGCTTCCGATCTGCGCACTTTGGATGATGTGATTGACGGTGCGGATATGTTCCTTGGCCTCTCTGGCCCCAATGTGCTGACCCCCGACATGGTCGCGAAAATGGCCGATGCGCCGATCATCTTTGCGCTGGCCAACCCCAATCCCGAAATCATGCCAGAAGCCGCCCGTGCGGTTGCACCCAATGCGATCATCGCCACAGGCCGCTCCGATTTCCCAAATCAGGTCAACAACGTCCTGTGCTTTCCCTTCATCTTCCGCGGTGCGCTCGACGTGGGCGCCACCACGATCAACGACGAGATGAAAATCGCCTGTATCGAGGGTATCGCAGCCCTTGCGCGTGAGACAACAAGCGCCGAGGCCGCTGCGGCCTATCAGGGCGAGCAGCTGACATTCGGCGCCGACTACCTTATCCCCAAACCCTTCGATCCGCGCCTTGTGGGCATCGTCTCTTCCGCTGTGGCAAAGGCCGCGATGGAGACGGGCGTGGCCACCCGCCCCATCGCGGACATCGAAGCCTATAAGACAAACCTCGACGGCTCGGTCTTTAAATCGGCCCTGCTGATGCGCCCCGTATTCCAAGCAGCCCGTACCGTTTCCCGCCGCATCGTCTTTGCCGAGGGCGAGGACGAGCGCGTGCTGCGCGCCTCCCAAGCCATGCTTGAGGAAACCTCCGAGCGGCCAATCCTCATCGGTCGCCCCGAAGTGATCGCGCGGAGAATGGAGCGCGCAGGCCTCACGCTCAAACTGGGCGAGGATGTCGATGTCGTGAACCCTGAAAACGATCCTCGCTACCGCGATTATTGGGAAACGTATCATAGCTTGCTGGCGCGGCGCGGCGTCTCCCCCGATATTGCGCGCGCGATCATGCGCACCAACACCACTGCGATTGGCGCCGTGATGGTCCACCGCGGCGAGGCCGACAGCCTCATTTGTGGCACCTTCGGGGAGACGCGCTGGCACCTCAGCTATATCGATCAGGTTTTGGGCCGTGACGGTCTGCGGGCGCATGGTTCGCTCTCGATGATGATTCTCGAAGACGGGCCGCTGTTTATCGCTGACACCCAAGTGCACCAGCACCCCACACCTGAACAGTTGGCCGAGATCGCCATCGGCGCTGCCCGCCACGTGCGCCGCTTTGGCCTGACACCCAATGTCGCCATGTGCTCGCAAAGCCAGTTCGGCAATCAGGGCGAAGGATCGGGCAGTCGTCTGCGCAAGGCGATCCGCATATTGGACGAGGGCAGCCACGACTTCTGCTATGAGGGCGAGATGAACATCGACACGGCGCTTGATCCCGATCTGCGTGCACGTCTTTTCCCCGAAAACCGCATGGAGGGGCCAGCCAATGTGCTGGTGTTCGCCCACGCCGATGCCGCCTCTGGCGTGCGTAACATCCTGAAAATGAAAGGCGGCGGGCTTGAGGTTGGGCCGATCCTGATGGGCATGGGAAACCGTGCGCATGTGGTGTCGCCGTCGATTACCGCACGCGGGCTGCTGAACATGGCCGCCATCGCAGGCACGCCCGTGGCGCAATATGGCTAAGGCCCTCACACACCCAGTGTAAAATAATTTACCCCGATTATGCGGCAAGCGCGTTATATCCTTGCCGCACCGTCCCCTGTGCGCCTAACACTTGCGCAATAAGGGGAGGAGACCGTCATGGGTTACAAAGAAGTTTACAAAGCCGCACAAGACAATCCAGAGCAGTTCTGGCTCGAACAAGCCAAGGCCATTGACTGGGTCCGCGCGCCCGAGCAGGCGCTCTTTGACAAAGGCGGCGACCTTTACGAGTGGTACGCAGATGCCCAAGTCAACGGCTGCTACAACGCCGTCGACCGCCACGTCGAGAACGGCCGCGCAGATCAGGCCGCCATCATTTACGACAGCCCGATCACGAACACCAAACAGACGATCACCTTTGCCGAATTGCAAACCCGTGTTGCCGCCCTTGCAGGTGCGCTGGTCGCCCAAGGCGTGACCAAAGGCGACCGCGTCATCATCTATATGCCCATGGTGCCCGAAGCCATCGAGGCCATGCTGGCCTGTGCGCGTATCGGTGCTGTGCACTCGGTCGTGTTTGGCGGATTTGCCGCGAACGAGCTTGCTGTGCGTATCGACGACTGCACGCCAAAGGCCATCATCGCCGCCTCTTGCGGGCTGGAGCCGAACCGCGTGGTCCACTACAAACCTTTGCTCGATGGCGCGATCGAGCTGGCCACACACAAGCCCGACGCCTGCATCATCCTGCAACGCGAACAGGAGATTTGTGAACTCATCGAAGGCCGCGATATCGAATGGGAAGCCGCAAAAGCACTTGGCACGCCAGCCGATTGTGTCCCCGTAGAAGGCAATCACCCCGCCTATATCCTCTATACGTCAGGCACCACAGGCGCGCCCAAAGGCGTCGTGCGTCACACCGCTGGCCATCTTGTGGCAATCAACTGGACCATGAAAAACATCTATGATGTGGACCCCGGCGATGTGTTTTGGGCCGCATCGGACGTGGGCTGGGTCGTGGGGCACAGCTATATCGCCTATGGCCCGCTCATCCACGGCAACACGACTGTGGTGTTCGAGGGCAAACCCGTCGGCACGCCGGACGCTGGCACCTTTTGGCGCGTGATTGCCGAACATAACGTGCGCAGCTTCTTTACCGCGCCCACAGCAATCCGCGCCGTCAAACGCGAAGACCCCAAAGGGCTGGAAGTCAAAAAATACGACCTCTCGGGCCTGCGCGCACTTTATCTGGCGGGCGAACGGGCCGACCCCGACACGATCATCTGGGCGCAGGATGTGCTGGGCAAACCCGTCTATGACCACTGGTGGCAGACAGAGACAGGCTTCACCATCGCGGGCAACCCCGCAGGATTGGAGGCGCTGCCCGTCAAGATCGGCTCCCCCACCGTGCCGATGCCCGGATACGACGTGCAAATCCTTGATGAAGCAGGCCACCCTATGCCCGCAGGCGAACTGGGCGCGATTGCAGTCAAACTCCCCCTGCCCCCCGGCACGCTACCAACCCTGTGGAACGCCGAAGACCGCTTTCGCAAAAGCTATCTCACGACCTTCCCGGGTTTTTATGAGACGGGCGATGCGGGCATGATCGACGAGGACGGCTACCTCTATATCATGGCGCGCACGGATGATGTGATCAACGTGGCCGGTCACCGCCTGAGCACGGGCGCCATGGAAGAGGTCCTCGCAGGACATCCAGATGTGGCCGAATGCGCCGTTATCGGCGTGAGCGATCCGCTCAAGGGCCAAGCGCCGATGGGCTTCGTCTGCCTCACCAACGGTGTGAACCGACCCCATGACGAGATTACAGCCGAATGCGTCAAACGCATCCGCGACCAGATCGGGCCTGTGGCGGCGTTCAAACTGGCGCTGGTTGTGGACCGCCTGCCCAAGACCCGCTCGGGCAAGATCCTTCGCGCTACTATGGTCAAGATCGCCGATAGCGAGGAGTTCAAACTCCCCGCGACCATCGATGATCCCACCATTCTGGACGAGATTAAGGCGGCCCTTCAGACCATCGGTTTCGCCAAAAGGGTAACGCCAAAGCCTCTTTAAAGCTTTAGCCCAAAACGAAAAACGGCCCCTGCATAAGGGGCCGTTTCTATTTAGCGCTAAGCGCAATCTTCAGAGGCTTGCCATGAAGTCATCGACTTCCTTGCGGGCTTCCTCTTTTGTCTTGCCGTATTTGGTCTGGATCTTGCCTTCCAGCTCTTCGCGGTTGCCTTCTGCTTGGTCCAGCTCGTCGTCTGTCAACTCGCCCCATTTCTGTTGCGCCTGACCTTTGAATTGTTTCCAGTTGCCTTTGATTTCGTCCCAGTTCATCTCGGGTCTCCTTTACGTCTTGATGTGTGGCCAGCAAAGGCGATCCCTTCGCTGTCTCTTACCTCATCAACACGCCAGACCCCGCAACGTTCCACATCATCGCAAGATTTAGCTGAATTGCTCCGATATCAGCCGCTCTTCCAGCCCGTGACCCGGATCAAACAGAATTCTATGCGAAATGCTCGGCTCCGAGCGTATCTCGACTGCGGCCACATCGCGGTAGCTGGTCCCGTCTGCATCTGCCATCACGGGCCGCTTCTGGGGCTCCAGCACATCAAAGCGCACGGTGGCCGTTTTGGGCAGCAACGCGCCCCGCCAGCGCCGTGGCCGAAACGCAGCTACTGCCGTCAGCGCCAGCACATCCGCCCCGATGGGCAGGATCGGCCCGTGCGCGGAATAGTTATAGGCCGTCGACCCCGCTGGCGTCGCCACCAGCGCGCCATCACATACAAGTTCCTGCATCCGCATCCGCCCGTCCACGGTAATCTGCAATTTCGCCGCCTGCGGCCCCTGCCGCAACAGCGCCACCTCGTTGAGCGCGAGCGAGCGTGATTCCCGCCCGTCGGTATGCGTGGCCTTCATCGACAGCGGATGGATCACCGCTTCTTCCGCACCTGCAAGGCGCGCAGGCAGATCACTCTCGACATATGTATTCATCAAGAAACCGATGGTCCCGCGGTTCATTCCGTAGACAGGCGCAGGTAATTCCTGCGTCTCGTGCAGGGTCTGCAGCATGAAACCATCCCCGCCCAGCGCCACAATCACATCTGCCGCCTCAGCGTCCACATTGCCATACCGCCCGATCAGCGCCGCACGCGCCGTCTGCGCCACTGGGGTTGGACTGGCCAAAAAGGCTATTTTCTGTGGCATGGTGTTTCCGATCTGCGCCGCGTTCCACTCAGACAATCATAATATTCCGTCACGCACCAGCGCTGCGCAAGAAATCCCCGAATGCGACAAAACGCAGGGTGCATCAGGCAGGCGGCGCATCTAACTCTGACTTAGTCGCTTTACTTACTTCACCTGATGCTCAGTTTCCTATACGAAACCTGCAAACGGACCTCACGCTCAAGGAGCATTGCACATGTTGACCAAAACATCCGACTTCTTCACCCGCAGTCTCGCAGACACAGATCCCGCGATTGCCGAGGCAACGAACAAAGAACTGCACCGCCAGCGCACCGAGATCGAGCTGATCGCCTCCGAAAACATCGTCTCCGCTGCCGTTATGGAAGCGCAGGGTGGCGTGATGACCAACAAATACGCCGAAGGCTATCCGGGTCGTCGCTACTATGGCGGCTGCCAGCACGTTGATGTGGCCGAGCAACTGGCAATCGACCGTGCTTGTGAACTCTTCGGTTGCGGCTTTGCCAACGTCCAGCCCAACTCGGGCTCCCAAGCAAACCAAGGCGTGTTCCAAGCCCTGCTCCAGCCCGGTGATACCATCCTCGGCATGTCGCTCGACGCAGGCGGCCACCTCACACACGGGGCCAAGCCCAACCAGTCGGGCAAATGGTTCAACGCCGTGCAGTACGGCGTGCGCAAAGAAGACAACCTCTTGGACTATGACGAGGTCCAGCGCCTCGCGACCGAGCATCAGCCCAAGATGATCATCGCAGGCGGCTCCGCCATTCCGCGCACGATCGATTTCGCAAAAATGCGCGAGATTGCTGATTCTGTCGGCGCATGGCTGCTGGCCGATGTGGCCCACTTCGCAGGGCTGATCGCAGCGGGCGAATACCCCAACCCCTTCCCGCACGTGCATGTGGCCACGACCACTACGCATAAAACCCTGCGCGGCCCACGCGGCGGCATGATCCTCACGGATGACGAGGCACTGGCGAAGAAGTTCAACTCCGCCATCTTCCCCGGTATTCAGGGCGGCCCCCTGATGCACGTCATCGCCGCCAAGGCCGTGGCCTTCGGTGAAGCGCTCCAGCCCGAGTTCAAGACCTATATCCAGCAGGTTATCAAGAACGCCCAAGCCCTCTCCGATCAGCTGATCAAAGGCGGCCTCGACACGATCACCCACGGCACCGACACCCACGTGCTGCTGGTCGATCTGCGCCCCAAAGGCGTGAAGGGCAACGCGACCGAGAAAGCGCTCGAGCGCGCGCACATCACCTGCAACAAAAACGGCGTGCCGTTTGATCCCGAAAAGCCGATGGTGACGTCAGGCATCCGCCTCGGGTCCCCCGCCGGCACCACCCGCGGCTTTGGCGAGGACGAGTTCCGCCAGATCGCGGACTGGATCATCGAAGTGGTCGACGGCTTGGCCGCCAACGGTGAAGAAGGCAATGCCGCCGTCGAGGAGAAGGTAAGGGCCGAGGTCGAGGCCATGTGCGCCAACTTCCCGATCTACCCGAACCTCTGAATCGCCCACATTTAGACCGAACAAAGGCCCCGACAGATATGTTCGGGGCCTTTTACGTTCCATACAAAGGTCTGCTTTGCGGACGAAGCGGACATTAAGCGTGCTCGCACAAATGGCAGCTTACACTTTGACGAGCGCTCTCTAAGATCAGAACCGCAACCACACCAATAGGAAATAGGAAGAACGAGGCTATGAGGTGAACTCTGCAAATGAAAATCACAAAGACGCTCTAAATTTCATCCGTGAATACAATGAGTGCTTCTACAAGCGGGATTTGGTCGGTTTGAAAGGGCTGTATTCGTCGGAGAATTTTTTAGCATTTTGGGACAACCACGAAGGTTGCGACTCTGCCTCTCTTGATGACCATTTTAGCAAAATCTCAGATTTCTTCAGGAACGGAAAACAAACGGAGTCAGGTACTATAGAAGAGCTGATGGTCGAGAATGAACAGATTCGTGTTTTTGGACATGGGCTTCTTGTGACGGCTGTATTGCGTTATGCCAGCGCTCCAAAGCCGGGTGTTCGAAGCACTTTTTGTCTTGTTCAAGAGAAAGGCCGTTGGCAAGCAGCCCACATTCATCATTCCTTCGACCCAAATGAATAGTATTGGCGGCAGGCCACAGGTGGTTCGCGTTATTAGTCCACTCCACTCGGCATAATGAGCCGACATTCGTGAGTGCCGCAGCATCGGTAACAATGGGCTCAAAGCCGCCCTTCGCCAAAACTAGAGCCTTCCCATATCTTTAGTGCCACGGCATTGTGTCCTCAATATACCCCGCCCTAAGGACAGTGCCCATGATCATCCACCCCGCTGGCTCCCGCCCCTCTGGCACTGGCCCCGCCGAATATTTCACTGGCACCGTCCGCATGGACCCGCTCATAAGCACCCCCGCCCCTGCCCGCCTACGCGGTGTGACTGTCACATTCGAAGCTGGCGCGCGCACGGCTTGGCACACCCATCCGCTGGGCCAGACGCTGATCGTTACGTCGGGCATGGGCCTTGTGCAGCGGGAGGGCGGCGATATCCAAACCATCCGCCCCGGCGATACGGTCTATTTCGAGCCTGAAGAGAAACACTGGCACGGGGCCTCCCCCACGACGGCCATGACCCATATCGCACTCCAAGAAGAGCTCGACGGCTCGGCTGTGACATGGATGGAGCACGTCACCGACGCACAATACGGCGGCAATCAGACGTAGCCACGCCACCACAGCCAGACGATAAACAGCACGACGACAACAAGCAGGTTGGCGGCAACCGCACCTGTTACGCTCAAAATCCTCGATTTGCGCAGCTCGTCCACGTCAATCGCGGCCAGATGGGCACGCACGTATTCATAGTCGCGCTCGACTGCGTCGACATCAATCTGGCGCGCAGTTTTGGGATTATGGGCCAACATCTCGGCGCGCGTCAGGGCCTCACCGCGCTTGCGCACAGATTTGGGCAAACGGCGGCCCGCACGCTTCAGTGACTGGCGCAAATCACGCCCGCGCACATCCAGCTTTTGCTGCATCAACCCGCGCAGCTTGCGCGATTTGACGGCCATATCCTTGTCCGTGATCATGTCCCCTGTCTAAGCCGCTGGTCACCGCGCCGCAATGCAGATACCTCTGGCATCATGCTCAGTTTTACCGAATTCGGGGAAAGCTCCCCTGACCGCCCACCCCTCATCATCGCCCATGGCCTCTATGGCTCGGGGCGCAATTGGGGCGTGATCGCCAAACGTCTGTCCGACACCCGCCGCGTCATCACGCCGGATATGCGCAACCACGGCCACAGCCCCCGCGCGGACAGCCAGACCTATGAAGACATGGCGAGCGACCTTGCCGAACTGATCGCGCAGATCGGCGGCCCTGTGGACCTCGTCGGTCACTCCATGGGGGGCAAAGCGGCGATGGTGCTGGCCCTGCAACATCCAGAATTGCTGCGCCGCCTGATCGTCGCCGATATCGCACCCGTCCCCTACGCTCACACCCAATCCCATCAGATCGCCGCCATGCGCGCTGTGGACCTGAGCACCGTCACCCGCCGCTCGGAAGCGGCCGAACAACTGGGCGCGCAAGGGGTTGAGCCTGCGCTCCAAAGCTTTTTCACCCAATCGCTGGATGTTGCTGCCAAAAAGTGGCGCCTGAACCTCGACGTGCTGGACGCCGAGATGGACCACATTATCGGCTTTCCAGAGATCGCGGGCCAGTTCCCCAACCCCACCCTTTTCCTGAGCGGTGGTGACAGTGAATATGTCCTGCCCGAGCACCGCCCCCTGATCAAATCCCTCTTCCCCGCCGCCCGCTTTGCGAAAATCCCCAACGCAGGCCACTGGCTCCACGCTGAACGCCCGCGGGAGTTCGAAGCGGCTGTGCGGACCTATCTGGATGCGTGAAAAAGTGCGGTGACACCCAATGATTTTCGAGGTCCGCTGCGCAGACAATGTGAGCTTTCGCTACAAATGTGTAAACGTCAGGTTTGGCAAACCATTCAACCTACCCCCCGTTTAAATAGTATACCTATCATCGACGCCAGTTTGCATAAGGCCCCATCTCGGCAAAGGGGCAGTTGTTACCGCTCCATTGGGTGCCCACGATGATGTTCGCGTTATCCACTTCTAAAATCCTCTGACATGATCCATTCATTACCCCGCCTGTGGTAGTGCCGTTCAAGTATGAGGTATTCCCGAAGGTCGTGACAGTCCCCGTTGTTGTCGTTGGAAGCGCAACCGTAACATTGCGATCCCATTGGTAAAGAGATCTACCTGCAATGTTTCTTTCTCCATCAGGGTAACCCCACTTGGTAATTGCTTCATCAAGTGTAGCACCTTTCCAAGACTCCATAATTTGATCCATGACCCCACCTTCGCCTCCACCGCTGCACGCGGTTAGGAGTATGAGAGGAAAAAATAATTTTTTGATACGCATGCTGAATGCCTGTTCCCTAATTGGTTCTACTCAATGAGCTGTAATTAAATACTTTCTGCTGACTACGCCAGTACGCTTTGGATAATGGATAACAGACATTCGTGCCCAGTGCAGCATTTGTCAAAGTGGGCTCAAAGCCGTCATTAGTCACTTCAGGTACATAGTTATTGCAACCGCTCAATCGCATAAAGCGTTCTGCATCCGGAGCAGCTAAATCTCACCCCCAGATTCCGTCTTGCACCCCGCCGCCCAGCGCCTATAAGCACAAAAGTTTGCGAAATTCATAGGGGGCCATAGCCATGCCAAAGAGAACCGACATCAAGTCGATCATGATCATTGGTGCGGGGCCTATTGTCATTGGACAAGCCTGCGAATTCGACTACTCGGGCGCACAGGCTTGTAAGGCGCTCAAGGAGGAAGGCTACCGCGTCATCCTCGTGAACTCCAATCCTGCCACAATCATGACGGATCCGGGTCTGGCGGATGCGACCTACATCGAGCCGATCACCCCCGAAATGGTCGCCAAAATCATCGAGAAAGAGCGGCCCGACGCGCTCCTGCCCACAATGGGCGGGCAGACGGGCCTCAACACCTCCCTCGCCCTCGAAGAAATGGGCGTTCTCGAGAAATACGGCGTCGAGATGATCGGTGCCAAACGCGAAGCCATTGAAATGGCTGAAGACCGCAAACTTTTCCGCGACGCGATGGATCGTTTGGGCATTGAAAACCCCCGCGCGACCATCTGCACTGCGCCGACCGATGCAGCGGGCAAAAAAGACCTTGCTGCGGGCGTGGCGCTCGCGCTGGAAAGCCTCGAAGAAATCGGCCTGCCTGCCATCATCCGCCCCGCCTTTACCATGGGCGGCACAGGCGGCGGCGTGGCCTATAACCGCGAGGATTATGAGTTTTATTGCCGCTCGGGCATGGACGCCTCACCCATGGGCCAGATCCTCATCGACGAGTCGCTGCTCGGCTGGAAAGAATTCGAGATGGAGGTCGTGCGCGACACAGCCGACAACGCCATCATCGTCTGCGCAATCGAGAACGTAGACCCGATGGGCGTGCACACAGGCGATTCCATCACCGTGGCCCCTGCGCTGACGCTCACGGACAAAGAATACCAGATCATGCGCAACCACTCCATCGCCGTGCTCCGCGAGATCGGGGTAGAGACGGGCGGCTCCAACGTGCAATGGGCCGTGAACCCCGCCGACGGCCGCATGGTCGTGATCGAGATGAACCCGCGGGTGTCCCGCTCCTCCGCGCTGGCCTCCAAAGCGACAGGCTTCCCCATCGCCAAGATCGCCGCCAAGCTGGCCGTGGGCTTTACGCTGGACGAGCTCGACAATGACATCACAGGCGTCACACCGGCCAGCTTCGAGCCGACAATCGACTACGTCGTCACGAAGATTCCGAAGTTCGCCTTCGAGAAATTCCCTGGCTCCGAGCCATATCTGACGACCGCGATGAAATCCGTGGGCGAGACGATGGCCATCGGCCGCACCATCCACGAGAGCCTGCAAAAGGCACTCGCCTCCATGGAATCAGGCCTCACAGGCTTTGACGAGATCGACATCCCCGGCTTTAACGCGGACGCTGCACCCGACGCCCCCGAAAACGTCGCAGCTATCACAAAAGCCATCGCCAAAACCACGCCCGACCGCATGCGCACCATCGTGCAGGCCATGCGCCATGGCATGTCCAATGACGACATCCACGCCACCACCATGTTCGACCCGTGGTTCCTCGACCGCTTCCGCGAGATCGTCGAGGCCGAAGAGGATGTGCGCAAGAACGGCCTGCCCGTGACGGAGGCCGCCCTGCGCCAGATCAAGATGATGGGCTTTACCGACGCGCGCCTTGCCAAATTGACAGGCCGCGACGAAGACAACGTCCGCCGCGCACGCCGTAACCTTGGCGTGCATGCCTCCTTCAAACGCATCGACACCTGCGCCGCCGAATTCGAGGCGCAAACGCCGTATATGTACTCTACCTACGAGGCCCCCATGATGGGCGACGTAGAATGCGAGGCACGCCCCTCCGACCGCAATAAGGTCGTTATCCTTGGCGGCGGCCCCAACCGCATTGGGCAGGGAATCGAGTTCGACTATTGCTGCTGTCACGCCTGCTATGCGCTCACGGATGCGGGCTACGAGACGATCATGGTCAACTGCAACCCCGAGACGGTCTCCACCGACTATGACACCTCCGACCGGCTCTATTTCGAGCCGCTGACGTTCGAGCACGTGATGGAGATCCTGCGCGTGGAGCAGGAAAACGGCACGCTGCACGGCGTCATCGTACAATTCGGCGGCCAGACGCCGCTGAAAATCGCCCAAGCGCTGCACGACGAAGGCATCCCGATCCTCGGCACCACGCCCGACATGATCGACCTTGCCGAAGACCGCGAACGCTTTGCCGATCTGGTGCAAAACCTCGGCCTCAAGCAGCCCAACAACGGCATCGCCCACTCCGATGCCGAGGCGCTGGAAATCGCTGCCGACATCGGCTTCCCGCTGGTGATCCGCCCTTCCTATGTTCTGGGCGGCCGCGCCATGGAAATCGTGCGTGACCAGACACAGCTCGAGCGCTATATCTCCGAGGCGGTTGTCGTCTCGGGCGACAGCCCCGTGCTCCTCGACAGCTACCTCGCAGGCGCCGTTGAACTCGACGTGGACGCCCTCTCGGACGGCGAAAACGTCCACGTCGCAGGCATCATGCAGCACATCGAAGAGGCGGGCGTACACTCTGGCGACAGCGCTTGCTCCCTGCCGCCTTACTCCCTCAGCAAAGACATCATCGCCCAAGTCGAAGTGCAGACCAAAGCGCTGGCAAAAGCGCTCAATGTGGTCGGCCTGATGAACATCCAGTTCGCCGTCAAACCAAATGCCGACGGCGTCGAGGAGATCTACCTCATCGAGGTGAACCCCCGCGCCTCGCGCACCGTACCCTTTGTGGCCAAAGCCACCGATTCCGCGATCGCCAGCATCGCCGCGCGCATCATGGCCGGAGAGCCCTTATCCAATTTCCCCCTGCGCGCGCCCTATGACGCAAAGGCGGAGTATGAAGACGTGCTGCCCCTTGGCGATCCAATGACATTGGCCGATCCGAACATGCCATGGTTCTCAGTCAAAGAGGCTGTGCTGCCCTTCGCCCGCTTTCCTGGTGTCGATACGATCCTCGGCCCCGAGATGCGCTCCACCGGTGAAGTCATGGGTTGGGACCGCGACTTCCCCCGCGCCTTCCTAAAGGCGCAGATGGGCGCAGGCACGATGCTACCCCGCACAGGCACCGCGTTCCTTTCAATTAAGGACGCTGACAAAACAGCCGATGTGCTTGAGGCCGCGCGCACCCTCATCGCGCAGTCCTTTACCATCGCCGCAACCCGCGGCACCGCTGCGTGGCTATCTGAACACGATATTCCCTGCCAGATCGTGAACAAAGTCTACGAGGGCCGTCCTGACATCACCGATATGATGAAGGATGAACAAATTCACCTCGTGATGAACACCACCGAAGGGGCCCAAGCGGTCGAGGACAGCAAATCGATCCGCTCCATCGCCCTCTACGACCGCATCCCCTATTATACCACCGCTGCAGGTGCCTATGCCGCCGCTCTCGCGATCAAGGCACAGGCACAGGATGATATCGGCGTGAAATCACTTCAGGGGTAAGGGTGACGCATCAAAACGCCGCTATTCCTACCCAAGCAGGTGCGACGGTCCACGGGCACATCTAAAGTCATGGCATTATCGAATAGGCATGCCCTCAAAAATCCGTTAAAACCTGAACGGAGTTAAGTGGTGCACCTCCGGTGTACAGGGGGTGTACGCAGGATGTACGCAAAACACCCCTCTCTCGAAACACAAAATATCCACAGGCACTAACCAGCCTAAGCCATTGTTCGTAAGTAGGATTCCAAGATGTACACACCCGCAATTACAGGTTCAGGCATTTTCACCCCATCAGAGGTCATCACCAACGCCGAATTGGTCGTCGCCTTCAATGCCTACGTGGACATCTACAACGCCGAGAATGCAGAACAGATCGCCGCAGGAGAACTGCCTGCAAAAGACTACTCCTCAGAAGAGTTCATCTTTAAGGCCTCCGGCATCGAACAGCGTTATGTGCTTGATAAATCAGGTATCCTCGACCCAAAGGTCATGCACCCCCTACTGCGTCAGCGCAGCGATGACGAGCCTTCTCAGATGGCTGAAATGGCGCTGGACGCTGCGCAAAAAGCGCTCAAGGACGCAGGGAAGACCGCTGCCGACGTTGATGCCGTCATTTGTGCCGCCTCCAACCTCGAGCGCGCCTATCCCGCCGTCGCCATCGAGATTCAGGACCTGTTGGAAATCAATGGCTTCGCCTTCGATATGAACGTTGCCTGCTCTTCCGCCACTTTCGGAATTCAGGCCGCCGCAGACATGATCCGCGCAGGCTCCATCCGCAGCGCATTGGTCGTTAACCCGGAAATATGTTCCGCCCATTTAGAATGGCGCGACCGCGATTGCCATTTCATCTTTGGCGACGTGGCCACAGCAGTGCTGCTGGAGCGTACAGAGGATGCGTCCGGTAGGTATTTCGAAATCAAATCAACCCGTTGTGCTACGGACTTCTCCAACAATATCCGCAACAACAACGGCTTCTTGCGTCGCTCCCGCCCTGATGGTGTCGCAGACCGCCGGGACATGCAGTTCATGCAGAACGGACGCAAAGTGTTTAAGGAAGTCCTGCCCATGGTTGCAGAGCATATCGCAGACCACATGAGCGAAGATGGCACCCAAGCTTCTGATTTGAAACGTCTCTGGTTGCACCAAGCGAACAAATCCATGAACGACTTTATCGGCAAAAAAGTTCTTGGCCGCACCCCCGCAGAAGGCGAGCAGCCCAATATTCTGCAAGACTATGCAAACACATCATCCGCAGGATCGATCATCGCATTCTCAAAATATTCTGATGACTTGGAGAACGGAGACATCGGCCTCATCTGCTCATTCGGCGCGGGCTACTCCGTGGGATCGGTGATCGTCCAGAAGCATGGCTAAACGTCTTTAATCGAGACCCGTTTGTGCACCTGCTCCACCGTTTCGACCCGCTCGGAGTAGCGGTCGACGAGGTAGTCAGCGCGTCCACGCACGAGCCATGTGAACTTGACCAGCTCTTCCATCACATCAACCACGCGGGCGTAGAACGGCCCCTCCGGTAGGCGCCCCTTACCGTCAAACTCAAGCCAGGCCTTTGGAATACTTGACTGATTAGGGATCGTCACCATACGCATCCAACGGCCAAGGATGCGCATTTGATTAACCGCGTTGAATGATTGCGATCCGCCTGAAACCTGCATAATTGCCAATGTCTTCCCTTGGGTCGGGCGAATGCCCCCCTGCAGCGACAGCGGCAACCAATCAATCTGGGTTTTCATAATGCCCGTCATCGCCCCGTGCCGCTCAGGGCTGGACCAGACCATCCCCTCCGACCAGATCGCCAGATCACGCAGCTCTGCCACCTTGGGGTGGTCAGGCTCGGCATCATCAGGCTGGGGCAGACCACGCGGGTCAAAAATCTTCGTCTCGCATCCAAGATACTGCAAAACGCGTGCTGCTTCTTCTACGGCCAAACGGGAATAGCTCGTCTCACGCAGCGAGCCATAAAGCAGCAAAATCCGCGGTTTATGCCCGTCATCCTCAGGTGATTTCAGCAGGTCCTCATCAATTTGTGGCAGGGCCTCGATCACCAATGCAGGAAGATCATCAGACACTTTCATCTTCAAGATGCAGCTTCATGTCCACCAGCACCTGCTGCAAAAGCGAGGTCTCTTTCAACAAACGCTTGGCCTCGTTTACGGTAATCTTACCATCTGCGATCGACTGCTGGTATTCCGCCATCAGCATGGCAAACCGCTGGCTCAGCGCAATGACATCAGCATTGACAGTGCCCTTGGAATCATCATTCGGACGCCGCTCGTCAAACTCGACCCGTGCGCCGGACAACTCTGCCAAAGCCTGCGTTACATGCGGATATCCCGCTGCAGCCTCCAGCGCGGCAACGGCATCCACAGGCATAAAGCGATCCGCGTGTTCATCATGGTCGGAATAATAGCGGCCCAATGTTGCCTTTGACTTGCCAGTCACTTCACAAGCAGCTTCGACACCAACCGCTTTAACCAAGGCCTCGGTATGCTTTTTCAAATAGTTGCCTGCAGCATCCATTGTGCTCTTCCTCGAATGCGTCTTGCCATGAGCAGGCAGACTGTAAAACCATATTGCTGACGTAGTGCATTTTCCCCGTAAATTTGTCAATGAGACGCGGATGGGCTTGCGTCCGAGCGCCGCAGACAGATAAATGTCCCGATGGCAAAACTATATTTCAATTACTCCACCATGAACGCGGGCAAATCGACTGTCCTTTTACAGGCCGCGCACAATTACCGCGAACGTGGCATGGTCCCGTATCTCATAACGGCACAACTCGACAATCGTGCGGGTGAAGGGCGGATCGCGTCGCGGATCGGCATTGGTCAGGATGCAGACACTTATGACGCCGACGAGGACCTGTTCCAGAAGATCAAGACGCGCCTCAATGCTGGCCCCTGCGCCTGCATTTTCATCGATGAAGCTCACTTTCTGAGCCATGATCAAGTCTGGCAACTGGCCCGAGCCGTCGATGATCTGGGCGTTCCGGTGATGTGCTACGGGCTACGCGTTGATTTTCTAGGACACCTGTTTCCTGGCTCGGCCGCTCTTTTGGCAGTGTCTGACGAGATGCGGGAGATCCGTACGATTTGCCACTGCGGCAAGAAGGCTACGATGGTGGTGCGCCAAGACGCCTCGGGCGTTGTGCAGCGAGAGGGCGCACAGGTGCAGATCGGCGGCAACGAGAGCTACGTTTCCCTGTGCCGCCGCCATTGGCGTGAGGCTGTAGGCGATAGCTAAACAGGGTTGGGCGGTGTATCGCCTCGCAACGCCGCTTGTAGATTTGCAACCATCATCAACCCCATATCCACACGAACCTCGCCGGTAGACGTGCCTAAATGCGGCAACAGGACCACGTTATCCATAGCCCTGAGAGCATCGGGCACATCGGGTTCGAATTCATAGACATCCAACCCCGCGCCACCAATCACACCGCGCTCCAAGGCATCAATCAAGGCGGCCTGCGACACGACATCTCCGCGCGCGATGTTTATAAGCCTTGCATGTGACTGCATCGCACCGAGGATATCTGCATGGATGATATGGCGCGTCTCTGCACTGCCGGGCACCGCCGTCACCAGTACGTCAACCTGCGCTGCCATCGCTTTGAGATCGCCATGCCGCTGCGCCTCAAACGTCAACGCCTTCTCGCTGCGGCTAAAGTAATGGACGCTCATGCCAAAGCCAAAGTGACAGCGCTGTGCAATCGCTTGCCCGATGCGGCCCATCCCGACGATGCCCACGGCCTTACCCGTCAGGTGCAGGCCCAACATCTGCGTCGGATGCCAGCCTTCCCATTCGCCGGCGCGCACCATCCGCTCGCCCTCTCCCGCACGGCGTGCGCTCATCAGCATGAGGGTCATCGCGACATCCGCAGTAGCATCTGTCACAGCCCCAGGCGTGTTGGTCACCGTGACCCCTGCGGCCTTCGCCGCGGCGACATCAATGTGGTTAAACCCCACGCCGAAATTGGCCAGCACCTTGCAGCGCGGCGCGGGCACATCGTCAAACACCGCCGCTGAGAATTGATCCCCCAGCGTGCACATCACCCCGTCATATTCCCGCAAGGCAGCACGCATATCATCACTGCTCAGGGGTGCTGTCTCATCGCGGCGGACAACTTCCAAACCTTCAAGTGCTCGATACACTTCGTCAGGCAACACTCTGCTTATCAGAACTTTTTTCAATGCATCCGCCCCCCTGTTGGCGTGTTTTGATCCGGTCCAACCAACACGATCTCTCCCTGCGCATCCGGCACGCCCAGCACCAGAACTTCGGACATAAACGGCCCGATCTGGCGCGCGGGAAAGTTCACCACCGCCATTACCTGCCGCCCGATCAACCCCTCGGGCGTGTAATGCGCCGTGATCTGCGCAGAGGTCTTGCGCACACCGATCTCCTCTCCAAAATCGATCCACATCTTGATTGCGGGCTTGCGCGCTTCGGGGAAAGGCTCTGCCTTTACCACACGGCCCGTGCGCACATCGACCTTCATAAAATCATCAAATGAAATTTCAGCCACGGGCCAACTCCCGCGAGCGATCAGCAGCTGCGGCTACTGCACGGGGCAGAAGAGCGGGGAACCCGTCCTCTGCGTTCATAAGCACCTCAAGGGCCGCTTGGGTTGTGCCATTGGGACTGGTGACATTAATGCGCAACTGGGCAGGATCTTCGCCTGATTGCTGCGCGAGCGCACCGGCCCCCGCCACCGTGGCGCGCGCCAATTGCAGTGCCATATCCTCGGGCAGACCTTGAGCCACGCCAGCAGCGGCCATCGTCTCGATCATGTGGAACACATAAGCGGGACCGGAGCCGCTGAGGCCTGTGACGGCATCAATCTGGGCTTCTTCGCTCAGGCGCACGACTTCGCCCACAGCGCTCAGGAGCAGCTCGGCTTCGTCAAGGCCCTGCGCGCCCGCCCGCACGTTACCAACAATCGCCGTGATGCCCTGTGAAATCGCGGCAGGTGTGTTTGGCATGGCCCGCACGACAGGCGTTTGCGCACCTAGTGTTGTCTCGAAAAACGAAATCGGTGTGCCCGCGGCCACACTCACGAACAAAGTCTCGCCATTGCCCATTTGCGCCAGCGTCGGCAGCGCCTCGGCCATCATCTGAGGTTTGACCGCGACCAACACGATGGCAGGGGCTTCGGGTAGCGCATCATTGATATGTACCCCTGTCTGCTTCAGCCAATCCGACGGGAACGGATCATTCACCCAGACGGAGGTCGCAGGGAAACCGCGTGCCAGCCAGCCTTCCAGCATGGCTGACCCCATCTTGCCACAGCCCAGCAGCACCAGACCGCTTTGTGCGATACGTGAATCTTCCATCTCAATCCTCCCGATATTCTCGAGGGAAAGAGTTACGCGCGCCCGTAGGCCTCTGCAATGGCGACTTTGAGCGCGTCTTGAGGCGCCTTGTCGCCCCAGACTACAAGCTGGATCGCAGGATAGTACTTTTCGGCGCTCGTCACCGCCGCTGCGATCATTGTATCGATCTGCTCGGCAGAGGCGACATGCCCGCCCGCCAGCACAAGACCGTAACGGTAGACCATCATTTGCTCCTCGGCCCAATAGGTAAATGCCCCCGCCCAACAGCGGTCATTCACGTCATTGAGCAACCCGTAAAGCGCGGGCAGCTTGGCCGCCGGTGGCTCCATCTCGAAGGTACAAATCAGGCGCAGCGTCTCGTCAAAGGCCGACCACGCAAGGGTGACCTGATAGGTCCGCCATTGCGCCTCCACCTCCATCGCGATCTGCTCGTCCGAGATACGGTCAAACGCCCATTCGTGATGGGTCGCCAACGTCTCAACGATGTCGATAGGGTGTACGTCATCTTCCAGATACTGCTCTGTCAGGGCCATTATGCCACCTCATTTTTGCTCACCGAAGCGCTGGGGCTTGTCGTCGCCCCTTGGTTTAGAGTGCTTCCGCTATAAAACGCGTTGTTGCCTGTGCGTCCTACAACATATGGTGGCGATCTGGGTAGACTCTGGCAAGCCCTTTTCTGGGGATAACCACAAATTGCGGGGGATAACCGCATAATATTGGGGAAACAGCCCCACTTTTCCCTAGATATCGCGCTCTTTGCACCCCAAACAAAAATCGCCCCGACCTGATGGTGGGGCGATCACGCGCTACGCGGTAGATAAAAAAGAGGCCGCGCGGCAGCGCGACAATCAGATCACGCTAGGTTCAGGACTTATCCATTGCGTCGAGGCGTGCTTTGAGTGCTTCATTCTCTTCGCGGGCCTTCTGGGCCATAGCGCGCACGGCATCAAATTCTTCGCGTGTCACAAAATCGCGATCGGCCAGCCAGCGGTCCATCATGCCTTTCATGGCATTCTCTGCCTCGTCCTTAGCGCCTTGGGCCACGCCCATTGCATTGGTCATGATCTGGCCGAGGTCGTCAAAAATCTTGTTGCGGGTCTGCATATCAGTTCTCCATCGAGTTGCACTCTATATGGGGGGCATCGCGGCACCTTGCAAGGTTGACATCACGCGCCAGCCGCGCTCAATCACCGCATGCACGCTCTGATCCCCTTCCCCGACATCGCACCCGAGATTTTCTCGATCTCGCTTTTTGGCATGACTTTCGCGCTGCGCTGGTATGCGCTGGCTTACATTGTCGGCATTCTGGCGGGCTGGCGATTGGTGCTGCGCGCGGCGCAAACGCCACGCCTGTGGCGCAATGAGACACCCGTGATGAGTGCTGAACAGATCGACGATTTGCTAACGTGGGTGATCCTCGGGGTCATCCTTGGCGGGCGGCTGGGCTATGTCTTTTTCTACCAGCCTGCCTATTACCTCTCTAATCCCTCCGAGATTTTGATGGTCTGGCAAGGCGGCATGTCCTTCCACGGCGGCGCATTGGGCGTCATTACCGCAGCTTTCATCTATACCGCCCGTCACGGCATCCCCCGCATCAGTGCTGGCGATCTGGTGGCCCTTGGCATCTTTCCGGGCCTGCTGCTGGGCCGCATCGCCAACTTTATCAATGCCGAGCTTTGGGGCCGTCCTACTGATCTGCCTTGGGGCGTGGCCTTTCCCACGCAGGCGGCGCAGTACTGTCCCGATGTGGCAGGTATCTGCGCGCGCCACCCGTCACAACTTTATGAAGCGCTCCTCGAAGGCGCGGTCCTTGGCGCGATCCTCGTCTGGCTGGCGTGGCGAAAAGGCGCGTTCAAGACACCGGGACTTATCATGGGGACGTTTCTGGCAGGCTACGGCAGCGCCCGCTTCATGGTCGAATTTGTACGCCAGCCAGATGCGCAGTTCATCTCCGAGGGCAACCCGCTAGGCCTTGCGCTGCAGACAGGCGGCTACGGCCTCACCATGGGGCAGCTATTGTGCCTGCCGATGATCGCCGTCGGCATCTTCTTCATCCTGCGCGCCCGCAAGAACGCATGAGCCTGCGCGACATCATCATCGCGCAGATTGCGGCAAGCGGTCCGATGCGGCTGGATGACTATATGTCCATGTGCCTGCTGCACCCGCAACATGGCTACTATACAACCCGCACGCCGTTTGGTGCGCAGGGCGATTTCATCACCGCGCCAGAGATCAGCCAGATGTTCGGCGAATTGGTCGGCCTTACGCTGGCGCAGGCATGGCTGGACCAAGGCGCGCCAAAGCAGTTTACATTAGCCGAGCTTGGCCCCGGGCGCGGCACTCTGATGGCAGACGTAATGCGCGTAGCCTCTCGCGTTGCGGGCTTTGCCGAGGCCGCCGAGGTCACCCTGATTGAGGCCTCTCCCGCGTTGCGAAATATGCAGGCCGAGGCACTCAAAGGGCATAGCCCGAACTGGATCAAGAGTATAAATGAGCTGCCCGCACAGCCAACATACCTCATCGCCAACGAATTCTTCGATGCCCTGCCCATTCGCCAATTTGTGCGCGATGGCACCCGCTGGCACGAGCGGCAGGTGGGCGTGCAGGACGGCGCGCTTGCCTTTGGCCTCGGCCCGGCCCAGCCGCAACCCGCGCTAACCCACCGCTTGGAAGACACAAAAGACGGCGACCTTATTGAGGATTGCGCCACGGCTGCGCCAATCATTACCACAATCGCCGCAAGGATCGCTGCGCATGGCGGGGCCGCACTCGTCTTCGACTATGGTGATTGGCGCAGCTTGGGCGACACATTGCAAGCGGTGCAGGATCACAAGACGACAGACCCCCTCGCCGCGCCCGGCATGGCCGACCTCACGGCGCATGTGGACTTTGAAGCGCTGTTGCGCGCTACCGCGCCTTGCGCCCATACCCGTGTCACACCGCAGGGCGTGTTCCTTGAGCGGCTGGGCATTACCGCCCGCGCAACGGCTTTGGCCAATTCGCTTAGCGGTGCAGCACTTGAGACCCATATCGCCGCGCATCGCCGCTTGACGCACCCGCAGGAAATGGGAAACCTGTTCAAAGTATTCGGCATCCTGCCACAGGGTGCGCCACCGTTGTCAGGGTTGGAACTATGACGCTTGAAATCCTCACCTCCGACGCGCTCGGCGTAAAGCACGGCTTTTTCACGCGCCGCGGCGGGGCCTCTTCTGGCGTGTTCGCAGGGCTCAACTGCGGCCAAGGCTCCTCCGATCAGACCGAGATCGTTGCGATAAACCGCGCGCGTGTGGCCGAGGCGTTGGGCGTCGCGGCGGATCACTTGGTTGGGGTGCACCAGATACATTCCGCTACCGCGGTCACAATTGATGCCCCCCTGCCAGAGAAACCCCGCGCCGATGCGCTCGTCACCGCCACGCGCGGAATTGCCCTGTCGGTGCTGACCGCCGATTGCCAGCCCGTGCTGTTTGCAGACAAGGAGGCTGGTGTGATCGGGGCAGCCCACGCCGGATGGCGCGGCGCGCTGGATGGCGTGCTACATGCAACTGTGGACGCGATGGAGGGTCTGGGCGCCCAGCGCGCCAATATCACCGCCGTCATCGGCCCCTCGATCAGCCAGCGCGCCTATGAGGTCGGCCCCGAGTTCCTCGACAGTTTTATGGCCGAAGACCCCGACTACGCCCGCTTCTTCATCAACGGAAACGGCGACCGCATGATGTTTGACCTGCCTGCTTTTGGCCTCAACCGTCTGCGCGCCGCAGGTGTGGGCCATGCGGAGTGGACGCGCCACTGTACCTTCTCCGACGCCGAGCGGTTCTACTCCTACCGCCGCACGACCCACGCCAAAGAGGCCGACTATGGCCGATTGATCGCCGCCATAACGCTTTGATGATCGAAAAGACGGTGATCTAGGCACAAATGGGGCAGCTGCAGCCTTTGCTCTGCCCCAATCTACGACTTCCTACCCCGAAACAATCCGTGCCATTGTTGCCAAGACGCGTACAATTACGCGGATCGCCCTTATTTCAAAGGGCCTGCTCCAAATAGGGCCACCGCGCCATATTCTGCAGGCGACAGCCCGTCAAATTTTTCCAAATTCTTAGTCAAATGCCCAAAACCGGCCCGATTGCACCGCCATGTTCAATCTCAAGCAAGGGCAGCCACAACAGGCGCCCATACAGAAATTGAAGACCGAGGATCAGAGCCATGAAAACCAACACACGTTTCATCAAGTCCATCACAAAAGCCGCTGCAGAGAATGACACAGTCATGCCTTGGACCCGCGGCGCACGTCGCGCGGCTTTCATCGCCAAGCGCAACGCACCAGCACAGCCAGAGCGCAAGAGCGCCTGATCAAAGACCCACTTTGACAGCGGATCGCGCCTCCCCGCCCGAGCCGCTAATACAAAAGCCCACCGCATCTCCCCCGTGCGGAGGGCTTTTTTTGATTCCCGAGAACCATAGTCCTGCAGGCGATTCTGGTTAATTCGGGTAAAATTTGGGCAGACACCACAATCAGTCCGGCAGAATGTGGCAGCGCTTTCCGAAAATTCGGAAACAAATCCCCTCAAATTGATAGGATTACCTGCCGTTTCTGGTCAAAGGTCGTGGAATCTTTGACAATGCGGCGCAAACATGGCGAATTACGCCTCAAGAAAGACACGAAATAGCAAACTACGTTATTTCCGTCGTTGTCGGTGGGGGCCGACGAAGGATGTGACGAACCATGATAGGTTACTTACATGACACTGACTGCCAATCCTGCTGCCGCACGTCCCGCAACACGCAACACGAGCTACGGAATGATGAAATCATCCATGCCCACTTCAGGCGGCCCGATCGCCCAGCCCGCCCTGCCAAAGCGCACCTATGAGGTCGCTGCCCTGCGCGAGGATACGTCGCTTTATATCGGGCAGAGCACGGCACCCGCGATCCCGTTGTTTGAAAATGCGTTTTCCGCCTTCACCCACGGTAGCTTGGTGCAGACGTCGATGGGCCTTGTCGCGGTTGAGGATTTGCAGCCTGGCGATATGGTGCAAACGGCAACCGGCGAAGCGGCGGAGCTGACGTGGGTCGGCACCTCGACCTTTTCTCCTGCTGACGCGGGCAAGCGCACGCCGCTCATCCGCATTATGCCTGACGCTTTGGGCCAGTCGCGGCCCGAACGCTCTCTCACTGTCGGACCCGGTGCGCGCATTTTGCACACACCTGCGGCTTTGCGTGGTGTTGCAGATGGCAAGCAGCTGCTGACCCCTGCGGCGAGCCTTGTGGACGGTGTTAACGTGATCGAGATTACGCCGCCCACCCCCACGCGCCTGTTCCACATCTGCCTGTCCCGCCACGCGGTGATCAATGTGGACGGGATCGAGATGGAGACCTTCCACCCCGGTGCCACAGCCCCGCGTGAAGTCAGCCACAGCTTGCGCGACCGTTTTATCTCGCTCTTCCCGCGGATCAGCCATCTGTCGGATTTCGGCCCATTGGCCCATCCGCGCGCGCCCGAACAGGACGCATACTAATTCCTCGAATTCGTTCGGTCTGTCTCAGGCCTGAACGCTCAAACGTTCCTCAAGAACGTCGAACGGAACGCCGGGATCATCCTTGGCGTTCCGGATCACCAACGAAGTCTTGACGCTCGCCACATTGGGCGCGGTCAAGAGCTCCCCTGTCAGGAATTTCTGGAAGCTCGAAAGATCGGGCGCCACGCATTTCAGCATGAAATCCACCTCACCATTGAGCATGTGACATTCGCGGATCAGCGACCAGTCGCGGCATCGTTCTTCAAATGCAGATAAGTCCGCCTCCGCCTGAGAGCTAAGGCCGACCATCGCGAACACCTGCACCTCGAACCCAAGCTCGCGCGCATCCACCTCGGCATGATAGCCACGGATGAACCCCTGTTCCTCCAGCGTGCGCACACGGCGCAGACAGGGTGGCGCGGAAATGCCAACACGTTTGGCCAATTCCACATTGGTCATCCGTCCATCTGCTTGTAATTCTGCCAGAATTTTACGATCTATCGGGTCTAGTCGCGTACCTGCCATATGTCCCCCTGCAGCTTTTCGATTGTTATATAGATTACGCCAGTGTGCGCAATAATGTTTCACAAATGCGCAATAATATTTACACCCTTCCCGATCCACCTGCAGCCGATCACGACCCCGTGCAGGGGTTTAAGAGCACCGCGGGGAGGTATATATCTGCGTCAAACAGATTCCCCCGAAAGGATGCCGCCATGGCCGAGACACGCAAAACCAAGCTTTTGATCATTGGCTCAGGCCCAACAGGCTATACCGCTGGCGTTTATGCCAGCCGCGCCATGCTTGACCCGATCCTCGTGCAAGGGATCGAGCCGGGCGGACAGCTGACCACAACCACCGAGGTTGAGAACTGGCCTGGCGATACCGAGGTTCAGGGCCCCGACCTGATGATCCGCATGGAGGCGCACGCCAAGGCGATGGGCACCGAAATCATCGGCGACATCATCACCGATCTGGACATGTCCAAGCGTCCGTTCATTGCCAAGGGCGATAGCGGTACGGTCTACGAGGCCGAAGCCGTGATCCTTGCCACAGGTGCGCGCGCGAAATGGCTCGGGCTGGAAAGCGAAGAGAAGTTCAAGGGCTTTGGCGTGTCGGCCTGTGCCACCTGCGACGGTTTCTTCTATCGCGGTCAGGAGATTGTGGTCATCGGCGGCGGCAATACGGCCGTTGAGGAAGCACTCTTCCTCACCAACTTCGCCTCAAAGGTTACGCTGATCCACCGCCGCGACGAACTTCGCGCGGAAAAAATCCTTATCGACCGTCTGGAGAAAAACCCCAAGATCGAGCCGTTGTGGTTCCACCAGCTGGACGAAGTTTATGGCGGCGACAGCCCATTGGGCGTCGAAGGCGTCAAAGTAAAACACACCAAAACGGGCGAGATCACAGACATCCCCTGCAAAGGCGTCTTTGTCGCCATTGGCCACGCGCCAGCGAACGAGCTTGTCAAAGACACGCTCGAAACACATATGGGCGGATATGTTGTGACCAAGCCCGACAGCACCGAAACTTCTGTGCCGGGCATCTTTGCGGCGGGCGATCTGACCGATCACAAATACCGTCAAGCGGTGACCAGCGCTGGCATGGGCTGCATGGCCGCATTGGAAGCGGAGCGCTTTTTGGCCGAGAACAGCGATGATGTGGAGCGCGATACCTCCCTGCCACTGGGCTACGGCGCCGAAGTAAAAGAGCAGGCCTGATGCGGATCATAATCTCAAGCGATCACGCTGACATCGCCCTGCGCCAACAAGTCGCGGAGCATGTGCGCACGAGCGGCCACACGGTCACCGACATCGGTCCGATGACCTCGGATAGCACGGATTATCCCAAGCATGGGGAAGCCGCAGCACGCCAAGTAGCCGCTGGTGAGGCTGATCTGGGAATTATCATGTGCGGCACGGGTCAGGGCATTATGATGGCCGCCAATAAGGTCACGGGCATCCGCTGTGGCGTGTGCTCCGACCCATTTTCCGCGCGCATGATCCGCGCCCACAACAACGCCAACATGCTGGCACTGGGCGCACGCGTCACAGGCCCAGCACTGGTATTCGATATTGTGGACGCCTTTCTGGACGCTGAATTCGAGGGCGGACGACACGGCAAGCGCGTCGATATGATCACCGCGATCGAGGGCTAATCCCACCGCATTTGCCTGTTGCAAAACGCCCACAACCTGAAAAGCCCCACAATTGCCCAAAGTTTGTTCTGGCGTGAACACACTTTGCGGTGCATAGCTGCGCTCGAGAAACGATGCAGAGCAGCGCAATGACCACCGCGACCAAATCCACCTCCGAGCAGGAGGACCAGATGTTCCGCCTGTTACGGCAGTTGGACATAGCACCCGATGCTTCCCAGCGCGGGATGGCAGCGGCGATTGGTCTGTCATTGGGTCGCTTCAATGCATTATTGCGCAGCGCCGTGGAGGCAGGTCTGGTCAAGATCACCGACCGCGATGGTCCCGACAAACGCGCGCGCTTTTCCTATTCGATCACCTCACGCGGTGCGGCGGAGAAAAACCGCCTCATCGATCAATTCCTCGCACGCAAACTTACCGAGTATGAGGCCCTACACGCAGAACTGACGGGTACTGCGTCACGCGTCACCGCCTCCCAGAACAGGATCAATCCCATGGAACACAACCTCTCCCCCATCCCCGAACTCTATGTTTCCTATGACAGCGCACAAAAGCTGAAAACAGACGCGGGCCAGCTGGTCAGCCACGATCTGACCCCGCGCCAGATTTGCGATCTCGAGCTGTTGATGAACGGTGGTTTCAACCCGCTTAAAGGGTTCTTGGGTCAGGCCGACTACGACAGCGTTGTCGAGAACATGCGCCTTACCGATGGTAGCTTGTGGCCCATGCCGATCACCCTCGATGTGTCCGAGGAATTTGCCGCCTCACTGGAAGAAGGTCAGGACATCGCCCTGCGCGACCAAGAGGGCGTGATCCTCGCCACCATGACCGTCACTGACAACTGGGTTCCGAACAAAGCACTTGAGGCCGAGAAGGTCTTCGGCGCCGATGACGACGCGCACCCCGCTGTGAACTACCTGCACAACCAAGCGGGCACAGTCTACTTGGGCGGTCCAGTTACAGGCCTGCAACAGCCTGTACACTATGATTTCAAAGCCCGTCGCGACACACCAAACGAGCTGCGCGCCTATTTCCGTAAAATGGGCTGGCGCAAGGTTGTCGCCTTCCAGACCCGCAACCCGTTGCACCGCGCGCATCAGGAACTCACCTTCCGCGCCGCGCGCGAGGCGCAGGCGAACCTGCTGATCCACCCCGTTGTGGGCCTGACCAAGCCGGGTGATGTTGACCACTTCACCCGCGTGCGCTGTTACGAGGCGGTGCTGGACCAGTATCCCCAAGCCACTACCTCAATGTCCTTGCTGAACCTCGCGATGCGTATGGCTGGCCCACGTGAGGCCGTATGGCATGGCCTCATCCGCAAAAATCACGGCTGCACGCACTTCATCGTGGGCCGCGATCACGCTGGACCAGGCAACAACTCACAAGGTGAAGATTTTTACGGCCCCTATGATGCGCAGGATCTGTTCCGCACGCATCAGGAGGAAATGGGCATCGAGATGGTCGATTTCAAACACATGGTCTGGGTGCAGGAACGCGCCCAATACGAAGCCATGGACGAGATCAAGGACAAGGATTCCGTCACAATCCTGAACATTTCCGGCACAGAACTGCGTCGCCGCCTGCAAGAAGGGCTGGAAATCCCCGAATGGTTCTCCTTCCCCGAAGTGGTCAAGGAACTGCGCCGCACCAAACCGCCACGTGCGCAGCAGGGCTTCACCGTCTTCTTCACAGGCTTCTCTGGCTCGGGAAAATCCACTATCGCCAACGCTCTGATGGTGAAATTGATGGAGCAAGGCGGACGTCCTGTCACGCTGCTTGATGGTGACATCGTGCGTAAGAACCTCTCATCCGAGCTGGGCTTTAGCAAGGAGCACCGTGACCTCAACATCCGCCGCATCGGCTATGTCGCGTCCGAGATCACCAAGAACGGCGGCATCGCCATCTGTGCGCCCATCGCGCCCTATGCCACCACGCGCCGTGCGGTGCGCGAAGACGTCGAGAACTTTGGCGCCTTTGTGGAAATCCACGTAGCCACCTCTATCGAGGAATGTGAGCGCCGTGACCGCAAAGGGCTGTACAAGCTGGCCCGCGAAGGCAAGATCAAGGAATTCACCGGCATCTCCGATCCCTACGATGTGCCGCAGAACCCCGAATTGTCAGTCGAGACAGAGAATGTCGATGTCGACAATTGCGCACATCAGGTGTTGCTCAAGCTGGAGTCGATGGGCCTGATCAAAGGCTGATCCCCTCCGCAACGACAACGGAAAAAGGCCAGCCCCCAAAGGCTGGCCTTTCTACTTGTGGCACCCTACCGCACGGCGCGGCAGCCTGCATTCAATCCATGATGATCTGAAAATCGACACGGCTGCGCGGCAGCGTCGGCTGGTTTGCGACGCCAACAGAATGCGACGGCGCACCCACCAGAATTTTTTCACCCTCGTAGCCGGCCGCGACCAGCGATCCCATCAACACAAGCGCGCGAAGGCGGCCTGTCTTGAGGCTTTCGTTTGCACCGTTTACATCCGAGTGATGCCCCATCACGCGCAAGCGGGCACCCTCGCACGCGCCCACCGCTTCGGCCAGCTCATACACTGGCGCAAGATCACTCGGCGACACGGTGATTGAGCGGGTGTTGTAGAACAGTCGCGTCTGCTCGGCGCGGACCTTGAGATCAGCAGCACAGGCAGCACTCGCCGCAGGAATGGTATTCCAGGGCTGTTGCACAAATCCTGCGGCACTTGCGGTTTTCACGCTCTCAACGACCTGAAAATCAACGCGGCGGTCATAGTACGCAGACCCCAGCGGCCCGACAACATTTGACGGCTCCTTGTCTCCCATTCCGACAGCAATGAAATCACTTGTATTGACCCCGCTGGACGCCAGCAGCTTCATCAGCGTTTCCGCACGCTTTTTGCTCAACGCGAGGTTCACAGCGCTGTCGCCCGACGGATCGGAGTGGCCCCGGATTTGCAATGTATAGTTTGGGCAATCCTCGGCAATTTTGCCAATAACGCGGGCTTTCACCAGACCAGACGCTTCGGCCGTCAGGCCACCCGACGGGAAATAGATTTTTGTATCTTGCACCAGTGCTTTGAGGTCATCACCGCAGGGGTTATTCGCCGCAAGGTCAGCCTGTGCATTGGCGAAAAATGACGCCGCGCTCGCTCTGGTCTGCGTAGATTCCTCATCAGCCACAATGGCAGGCTCGGCGGTTACAACAGGCTCAGGAGCAACCGCTGGCTCGGCAATAGGCGCCACAATGCTTGTCGTGTCCAGCAAGGAGATTGGCTCATCCCGCGTCACTTCGACATCACCAGCATTGGCCGTGGCACGCTGGAGCTGATTGACAATATCTTGACCATTGACCGGGCTGGACGCCGCAGTCTGAGTTGCGTCTTGTGTTTGCACAAGCGCTGTAAACCCCGCGAGCGGATCGGTCGCTCCTGCAATAGTCGCGGGGTCATCGTCCGCCATCCCCCCAAACACTCCGACTGCGGCCAGCGTAAGCGCCGACCCGAATACAGCAGCCGTCGGCGCGATCCAAATAAGATTGTTCTGGACAAACTTCACTATCTATTCCCCCACTAGATATTGCAGCCGATTGATCATAACCAGCGGCATATAGTTCCCTAGTGTGCATAGGGTGTCGGAGACAGGCCTCTCGTCAACCCCTAGATGAAAAATCCGAAAAATTTTATCGAAGCTGTATCATATGCGGCTGAAAAGGTCGTTTAGACCTTGCCAGAGCACAGGCGCAACTTCGAAGGAGCCGCTGGCAGGTGCCTTTAAGGCAATCTACTGTTGAAATTGCTTAAGCGCTGGTGAGACCCGCACAGTACAAATTGGGGGCCCGTCTAACACGCAACCTCACAGATATACTGTGCCTGACATCACGCGCGCACCCCGCCCTGAGACCTTTACACCGGTGATCGCATCCTGCGGCCCCAGCACCTCGACCTGCGCCTGCCCTGCCCGCCCCAAGCCGTGACCCTGCTCTGCTGTAAACTTCGGCGCGGGGATCAGGCTGTGCGCCCACAAATAGGCCGCCATACATCCTGTCGCGGAGCCTGTGAAAGGATCCTCAGGAGGGCTGGGAGGGGCCATCAGCAAGCGGCTAAAGGTATCACCTTTCCCCGTCGCCCCCTCAAGGCAGACCCAGAATGGCTCCATGATATCGGTGCTATCGTGGCCCAATGCCTCAGCAAAAGCGCCCAGCGCGCCGAGGTCTAATGACACACGTTCCAACGTGGCGCGGTCTTTGACCAGCGTTATGCAGAAGGGCAATCCCGTCGAGACGATCTGCGGCGGATGCAGGATGTCGCTCTCGCCAATCCCGCCTACTGCTGCGACCAGCGCTGGATCGACCTGCACACCGAATTCGGGCGCGTTCTGTGTCATCGTAACGCGATCACCCTGCACCTCGACAGGGATGATCCCCGCTGCGGTCTCCAGTGTCACTGGCCCGTCCTCAATCATCCCGCGCGCGCGCAACGCGACAACCGTCGCCACCGTCGGGTGACCTGCAAAGGGTATTTCGCGGCTGGCCAGAAAGTAGCGGACATGAAAATCTGCGACCTCCGACGGGCCTGCAAACGTGCATTCCACCAACGATGTCTCACGCACATAGGCCATACAGACCGCATCGGACACATGCGCAGCCCCATGCACAACAGCACAGCCATTTCCGCCGAATATGTCGCCCGTAAACGCATCGATCCAGTCAAACTCAAACGCCATCTACTTGCTCCAGACATAAAAAGGGGCCGCGAATTGCGACCCCTTTAACATCCCTGACTGACCTAAGCGGTCAAGGAATTTATTGTATCAATACAGGCGCGTAGTTGTGCTCGCGGGCCAAATCAAAGGCTAGCTTGCGGTCGCCCACAAGCGCGAGCTGCTGTCCTTCTGCGTCATGTACCGCATACAACTGATCCAACCCCTCGGCCTGATCGCGCACCTCACGGGGCAGATCGGTCACGGCGATTGTCTTGACGTAAACGGTCCTGTCGACTGGTCCTGTCAGTGCTGTGGTTTCCATATTCTACCCCTTTCGGATGTTGATGGTCTGTACGACCGTTTCAGGCTTGGCTTGGGTCAGGTCTACGTGCAGCAGACCATTCTCCATCAATGCCTCGCCCACTTCGACCCCGTCAGCGAGCACGAAGCTGCGCTGGAACTGACGGCCTGCGATACCACGGTGCAAGAACACACGGCCCTCGCTGTCATCGGTTTGGCGCCCGCGAATGACCAGCTGTCGGTCTTCGACAGTGATCGACAAATCTTTTTCTGCAAATCCTGCAACCGCCAGCGTAATGCGATAGCTGCGGTCATCGGTCTGCTCGATGTTGAAGGGGGGATACCCCTCGTTGCCGGATTTGGCGCTGCGTTCCAGCACCCTTTCCAGCTGTTCGAATCCCAGCATATGGGGATAAGAAGCCAGTGTAAGTTTCGTCATCTTTGACACGTCCTTATGATCTCAAGCGACAGTCTGTTGCGCCCCGCGAGCGGCAGCGCTGTTATGAATATGGGAAGCATATCGCCTTTGCGCAAGGGCTATGCGGCATTGGCGTTACGCCTTATGACTAAAAGCTTAACGTGTAGACAGAATCAGAGAGCCGATGAACCAGCCCAAAGACATCGCTATGAAAACCGACGAGGTGCTACGCGTCGAGCTTGAGGTGTTCCGCCGCGAACACCGCGATCTGGACGAGGCAATCAGCGCATTGGGAGAGCGCAGCACCGCAGACCAGCTCACACTGCAGCGGCTCAAAAAGCGCAAACTACAGTTGAAAGACCGCATCGCCCAGATCGAAGACCGCCTGACACCCGACATCATCGCCTGACCCGAGGCATGCCCGAGTTTCGGGGAACTCACAGCTTCAGATTTAGCCAAAATTTTGCCCTGCACATCACATTGCCACCCCGCGCACAAAGGCTATAGTGCGCGTTCAAGTGACAGACACAAAAGGCCACAGCGCAATGAGCACACCACCCGTTGGCATCATCATGGGCTCACAGTCCGATTGGCCCACCATGCGCGAGGCGGCGACCCTGCTCGACGATCTCGGCATCGCTTACGAGGCGCGCATTGTCTCGGCCCACCGCACGCCTGACCGCTTGTGGGACTACGGTAAAACCGCCGCGGATCGTGGCCTGCAAGTCATTATCGCTGGTGCAGGCGGCGCGGCACATCTGCCGGGTATGATGGCCTCCAAAACACGTATCCCCGTGATCGGCGTGCCCGTTCTGACCAAAGCGCTGTCAGGCGTCGACAGTCTTTATTCCATCCTGCAAATGCCAAAAGGATTTCCTGTGGCAACCATGGCCATCGGCGCGCCTGGTGCAGCGAATGCAGCCCTTATGGCGGCGGGCATTCTGGCCCTGAACGATCCCGCGCTCGCGGCGCGCCTCGATGCGTGGCGCAGCGCACTGTCGGACTCAATTCCGCAGGAGCCATCTGATGACTAATCCCCTGCCGACTGGTGCAACAATCGGCATTTTGGGTGGCGGTCAATTGGGCCGCATGCTCAGCGTTGCGGCTGCGCGCCTCGGCCTGCGCACCCATGTCTTCGAGCCGGGCAGCACCCCGCCTGCCGCAGATGTGGCCCATGCTGTCACCACTGCCCCCTATGACGACGTGGCCGCCCTCACCGCCTTTGCCAATGCGGTCGATCTTGTCACCTACGAATTCGAAAACATCCCGACCGAAGCCCTTGATGTGATCGAGGCGATTACACCGATCCACCCCAACCGCCGCGCGCTTGGTACGTCTCAGGATCGGCTGGTGGAAAAGGAATTCCTGCAAAGTATTGGCCTGACCGTAGCGCCCTTCGCAGATGTCACAGATGCGGCAAACCTTGATGCTGCCATCGCCAGTGTCGGCACACCCGCGATCCTGAAAACGCGCCGCTTTGGCTATGACGGCAAGGGGCAGGCCCGTCTGAAATCACCTGATGATGCGGCATCCGCCCTCGCCGATATGGCGGGCGCACCCGCGGTGCTCGAAGGGTTCATCGACTTCTCGATCGAGATTTCTATCATCGCGGCGCGCAACCCGCAGGGCGAAGTCGCCTGCTATGACCCCGGCGAGAATGTGCACCGTGACGGCATCCTGCACACAACGACAGTACCCGCCAAGATACCTGCCAGCCTGCGCACCGATGCCGTGCTGCTGGCGGCGAAAATCCTCAACACGCTGGACTATGTCGGCGTGATGGGGGTCGAACTTTTTGTGACGCCCCGAGGGCTCATCGTAAATGAAATTGCACCCCGCGTGCACAACTCAGGCCATTGGACGCAAAATGGCTGTGCTGTGGACCAGTTCGAGCAACACATCCGCGCCATTGCGGGCTGGCCGTTAGGCGACGGCAGCCGCCATTCAGATGTGGTAATGGAGAACCTGATTGGCGACGATGTGAACCGTGTGCCAGCCCTTGCACGTGAAACAAACTGCGCCATTCATCTCTATGGCAAAGAAGAGACCAAGGCGGGCCGCAAAATGGGGCACATCAACAGGATTCTCTCCTGAACCAGCCCATAGCGGAAGGCCCTAGCCCATGAACCGCGCCGCAACCTCACCGCTCATATAGCTCACACGCCCCTGCACCAGCGTCGCGGCGACGCGTAGGCTGTCGCGCTCCAGCACCACCATATCGGCGCGCTTGCCTTTCGCAAGCACACCACGATCCGCTAGCCCCAGAACCGCCGCTGGCCCCGCCGAGACAAGCGCCCATGCAGCTGTCAAATCCAGCATCCCGTTCTGCCACAGCATAAGCGCCGCACGCCGCGCACTGGGATAGTGATAATCCGACGCCAGCGCATCACAATATCCCATTGCAATCAGATCCACCGCCGAAACGTTGAGATTATGCGACCCGCCCCGCACCACATTTGGCGATCCCATCACCACGATACCACCCTGCGATGCCGCAGCCTCTGCCGCTTCCAGCGTCTCGGGGAACTCCGCCACATTGACGCCCCGCGCCGCCCACGCCGCACGCTGCTCGGCGGTACAGTCATCGTGGCTGCCCATGGAAATCCCTTGGGCCGCCAATTGTTTGCACAGCCAATCAAGGGCGGCTGGCACCTCGTCGCTCTCGGCCTCTAGCGCCTGCATCAGCGCCAGATGTGTCTCGGGACTGCGCCGCGCCTTCAACGCTTGGGACACCAGTCTGCGGGGCTGCACCCCCTCACGCAAACGCTCATGCGGGAGGTGATCATTGAAGACGATGTATTTCAAACCCCATTCGGCCATCTTGTCAGGCAGTTCGGTATAAAACTCCAACAGATGCGTCTCAAACCGCAACTGTCCGCGCAAATCCGTTACCATGCTCGAACCGACATCGCGCAAATGGGCAAACACCTGTTCGGCAAATTCAAGGCCGCGCACGCCGCCTTCCCAGCTCACAAATTGCGCCAAGGTAGCCGTGGTGATCCCGTTCGCAGCAAGCTCTGCCTCAACGGCGACCAAGCCTTCGGCCATCTGCTTCATCGCACCGCGGCGCGGGGCGAGATGCCGCTCAAACCCGTCGCCATGCACATCCACAATGCCGGGCAGCACCAGATAGTCCGACAAATCCACTTCGCGGCCCACAGGCGCATCAACGATAATGCCGTTCTCGAACGACAGCCCGTCACGGTGCAGGCCGTCTGGCCCCAGCACCTCGGCCCCGATCAAATCAAGGCTTAACATCTTGCGCCTCAATTCCGGGCAAACACGTGCCGTCGGGACATCCGAACTGCTCAAGCACGGCCCCGAAATAGGTCATATCGGGGTCAAAAGCACCGTTGCGCAGAAACGCGACTGTCTGCGCGATCACACGCGGGTTGTTCATCATGAACGTATGCGTCACAGGCAGCACCAGATGTGCCCGCATCCCCTCCACCCGCGTGGAGGACACCGCTACCTTGCCGTCATCAGGCCCCGGCAACAGGGTCGAAAAGTAAGGGTTGAGCGACTGCGATCCCGCAATCACCCCCAATTCGAAATCCGCCGCAGGCAGGCTGCGCGGGATCGAGGCATCGCCCGTGCCCATCTGCACCCCTGCAGGGCCATTGATCCAGTCAAAGGCCACCACATCGCGCAATTGATCCACGACCTCACTGCCTTGATTGGGTGGCCCCAGCATCACGGCACGCCCCACACGGTCAGCGCCCATATCCGCAACCCATTGGCGCAGAAGAATGCCCCCCATTGAATGGGTCACAAAATCCACGCGCTCCGTCCCGCAGGCTGCCACCGCATCGGGGAGCGTACGCTTGGTCAACTCCTCAATGGGAGCTTCGGTCGACGGATACCCTGGACGCACCACGCGCCAGCCCTCCGCCTCCAGCGCCGCTTCCATCAAAGCGAATGACGTCTCGGTTCGCGCCAATCCATGCAACAACACAACACAGCGCGCCTGCGCCGCACTTGCCGTCAGCAGCAATGCCCATATGATCAAACCAAATCTCATAGCGGCTATGTAGTACCTCTGCGCACCGTTGTAATCCCCCAACAAGGCCGTTTTACCAGATGACCCCCTCAACGCCTCCCCGCCTCGCCGTGCGCGCCATCATCATGCATGAGAACCGCCTGCTTCTTGTCAACGCATGGCCTGCGGGCAAAAGCGATCTGATGTGCGCGCCCGGCGGTGGGGTAGAACGCGGCAGTGCGCTGCCCGAAAATCTGGTGCGTGAGGTGTTTGAGGAAACAGGCCTGCGCATCACTGTGGATGCGCCTTGTCTCGTCAATGAATTTCACGATCCTCATGGCAGCTTTCATCAGGTCGACGTCTACTTTCACTGCACCCTGCTCAGCCCGCCAACCCTTGATCACGGCTGGCGCGATGTGGATGACATTGTGACCGACCGACGCTGGGTCACGCGTGATCAAATGGCGCAGATCAGGGTAAAACCCGACAGCCTTGCCGCTGTCGCATGGCGCGACACGGACGCACCACTGTACGATCCGCTTGAGCCGCTTATCGTTTAGCCGTCACTGACCAGCCGATACCACCCACGACCATAGCCGCCGCGATCACAATCACGCCCGACACGGCCTCGCCCAGAAAAACCACGCCTGCGGCAATTGCGATCACAGGGACGCTAAGCTGAACCACCGCCGCCGTAGTACCACGCATCTGGCGCAGGACCGAATACCACAGCGCATAGCCAAGCCCCGACGTGACCGCTCCGCACACTACGCCCAGCGCAATGCCCGCCGCATCCGCCTCCAGCCCGCTAGCCGCCAGCAGCACCAGCAGCACAGGCAAACAGAGGACGAAATTCGCACCCGTCGCGGCCAACGGATCGGCGGCGCCGCGCCCCGCAATCGTATAGGCGGCCCAGCCCAGCCCCGCGAGCACCATCAACGCTGCGCCAACAGGGTCCGTCACACTTCCCTCCGTTGGCCATAAGACAAGTACCAGCCCACCAAAGGCAACAACAGCGCCCAGCAATTGGCGCGCGGTCGGCGGCTGTCCTGTAAAGGCGGCATGCCCAAACATCGTAATCTGTGTAACGCCAAACAGGATGAGCGCGCCCAACCCTGCATCAAGCGTAAGGTAGGCCAGCGAAAATCCGACCATGTAGAGCGCAAGACTGGCCGCTCCCGTCAGACGCACGCGAGCCAACAGTGGCAACGAGACGCCACGCCACAATGCGATACCGCCCAGCATCGCAGCGCCAGAGGCCACCCGCAGCACAGCAAACGCTCCAGGACCGATATGCCCACCGTCCACTGCCGCACGGGTCAACAGGGAATTGGCGGCAAAGGCGCACATGGTCAAAAGGGTCAGCAGGATAAGACGCATGTCCCCGCCTACCCTGCCAACAGCGGCGCGCCAAGGCCTCTAGGTGAAGATAAAGTCGTCATCCTCGGAAAGCGTAGCCAGAAGCGCCTCAAGATCACTGTGATCGGAAACGGCAAAGACGTTCGAATTGGCGTGCTGCGCTTGATCAAGCTGAGTTTTGAACAAGGACACCACAGTGCCCTGTACCTCTTCATCCATCAAGGCAGCGGTCAGACCCTGACGGATAATCTCCCGCTGATGGGCGCTTTGCGCGACAAGGTCGCGGTGCGCTGCGGCGGATTGCATTGCCCCCAACATCGCAGTGCCAAGCCCGTCTGCGGTCATCGCCTCTTTGGCCAGAAAATCATGGCAGCCATTGCGCATAGCGGTCACGGCCGTTTCCATATCCCCGTCGCCTGTAATCATAATAGTGGCCACATCGCTGTTTAGCGTGCTCTTCTGGATATAGGCCAATACTTCCAAACCGTCACCCTGCGGCAAACGGTAGTCAATGAGGATGAGGTCATAGACCTGATGCGCAACAGCCTCTTTCAACTCAGCAATAGTCCCGACTTCGGTCAGGTCCACCATAAGCGCGGTCTTATTGCTTAGGCGCCTGATCCGGCTGCGGTCAAAGGTGCTGTCATCCAGAAGCAGCGTTTTGATAACGGTTGGAACGACCTCTTCTTCGGGGCCCAGAATCTCAATTGGCACGGCCATGTCACACTCTCCCACAAAACCATCTACACCTGCATCCTAGCCACCTCTTGCCTATCAAAAGATGAACGCGCGCCCCAAAGACACGCGCTTAAGCTACGGAAAGAAAAGTGAAATCACTTCAAATTAGACAGGAGTGTCACATCCATGAGGAATCAACATATCGACTTTAAGGCCACCCGACGCGCCAGAAATATTAGACAGTTCCAGAGAGCCGCCGTAGTGCCCCGCCATCTTTCGCACATTCGCAAGGCCCATGCCCGTCCCTTCCACATCATCACGGGGCCGAAGGGTTGTCATCGCGCTCAGCGCTTTTGCATGAAGGCGGTCCGGGATACCCGGGCCGTCATCGCTCACCGAAAGGCGAACCATGTTTCCCTCCCGCTGGGTGCGCACAAGGATCTTGCCCTGCTTTGCATGGTGGTGCTTGACCGCATTGCTGATGAGCGCACTCCACAACGTGCCCACATCCTGCTCCCCCATAACAATATGTGAACAGCCAATGTCACGGACCAGTGTCATCCCTTCGGGCATGTGTAGCCCCGCTAGCACTTCGTCCAGTGCTGCATTCACGTCAACACGCACCATATCCTGCAACCGGCCGACACGGGAGTAGGCCAGTAGATCTACCAGCATCCGGTCAAGCCGCGCTGTATGTCGGTTCATCATATCAATGGACTGAGCGACGGACGGGCTCAGCTCCACCCCCGCCTCAGCCAAATCTTCGGCAATCCAATGGGGCAGCTCGATTAAAGCGCGAACCGACGCGCGGACGTCATGGCTCATCAAATAGATGAAGTCGTCGATGTCCTGAACATCGTTTTTCGGCGCCTCATCGAGAGGTGGAGTAACAAGCGGAGCAGCAGCTGTCATAGTCGACCTTTCACAACAATTCCGCTGAAATCTAGCACCGTACATATTGAAGGGCGGTTAATAATCAGCAGCCCAAACGAAACAAAGGGCCCCGCGAGGGAGCCCTTTGCACTGTCGGTTAGGACAGGGTGGAAGATGTCTTCCCCTTCTTGTGACTTTTTTCTACGAAAAAGACACTGTCAGGGTTCGCGCATCAGCAAAGCTGATGAGCTTACATCATCCCTCCCATGCCGCCCATGCCGCCCATGTCTGGCATGCCGCCACCGGCGCCGCCGTCTTTGGACGGACGGTCTGCAACCATTGCTTCTGTTGTGATCAACAGACCTGCAACGGATGCCGCGTCCTGAAGTGCTGTGCGCACAACTTTGGCGGGGTCGATGACGCCGAACTTGAACATGTCGCCATATTCTTCTGTCTGGGCGTTAAAGCCGAATGTCACGTCTTCGCTCTCGCGGATTTTGCCCGCAACGACGGAGCCGTCCACACCGGAGTTCTCGGCGATCTGGCGCAGCGGCGCTTCGATCGCGCGACGTACGATGCCAATGCCGACGTTCTGGTCGGAGTTTGCACCCTCGAGACCGTCCAGAGACTTGCCACCTTGGATCAGCGCAACACCACCACCGACAACAACACCTTCTTGTACCGCGGCACGTGTCGCGTTCAGGGCATCGTCAACGCGGTCTTTACGCTCTTTGACTTCAACTTCGGACATACCACCAACGCGGATCACAGCAACACCACCGGCCAGCTTGGCCACGCGCTCTTGCAGCTTCTCTTTGTCGTAGTCGGAAGAAGTTTCTTCGATCTGGTTGCGGATCTGTGTGACACGCGCTTCGATCTCTGCCTTCTCGCCTGCACCTTCGACAACAGTTGTCTCATCCTTGGTGATGGAGACTTTCTTGGCGGAACCAAGCATGTCCATTGTCACGGATTCGAGCTTCATGCCGAGGTCTTCGGAGATCACCTGACCACCTGTCAGAACCGCGAGGTCCTGCAGCATGGCTTTGCGACGGTCGCCGAAACCGGGTGCTTTGACGGCAGCGATTTTCAGACCGCCACGCAGTTTGTTGACCACGAGTGTCGCCAGCGCTTCGCCTTCAACATCTTCCGCGATGATGAGAAGCGGCTTCTGGGACTGGATCACCTGCTCGAGCAGTGGCACCATTGGCTGCAGCGACGAGAGCTTCTTCTCGTGCAACAGGATGATGCAGTCTTCCAGTTCGACAGTCATCTTGTCAGAGTTGGTCACGAAGTAGGGTGACAGGTAGCCACGGTCGAACTGCATACCTTCAACAACAACAGTCTCTGTTTCCAGACCCTTGTTCTCTTCAACAGTGATCACGCCTTCGTTGCCGACTTTCTGCATCGCGTCAGCGATCTGACGACCAATCTCGGCTTCGCCGTTGGCAGAGATGGTGCCGACCTGCGCAACTTCGTCGCTGTCGGTTACATCACGCGCTGCCGCTTTGATCGCTTCGACAACTTTGGATGTCGCCATGTCGATGCCGCGCTTGAGGTCCATCGGGTTCATGCCCGCGGCCACAGATTTCATGCCTTCGCGTACAATCGCTTGTGCCAGAACAGTCGCGGTTGTTGTACCGTCGCCTGCTTCGTCATTGGTGCGGGAGGCCACTTCTTTGACCATCTGCGCGCCCATGTTCTCGAACTTGTCCTCAAGCTCGATCTCTTTGGCGACAGATACACCGTCTTTTGTGATGCGCGGGGCACCGAATGATTTGTCCAGAACCACGTTACGGCCTTTGGGGCCCAGTGTTACTTTGACCGCGTCGGCAAGGATGTTCACACCCTTGAGCATCTTGTTGCGGGCGTCGGTACCGAATTTGACGTCTTTTGCAGACATATTCGAAGTCTCCTAAAATTTGTTTATGATGTGTAGCGCTTCATGTGTGACCCGAAGGCCGCCTTGTCCCTCAGGACAGGATCCCCATGATGTCGCTCTCTTTCATCATCAGCATTTCTTCACCGTCTACGGTGACTTCTGTTCCGGACCATTTGCCGAACAGAACACGATCACCTGCTTTTACGGCGGGTGTGATCAGTTCACCGTTGTCTTTACGTGCGCCTGCGCCCACGGAAACAACTTCGCCCTCGGAAGGCTTTTCTTTCGCGCTATCGGGAATGATCAGCCCGCCAGATGTTTTCTCTTCGCCCTCTGTGCGTTTTACCAGCACGCGGTCGTGAAGTGGTGTTAATGCCATCTTTGTAGCTCCTTGATGCTCAAAGTTATCTTTGTTGACCGGCCCTTCACCTGAAGCAGCCCGCCGTTAGCACTCACCAATGTCTGTCTCTTATACACATCTGACGCTGCCGACGATCTACTCTGTGTAGA
>OJDV01000041.1_pt1 | contig 102665 bp, 109 predicted proteins | sample 1592911 | NCBI WGS metagenome assembly OJDV01 (sample SAMN05416860, study PRJEB24817) | seawater metagenome | isolation source: Sea water | place: Canada:Atlantic | collected 2013-11
CTGGTCCTCCGCTTTCCTAACTATAGGGGCGGACCACTTCAAAGGGGGAGGCTCAAATGTGTATGGACGCAGCTGGCAAAGTCTTGGCGCCGAGCTGAGGTCGAAGGGTATAAAACCGTTTTCTCCAAATGGAGAAGTTTATGGCAGCCTATTCCTGCGGAGCGATGTTGCCAGAGCGCTCCAGTAACAGACTGACATTATGAATGAAAAAGGACGGTGCTCATTGCACCGTCCTTTTTTGTTGTCCCCAGAACAAACACTAAAACGGCTTTGCGGAAAACCTATGGTGTGATTCACGGAAAAGGTATGCTGTGACTGACACTTCTACTGTGAATTACCTCATCGCAGTTCCGGAAGATAATCCGCCATCGTTGAAATCATTGAACATTTTCTAGGCCAATCACCTGATGCGGTTTCCGGGTCACCTGATCCCGCTTCCGGATCTGATGCCTGCGCCTACATCGACGGATTCCCAGTATCACCTACCATGAGATACGAAAGGGCCCTGGCTTTCGCAAGCCAGGGCCCTTTATTCGTAGGAAATAAAATATGGTGTGGCGTTCGTCAGTCCATCATGCCCGCCAGAAGCTCTTTGACTTCGCACAGCTGGTAGTCTTCCCGGATGAAAGGGTTGTGCCCAGGTACGCATCCGGTCTTGGCCGCGTAGCGATCCGCCAACCAGGAGATATCGATTTCGGTCTGCTCGTCTTCGACATTCGCGAAGACATCGACCATGAACTTGAAGATCAGACCGAAATGATTGCCATGAGCATAGCACATGCGCTGGTAGGTATCCTCGTCGCGGATCCCATCGATATTGACTCCTCGTGCCTCGGCGTAGTGGTAGAAAGCTGTGTCGACTTCATTCAGGTCGTGATCCGACAGCGGGTCCAAGGGTCGCATATGGTATGCTGACGTCAGGTTTCGCAACTGCGGATCGAAGTTCACCTTCGGCAGCAACTCAGGAATGCCGCTCAGGACAACAACTACGGGCCAGTCAGGGTTTTTGATCAGGGTCTTGATCGAGTTCACCACCTTCTTCGTGTCCTTCTCACCCAGCGTTTCGAACATGTGCTGGCACTCGTCGATGTGAACAATCCAATACCCTTGCGCTTTCAACTGCAGACGCACGCGCGACCAGATCTCATGCTCGGTCTTGCGGGGCGACATGTGGTAGCCAACCTGCTCCAGAATCTTGATGCCCAACGACTTCCAGGTCGTTTCGCCATCGAGAAAGATCGCCAGGCTGCGCACATCCCGCCCGCATTCCAACTTGGAGCAGCTTGCCTGAAGCCGCGACATCGCGTGCCGGATCTCCTCGGTTTTCCCCGAATTGCTTTCGCCCACAATCGTCAGACAGCTGGCCTCGAACAGCTTCCCGGCAAGCACGCCGGAGTCGTAGTCGTCCGCCGTGGCCTTGAAGAGGCGATCAAGGTCTTCCGCCCTCGACATATGGAAATACATGTTACGCAGGCGTGCCTTGCGCATCGCGAGAGATATGCCTTCCATGGTGTTCTGATCTTTCATTTGAAGCTGCCTCTTCCCTTCGGTTCGCCCGAGTATTTCCTTCCCGACTTCTTGTCGGGGGGTGCCTTATGTTTTCGTGATTTCGTCCCGTCTGAGGGCCTGTCGGGTGCGCTACCCTGCCCTTCGCCGGGTATAGTGTCGTTGGCGCTGGAGATTACGGGATTTGCCTCCGTGGGCGTGTTATCCTCGGGCTCTTCGGCCTCTTCGACGGCCCACCTAGACTTTTCCTCCTCGATCATCTCTGGTGTAGAAATCCCGCGTCCGGTGCCGCCGGACAGCAGCGTTTCCATGTCCGCCGAAAGCGTCTCCTGCGGGTTTTCCCTGATATGGAGGTTCATGACGAAGCTGTCCTCGAACCACGCCAAAGTCTTTTCATTGAGCTCAGTGGACGGCATGCCATGGCTGGCCAGTACATTTGCGAACTTGACGGAAAGGGCGTGCTCGATCTTGTCGTCAATCGCCTTGGTATATTTTGCCAAGGCGTATTCATAGAATTCCAGATCGCTTGGGCGCGTGGCCCGCATCTCGTGAAGGGCGGCCATCAAAGTCCGCACCGAGTGATGCGCCAGATCCGGGCGCTTATTCTCCAGGAAGTAGTGCTTGCCTTTGTAGAAGGCGGTGACCTCCCGGAAGTCCGTCGGATCGAGACGGATCTCGAGATCCACGTTCTCCCCCCAGATTTCCTTCGGGAACTGCGTCATGTCGCCAAAAGGAACGCCAAGGATATGAATGCCTTCCTTCGTCAGCTTCCGCGTCAGCTTGAGACCAGTCGCGGCCCGCCTGACACGCACAGAAGGCGGCGCAATGGCACCGTATTTCTGAGCCTCCTTCCACTGGTCGATGGGACGTTTCCGATGCAGGCCAGCATGTTCCAGAAGCGGATAGTAGTCGACAATGAACCGGTACAGAAGCTGGCGGAACACGTTCGCATCGAAGCACGCCCAGCCTTCCCTATCGTAGGCAACCAGGCAGTCGGGCGAGTACCCAGTCTTGCCGGGCAATTTGTCCGAGAACATGGTTCGCAAGGTCCCGAAAAATCTCTCGATGTACGGCTTGTCCATAGGCACACCGGTCCGACCGTAGATGTACGCCCCACCCATCGAAAGGATCACCGCCTGGATCTCCTCGTTGAAAAACTCGTTGCCGGTATCGACCACGATCGTGCCGAGCCCCGTCGCTTGGAACCAGGTGGCGACACATCCCGCCATGCGGCTGAGCTCCGCCTTGCTGCGCGTGACCATGTCCAACACTTCAATCACCGTGCGGACATTCGCTGTCTCGGCCACACCGACACCGAGGATCATGCGTGTAGCAACATCGATGGCCGCGCAGACCCAAAGGCGCTGCACTTGTTTCTTCTTGGGCTTCGTGCGCTCTTGATCCTCCAGTTTTTCCTGAAGGTCCGGCGCCAGAATCCCCCAGAACTCGCTCTTCTCACGCAGGGTGAACACATCGACGTGCTGGAAATCCAGCTCGATCAGCTCGCCCGGCTTGAGAACGCGTACTCCATGCTCCGTCGGCGACAGGAGCTTCTGCGCCTCCTGCAGGCCGTCACGCCCGAGGATCTTCTCGTGCAGCGGAATGCGCGCCAGCCGACGATAGACGGTGTTCTTGTGCGGCAAACTCAGCGCGGGCAACCCTTTCGCGACCAGCGCCGCCGACGCTGCATCGAAGGCCTTTTTCACCTCCGTGACGATGGAAGCCTTGGACGGCTGCTCAGTTGATCGGTACTTCTTGCAAACGTCCGTCAGCAGCTTGCACGCCTGCGACGTCATATGCCCAGGGTTCGTGTTGCCAGAGTTCTTCTGGTTCAGAAGGACCTCGGCCGTTGGTCGCAGCTGCCCGAAGTACTTCTGGCAGAACTGGCTGATCCTCTTGGGGCTCCAGGTCTTGGCCTTGAACGCCCCGGCCTTGTCCCGGCCCCTGTGCAAGCGTTTTTGTCGCGCGAGCGCTTCCTTTTCGATCTTGTCAAAATAGCGTTCAATGGCTGACCAAGTGTATCGTACGCCGGGAATGATCTCTCGGCATGCCAGCGCCCAGGCCTCTTTCATCAAGGCCTCTTCGCGCTCCTTTTGCGATGCATCAGCCCAAGCCTTGACCGCGAACTTCGCCGCAGCGGCAAGCTTCGCCTCCTCGGCCGTGTCGCGGGCATAGTTGTAGTCAGCCGAGAAATCCACGCGGGCCAGGATTTTCTGGAGCTCCGCATGCTCGATCACAAAATTCTGCGAGGGGCCGTCCTGAATCTCATTCCTGACGACGATCCCGTCAGGGCAGAACCCAGTGACGACAACAGCATAACCTCCGAACTCAAGCAGAGTGCCATTAGGAAAATGAAAATTCGGGAGAATGCTCATGACACTCGACGGATCCGCGTCGGATAATCGATAAGCCGCGTCTTGTCGGTCTCCAGAACCCCGTCCGCCAAGGCACGCAAGATTGCATCGAAGATGCGACCCATCTCCTTCTTGGGCGCTTTGGCACCAACGCCGCGCACGACCAGCTCCTCGATCGAAAATTCCGGAACATCGATGATATCGACGAGGACCTCCGCAAGACGGTCGTCGGCGGCCGGATCAGGAAAGCGCTTGGCCAGAAAAATCCGCTCGTTGTTGCCACGAACCTGCGGGTGAAACGATGCTTCGGAAATCGTCGCAAACCCACATCCGACCGGAAGACCCAGCTTGATCTGCTGGGCAATGAACGTCGTTTCCTGACGGCTCAAGGCTTCGTTGTTCTTGACGTAGAGGTACGTCTTCTCCCCGGTCTTCAAAGTCAGCAGGAAATCCAGGGTGTTGGACTTTTTGCCGTCGACCTCCTTCTGGAAATCAACCTTGCGGGGCTGACAATGCAGGTCGAACGTATTCGGGTTGATCAATGCGGCGACAGCAGTCGCCCGTTCAAGGGAGGACTCGACGCCGAAGACGCGCGGAAGATTTCCATCGGCCTCGACGCGCGCCACCAATTCGCCGGTCTTCGCGAAGTTCGAACGATGAACGACGCTCCGGACACCAGCATAAGGTAGAAGCTGATCGAGGTTCTCATAGCTAAGCTTCACCGCCAGGTTCTCACCCATGGGGCCTTTCTCGAAGGCCGCCATCGCGTATGCCGGGATCACGGGAGCCGGCACGACGTCGATAGCGAAAGATGTGAAAGGTGCTGCCATGTTCGTCTCGTCTTTCTGGTAACTTGCGCTTGATGTCCCTGACCTGAATTGAGTCGCCACTTGCGAAAGTAGGCGCCACTTTTTCGATTCGAGTCAATGTTTTCAGTTACTTACGTCGAAACCGACGAAAGTCTTCATTTTCGCACAAGCTCCTTTTCCTACCTTGCTCCATCAGGACCGACCATCTTCCGGATGACCTTGCTGCCTTGTTCAAAGCGGAGGTAGGAGGAAATTTTTCATAATAATACGCTCAGGAGTCGGAAATTCGTCCGGAATTCTCAACGACGCAAACTACTCAAATTGCGCTGTGCGATGCTTGCGAAAAGGGCGTCATAATCGTCCCGGTTTGGGACCCCGAGAGGAAAGTCACCTCCATCCGTGGGAGAGACGCACGCAACCAACATACCCGTACCACCGGGTTCCAGATCGGCCTTGAGCTTCTTTTTCACGCGCACGACCGTGTCGTTGGATTTCGTACCAAGGAAGACCCTGAAGCTTGCGTTCGTGAGCATGTTGGTTCTGCCGGAGGCCTGACGGGTGATGTACTCCTCCGCCGCAAGCATCCAAAGGAGTACTGGGATATTAGTCGAATTCAGAGCAGTTCCGGCCGTTGGCGAAACATGATGCCCGCAGCACCCGCATTTGAAAACATCTCGGGCTGTTTTCTGGCCGATACGCTTGCTTTCGCAGACGGCGCACACGATGCCGTCCGGCCATCGCACCTTGCACAGCCTGGCACGCGCCGCGTCTTCTGACGGGAAGGCCGCCGTGACACCGCCAGTCGGCAACCGCATATAAAGCGACATCCAGTACCATCGGCGCAGTTCTTTTTCGGACAAGGGCTTAGAATTCATCGCGATGGGATAGACCATTGCAAATTCTTGAGGCAAGCCCCTTAAACTACAGTGCCTCTTATGCATTGGTCGTGGGCTCTGGAGCCCGCATCGGAGCAGCCGCAGCGAATTGGTGCTTTGTCCCGCGATGCGGTCATCCAGCATGCTTAAATGCTGCATGATCTATCAATGTCCACTTCTGGGGAGCTGCAACGCGGCGCAGGCGTAGATGGTCAAGGGCAGCTAAGGGCCGTTCGTCACGCTCCACAGGGCGGAAAGGAGCCATTCGCTGCGTTGCAGCCAGCAACTCAGGATTTTCTCACAGCAGACATTCAAGCTTCCCGTGTTGAGGAACCCTGAGAAAGAATTGGCGCAGTTTATAAGTTGGGGATTGAAATTCGTCGTGTAGGTGGTTCGATTCCGCCCCCCGGGCACCATTTAAATAAATTAAAATCAATAACTTGAATAATTTTGGCCTCGCTGGGCGTCGGTCAAATTTGGGCCGAGGTATCGTTGGGGTATCAAATCGCGAGCGTCCTTGAATACTTTGCGAAAACACCAAGCCGTTGAAAAGATGGAAGAAGTGTTCATTCGACATCTTCCAATCCAACCCAACGCGCGACGGCAAGATCGGCTAACCGTTCGCCACGTTCGCGGATTTCTTCTTCCGTCCACTGGCTCTTGCTGCTGAACCACTTGTTTAGGAATAATCCCGTATGCTCCGCGAACTTGGCTTTCTTCTCAACAAAGCTCTTGTTGCCGGACGAAATATTCAGTCCGCCAGTCAATAGCGTGAGATTGCCCAACGTATGCAGGGTAGCATTTCTTGCGATTGCTTTACCATCTTCGTCCGACGGTTGACCCGTAGAACCATCCTCGTATGGCCAGTCATCACCCCAAGATTGAGGCATGACGTGTTCTACCCAAAGGTCTGACGGCTGATCAGTCTTTTCTGCAAGTTTCGATTTGCTGGCTATTTCGAGTTCCCAGAGAATATCTGTAAGCCGAGGGCGTGGAGAAATCGCGTACGCATTCTCGTTCAAGATGCCGTGACGAACGTCAGCGTCTTTTGGGAAACGACTACTGGCACCAGCTTTCTTAGAGAAATATTCTTTGAATGACGCGACCGATGTTCCGTTGGAAAGAAACTCGGCAGCAATCGATTGGAATACCTTGTTGAGATTCTTTGTCGTTAGGTTGCAAAGCGTTCGACGCACCAGATAAGAATAGATCAGTTCTGCTAGTTTTTCCCGTTCTTCGGGCGGCACGTCCTCTTGTCCCATCTGCAACGCTACTGGGTAAACGGTCGTCACCTGCCACGTGGTCAATTTGCGCCCGAGCCATTGCAGGGACTGGTCACCATCTTCTTGACCTTCAAGCGTTCGATAAACTGGTGCATACCGCTCAAGCAACTTGAGCTCATCCTCAACATTTTCAAAACGCGGTTTCCCTTTTGGCACAGCAAAGTCGCGGTACTCAGCGTAAAGCTCGCGGATCGAAATCTTCTGGCCGGTTTCAGCCACAAGCATGTGGGCAAGGAAGTGATCTAGGCGAGGGCGCTTGGGTCGGGCGTTAGGCGCATCTCCGCGCCACCACGGGTGGTCCAACGGGTCCCATAACTTCTTGTAAAGTGTCTCTACTTTAGCTTTTTGTTTTTCAGCGCGATGAAAGATGTTGTTACGCACGAGGTCCATAGCCAACAACGGTTTGCCTTGAGAATTCAATGTCTCAAAAATCACCTGTGCATCGTCACTTTCACCGAGCGTGATGACGACGAGCTTCAACCGGTCAAGTACAGCCCTCAGAAGCGCCTCCAGGCGCGCCGACACGTCATCAGGCGCAGTACCGTCCTGTGTTTGATCCTCGGCGTCTTCTGGCTCGTCTGAGGCACCCTCGAAGTCCTGTGGGCCGTGCTGAACAAAGTCCTCAATCCAAAGACGGAACAAGTGATACGCACGATAGGCTTTTTCCGGGGCGCTTTTCTTTACTGACTTCCCCCAAAACAATGACTTGTATTTTTTGTCGGCTTCGGCGGCAGTCAGATCGATGATGTCATGAAACAAGTCTCGATCCGAAGGCGTCGGTGTCAGCTTGAACCGTGTAAGCGGATCAGTGTCCTTGCTTTGGGGCACGTTGGTCAAATAGCCGTTGATGTGGTTGATGAAATCATCTTGACCGTGATTGCGAGAAACCTCTCGCAGCGCCGCAAGAAATAGTTGGAATGTGGTCAGCCGCTGCTGCCCGTCCACGACTTGTACCGTGGGGGTGAACGCGTACTTGGCACCGCTATCGACGGGGGCAAGGATCAACGCACCCATGTAATGTTCGAACTTGCTTTCGCCTTCGAGTACCTCAGACGCCTTTGCAGCTACATCCTCCCAGAAGGAGATCAGGTCCTTGTCGTCCCACTGGTATTTTCGTTGATAAAGCGGAACCATGTAGCGGCGCGCTGCTTTCAATATGATCTCAACTGGATGATCGTCTGCGTCCATCTTAAATACTCCTAACCAACGACTACATCATCGCTGTCACGCGGCAGTTCCCAGAATTCTACGTCATGCGGGATCATGTGGCTTTGTGTGCGACGAAAATAAGCGAGCAGGCTTTCACCCGTGCGGACACGCAGGCTCTGCTCGACGAAGAATATCTTGCGGTAGATGGGCGGGGCCATATGGAAATAAAACATCGCCTCCGCCCAGTTTTTCATCTTGGCGCTGGGAACCACGTCGCCCTTTGTCCAAGTCTGCGACTTGCACTCGACGATCACGGGCGGGTCTGCCAAGCCAAGATCGAAGGTGTGCAGCTTCTTGTCGTTACCCAGACCACAGGGCACCTTGTGGTTAATCTGCAAGGGGATGCCGTGGGCGGCTAGGATGACGCGGGCGCGGGCCTCGAAATCACGGCCGACATGGGCGTTGCTGATCGATCCTTCACGCTGGAAATTGGTCATTCTGCGTTCCAAACGTGCGCGGTCTCGGCGTCAAAAAAGCTGTAGGAAACCTTGCGGCCCCCGATTGCATGAAATGCCGTTAGCTTGGCGTCGAACTCTCGAAGCTTGCCTGCGTCCGGTTTGTAGATGCCGAACCAGACATGCTTGGCTTTCGATCCAAAAATCGCGTGATAGATGTGGCTGTCATTTTGGTCTGCGCTGTGGCCAAACACAAACACATTGGCTGTGGTCTCCTTGAGCGTCCGATAGCAATGGCGCAGGTACTCGACCGAATTGATCTTCTTTTGCTTTGCCTGCCAATTACCCTCGGCCACGTAGAGTGGAAGGTTCCCTTGCTTGGAGATTTCATCCGTAATGGTCGCACGCACACCGCTGCCATGATCGAGTGCCTTATAGACATCGCCGATCTTATCCTGAAACAGGTGAAGCCCGCCGTGTAGGTTGAAAATCTGACAATAAGCCGCCTCTTGGAATGGCCCCTGAAACCGCCCGTCACGATGCTTCTTGCCCAATGCAAACCCGTCATAGAGCTTGGGGACTTCGAAGCTAACCCAATAGAGCAACAAGTCGTAGTTTAGCGAAAAGACAGAACCAAAGTGTTTGAGGAACGCCGCCGCACTTTCATACTTGAACACAAGATCTTCGCGGTGTGCTGGGTGGGTGGCATTCACCGCGTTGACAAGCGCCTCCCGGACAGCCTGTGCGTCTGCTTCTAGCTCTGAAGCGTGCTCGTCATTCCCATAAGCACGTTCGACAATGACGGCATCTTCCATCGCACGGATGACCGCCTCAAAATCCACAGTGTCGAGACCGTCGAACAACGCCTTGATGGGGCTACCATCTTCTAACCCGGCTTCTTCGAGAAGGGTCTTGTAGTTGAAATAGTCGATGGAAAAGCCGTTGCCGACCAACAGGGCGCGGTCTTCGCCTTTGGTCGCTTCAACCGCCTCCTGAAAGCTGATGGCATCAGACAACTTCGACCACCGTATCGTAGAGTCCGTAACGTGTCAGACCGGAATGGCTGTCGATGCCACTGTATGACAGAGAAGCGTCCTCATATCTGCGGAAAGCGAAAACGGCTTGGTTCATATGCTCCGTGTTGAACACCTTGAGGCGAACCAACAAGTGAAAGTCAGCAACGGTTAGCCCTGTGACGCTCAAGAAAAGGTCGGGTTCGAGTTTCGTGATTACATCTTGCAGTGTGTTTTCGCGGAAGTCTGTCAGATACATAAACGCGGGTATCCGAGTTGCGAACTTGACCAGCTTTTCCTGAACGAGTTTGCGCTTCGATTTGAACTCTTTCTCCTCAGCGGAAAGCTCTTTCTTTTCTTTGTCCGTTATGTCGCCTGATTTGGCTTTCCCTTTAAGCTCTTTGACCTTGTCGCTCTTGTTGATGATCGTCTCGATGATGTTGTCGCCGAGCGCACGCCAGCCTTCAATTCGTTCGACTGCTTTCATTGCCTCCTCATTGTCCATAATGCGCCGCAAGGTGTCATTATCGACATTGACCAGCAAAGCACTTTCCCACTTGCGAGCAAGCAGGGTGGCAGATGTGCCGGCCATCGCAATGTCCAAAATGCCGCCTGCATCAATCTGGGTCATATTTGCGCCGTCGTATGCCAGAACAGGCAGGAATGACACGAGGTCACGAACCGCGTTTTCAGGGTTCGGTTCGTTTGGAGAAAGCCCAATGGCATATTCGGACAGTTGCCGAAGCGCACGAGTAGGAGCAAAATCGAAAACAAAGCAGGCTGGTTTCAACACTTCTTCTTCGTTTGGGTTATCACCGTTGGGATTTTTAATGGCCCATGGTGATTGGACACGGAACGCTGCTTGAAAATATGTCTCAGGCGACTTCAAGTTCCGTAGCATCAGGATAGATGACCATTGCTTGACGGTCACACCAGTTGTGAGTTTGCCGCACGAAAGGGTGATGGATTTTGTGTCGTATCCGCTTCCGATTGCTGTGCGAACTGGTGGCAAAGCTTCCAACCCAACACCCGCCGAAGTGCCCGCCGAAACCACGACGTTGTATTCATGCCAAAATGTGTTCTGCCGCTCAGCTAATAGTTTGGCCATTGCGTGGCAGGCTGCAACATTCGGCATAAACCAGAATGAGTGCTGGAGATAAGGCAGTAACCGCACGTCTGAATACGGAAAGGGCGGACGCGTTCCCGTTCTGAGATTATCAACCGCATTGGCAGCGTGCTGCCCCCGAATAATGTTCAGCCAAGTTTGCACTTCGTCTTTGTACTTGAACTCTGCGTCATCACCTTTGCCCGTCGCAGCAAAGAACTCGTTCAAATCGAACTCGTCAAACTCGCCTGCGCTGGCGATGGACAAAAGTTCATCGGGCATCTGGTAGGTAAGCAAACGCATCTGGGGCAGTGAGCCGTAGGGGTTCCATTGATCGGGGTTCTGCGCCGCAAAATCTTCCTTCGCGCGTTGCTCATCGGTGTAGGTCCAGTTGAAGATCTGTTCTTCGATGAACTCACCCGTTGCCAGCGCCTTGAATGGTGTGCCTGACAGGTAAAGGTATGCCCGCGTCGTGATCGGCAAGAACTCGGTTTCTTCCTCAAGCGGCTCTTGCATTTCTGCCACGCGGTCTGTCAGCTTTTTCGCGTCTTCGAGCAGCTTCTCTTCGCGCTCAAGTGCTTCTTCCTCGCCTTCAAACAGTTCCTTGGCGCTCGCACGCCATGCGCCGAAGTGGTATTCGTCGAAGACTACCAAATCCCAATTGACTGCGTGTAGCCATTCATTCTTGGCTTTGACATGGCCAAGCTTGTCCTTGCCAAGCATGTCTTGGAATGACCCGAAGTAGACCACAGGTTTACTCTCGTCTATCTGGGTCGGGTCGGCATCTGACTTGCGCGAGAGGTACTGCCAGCCATCGAAATCGACGTGGCTTTCCAAGTCGGTCTGCCATGCGTCCTCAACGGCGGGTTTGAAGGTCAAAACCAGCACCCGTTTAGCGCCCATCTTTTTGGCAAGCTGGTAACTGGTAAAGGTCTTGCCGTAGCGCATCTTGGCGTTCCACAGGAAACGTGGGACAGCGTGCATGTCCTCGGACCAGCGGGACATATAATAGTCGTGTGTTTGCTTCACCGCTTCGGCCTGTTCGCGGCGCATTGCAAAGGTCTGGTGGTGCGTTCCGCTGCGCCTTTGACCCGTACGAAGTTCAGTGAGAACGGTTTGTACGTCAGCAAGCGAGCACCGCATCCATTCCAGCGTTGGGTTGTCGAACCCCTTGGCTTTCAGCGCATCGCGCACTTCATGGTCTGTGATAACCGAACCGTCGAGACGTTCTGCGGGTTCATCCAACTCGATCCTGAAATTTTCAATGAAGGCAGTGCGAAGCTGTTCTCCAACACGCGCCCGTACATCCCGTGTGGTCTGACCCACTTTGAGAAGACCCTCATGCGCGACATCATCGATGGAATAGGCATAGATGCGGGGGCGTGCCTCTGGCTTAAGTTCAAGAATATCTTCAACGGTTCTGGCCATTATTCATCCGCCAGATTGTCGAAAAGGTCCAAGTCCATAGGGCGAACGATCTTTTCAATAAAGGCGATTTCATCTTCGGTCAGGCCGTATTTTTCGTAGAGCGCTTCATCTGTCCACTGACGATCCCAGTCTTGCTTGGGAACGAAAGTGTAAACCCTTTTGGTCGTATCTTGCGAAGGTTTATGCAGAAGGATCAAGAAGCGAGTCAGGCGGCACCCCAAGTAAGCGAGCGCGTTTCGTGCTTCTGATCTTTCAGCAAAAGGTCCGATACAAAGATAGGTTTCAGAGGAGATCGAAGCGGGTTCGCCAATGAATGGTGTACTGATGATTTTGTGTGGATAGGTATCTCGGTTCCCTGTTCCGGGAGCAGCACGGCCAGTGTATATTTTCCAGCCATCAATATAGTTTATTCCAGACTTAATAGTTTCTCTTGGTGTGTATCCGATGCCGCCGTTCTGATACACTTTGAGGTCATTCTCTTTAGGTGCTTTTCTGCCCTTAAAAGTGGTTGTCAGGCCAAAAGGTTTCCGTGAACTTACCATCACGTCGAAACGCTGATCTTCCGGCAGAATTAGCGTTTCATCCTGACCTGTTTCGACATTCATAACCTTTTTCAGAATAGAAACGCCTTCGTTGAACCGAAGGAAAATCTCCACACCGTTTTCCAATAATGGGCGGGTAGCCCTTGAAACGGGCCATTCCTTGAAATTTGTTGAAATGCTGCAATCGCCGGGGTGATCCTTATCCCAAAGAAAATAGCAGACCCCACCTTTCAGACCGACACCGGGAAAAACATCCGCAGCGCTCAGATAGTCGTTGATCGACCGTAGACGATCATCTTCGAGCATCGACTTGCGGAAATCATCCAATCCCTTTCCGCCGGCAAACCAACGTGATGGGATCACCATTGTCAGGTAGCGGGGGTCGAGCGCCTTCGCCTGTTCAACGAACTTGTGGTAGATTGGCGCTGCACTGGTGCCGTGGCCGCCATCGTCCAATTGGTACGGTGGGTTCCCTATAACTACGTCGAAGTGCATGTCGCCCCCAAACAGCGCTGAAACACGCTCTTGTATGTTGTCTGTGTGAATGAATGCGTAGGCGTGGCTTTCTCGGTCATCGCCTCGGTCCAGAGTGGATTTGCTTGCACCGCAGAAGGAGCATTTGTCATTTTTCCAAGTGTGCTCGACCCGTTCAAACCAGACGTTGCCCGTCTTTGAGTTGAACCCGCGTGTGATCGAATGCTCGCTGTTGGCGTGTTTGGAGCAATAGAGCGAGCGCCGCGCCAGCATAGCCGTTATCTCGGTGATGCCGATCCCGAAGACTTGTCGCGTCAAAATGTGATCGACCCGTGTTTGAAGGTCTGGCATTTGCTCTTCCAGCCCATCGATCAGGCGTTTGGTAATCTCACGCAGGAACACGCCAGACTTAGTGCAAGGATCAAGAAAAGTGACTTCGGGGTTCGTCCAAATATCTGCGCCGTCGTTATCCGCTGCCCAAGCCTCTGCCAGTGTATCCAGCATCCGGTTGGCAAACTCAGGCGGTGTAAACACTTCGTCGTTCGACAGGTTGGCAATGCAGGACAGGACATCCGGGTTCCGCCCGCGTAGCGTAAAGGCAGCTTGGTTCATGCGGCGACCTCCGGGGAACTACCGCTTTGATCGGCCAAGTCTTTGATCGTCATTGGGGGATATGTTTTGGTTGGTTTGAAAATCTCATGGTTGCCAAGGCCAGCGAAAAGCGACCCCTCGGCATTGAAAGCGGATGCGCCAGTAAGCACGTCCAGCCGAAAATCACGGCGCTGAAACTTGCCTTTACCGATGTAGCCCCACTCTGCGAACGTTATCGGGGCACCCTCCGCCGTCTTCATGGTCAACGCGTCACCATGCACGATGTTCGCGGCCAGAACGTGAGATGCAGCACGATGGAAATCATCTTCGGGCGCGACTTGAAGGTAGTCCGACAGCACTTCAAGCATGTTCGCGCGACATTCTTTGATGTTGTCTACCAGAAGTTCGATCCCGTAAGAGCACATCAGGCCCAAGAGCGCATAGTGCCGCTTGTTGAAGTCAGACTTCCCAAACTTCATTTCCACAGCCGCAAGCTTGCGCTGAAGGACAGGCACGAGGAAGTTGCCACTTCCGCAAGCAGGCTCAAGGAACCGCGCGTCGATACGCTCAGTCTCACCCATTACGAGGTCAAGCATAGCGTCCACCATCCACGCAGGGGTGAAGACTTCGCCGTGGTCGGCGACACGCTTTTTGGAACGAATGAGGCTCATGCCGCGATCATTGCAAATTTGGGCAAGGTAGCCAAGCGGTTCCAATGCGTTACTGGGTTGTTTGATTTCGATATTGCCACTTTCAAAAAAATTGGGTCATTCGCAATTTGCGCCCGCATTAGTGATGCTTTTCCAAATGGGAGGGCCGCAAGAGCGACCCGATCAAATGCAGTTTGTTTCCTTGGTTTGTTTCTTCAGGCACGTTCCGTGCTTCTTTTTCGGCGGCGGACCCTTTCAATCATTAGGTTTTTCGAAAGCGGGCGTTGGCGCAACCGCAGCGAAATAGTGCTCAGTCCGCGTAGCGGCCGTCCATTCACGCAAAATGCTGCATTTGCCCGCCAATGTCCGGTATGGGGAAACTGCGCTGCAGTGACGTACATCGATGCCAAGGTCCGCTATGGGCCGTCCGTGTCGCTGACGGTGCGCCACTGATGCGTAAATGCTGCGGTCGATCTAATGGCGGCAGCGAGCCCAGACTCACCGATGCTGCGGGGCGCGCGAATGTCGGCTTTCGTCCGGCGCGTCGCACCATGATGGAGTTAGTCAGCTTCCACCAAGTCACTCCGGGCATCGCGGATGATCATCCACGACGAATGCAGGAAAAGCCCCGCGATCGCGAACGCGACGATCAGGTCGGGCCATGCACTGCCAAGCCACGCGACCAGCCCGGCGGCGATGACCACGGCGAGGTTGCCGATGGCGTCGTTGCGAGAGAACAGCCAGACGGCTCGCATATTGGCATCACCCTTGCGGTGCTTTAGCAGCGGCAGCACCGCGAGGATGTTTACGATCAGCGCACCTACCGCGAAGGCTCCCATCAACCCGGCTTCTGGCGTGGTCTGGTTGAGGACACGCCAGAGCGTGCTGCCGACAACGCCAAGGCCCAGAAGGCCCAGAAACACGCCTTGGATCATCGCCGACCGCGCCCGCCATGTCAGGCTCCAGCCGATGGCGAGCAGGCCCAGAAACGTGATCGCACCATCGCCCAGAAAATCGAGCGCGTCTGCCTTCAGCGCCTGCGAACCGGACAGGAACCCGCCGAACATTTCGACCACGCCGTATCCGAGATTGAGCGCGACCACGATCCAGAGCGCGCGGCGATAGCTCGGGTCCTTGTAGGCCGGATCGGACGATGTATCGCCGTCCTCGATCTTCTCGAAACCGTAGCCGGTCGCGTCGAGCGCGGGCCGCACTTTCGGCAGATCGCCGTCCGCGATCCGCAATGTCATGATGTGGGTGGCGGCGGACACTTTCACGTCGCCTTCGGCCACGCCCGCAGACCGGGCCGCGCGCTCGATCTCGGCGGCATCTTTCGCGCAGTCCATGCCTTGCACCCGCATTCGGATCGGGGAGGAGGCTGTCGCCAACTTGCTGTTATCGGGCTGGCTCATGTGCGATCCTTTTTGTGGTGGCGGGCGAAAAGGTACGCTGCTAACGTATCAGTGGATAATGATATGACAGCGCAAAACATTCAAGACGATCTTTCGGCACCCGATACACTGGAACTGCGGGCAAAGCTCTTCCGGGGCCTAAGCGATCCCAGCCGTCTGACGATCCTCGATGCGCTGGTGTCGGACGAACGCAACGTGCAGGAAATCGTCGGGCATACGGGTTTGGGTCAGCCCAACGTCTCGAACCATCTGCGCTGTCTGCTGGAATGCGGGCTGGTCAGTCGCCGCAGCAAAGGCCGCTTCGTTCGGTATCGTCTGGCGGACAGGCGGGTCGCCGATCTCATCCGTGATGCAGATCAGCTACTTGCCTCGACAGCCAACGGAGTTGATGCCTGCCAAAGCTATACGGACTAACCGGCGCGACCTGCTGCAATGTCCTATCGGTGCGCCAAACCTGAAGCAGCCATCTGCGCATCCGCAGCGAATGCACCCTTTGTCCGCATCTTACCAGTTCGTACACGATGCAGCGAACGGCAGGTGTACGGATAGGGAGGGACTTCTGAGAATTTCATCGTACCAGCCATATGACACACCAATGTCGCCTATTTCACTTGGCCCAAGTATGACGGCGATTGAAACGCATAATGCCCACTCACTGGCAGCCTTAGCGTGGGATTCCGCCCCTCGGGCATTCGACCCCACTTACCGATCGGGCGCCGCTTCAAGGGACGTCTCGAACCGCTTGTTCGCCGCCGCTGCTTCTTTCAAGAGCGCGTCAAAATTGTCAGGTGGATTGCCATCTTCCAACATCCCTTTGAACGTCGCATAGGCATCCGTCTTGCTGCCGTAGGCGCGCAGGGTCTTGTCGTCGTTCACCCAGGCCACCACGATGACCTTCGCATCGCTGTTGAACCGATAGAACAGCCGATACTGCTGGAAGAATTTCGCCCGGAACCAGTGCTTGCGGTGTTCGCCGAGTGTGCCGCCTTGCCGGAAGGCGGCGGCACCCGGATCTGCCGGTATGGCCTCGGTGACCAGCTTGAAGATGGCGGCCAGCCGTTTCGTGGAATTCTTCTTGCGCCAGGTCTTAGGATCGCGTGCCTTACGCGCCTCGACCTCCAGGGTCAGCCCTTCGAGCTGGTCCAGAAAGAGCGGATGCGCATAAATCGACCATCCGTTTACGACAAGGGGCGCTTGAGCGGGCACGCTATCGCCGCTCATTCATCCTCGAGCGATAGCGGCGCATCGAGATCGACGTCAACGTCTCCGACCAGTGCTGCAAGACGGTCATGCAAAGCCCCATCGAACGCCCGAATGCGGTCCGGATGCGCCTTGATATCGGCTTCGACAAAATCGAGAAAGGCTCCGAGCACGGGATCTTCCTCGTCGCTGCGCACGGGCTCGATATAGACCCTGCCACTCGGCTCGGTGCAGTAACGAATCTGGTCGCCCTTGCCCAGCTTGAGCTGTTTGCGCACACCCGCCGGCACGGTCGTCTGATACCGATCCGTGAGTTTCGAGACATCTTGTGCGAGGGCTGTCATGGCAGTCTCCTGAAGAAAAGGTTCTTTGCTGCCCGCGATAGGTAATGCATTTGCATTGCCTTGTCAAGACAAGCCGCAGCATCTGCTGTCGCCGGGCAGGTCAATGAACCGTCCGGCGCAGGACCTAATTTCGCCCCGCCAGGAACTCCGCCAGCACCGGGCTAGCCGCACCTTTCGCGGAGCTGAGCAGCTCCGAGCCCGCAAGCGAGGCCTTCGACAGGCGTACGAGCCCACCAGTTTCCTCGATGCGGTAGCAGCGGCGCTTTTGCCGCCCGCGCCTGTAGTGGGTCGCGGTGACAATCTGGCAGGTACTGCCATCGGTGAGCGTCACAGGTGCTGCGAGCTTGATCTTGTCGCCTTCCTCGTAGTCCGGGATCGCAGCCCAGTCCTGGCAGCGCTGGCGCCAGGCATGAGCATAGCTGTCTGGGTCTTTCAGCTCGGACAGCAGGGCCAATAGGCTCAGTGGCGCGCGGGATTCGACCGGTCCCGCGCTTTCCTCCATGTCCTTGTAGCCCCAGCAGCCGTCATCATATCGGGTAAGGAATACGGCGGCGAAAGTGATGGAGCCATCCGCATCGGTGACATAGGTCGTGTCTTCGACAGGGGTGCCGTCGATATTTGTGACCTTTGCCGCCGCGTACCAAGTCGAACCCACCTTGCAGGCTTTGACCAGTTCCGTCTTGCGCCTTTCGCCCTCGAAGGTGCACAGCCGAGCAATCTCCGCTTTCTCATCCGCGTAGGTCTGGACGCGGCCGTCGGTGTAGAAGAGCCAACCCATCACGCCGCCCTCCGGTCATCGATTTCCATCAGCGCATCGAGCGGCACGCGGTAGGGCTGCATGGCGTCGAAATCCTCGTAGCGTTTATGGGAATAAGTTGAAGCACCAATACCCTGCCGCGCTTCGCGCTCTCGGGACATTGGTGCTGCTTCATCATCTTCGTCTTCCCAAAACGCCGAATTGCCGCAGTTCTGCACGATCGCGAAGGTGTCGTAGGCATCCTTGAGGATAACCCGGAAGGTGCCGCCGAGGCCCGAGGGCACCTCGTAGGTCCCGCCGATGAGATAGTCCGAGGCCCGGCGCACGAAGACGCGGATGCTGTGGCCATCGGTGGCCAGCCGGATGGCCCCCCGCCCCCGGTCGATGAGAACCTGCACGTCATCCAGGATGTCGGTGTAGAACTGGCCGGTCAGATCGCGAAACGCCATGCGGCGCTGCGCCATCCAGTCGGTGTCCCGAAACGGGTTCATGCCATCGGCGAAGGCGAAGGAGGGATCGGCCTGTTTGGTGGTGACGATTCGGGTGGTCGTGCCATCGATGCCATTTGAGCGCAGATGCACACCATTGCCGACGATGAGGATCAGGGCGGGCCTGTCCACGGGCCCGTTCCAGTTGGGCAGGAAGGTTTTGCAGGCGCGCGCATGTGCGATTTGCGCCGCAACAGCGGACGCAGAGAACTTGAGAATAGCCATGAGGATGTCTTTCGGTTGAGTGTGGGAGGGTCGACCCGCGCGGGCGGCATGGTCCACGCGCGGGTCGCGTGATGGCTCAGGCCGCTTGCGCGACCTCGCCGTCAGGCTCCGGGGTTTCCGCGATGGGTTCCGCCTCATCTATGGCGATACCGGCGGTCTGCATCATCGGCGGGCACCAGGCGGCCACGGCAGCGCGCTGCGCGTCCGTGAGCGTGGCGAAGGGTTCAGCGAAGAGCTTGTCGCAGAAGGCGACGATTTCCTTCTTGCTCGACGAGGCCAGCGTGACCGCCTCCTGGGCCAGACCCAGATCCTCGCCGAGGATCTTCAGCAGCCAGGCCTTCTTGAAGCGGTTGAACAGCGCCGCGTTCGGCGTCCAATGCGCGCGGATGTCGGGCATGATCTCGATTTCGAAATCATGCATCAGACTGTCACGCTGGCGGTCCCGCGCGAAGCAGGACTGCGTAGTGCTGGCCGTGGCATAGGCCACGAGCTTGGCCTTCTCCCCTGTCTCCAGCGCGCGAAACGCCGCGAACTGATCAGCGGGCGCGCGGGCGTCATCTAGCCAGGACAGATCAAGCGCCTCATGCGCCGCCGCCACCTGCTCGAGCGAGGTCTCGTCGATCTCGTCCATCTTGGCATGGCTCCGGTATTCCTTGCGGGCATCGATCTTGATCGCCTGCGTGACACTCATGCCGCAGGCCAGAACGTCACTGACCAGCTTGAAGAGCGTCAGATCGAGCGTGGCTTCCGGATGCAGCGCCATCGCGGCCCCAAGCGCCATGGCTCGCTCGGTCTTGAGGTCCTCAGCCAGCGAGGCCGGGTAGGTGATTTCGCCGGCGCCCGGGGCCTCCTCCCCTGTCGGGTTGGCCGAAGAGCCGCGCGCGCCCTCCTCTTTGACGGTGTCTTCCGGGCGGACGAGGCCCACATGGAGCGTGACCTTACCGGCCGACCACGACGCGATCACGCCTGCACGGGCAAGATCCTCGGCGCTGTAGGCCTCCTGCAGATCGCGGGCTTCCTCTTCCAAGGCGTCCACGCGGTCGTAGAGCGCATTGTAGGCACCGTCCTCGAGCCCCTCATCCTCCATCTCGAGCTGCAATTTCTCAAGCTCGGCGGCGATCTCATCGATGCGTTTTTGCGCAGCCTCATCCGGTTCGATCGGGCCGGGATAGACGCGGCCGTAGTCGGCCATGGTCGCGTAATCATAGCGCACCATTGCATCGGCCCAGGCAAAGCCCAGCCTCATACGGGCCTCTTCGGCAGCGGCACCGAGCTTTTCGAGCAAGATGGTCTCGACCAGCGCCGCATCCTCCAGCACGGAATGCTCTTCCAGCAGATCGGCTGCGACGGCCCCGCCGCGGGCCTCGTAGTCCGCGCGCACAAAAGCCCCGATATCATCGCTGACCTGCACGCCGCGGGATTTGAGGGCCTGTCGCACCGTGTAGGCCTGCAGATAACCGCCGTCTTTCGTGAGCGCCTCGAAGACCTCGTGCTGCGCCTCCTGGCTCGGGTGCTCGGCGAAGGCCTTCATTGTGTCGAGCGTGATCACCTTGCCCCGGGCTGCGGCGCGAATGTCGGGGTGGATCAGGCCATAGCGCAACCGGCCTTTGACGGCGGTGACGGTCGTGCCGAAGGTCTTTGCGATGGTCTCGGGCGTCTGGCCGTCGACCTCCATCATCCGCGCGAAGGCTTCGAACTCGTCGATCGCGTTCATGGGGGCCTGGGTGATGTTCTCGGCGAGCGACAGTGCCGTGGTGACGTCGCAGTCCTCCGGGACGAGGCGGCAGTCCACCTTGGTCTTCGCTGTGAACCCCTTGGTGGCCTTGTCGGCGATCAGCTCCTTCAGCGCGGCATGGCGCCGGCCACCGGCGAGGACAGCATATTTGCCGTCAAGCTTCTGGACCAGGAGCGGCTGGAGCAAGCCCAGGACAGCAATGCTGGCTTTCAGATGCGCGATGTTCTCGGAATCATAGGTTTCCGGGGAGTTGCTGCGCACATTGGCGGGATGTGGGACCAAATCGCCGATGGCGACGGAGACAGGTTTGAAGCTTGTGGTCATGGGGTTTCCTTTTCGGTGGGTTTGGAGCGGCCTGCGCATTCAGATGCGCGGCCAATCCCCGTCTTCAGGGATCACCACAACAAAAGGCCCACTCTCCCTTTGAGGGGTCAGTGGGCCTTCATCGCCTGGGGTGTCAGAAGAGGGTGTCCTCTGCCCTACCAGTCTCGCGCCATCATGATGGTCAGCACGCGCATAGTTGTTGCAGGGTTGTCTGGGGTCTCGGCCCCGTAGCGGAAGTCGGAATCCGCTTCGTACAAATCCAGTTTCCAGAACACGGTCTCGCCACGGATCTCGATCGCCCCGAAATCGTGCCATCCCTCGGGATCATTCTCAGGCTCGAATGTAGCAAACTCACCGGTTGCCTTCACCGCCTCGGCCATGAAGCAGTCACCGGCCGCCATAAGCGAGCGGGTGACATGCATCCGGCCCTGGATGGGCTGCGCGGGCGGCACCCCAAGGCACGCGAGCTTGCGAAACGCGTCGTTCTGCGCCGCGACCACACTCGGATCCGGACGGTCTGGCAGGGGTTGAACGGTCATGGACATGGGGATCTCCTTTGAGAAGTTGAAGCACCCTTCCCAAAGCCCGCTTTCACTTTTCCGATTGGTAGATGACCCCTTCCAAGCCTGCCCCAAACAACAGTTCCAGTAGTCCGCTCTGCGAGACTTTGTTACCGTTGCTAAATCCAGCAAGCAAATAAGACTGGCCTGCCCGAAGACAGGCCAGCAGTAGCTCTTTCGGGTTAGCTTAGGGACTTCCAAAAGACGACTTTATCATCTCCCGCCGCCCAGAAATCCCTGATACGGGCTTCCTCGCTGTAGCCGTTCTTGCGATAGAATTCGCGGGTTTGTCCGAACTCGTCCGCGCCTGACGTGTCGGCTATCAAGATACGCTGTCCACGCTCCTTAAGCTCGGTCTCCAGATGCTGAACGATGGCACCGCCACAACCGCCGCCTTGCTCGGTTGGCAGGACAGCGATTGCGAGCATGTTCCATGCACCCTCTGCAAGTTCCTCTGGGACTGCATAGCAGAAGCCTACGGCCTTGCCGTTTGCTTCGCATGTCAGCCAGATATCAGAGCTTTCATCGTCGGATAGAAAACCGCTCACCATGTCAGGCAGCATTTCACTTGGGAAAAGCTCCGTGCCGTTAAGCACCTCCTGTAAGGCGCCGATGTCGTCGTGCTTTGTTGGTCGTATTTTCATTGGTCTTTCGTCTTTCTTCATGTCGTCACACAAGCAAAACTGCTCGATGCAACGGGCGCATTTTTCGTGTCTTGTCATGAATTTTCATGATTGTTTTGAGTGCTCACGAGCCATGCAAAAGCAGAAGCCTGACGCGGCATGCGCAGGCTCTATTTGGCTTGGTCGTCCTGCCCTTCAGGACTTAGCGGTTTCCCGCAATCGTAAACATAAAATCTCCATCGCCTGACTTGTTTGCCAAGCGTATAAATAGGGTATCAGTGTCATCGCGTACGAGCAAGACTTGGTAGATTTGGAAGCACAGCTGCCATTTTCTGCTTTGCGGCAAAGCATAGGTCAGGCGGCCTCGGCACTGCGCCCTGCCCTGCCCGTCTCCGATCTGGTGATCAGGTAGTCGCAGGCGCGCTGCGCATCCGCGGCGTGCTTGAAGATCGCACCCTTGTCCGACCGAAGAACGCGCAACCAGTTGTGGAGGTAGGCGGCATTCATCTCGAGCGTATGCGCCGTGAAGCCGAGCGTCTGACCCAGGAGCACCGAGGTCAATTCCGCGACGATCTCCTCGCGCGCATAGGACGTGTTGCCAAACTTCGAGAACCCGAAATCACGGTTCAGCCGATGCGGGGCTTTCGTGGCATGGGCCAGCTCATGGGCCCAGACCCCGTAGAAATTGCGCGGGTCCTGGAACCGCGTGATGGACGGCATGTAGACCTTGTCCACGGGCGGCAAATAGTACGCCTCCGTGCCCGTGAAGACGGTCGTGATGTCGATGGCATCGAAAAACGCCTGCATGTGCGGGATTGGCTCGGACGGCGGATGCTCGGGTACGGGCTCAGGGTCCGGATAGAAGCTGTCCGGCAAGCCCTCGATCTGGCAGGCATTGAACACGCGGTAGGATTTCTGGAAGCGGAAGATACGGGCTTCCTCGGAGTGATCATCCCCGTCGCTGCGGTCATGCTCATCGCCGCCCGCGTCTTTCCGGCTTTGACCGTAATAGACGACGACAGAGGATTTCTCGCCCTTGCGGACCTTTGCGTCCAACGCATTGGCCTGCGGCAGCGTCATCCAGAAGGGAGAGCTGTGGCCCGCCATCACGGTCCGCATCGTCAGCAGGAAGTTGTTCACCCCCTGGTAGGGTTCACCGCCCACGCGCAGGGGACGAGAGCTGCCACCTGCGGTCCAGGGCTTGCGCCACGGCAGAACACCGCGATCGATGATGCGGATGATTTCGTTTGTGATGACCTCGGAGGCATCGAATTTGGGCGTGCGGGATCGGGGCATGACTGGCCTCCTTTCGTGTGTTGGTGTGAGGGAATGGTGACTAGGTTGACCGACAGGGGCGCGGATCGTTGGTGATCCTCGCGCCGAGCCCTTCGACCATGTCGATGTAGGTGGTCAGCAAGACGGAACTTCCAGGGCCCCAGGGTTCAGAGTCGTCCGATCCGTCCCGCGCCACCCGCGGCAGGTTCGCGAAGTCGATGACATCGGTGATGGGTCGGATATCGATGAAGGGCGTCCCACGTGCGACCGCAAGAGCGGCCAAGGGAAAGCGCTCGATCGGCGCGAAGGTCGAAACGGTGGTCCAACCGAGATGGAGGAATGTCCCACCCTCCCCGCAGATCACATGCGCGTTTGGCAATAACGCCGCCTGCTTCAAATAGCCGAGATCACGCAGGACAGTCTCGCGTTCGAGCTGCCGCGCCAATTCCAGCTGGCCAGCTCGGCGCAGCTCCTTGTGCCGCCACCAAGAGGCGGCGGTCGCGCGTAGCACGCGCAAGACACCTGTTTGCATGGGAATGCCCTTCATCAGGAAAGACAGACCGGAACCCGGCCCGGACCCGTCCGAGGAACCCCAAAGCCCCTCATCCGTCAGTCACAAAACCCGAAGGACACTTTCACTTTTCCCGGCCCCACCAGCCCGGGAAAAGAACTTCAGGGGCCGGCACGGCCCCAGTTTTCTTCATTGCACGCAGAAACTCCGGATCGGCAACGAACATCGGCAATGCCAGACCTAAGAGTTCCATTTTTAGAATTTATATCAGTGAATTATAGCAAATCTCAGATCGGCAGTTTTTTCTGGCGACTGTCTGATATATCCTGGCGGTGCTTGTCCTGAGCACCGGATGCGACAAGCCTCTTCACTTCGCCGACAGGGAATAACTGGTACTACGTCCACCAGCGTCATCTTTCTCAAGTGCTCCCAAGTCGATCAGGTCCAAGATGTCGCGATATGCGGTGTCCTGCGAACATTTCTCGATCTTCGCATATTTCGACGTCGTGAGTTTTCCTTCGAACCCATCGAGGAGCCGGTTAAGCATGTCCCGCTGGCGGTCGTTGATGTTGGCCGTTGCGTGTTTCTCCCAGAACCGCGCCTTCTGAAACACAGCCTCCAAAATGATCTCTGCGCCATCAAATGCACGGTCGAGGCAACTCAGGAACCAACTGAGCCAAGCTGTGACATCAAGCCCGCCCTTCTGCGTCGTCTCGAGCATATCATAATAGGCGTTCCGCTCCTGCCGGATTTGGGTCGACATGCTGTAAAACCGTTGTGAACTGCGTTCGGATCGCGCCAACGCCATATCCGCGATCGCACGCGCAATGCGCCCGTTGCCATCGTCAAAGGGGTGGATCGTGACGAACCAAAGATGTGCAATTGCGGCATGAATAACGGGATCCGTGTCTGGGGCCTGATTGAACCAGGCCAAAAACTGCCCCATCTCAATATCAAGCCGTGCTGCTCCCGGCGCCTCAAAATGCACGCGCTCGCGACCCATAGGTCCTGAAACAACCTCCATAGGGCCGATCCGCCACTGCCCTACGGCGATCCGGGTCATTCCGCTTCGCCCCGTTGGAAAAAGGGCGGCATGCCAGCCGAACAATCGCTCTGCGTCTAGGGGTTGGTCATACGCTTGCGTCGCGTCCAACATCATCTCGACGACCCCATCGACATGGCGATCAGACGGGATCAGCCCGCCTATTTCGAGCCCCAGCCGTTTTGCGATAGACGACCGAACCTGATCCTTGTCGAGCGTCTCGCCTTCGATCTCGCTGCTCTTGACGACATCACTGGTGAGAGTTCTCAACATCGCCTCATTGCGAAGATCAAAGCCAAGGCCCTCCATACGTCCCAAGAGCTTGCCTTGCCGGTGGCGGACAGCGGCAAGTTGTGATGACAGCTTGGCCTTATCCCAGAAAAATTGCGGCCAATCAGTTAGTTCGTGAATGTAGGTCATATTTTACGCACTCCTTGCGGAGATTATACCGGGCAATCTCCGCAAGACAACAGTATTCGCCGCGCAATATGCGGAGAATACTGGCGCCAATCTCCGCGGACTCCTCTGGACCTCTGAATGCAGGAGAAACTGCTGCCCCATCCCATCATGCCGCCTGCCCGCTCAACCGGCCATAGAAACTGCGCTCGAGATGCAGCTCCCCTGCCCCAGCTTTCTGGACAATTCCACGCAGATATCCACCAGGAGATGCGACTTCGCCTGCACAATGCTTTTCGAACGTGAGAACCAGCGCCGCAGTCGCGATTTGAGGCCCAAGCCGGTCCTGCGCAATGTTCCAGGCGTGCTCTGAGACGCCGATCATCGGCCTCAACTGCCCTGCAACACGGTGCAGATCGCCCCAATCCTTCAGATATCCGCCCATATTGCGCGCCCAGGACGCAAACTCAGGACAGGCTTGCATGACTGTCGGCAGATCCAGGGCGGCCCCGCGTTTCTTACGCGTTTCAGCCACCCAATCTTCCAACTCCCTATCAATTTGCTCCTCCGGTGGCGCATTGGGCACCACGCCCGCCGCTTGCTCAGTTTCTGAGCGATTACAGGTTACAGGATTAAGTTGTGTTGTAATTAGTATGTGAGGTTCGGAAATGACCTCCCTGGGGTCCATTTTTTGAGTCTTCTGAAGTACTTGCTCGGTGGCTTCTGCGGTGTTTTCCACAACCTCATCCGCTCGAACTGCCTTGAGGTACGTGGCCTCTACACGTTCCTGGAGCTCTTTGAACCACGCCAAGAGTCGTTCCAGTGCCTCAGAGGCCGTGTTCCTGCGCGGAAGGCGATCCAAAAGATCCTCGAAAAGGCCTGTGAGCTGCGTCCACGGGCCTCTCAGCGCGCCGCTGAGCGCAGCCTCGATCCGCGCCCGGATCATCCGGCGGGACACAGTGATCTGCCGCTTCAGGCGCTGACAGTGCGCGCGCTCGGCCTGCAGCTCAGCGTGTAGCTGCTGAAACTCTTCTACGCGAGCGGACAGCGGCGACAAATCAAAGCCGTAGGCCTCAATGATACGGCCCTCTGCGTCCCTGTGGCCCCAACGCTTGCCATTGGGGCTGTCTTTGAAGGCGATTACACCGCTCTCGGCCAGGCGACGGGCATGGCGCTTGAGCGCAGAGAGTGAAAAGCCCGTCTGCTCCATCAGATAGGCATTGGAGGCCCAGACGATCGGGCGCTGACCCTCTTCCCAATCTTGCGCCTGCGTGAAGGCCCCAAGCGTATCGAGGAGCATCATATCCCCTGCCTTGAGGCCGATATGCGCACCTACGCGTTTCACGGCGACAAAGGCCTGTGTTTTGGGCACGGCTGCTCTTTCACCAGCCTGTGCGTGCTGTTCAGCGACGGCGAGTCCGGCTGTCGCCTTCCGCCACCCCGTGGGTTGGTTGATATTGGACATACCTTCACCGTTCTGAGGCATGCCTGTCCCAGTCACTCCATGCGGAGCATCATTGAATTCCGTCATTTTTTAGCTAGGCACAGAAAACCTGTTCGCCCGAAGACGTTTTTCGTTGTTTAGCGATTCGCGGGCTGCTAGGATTGTGGTGTGAAAACAAATCGCGCCTTGTGCGCAGCAGCCCTCGGGACTTCGGTTTCGAGGGTTTTCTTTTTGGTGCCGTTCTCCTTTTTGCTCGTTGCCTCTATCTTGGCGGTTAACAGCTGTTAACCGCCGCTATCCTTCGTGGCTCTCTGATTGGAACCGATCGAAGGAATCCTGAATGAGCTGGTCCAGATTCTGATCCAGCCAATCCGCGAATCTCGTGTTCTCCCCTGCCCGCTTGACGGTGACTGAGAGCCCAGATTTACCGCTTTTGATCTGCACACCGGGAACGGGCGAGCGCTCCTCGACAGATCGTTCTTGCTTACCTCGCTTGCCAATTTCCTTGAGAACGAGGTCCAGCCGTCCGTCGGAGTCGAGATCACCAGATTGACCAAGAACACCCAGAACACCCTCCTCCGAGAGTTGTACTTTCTCAAACGCCGTTGCGAGTGTGGTCCATTTCGGGCGCCCTGCCCCTGGAGCTGCGCCAATGGCTTCACCGACAGCCAAGGGTACTAGCCGATTGATACGCTCAAGCTGCGAAAGAGTGTTCTTGCTGATAGCCAAAGCCTGACACGCCTCCGCACGTGAGTAGGCTTGCTCCAGGATCGCGTGCGCGAACCGGACACGTTCATAATAGCTCAGCTCCGCACGGCCGGCATTTTCGAGGCCTTTCGCCATCAATGCATCAGTATCATCGAGCGTCCGGATCAGAGCCCGCACTGGTATCCCCAAGTGGCGGCAGGCAAGTATTCGTCTCTGACCGTAGATGATCTCAAAATGCCCATCACGATCCTTCGAAGGACGTAGAAGGACCGGGACTTGCTGCCCGGCATCAGCGATGCTGGTTGCGAGATCCTTGATCGATTCATTCGGTGCGGCGCTGTTAACAGCTGTTAACTCGATATCCAGCCGGTCCTTGGGTCCCCAAGCCAAGATAAGATTTGTATCGATATCCTGGATGCCGCCGAGACCCGCACGAACAGAGCCGATAGTTCCCTTCGGCAATGTTCGATGAGCTCTATCAGAAGCCCCATCTTTCGACGTCTCAGTCGCCGCAGTAATCGCAGCCATGATGCCGGTTTTGTTTTTACCCATAGCCATGATTACCGCCCCCAAGCCTGTTGAAGCATTCCCGCAATCTCAGCACCAACCGCATCCATGCTGTTCTTTGCGCGATCATAGGTCGATCTGGTCATCTCGGATCGCGCAACCTCGTAGATCGACATCTTGAGCATCGATGCGTCGCCAATAGCCGTACTACGCAGTCCGGTCGCCCCAACAACACGATCCTGAAAAAGAGCGCGCATAAGGCTCACGATCTGCTGACTGGGGATATCGCTCGGATCGTCCCGCGTAATGAGGAAGGAGAAAAAATCATGATCGAGTTTGACGCCCGTGTCCTCGATCACACCAAGATAAGCAGAGGTCATTTCGACAAACTGCTGGGTGGAAGCAAGGTCGAGCATGCTCGGCGTCATCGGCACGATGACCGAAGTCGCAGCGTAGAGGCCGGTCAAAGTCAAGAATCCGAGAGCTGGTGGGCTGTCGATAACCACCACGTCGTAGTCACCCTCAACGGACTGGATCGCCAGGCTGAGCTTCTCAAAGAATGCAACGCCACGACCTGCATTGACCGCAGTTTCTGTTTCAAACTCGCTTAGAACAAGCCGGGCAGGAGCCAAATGAAGGCTAGGGAAATAGGTTTCTACGATGGCCTCGGACATCGGCACCGGGTCTTCATAGCGAAGTGCGTCGTAAATCGACGCCCCTTCAAACTCCAGTTCAGTCTGAATCCCGCAAAAACCCGTGAGGCTCCCTTGCGGATCCAGGTCAATCGCCAAGACCCGGTAACCGTTCAATGCAAGGTAGTGACACAGATGAATCGCAGAGGTGGACTTCGCAGATCCACCTTTGAAGTTCATCAACTGAATAACCTGAAGCTTGTCGCCCTCGCGACGGCCGGGAAGGTATTTGCCGGCCTTACGAGAGCTAGCCTCCAAAAAATGGCGGGCTTGAAGGATCTCTTCACCGGAATAAAAGCGCCGTCCGTTCTTGATTACTTCCGGCTCCGGCAAGGACCCGTCGCTATGGCACTTGCGCAAGAATTGCCCGGTCACCCCTAGAAGATCAGCAGTCTCTGTAGCGCTGAATAGTCTCAAATTCTTGCGTTGATCGGGCGCGTAGGCTTGCTGAAGATGCGTCGTGAGCGCGGTGTGTAGACGCGCTGCTATCTGGCTTGTAAGCTCGGATTGAGACGCCGCTTCGATTGGTGCCGTCTGGAACATGGTTGCTATTTCTCTGCTCGAACGCGCTTATTTGCGCAACTTGACTCTAATGGCCGTGATTCACCATGTTAAGTCAAGGATTTTATCCACAAATTGTGCTGTCGGACCAAAGGGCTACTAGGGAAGCCACACGCCCTCTAGAGTTAACAGCTGTTAACAGCACCCACGAACTATTGGTACAGCAAGACATCTGTCGTCGATTGGGCGTTACTCCCAACCGATCCAATAACGGTCCCTCGACCGAAAAATAGGCTGGCGAGAAAGACAATGCATATAGGCGGATCGAAACCAAGCACCGACAGATCTACCGCGGAACAAGGGCCCTAATGGGCCATATGTCGAAGTTACATTGATGCTCAAGAGCCGAAGTTAAACGCCGAAATCACATTCGCATCGCATCAACAAGGTTGGTTAAGACCCTGACGTCTGGCGCGTCAACGGTGCCCAGCAGGGTAGGGGGGCAGCACCGTTGCTTTCCCGGCAGGAACAATAATCGACGTAGAGCACCGCGTAGATAGAACCAGCTCGACTACACCTCGCCGGACCTCAAGACCTGCTAGTTGAGCCCTCGTTGTTTAGGACGGATGAGTGGCGATCCGTGGCAATTTAAGTTCCCGAGTTTGTCCTTAGAACGAACGGTCGGCACTCCCTACAGCCGATGCGCTCGCTCGGCCGCTTCGAAAAAGCGCTGCAAATGAAGAGCGGATACCGTGCTTGCCGCCGCCCAAACTACGGCTCAATGACGCAACTCCTTTACCAGCTTTCTGGGGGCAGGTTGCGCCCAGTTTCGCTGTCCAGATGATCCACGTTGAACATCGATGGCAGTTGCCTTGCGAAGCTCAAAGGTGCAGGAACACCCGCCGACGAAATACTAGGGCAGCGGCCCGGATCAATGTCCAGGTCCTGATCGAAGCGCTTATCAATTGCCGGAGGCAAGCGGGTTCAGCTGTGACGACACCGGAGCTTTTCTCGCGGGCATCCAGTCCTTGTGCATGGTCGAGGATCTGACGATCCAAACTCATCAGGTGGGTCGCGCCATAACGGAGAAGTTTCAGTTCTCGGTCTATGACGCGGTGATCGTGGCTGCCGCGCTGATCGCCGGATGCACGACACTGTGGTGCGAAGACATGCACGACGGATTACTCGTGGAAGAGCAGTTGCGCATCATCAATCCATTCTCCTAACCGCAAAATGGGCGGCAACCTCGCAATCGTTCCATCGGATGGAAGAATTGCAAGGTTGTGATTATTTCGCGGGCTTCAGCAAACCCAACTTCTCCGCCCGTTCAAGCAGCATCCTCACGGACGACGGCTGCCAACTTGTCCGTCCGCGTGGTGTGCGCTCACGCATCGATTCCAGCCGATCGCAGATCGCCACTAGCGTGATGTCCGGGTCCGCGCCCTTGATGGCAGCGACGATCGCGGGCAGGCGGTCGTCGGTTTCGCGACGTCCGGCGCGGTCCAGAACCTCGGCGGGCAGGAACCCGTCGCGCACATAGGCTTTCACTGCGCGCAGAAGGCGGCTTTGCGTCCAGTGGCGGTCGTAGGGCAGGGGGCCATTGATGATCCGCAGCACATCTTCCCAGGCCATATCGGGTCGAAGTCGTCGGACATGTGGTACCCAGTCCTGCGCGGTCTCGTTCAGCCGCTCCATGTAGCCGTCTTGCCGCGCGAGCCGCACCTTGCGTAGCGCCGCTGGATCGCGGGCGCGTAGGCCCGGGTTCCCGCCGACCCGGCCCTTAGTACGGGCACTCGCCAGCCCCGCCTTGGTACGTTCGCGGATCAGCGCCCGCTCAAACTCGGCCGCGGCGCCCAGAACCTGCAGCGTGAACTTGCCTTGTGGCGATGCCGTGTCGATGGGGTCCTGGAGAGAACGGAAGAAAGCCCCTTTGGCCTCCAGACGTTCGATCACCTCCAGCAAGTGCGACAGAGACCGTGCAAGCCGGTCTATCCGAACGACAACCAGCGTGTCGCCGCTCTGGACGCGTTCGAGCACGCGGGCAAGTACTGGCCGCGCACGATTGCCGCCTGAGGCGTGTTCTTTAAAGATCTCTACGCAACCGGCAGATTGAAGGGCCTCAGACTGGGGCAGGGGGGTCTGATCCTCTGTGGAAACTCGCGCGTAGCCTATCAAGGGCATCAAATCATGCTTTTTGCAGTTTTACATATCACTAATAAACGACCGTTTGATAGTTTGTTCAGAATTGATCGATCCAACTTGCGTGGTCGATGCGGTTTTCATGGATGTGTTTGGACGCATTCCGATATGTATTCACTGCTCATCCCTGCGACTCGCTTTCTAGTGCAGACATGTTTGCGTAGGTTGGTCTTTTTTCCCTTGAAGCTCCAGTTGCTAGAAGTTCTATCGACGTGTAAAGCGAAGCTATAAAAAACCGACCGCGTAGGAGATAAACCAAATATGTTGACGAGACGCCATTTCATCGCGACCAGCGCAGCTGTGTTCTCTGCGCCGATTTCAAACCCTGTGTTTGCCAGTACATGGCCAACGACATCGCAAAAGGCGGCTTGGGATGCGCAAGTGACACCTGCAAACTTCGATCTCGAGACGTCGAACCCTTGGGGATTGCAACCGCGCTTCCTGCCACGTCGGGTTGAAGCCCGGTCTGGTCTGACACCCGGCGACATTCATGTCGATGCGGTCGCGCGGTATCTTTATCATATCGAGGAAGGCGGCACCGCGATGCGTTACGGCGTGGCGATTGCCCGCGGCAATCTTTACGAGCCGGGGACCTACTCGATCCGCCGAAAGGTGGAATGGCCACACTGGACACCGACCAAATCGATGATCGAGCGCGATCCGTCGCTTGAAAAGTATGCAAATGGCCAGGAACCAGGCCCGCAAAACCCATTGGGATCTCGCGCAATCTATTTGTTCGTCGGGCAGCGTGACACATATCTGAGGATACACGGATCACCGCAATCCAGATCAATTGGTGGGCGCGCCAGCTCCGGATGCGTTCGCATGGTTATGGCGCATATCAATGAGCTTTATCCCCGTGTTGCTATCGGCTCCACCGCATTCCTTTATTCGGCGGAAGACAGTGTCACGGCCCGCAGCTAACCTTCAACTTGACGGTCAGGCCCGTCGAGCCGCCAAAGCTACGCTGCCGGCTTGACGCAGATCGGATTGCCGCCCGATGTCCTGAGCGGCAGGAGCGTGTCCTCGACCGGCCCGGAATGCATGTACCAATAGCAATTGTCTGCCGGCCGCAAGCGTGCGGTCGAGAGATCCTGGTTTGGAGCCGCGAGCGCCACGATTTGCTCCGGGACCGGCGGCAGCGCACCCGAGCCTTGTGAATTCGAGAGGGTTTCCGAGCAGGCTCCGAGCGCCACGCCGAGAAGGATAAAAATTGCGCTCCGTGTGTACATAAACTCACTGTCCTGCTGCTTTGAATTCTTAGATGCGTCTTTCTCGCATCCGACGGCATGTGGTGCAACGCAAAGGCAAGATCACAGGCGAATTTCCTGAGGAAAGTGATCGAAACTCAATGGTTTCGACCCAAACCGCCTGCGATCACCCCATTAACCACGCGGCTACATGGAAGACCGAACTTTTCTCTTGAACCTCTAGTTGCTGTAGGGCGTATCACCTCCCTACAATAGCGAATCCGAGGATGATCCATGCCACATGACGGTGCTCAAAACAGCCAAGACCATTCTCCCGTATCTGAGGGCGCGTGCGGCAGTTGTTGCGGAGGACAGGCCATTGAGCCAACCAACGTTCGAGCCTCGGACGGCCGCAGTTTCCATGTCAGCGGCCTGGATTGCGCCGAAGAGGTCTCGATCCTGAACCGGGTCGTCGGACCGGAAGTTGGTGGCACGGAGTATCTTGCGTTTGACGTCATCAATGCGCGGATGACGGTTCTGGATGGCGGGACGAACCCGTCTTCGGACAAGATCCTTCAATTGGTTGCGACCACCGGGATGACGGCCAAACCCTGGGATGCCGAAGATGCCAGCGCGGATCAGGCCGCACATCTGAAAAAACAAAAACTGTTCACGTTGCTTAGTGGCGGATTCTGGGCGGCAGGGTTCATCTACCACGTCATTGAGACTGGGTTCGGCGGCGCCATCGGATTGTTCTCGGGCCATGGTGAAGCGCCGATGCCCATTGCCGAAGCAGGGTTGTTCGCAATAGCGATCCTCTTGGGCGTGTGGCTGGTCGCACCCAAAGCGTGGTCGTCGGCGCGTCGGCTTTCTCCGGACATGAACCTGTTGATGGTGGTCGCCGTGGCCGGGGCCATCGGGCTTGGCGAGTTTTTCGAGGCCGCGACGGTCGCGTTCTTCTTTTCGCTTTCGCTCTATCTTGAGAGTTGGAGCGTGGGGCGCGCGCGCAATGCTGTGTCAGCGCTTCTCGACCTCGCACCACCGACAGCCCGGGTGCTCTATGACGATGGCTCAGAGGCCGACGTTCCCGCCGCGGCTGTAGCTGTCGGTGCGCGGTTCATCGTGCGAGGTGGCGACCGTATTCCGCTCGACGGGGAAGTTGTCGACGGGGCAGGGGCCGTCGATCAGGCCCCCATTACGGGTGAAAGCGCCTTGGTGCCAAAAGAAGCGGGCGATGATGTCTACGCCGGCACCATCAATGGCGAGGGCACTTTAACTGTACGGGCAACAAAAACTGCCTCCGACACGGTCTTGTCCAAAATCATCCGCATGGTAAGCGATGCACATTCACGCCGCGCCGAGGTTGAACAATGGGTGACGAAGTTCGCGCGCATCTACACACCGGTTGTAATGGGGCTGGCCGTTCTAATTGCCTTGGTTCCACCGCTTGTCGCAGGCGGTGACTGGGGCTTTTGGTTCTACAACGCGCTGGTTCTGCTGGTCATCGCCTGCCCTTGTGCCTTGGTGATCTCAACGCCGGTTTCTATTGTCGCTGCCCTTGCGGCCGCAGCGCGCAATGGCGTGTTGATCAAGGGCGGGGCCTATGTTGAAGCGCCGGGTCGCACGACGGCGCTTGCGATGGACAAGACCGGCACGATCACGATGGGAGAACCGGAAGTCGCTGCGGTCTATCCGATTGGCGAGACGTCCGAACGCGACCTGCTTATGCGCGCCGCCGCGCTTGAAGCAAGATCGTCACACCCGCTGGCCCGCGCGATCCTGAGCCGTGCAGAACAAGACGGCCTCTCCGTTTCCGCAGCCGACAACACACGCACCGTGCCGGGCCGCGGCCTCGAAGGAGACATGGGCGACCAGTCCATTTGGCTGGGGTCAGACCGATTTGCCGAAGAAAAAGGGTTCGGGTCCGCAATTCCATCTGATTTGCGCGACCGCATCGAAGGGGCAGGCAACACACTGGTCGCCGTTGGGGACGCGGCTGGCGTCAGCGGCGTATTGGAATTGCGCGACCGGATCCGGCCTGATGCCAAGGGCATCGTTGCCCGCTTGCACGCACAAGGCGTGAAAAAGATCGTGATGCTCACCGGCGACAACACGGCCACGGCAAAGGCTGTGGCTGCCCAAGTCGGCATCGACGAGGTGCGCGCGGAACTGCTGCCCGAGGACAAGGTCACCGCCATTGAGGAACTGGTGACACAATATGGCACTGTCGCGATGATCGGGGATGGTGTGAATGACGCTCCGGCGATGGCGCGCGCGCATTACGGCATCGCTATGGGAGCCGTGGGATCCGACGCCGCAATTGAAACGGCCGATATCGCGCTGATGACAGACGACATTGGCAAAGTGCCATGGCTTATCGGGCATTCCCGCCGGACCATGGCAATTATTAAGCAGAACATCGGGCTGTCGCTTGCGACCAAGGCTGCATTCGTGGTGGCAACAGCCTTCGGCATGGCCTCGATGTGGGGCGCGATCGCGGCCGATGTTGGCGTTTCCCTTCTCGTTGTCACCAACGCCTTGCGGTTGCTGCGCGCGCGCGACAACGACGATGAACCGCGTGGTGGCGATGAGGTTGGCGAAGAAATGGCAAAGGCGGCACTGGCGCACGGTCACTAGCAATGTGACTGACAAGAACCAGTGGGAGCAGGCGGTTTGCAACTGTTAGATTGGATTGAACGTTGGGTGCAGACTATTGCCCCTCGGTCAATGGTGCCCTGACCGACCAAAGCGGCAAATGGTCCCGCCGTAGCTAGAGTTCGGTCTGTCTGGAACTACCGACCTTATCGTACCCTGAACCGGCAAGGGCAGAAAAAAACCGCCAAATCCTCAAGGGTTTTGCCGGGGTTTTGTCCAGACTAAGCAATTGACCTGGCATGGGGTGGGTTAGGGCAGAGCAGCAAAAAAGGTCGCTTATGTCCCGCGATAATTGTCACAAGCATCAACACCTTCTGCGACCACATCGAGAAGGACGTCCACATCATTCAAGAGAGCTGTAATGCGCGGACTGCTTATACGGTAGCGGATAAAACGTCCGTCGCGGTCGCTGGCGACAAGCCCACAATCCAGAAGACACCTGAGATGGTTGGAGACGTTTGGCTGCAATAACTTCGTGCACGTCACAATCTCATGAACGGCCAACGGCGCTTCGCGCAAGGCGTCGAGGATCGCGAGGCGGCTTGGGTCCGCAAAACCGCGAAACAGCTTCGCTCTTCTCTCAATAGCGGTTGTCCCACTATTGCAGCAGGCGACAATTTGATGCATATCACTACTCACTGATATATTATTTCTTTTCCCACTTTAGCAGGAGAACTGCGATCATGGCCAACGCAGAAAGCGCGATAGCAGATATCCCATCCTTCCGTTACCGCGTTTCCGGTATGGATTGCGCCAAGGATGCCGCCCAGATCGAGCGGGCGGCGCAATCTGCAGGTATCGCGCCTGACGCCGTGAAAGTGTCTACTGCAACGCACATAATGACTTTGACAGCTCCCGAAGCGCGCTTGCCGGAAATTGAAAAAGCCGTCGAGACAACAGGGTATGGGTTTGACCGCATCGAGAGCGACGAAGATATTCAGCAAGGTGCGGCCCATCAGGACCCTGGCTATCGCCGCGCGCTCTGGATCGTTGTGATCCTGAATGTTGGTTATGGCGTTCTTGAAATGATCGGCGGGTTCATTGCCGGGTCACAGGCCGTGAAGGCCGACGCGTTGGATTTCATCGGCGACGGCGCAATCACCTTCCTCGGCCTGTTGGCCATCGGCTGGAGCCTCGCTTGGCGAGCGCGGTCGGCCCTGATCCAGGGCATCTTCCTCGGCCTGCTTGGTCTTGGAGTCTTTGGCACGACCATCATAAGGGCATTCGAGCCGACAACCCCAGACGCCACTTTGATGGGGATTCTGGGCCTGATTGCTCTTGTGATAAATGTCATCTCCGTGCTGCCGTTGCTGCGGTACCGCAAGGGCGACGCGAACATGCGCGCTGTCTGGCTGTTCTCGCGCAACGACGCCATCGGCAACGCCGCAGTCGTTATCGCCGCCGGGCTGGTGGTTTGGCTAGGCAGCGCATGGCCCGATCTCATCGTAGCCTTCGGGATCGCCGGACTGTTCCTGCACTCGTCATGGGCGATCATCCGCGACGCGCGGGCCGATCTGAAGGCGGTGGCATGAACAGCCGCGTTCTCGGTGGGCTTTGCGCCATCGCCGCGTTTGGTGTTGATCAGGGCACCAAGGCTCTTGCCCTGAACTCCCCGGCGCTTGAGAACGGGGTCGAGGTTCTGCCCTTTCTCAACCTCGTGCGGGTTTTGAACGATGGGGTCAGCTTCGGTATGCTCGGCGGGGTCGTACCCTGGTGGGGTCTGGTCGCACTTGCTGCCGTGGTCGTGGCATGGCTGCTGATCTGGCTGTGGAAGGCTCCGGACAGGCTGACAGGTGCGGCGCTCGGTCTGATCATCGGAGGCGCGCTTGGCAATATCCTTGACCGTCTGCGCTATCAGGCCGTCCCTGACTTTCTCGACTTCCATTACGGGTCATACCACTGGCCGTCCTTCAACTTGGCTGACGTGGCGATCTTTTGTGGGGCAGCATTGCTGTTCTGGGACAGCTTTCGCACCTCGAAAGTCAGGCCGGAAAATCGGGAACAAGACAATCGCAAGGGAGATGTCACGGGGGGATAACAGCTAACAGGCAAAGAACTTTGGGAGGGAATTCGGCTTGAGATTTTTGGATTGGATTGACCGTGGCATTCGCGGCATCGGCGTCGTGACTGCGTGGCTGACAGTTGTTTCGATTGCTGCTTATGGCGCGCTTCAGATGCTGGATCGCAAGCTACAACTTGGCGTGTCAAGCTATTTGCCCGACCTGTCCACGTCACTGCTGTTCATCCTGATTTTCTTGACCTTTGGGTATACCTATCTGCGCGACGGTCACGTGCGCGTTGATGTTCTTCGCAGACATTGGTCCGCCCGCCGCATTGCGTGGATCGAACTGATTGGCGGCCTTTTTGTCCTTCTGCCGCTCGCCGCCATCCTGACCTACTACGGATGGGACGGTTTGATGCGCACCACGAAATTCGCGGAAACCCAGTTGTGGGCACAACGCATTGCCGGGGTCATCGGCCCGATCTTGCTGGCTCTTGCCGGGATGATTGTAGCCCTTCGCAACATCGCCTTTCTGACAGGGAGACGTGCGCAAGGTGCACCGGAACAAACAAGCGGCCTGCACAATGGTGAATGAGGTCTTCACGGTTGCCATGCTTGTCGTGATGGCCATCGGGGTCTTCAGCGGCTTTCCGGTGGCTCTGGTGCTCGCGGGGACAGGCTTCTTGGGGTTTGTCGCTGCGGTTTGGGGGGGGATCACTGATTTTCAGCATCTGGGGCTGATCTACCTGCGGGCCCGTGGTGTACTGACCAATGAATCAGTCCAATTCACCAGCGTTCCAATGTTGATTTTTCTTGGCCTGATCTTGAATGCCAGCGGGATTGCCGAAACCATGTTTCGCTTGCTGGGGCGTCTTCTGACAGGCGTTCCCGGTCGCTACGCCATTGCGACTTTGCTGATCGGCCTCGTTCTTGCGCCCGCCGCCGGGGTGATCGGTGCTTCCGTCATAACTGTGGCGTTGGTGGCCTATGCCCCGATGATGGCGTCGGGCTACGCACCGCGAACCGCAGGAGGCGCTGTCGCAGCTTCTGGAGCATTGGGTGTCGTGTTCCCGCCAGCCGTGATGCTGTTCTTCATCTCGAACGTGTTCTATCTGCGCATCGGATTGATGTATGTGGCCCTCATCGTACCTGTGCTTCTGATGGTCATGGCCTTCGCGGTCTACTTTGCGGTCACCTTGAGAAAAACGGTCGAAATCCCGCTGGACACACCCAAGACCAATCTTGTGTCAGACCTCTTGTTTGTACTCGCGTCTGTCGCGGTCATCGCATCCATTCCGCTCAGCATCATTCTGGGCTTTGCGACACTAACAGAGGCGGCTGGAGTAGGGGTTTTTGGCGCGCTATTGGTCGCGCTGGCGCGAAAGCGCTTGTCTTTCTCATCGTTGAACTCTGTCACGGTGCAGACAAGCACGATGACGTCGATGGTCTTCTTCATCGTATTGGGCGCATCGGTATTCTCGCTCAGTTTCCACCTAGTCGGTGGACCGGACGTCATCTTCGAGTGGATATCCGCATTCGATCTCACCCGGTGGGAACTGTTGGCGATCCTCCTTGGCGTGATCATCATGCTTGGGTTTGTTTTTGACTGGATCGAGGTGCTGCTGGTCTTTGTACCCGTACTGATGCCGATTATTTCAGAGCTCGACTTCGCAGATCACGTCGGCTCTGCCTACTTTGCGCAGATCTGGATCGCTGGCCTGATTGCGTTGGCCTTGCAAACGTCCTTCCTGACGCCTCCTTTCGGCTATGCCCTGTTTTTTGCTAAGATGGCGGCACCGAAGGGTATCAACCTATCCGATATCTATCGCGGAGCGGTACCTCTTGTTGCCATTGAGATTGTATTGATCGTGGCGCTGATCTCGTTTCCTCAGCTTATCACTTGGCTGCCTGAGATGGCCCTTGGGACCGCAGATATGCCGCAGCTGATACAGCGGTGACAGATGTTGCATACTTTGGGTATCGGCTGTGATTGATCCTATTGGGAGCGAAATTGCTTGAACCTCTAGTTGCTAGAGGTTGTAGCATGTGTGTTGAGCTGTGGAGGAGCTAGACTTGCGATAGCAATCTCGCCTGTTTCAAAGATCTTCTGATCGTGTCCTAGAGAGAGTGACAAGAGAAGTAGAGCGTCTCCTGCGTTGCAAGAAGAGCATCGACGCAAGGAGATCAGCGGCAGTATTTTTGGTCGAGCAGAGTGCTCGGCCGGACAAGGTTTGGCCGGTACATGAAGAGCGATAAGCAAATCGAAGTGTTCGCGGGCGTCGCCAGTTGTCAGAGGCAAGCGCGATGGAACAAGTGGTTGTACTTGCCGATTGCCTTGGCGTTGTCTGTCGGCAGCCTTTTTTCTGGAAGCCTTGCCCTTATTGCCATCGCATTGCTCTACGCTTCGGACGTGGTCGAGTTGTTGATGAGTTCAGCGGCGACTAGGCTGACACGACGTCAGAAAGAGGACCGCGTTGTTCTAGGATATGGGCGATTGGAAATTGCGACAGAGTTGGCGAATTGTGTTGCTGTGGTACTGCTATCCGCTTCGGTCATTTACCACGGCGTTATGCGCCTAAATTCCCCTCATCTGGCGCAAGGCTGGATCATAGTGGTGCTCGTCTCTGTCTTGATAGGGATTGAGTTACTGGTGTTCTCGAAACCGGCACCAACATCGTGGCGCCGACGTAAAATCGGCACATCACCGCCCCTATGGTCAGACCGTTTAGCGTTCTTGCTACCAGTTCTCGCTGGCGGCGTAGCTATTTTGTTGCTTGGTTCCGGGCGAACTGACACGATTATTGCAGTTTTATTGTCCGGCGCGCTTCTTTGGTTCGCCCTCCGCGGTATTGGGGAGGCGCTTAGATCGTCGCTGCTTGGAGCGCCATCAAACCTGAATGCGGTACAAGTTGTGCAACAAATAATGTCTGTCGAAGGGGTGCAAGATATTCATCACTTACACTTCTGGCGGCTCCCGGAACAGGGGCTGGCCATCGACGCTCATATCGTTGTTACAGTGCCGAATTGGCCTAGAGCCGAAGCCATCAGGGATCACATTGAAGCGATTCTAATCCGCAAGTTCGGAGTAGAACACAGCACGCTCGAGATGGAAACGCCGGACAGGGAGCTGGATTCTTGCCATGTTTACGGCAGTTGAGCTTGTTGACATTCATGCACGCCCGCAGCAGTTGGAAAGTCTTTCGCTCGCTGGCAACGGTTGATCCAAAATCAACTTTTTAATATTCTTGCCTTAATCAATTAGTCCGAAAAAGGGGCATCGAGCAGTGATGATTGACAGACTTCCGAGACGTTTCTTTCTCTTGGGTGGCGTGGCGGCCTTTCTCTCGGGATGCGCCAGCAAGTTTCGCTCGTACAACGGTCCAGAAGTGACGCGCGTGCGCCTCTACAAGTCGCAAAGACTGCTGGTGCTTGATGGCACGGAGGGCGTTTTGCGCACCTATCCGGTTGGCTTGGGGTTCGCGCCGGAAGGACACAAGCAATTCGAGGGCGATGGACGCACGCCTGAAGGTGCGTACACCATCGACCGTCGCAATCCGGACAGCCTGTTTCATCTGTCTGTCGGAATTTCCTATCCGAACGAGGAGGATATCGCCTTTGCTGAAGCGCAGGGCAAATCTCCTGGCGGTGATATCTTCATCCATGGCGGTCCCCGAAAGGGCATCGACCCGATGAACAAGCGGGACTGGACGGCTGGATGCATCTCGGTCACCGATCGGCAGGTCGAAGATGTCTATGCAATGGTGCGCGATGGGACACCTATCGAGATTTATGCCTAGCAGCTTCTGAGACTCACTGAAGCTCAACCGGATCAGGCAAACCGGCGGCGCAGCGCAACATTGATCCCTTCAATGGCGATCACCATGATGACCACTGCAATCGTCACGCTTGCGGCCTTGTCGTATTGGAACGAGCGCACATAGGTCTGAATGTAGAACCCGATTCCACCTGCCCCGACAATGCCAAGGATCAGAGACTCGCGCAGGTTCAGCTCGAACCGAAAGATCGTGTCCCGCGCTACAACAGGGGCCATTTGCGGCCAGATCGCATGGCGTAAACGCAGCAACGGCCCGGCTCCGGCACTTTCCAAAGCGGAAATCGGAGCGCGGGACACACCATCGATCGCTTCGGCGTAGAATTTGGCCAGCATGCCTGTCGCGTGGAGCGCCACCGCGATGATGCCGGGCAATGGCCCCAGCCCAACCGCGCCCACCATCAGCATTGCCACCAGGATCAGCGGGATCGCGCGAATAAATGCCAGAACAGTGCGGATCGGCCGGTGCACCGTTGCCGACACCATCGTCTCGGAGGCGAGGATGCCAAGCGGAACGGAAAGGATCACCGCACCGACAGTACCGAGGATCGCGATCCGCAGCGTCTCGGCGCTCCCCTTCCAGATCTCATCCATAACGGTCGGATCCGGCGGGAACATGCGGCCAAGGAAATCCGCAATGCGAGGGCCTGCAGACAGCAGTCGGGACAGTTCGACATCGGTGGTGATCAGCGACCACAGCACCACACCGGCAACCAACATCCCGGCCCAGAACCCGCCCAGATTGCGCGACCGCATCAGCTTACGACCTTGAGCCGTGCGCCGGATGCCGGGTCGGTGTCGTCATAGAGCGCCGCCGTCGCGTCATCCGTCAGATCGTGCGTCGCGACATCAAAGACGATCCGCCCGTTGCGCATTCCGATGATACGGTCGGCAAAACGCCGTGCCAGTTCCGGTTGATGCGACGAGAACACAGTCGTTGCCCCACGTGCCTGGGCGGCGCTGGTGAGAAGTGTCAGGATGTCCGCTGCTCTGGACGGATCAAGGTTGCTGACCGGCTCGTCCGCGAAGATCAGCTTAGGCTCTTGTGCGAGACAACGGGCAATTGCCACCCGCTGGCGCTGGCCGCCACTGAGCGAGTCCACGCGCCGGTCTGCGAGGTCCGCGATGCCGCAGTCGGAGAGTGCCGATCGGGCTATGTCCATGTCGGACTTCGACACGTTGCCAAGCAACGCGCGCCAGCCGGGCATCCGGCCCAGCCTGCCGTTCAAGACGTTGCGCATCACTGTCGATCGTTCGACAAGCGCAAACTCCTGAAAGATGAAACCTGTTTCAGCGCGCTTTTCCAAGGGCAGCGCACGGTTGGGTTCGAATGGTACACCAAGGACAGAGACCCGCCCTTGCCAATCGCGCAACCGTCCATCCAGCAACGCCAAAAGCGTGGTCTTGCCTGCTCCGGAAGGACCAAGAAGGGCAACGCACTCCCCGGCGGCTATGTGCAGGGACACCTGATCGATGGCGCGCTGCTCAGCACCGTGATGGCCGAAGCTCAGATCGTCGATGTGAATGGCGTTCTGCATCATAGTAATCCGAAGCGCTGCGCCATAGTCCGCACACCGTCGAACACCGAAGGGTCGGCTTCGACATAGCCATCCGGGCCGTAGAGATAGCGGAGTTTGTCGCGGTGTTCTGGCATGTTGAGCTTCATCATCGCGGCAACGAAGTTCTCGCGAAGCTCCGCGTCCAGTTCGGGACGTGCGATGACGACATGGCTTGGAATGGCATCGCTTTCCGCGATCCAAGTAACCTGAGATTGCTGCTCGGGGGTGAGAAGAAGGTCGGCGTATTGGCTGGCCCCGGCTGCATCGACCAGGCCCTCCGCCATCGCCTGCATTGCCTGTTGGTAGCCACCGGCAAAGAAAATGCGGCCAAAGAAGTCCTCTGCCGCATCCGGGCTGGATACCAGGCCTGCGCGCTCAAACTCGGCCAGGGGGTACATGTATCCCGATTCCGAAATCGGGTCGGCAAAGGCGATGTCGCGACCTTCCAGATCGGCCAGCATCTTGAAGCCGCTGTCACGGCGCACAAAGACGCGGCCCGTATAACTGGGCGTATCGCGGTAGACCTCTGACAAGAGCGGGATGGCACCGATTTCCCTTTCGGCCAGAACGAAGGGTAGGGCACCCATAAAGGAAATATCGGCATCGCCGTTGCGCAATGCTTCGACGGCCGCCGCGTGGTCGATGGTAACGAACCCTTCGACTGGCACACCGATTTCAGACGAAAGCCAGGCGGTGATCGCCTTGATATCGCCCAGAAGCTTGTCGGGGTTCTCCTGCGGTATAAAGGCCAGGCGCAACGGGTCAGACTGCGCCAGAGCAGGCATCGGCTGCGAGACAAGACCGGCCGCTGCGAGAATAAGAAGGTGACGGCGATTCAAGCGAGGCATCATCAAAACGCCTTTTCTTCTATGGCGGCGGCATCCGTCTTGAACAGACTCCAACTCGTTTCCGCGGCCGCCCAGTTCTCTGCCCGAACGGCTGCGCCGACCTCTGCCAAGCGCTCGGCCAGTGCGTAGACCTCGGGCCGCGACGAAAGATTGGCCATCGTGCCTGCATCGGCCGCAAGATCGGCCGCAACCGTGTCGGTCAGGACCAGGATGTGCTGCGCATCGCGTTTCGGTAGAAGCGTGTCGAGCGTCGAGGCAAAGGTCGTGAGTTCGGCGAAGGCCAGACGGAAGGGCGTGTTCGCGGTATCGAAAGCCTCGTATGGCTCATCGGCTGCGCCAACCGTTTCCAGATAGGCGGTCAGGTCCGACCGCTCGGCATCGGTCAGGCCAAGGTTCTTTGTCTCGTCGAACCAATCCACAACACTTGCCAGCGTCGGCAGGGCACCGTCGTGGAAATACGGCGCTGTGTAGAGCGTACCGAGCAAGGTGGGCGTGTCGAGGGCACCTGCATGTGACCCTTCGTAAGCCGCAGCCACCGATCCGATGTCGTGCGATTTGCGATCAAGAAAGTTGCCGGATGGCGTATGGCAGCTGGCACAGGATTGGTTGCCCATTCCGACGAAGGGGCGGTTGAATACCTCTTCGCCACGCCGCGCAGCATCCGGCGCGGCCTCCGTCAACTGGCCGTCGCCGGTGACCAGGGAATTGGGCAGGAAATCGAACTCGGTCATGTAGGCCACGAGTGCGTCCAGCATGAAGGGTGTGGGTTCTTCGCCAGCGAATTCATTGACGATCACGTTGCGGGAGAAATCCCGCAGCGACGCGAAACGACCGTCTCGCCCGTAAGGTCCGGTAAAGCGCAGCCCGCGCAGGCTTGGGATATCGATCGGATCATCGCGGCGGTCGTTGAACATCGGGTTGAAGAAAGCGCCATCCACGTCGACTGCTCCGGGCTGGTGACTGGCACCGGGAATGAAAAATCGCTGATTGATGTCCGAGCGATTGTGACAAGTCGAACAGGCTATGCCCAGATCGCGGGCCGGTCCGCCGAATATCTCGGCACTGTCGAACAGCATGTCACCGTAGGCGATGAGGGGCAGGTCGGTTTCGTCGATCCCCTGCTCCTCGAAATTGAGCACGAGAAGTGGTAGAGGGTCCTGATCGAAGATGTCTGAGCCGGGGGGCAGAGCGGCGGGCAATTCAACCGGCTGTCCGGTTCGGGCAATCGCCTCGGGCACGGCAGTCAGCGTCTGGCGCGGGGCAGGATCCGCGACGAGGTAATTTTCTGCCAGGTAGGCTGAAATCACCGCGCGCGCGGTGGTCATTGCGTCGCTATCCTGTTCCTTGGCACCGGCACCGAGCACGCCCGCCGAGCCTGTGGCATTGTTGAGTTCCAACCACGCCCGACCCAATGTCCGGGCCGCATCAGGGTCCGCGGCTTTGATATGGTCAGCGAACGCGCGGTAGAGCTCCTTGGCAGTTGCCACTGCCCGTTGCGATACCGCCGGGTTGTCTGCAGCAGTGGCCGCGTCCAGCTCTTCTTCGATTCTCAGCGCAATGAGGCGGGTGGCCGCCACATGAACGGCATGCCGATCCTGCCAGCCGATAGCGTCGGTCAAGTCACCGACATCAACGGCGCTTTCTCGGTCCAACCAGGCAAGTGCTCCGAGGCGATACTCCGAGCCATGATAGGGCTCGGACCAGGCTTGCTCCACCTTATACCACGGGACCGGCGCGAGATTGCCCAGAAACAGCGTCAACCGATAGGCTGCCGCTTCGGGCAGCCAGGGGGCTTCCTTGGCTGGTGTTGCAAAGGACGGACCCGTCACCGCCAAAGAGGTGACAATCACGAACAGGATCACGCGCAGGACGTGCTGGATCACAGATGGCTCCCCTCAAAAAGTTAGACGCGTCTAACTTATCTACCCAAAGCCAACTTGTTGTCAATCCATCAACCTTCAGGCAAAGTCCTGTCATGTCGCCCGGCGCATCACAGACGCGTGAAGATTTCATGCCTGATTCCCGCGATCCCGAAGCCCAGGCCGACGGGTTCGCGCATGTGCGCAATGCGCATGAAAGCGAGATGGCGGAAGATTATGTGGAGCTGATCGCGGAGTTGATTGAAGCCCATGGGGAGGCGCGACCGGTCGACATTGCCGAACGGCTGGGGGTCAAAGCACCGACGGTGACCAAGAACATCTCGCGCCTGAAGCAAGCAGGGCTGGTGCGCCGTGAAAAATATCGCTCGGTTTTCCTGACCGAAAGAGGCCAGGCTCTCGCTGAGGCCTGCCGCCGGCGCCACAGGATCGTGGTCGCATTTCTGCAAAGCCTCGGGATTGACGAAGTAACGGCCGAGCGTGATGCCGAAGGCATCGAACACCACGTCAGCGAGGCGACGCTGTTGGCGTTTGAGAAACATATTAAGAGGCCCGGTTGATCCTTGGCCAAAGACAGGCTGTGCCATCAAATCGCGGTGTTCAGTAAAGTTGCAGCACGGTTATCGCCGTCGCCAGAACAATCGCGAACATCGAAAGGGACCCGATCGCAAGGGTTCGCCCCATCCTTCGATTGGGCCCGGCGGTCTTGAGTTTCAACTCATACGCTGTTTCAGGAAACTCCAGCACGGCCGAATTGGAATCACGCCGTTCATGCCGACGCTGCCATCGCACCTCTTCAAACTTGTTCCATCCATTCATGATGAGCAGAACCGTGACGATCATGAGCATGGAAGAGGGGACCCAGATGATATAGCCACCTGTGGTTTCGTCCGACAATCCGAAACGCGTGCCAGCCGAAAATGACATCGGTGCGCCGCTGTACAAAGAGACCTCTTTCAAAGTGATTAGTGCGCCAAGAAGTATGTTCGATACAATGACCACGAATGCAGTAATCAGTCTCGCGCCATAGGGCCAGCCGCCGACAACGCTACCGGGACCGAATACTGCTGAAAAGTATGATATTCCAGCTGCAACCATGCCGAAATGAGCGACGAATTCTAGTGTCTCACGGGCTTGGGCAGATGAATAGGCCCCGGGCAGCTGCCAAAGATAGAGTGACGCGATGAGCAGAAACGTTGCTGGGACTGGACTTCGCACTGCACGCACCACCTGCGAGCACAGAACTCTGTTGATCTGACTCCGCCATCTTCTTGAAAGACCGGCGGCTAACCAACCGCCCGGCTGCGACAAGGCGATGAGCATCGGTCCTAGCAGCCTTGCCACCAAGTGTTCGGCTTGATGCACGAAGAAGTATTGATGACCAAGATCAGGGAGGGGACCAAAAAAAGCACCACCTGCTATGCCTAGACCCGCCAAAAAAAGACCGAGGCGCACATGCGACTTTGGCCTGACCGAACGACTGTAAATAGGATATCCGCGTATTGTAAGAACGACCAACACACTCAAACTTACGAGGGTTGCTAGAAGCGCTCCAAAATGGTCCATGTCCACAACGCCGCCCAACGACCAGACTATCCTAGAGCCCGGGCGATCATGATCGTGGCGAACAATCCGATCAAACAAAATAGGATTGCGCAGCTCGCCGCATGTTGAGCAATATCAAGTCGATTGCCTTTGCGTTTTTTTGCGAGGTATGCGCCCCAAAACGCCCCTAACAATGTCATGACGATTACAATCACGTCAGCCTCCTTTCCAAGTGGCTAAAAAACCGCATTGTGAGAGACGGGATCACGCGGAGGCCGACAAAAAGAAACCAACATGCCAAAACCAGTGGCAAAAGTGTCCAGTCACCGAAGCGCGCATAAAGTGTACGTGGCAGGGCAGGGGGCAGAAGTAGGTCTAGGACTCCCGTCTGTTCAAGGCCCAGACTGGCCAAGACGCGGCCTCTGGCATCAATGACTGCGGAAATGCCAGTGTTCGCGGCGCGAAGCACTGGTAAGCCTTCTTCGACGGCGCGCATCCGTGCGGCCGCCATATGCTGCTCCGGTCCGATCGATGTTCCGAACCATGCATCGTTTGTGGCATTGAATATCCAATCCGGTCGAATGGCATCGTCGACCACGTGACCCGGAAAAATGATCTCGTAGCAGATCGCAATGCCAACAAAAGGTATTCCAGGCAAGGCTAAGGTGCGTGGCCCTGGGCCCGGTGTAAAATCTCCAAGACTTTTGGTCAGACGCTCAAACGGTAACCACTCTCGAAAAGGAACATACTCGCCGAAAGGAACCAGTTTGTGTTTCGCATAGCCACCAAGGCTGCGCCCCTTTGTGTCATATGCCTGGACGGTATTGAAGTAGAGGGTGTTGGCGCCCGACGCGACCCGGTCTGGCACACCGGTCATGAGGATGCTTGATTGGGGGAGCGCGCGCATGATCCTCTGACGATCTGCTTCAACTTCGTCCAGAAATCCCGGATAGGCCGTTTCAGGCCACAATACGATGTCAGGAACGTCACCCTGGCTCGACAGGTCAATGTACCGTGATACGGTTTCTTCTCGCAGTTCCGGACGCCACTTGTCTTGCTGCGGCACGTTTCCCTGAACAATCCGAACAGTGATGTTCGTCGGCTCTTCTATGCCAAGCCAGAGACGGGTTTGCCCTGCACCCCAAAGGCTTGCGGCAAACCCAAGCGCCAAGACCAGGCCCCACGGACGTCTACTATTGCGACTGGCAATCAGATGGGTTGGCAGAACAACCAGAAAAACAAAGAGAAAGCCGAGACCGTAACTGCCAATCCACGCCGCCGGTTGCCGCAGCGGCTCATATTCGACGAGCGCATAACTTGACAGGTTCCAGGGGAATCCCGTCAGGACATGCCCGCGCAACCATTCGGCGGCGGTCCAGCATGTTGCAAAGAGCAGAGGGCTGGCCAGACCTTCAGACAATCGCGACCGCGCCAGCAGAGCAAACGCGAACGAGGCCAGCGCGGGAAAGAACGCAAGCAGCGCGTTCAACCCAGCGACGGCAGGTATGGCAAGCAGACCAAAGCGATCCGCATCCACAAAAAAGCTCTCCGCGATCCAGAAGATCCCACCGGCGAAATATCCCAGACCAAAAGTCCAACCCGTGACCGCAGCGCGAAATGGGCGAAGCCCTCGCAAAATAAAAAATAAGCCACCGTAGGTCGCCGGAGCAAGTATCAAAAATGAGAAAGGCGGAAGGGTCAGGACGGTCAGCGCACCAAGACAAACAATTGCTGCGGCGTGAGCTAGCGAAAGCACAAGGGCGACCTTCCGAAATGCGGCCTTCTCTCCGGCGGTTTCTGTCATTGCTCGGTCTGGGTTTTCTTCAACCCCGGCCAGGCCAGCAGCAGGGCGACACCGCAAAAAATAGCGGTGTCTGCGAGGTTGAAGGCTGGCCAATGCAGATCCCAAACATAAAAGTCCAGAAAATCGGTGACGGAGCCTACTCTGATCCGATCAATAACATTCCCCAAGGCTCCGCCAATGATCAGGCCATGGGCCACGGCCTCGCCCTCTTCTTTCGTTCTGAACATCAGGACTACGAGCCATAGGCATACAACCGTTGCCAGTAATACTAGCCCCCACCATGGCGCACCATTTAACAGACCAAAAGTCACGCCATCATTGCGATGGTAGACTAGATTGAAACCAGGAAAGACGGAAACACCGGAGCTCAGTGTAGAAGCGTTTGCGACGACAGCCATTTTACTCGCCTGATCCACGACGACAGCACTGAGTGTGCTCACCAGCCCGAGAGTTATCGTGTGTTTCATGCTCTGGCCTTCACGCTGCTCAGGGACCGCAAAGTGACGCGGGAATGGGCGTCTTTGAATTGAATAGTGCGAGCCCTCAATCGCCGGGATAGCTGGCAAACACTTCCGTCGTTCCATCGTTGTTGATGAGAAACACGTCATAAGCTTCGCGCCAGCGGCTCTGGTCCATGCCGGGGGAGCCAAGCGGCATCCCTGGCACCGCGAGGCCGACAGCGTCCGGTCTCTCGCTGAGCAACCTGCGAATATCATCTGCGGGCACATGGCCCTCGATCACGTACCCGTCGATAAGGCCTGTATGACAGGACACCATGCGTTGGGGGACTCCGCTGTCGAGTTTGAAACGAACAAGCAGCCCTGCAAACATATCTTGTCCACTCGGCGCAAATCCGTTCTCCTCAAGATGATCCATCCAGGCGAGGCAGCACCCGCAGCCATTGGTCTTTTTGACATCAATCGGCGTGGCTTCGGCGATCGCCTGCGCGGCGAGGCTGAGTGAGAACACTGTGGCAAACGTGAATAGTTTCATGATCTACAGTCTTTCTGAAGTCGCGGCGGCAACTTCCTGGTCAAGCAAACCCGTGAACTGCGCGCGAACAGTTTCAAGACGGACCAAAATGCTGGTGTTGGTCTCGACTTGGCTTGCCGCCGCGGCAAGCCGTTCTTCTGACATCGGGTCTGTCGGGCGACCGTCTACGCGCACTTCGTAGTGCAGGTTTGGACCAGTCGCGGTCCCGGTGGCGCCGACACTGCCAATATTGTCACCTGCGGCGACTCTATCTCCAACGCCCAGTCCCTCCGGGACGTCGCTGAGATGTGCGTATCGTGTCATGGTGTCTGAACCATGTGCAATCTCGACCACGCGCCCATAGCCGCGGCGTCGCCCAATAAACGAGATGCGGCCCGGTGCCGTTGCGTAGACTGGCGTCCCTTGGGGCGCCGCAAAATCAACCCCGGTGTGCATGCGCACATCCCCAAAAACCGGGTGCCTGCGATTGCCGTATACCGAACTCAGTCGCGCGCCCTTCACGGGTTGTGCAAACACCCGTAGCAATTCCCCATCAACAAAAATCGTCGCGTTTCCGGATTTGTCGTCGGGCCAGACGACTTCATAAAGCGTCTCCTCGATCGTCAGCGCGGCGAAGGACAGGCTGGGTTGCCTAATCTCTTCATCCTCGAACACCGTTTCACGCCACATCAATTGTAGCCGTTCGCCCCCTTTCAGATCCCGTCGGAAATCCACGGTGCCGCCCAGCATCTCGGCGAGGTCCACTGCAAACCGAGCCGGGACATCCGCTGACGCAAGGGTGGCAAAGATCGAATTCTGAACGGTGGTATCGGCGGCGCGAACAATCAAGTCTGGCTCGGGAACAATCCTGCGTGTCGCAATCTCATCTGTAAACGTGGCTTCAATCCGAACTCCTTCGTCCACCGAAAGCGCGACGCGGCGTGGGGTGCCCGACAAGGAAGTTTCGACTTCAATGCCGTATCCGGGTTTCAGTTTTCGCAGATCGTATTCTGCAGCCAAGGCAAGCGCGACCTCAGCGCGGTCGCTTGCAGTAAGACCTGCTTTGGAGAGCAGTGCATCCAAGGTTTCGCCGGCGGACAATGTCCCTGACCAGATTTCAACTGGGGGCTTTACTTCAGGCAAAGCGACACTGGCCAATTGCAAGGCAGGGGGCTCTGGCCTCCATGCGACTGTCACTGGTTCAAAAGTCTCGTTCGAATAGATTGAAAGCAATTGATCCGGCGGTGCGGGCATCCGCATTGGTGACGGTTGCCAATCAGACACTGCTGCCAGCGCCTCCGGAACGGGAGCCTTTCTCCAGTCGGTTTGGAAACCAAACATCAATGCGATGGCAAGGCTTGTTCCGGCGATACTTGCGACGAGATATCTCAGCTTCATGATGTTTCTTCTTCGGTTCTTGCGAGGACACGGCGGATCTTCGGCACCGCAAATTCTCTTGGTTCATGATAATCGATTGTGCCGGCAAACTGTCCCTCAGCATCGAACATGAAGACGCTCGCCGTATGGTTCATGGTATAGTCATCACCACCGGTGGCGACCTTTTCATAACTCGCGCGAAATCCCTCTGCGGCCCGCATTGTTTGATCCTGTGAACCCCTCCAACCCTGGATGGCTGGATGGAAGTAGCTGACATATTCCGCCATAGCCGCAACAGTGTCGCGTTTTGGATCGACCGTGATGAACACGACGTTCATGTCCGCAACATCATCTCCAAGGTCGTCGAGCCAGCCAGAGATATCCGACAATGTGGTGGGGCACACATCGGGGCAGTATGTGAAGCCAAAAAACACCATGGATGGATTGCCCAGAAGCGACGCAGGTCCGACAGTTTCACCGCCTTGATCGGTCATCTGAAAGTCCATCTGGGTGAGCGGCAAGGGTCGCTGAGCTACAGGTTCAGGCGCGCCGGGACCATCCACCTGCCACCAGCCGATGAACAGCGCCAGCGCAGCCACTCCGGCAATTGCGGCACCATAAGCAAGGAGAGTTCTTCGGCTCATCAGCCCTCCGGCCCACGTGCCGCAATGCCAAGAATGGGCACATCAACGGTCAGCGTCCCGCCATCGGCAAAGGTCAATGTCAGCGGAAAGGTCTCGCCTTCCACCATCTTGGTTTGCAACCGCATCAGCATGGCATGCATGCCACCTGGTTCCAGCGAAACACTTTCGCCCGCTGGGATGGTGATTTCACCGACTGGGCCCATGGAACTCACACCATTGGCGTCCGTCTTGGTCTCATGAATGTCAGGCATCATGGCGAGCGGCGTTTCCAGCCCCACCAATGTCACTGGATCGGTGCCGGTATTGCGCAGTGTCATGTAGGCCGCACCTGGACGGTTGATGCCGATGGACGCGCGGGCCCATGCGTCGTCAACGACAATATCCTCAGAGCCAGCAGAAGAGGTGGTCGGTAATCCGACAATCGCACTGAATGCAAGTGCGATGGCTGCAACGGTTGAGTTCACAGGTTTGCTCCTAAAGTCAGTCTTTTGATCACGACCCGGCCGCCGCGACTTCGGCCGCAACCAAGGCGCGCAGCTCGTCGGCTCCGAACGGGTCAAGCGGTTTGCCATTCACATAGAACGTTGGTGTCTGACGCACGCCCATTGTCTCCACATCCGCACGATCCTGATTAAGGATTGCGAGCGTCTGGGGCGCTTTCATCTGGTTTTGTGCGGCTTCTACGTCCAGACCGGCCTGCTCTGCAATGCCAAGGATCAATCCCGGCGCTGGTTCACCGTGGGATGCCCATCGTGGCTGAAATTCGAGGATCGCTTCTTTGACCGGAATATATACGTTCTGCATGCGCGCCGCTTCCATCACCCGGATCGCCTCTTCCGATGCAGCGCCATGAAATGGGGTGTATCGCAATACGACGCGGACCTGATCGCCGTGTTCCGCCATGATGTCCTTTATGATCGGATAGAAAGCACGGCAAGCTTCGCAAGCGGGATCGAAGAACTCCACAATTGTAACCGGCGCGTCTTCTGGTCCCATGATGGGTGAGTAGGGACGCATGAGTGCTTCGGCGATTTCGGGTTGGACCGGATCAACCTGAGCGACCGGGGCAGGGCGGGACTGATACCAAACGGCGGCGGCAAAGACTGCAAGGCCGACAAGTAAGACCGACAGAACGATGGATTTGTTTTTCATGGACGGGGCTCCTTCAGGGAGAAAAATGACAAGAAGCCGATAAACGCAAAGGCAATCAGCGCCAAGAGCGGGATAGGGATTCCAAGAAACAGCTGATTGTCGCCGGTGCAGGATGGGCCAGTCGCCGTGCAGGGTTGGATCGGCTCGGGCAAAACTCCAGTATAGAGACCAAGATGCCAAAGCGCGATGGCAGCGCCACCGAGGGCGAGCGCAACGCCGTAGCGACCGACCCGTTGATCCTCCCACCAGAGACCGAGGCCCAACACGACGGCCAGAGGGAACATAAACGCACGCTGAAACCAGCACAGACTGCACGGAGCCTGCCCCAGAACCTCACCGATATAGAGCACGGCCAAGGAACTTCCCAAAGCGACGATCCACGCGGCGGCCAAAGCCGTCTCTTTTGCCATCAACCGGCTCATAGCGACATCCGCGCCTTCAGATCGGCAAGGATCTCCTCTGCCGGCGTGCCATATGTCCAGGCCCCCACATATCCGCCTTGCGGATCAAAGAGGAACAGCTGAGACGAATGCCCCATCGTGTATCCGTCGGGCGAAGCCGCCTCCTCGATCTTCTCAAAGTACACGCGGAAGGTTTCCGATGTTCGCTTGATCTGATCTGCCGTGCCGGTGAGACCGATGATATTGGCATCAAATGCCGGTACAAATTCCGCGAGTTGTTCAGGCGTGTCGCGTTCGGGGTCAATCGAGATAAAGAGCGGCTGGACTTTGGCAGCATCGGAGCCGAGCGCATCCATGACAGCGGCAACCTCGGCCAGGGTCGTGGGGCACACATCGGGGCAATTCGCAAAGCCGAAGAACACGAGCATCCAGCGCCCGGCGAGGTCTTCGTCCGTCTGCACCATGCCTTGATGATCGGTCAGTTCGAAATCAGCCCGGAACGCAGGATCATCAGCGCGCTGTTCATTTCTGGTCGAGACTTGCAGCCAGACGAACCCCGCGATCGCGATCGCGGCGAGTCCCCAAAGCACTTTTTGTAACGCAGATAATCTCATTGGTCGTGTTGCGCCCGAGTCCGCCCATTTTTAGAGCTTTCTAAATGTTCTAGCCCCTAGAGGTTCAAGTTGTTTTTCGGCATTGCGGCAGCCTGTCACGGACCTGTGATTACAGTGCTGGCTTGCGCATGCCAATAGCTATAGCTACCACCACTATAGATATGGAGGTTTCATGCTCACGATCGGAAGTTTGGGAAAGAAAACCGGAACGAAAGTTCAGACCATCCGGTACTATGAACAGATCGGGTTGATGCCCGAACCGGGTCGCACTGAAGGCGGGCAGCGGCGCTACGGGGATGCGGAAGTTGACCGCTTGTCCTTTATCCGGCACGCACGCCAGTTGGGGTTTCCCCTTGAAGCGATCCGCGAGCTTCTCGATCTCAGCGACAATCCCGACCGCTCCTGCCATGAGGCGGATTCCATCGCCCGGCGACAACTCAAACAAGTAGAACTAAGGATGGATCGGCTGAAAGCGCTTCGCACCGAGCTGAAGCGCATGATCCACGAATGCAGCGGAGGCAATACGGCGGACTGCAAGGTTCTCGAGGTCTTGCGCGATCACTCAGAGTGTCTGACCGACCACGATGCAATCGGCGCATAGTCGCGCCAATTGCTCGCATTCCAAAACGGTGTGTAAAACCACAATGGTCGGTCGTACTTGGTTACTAATTACCTTAGGCAGGTTGATAGAGCCGGGCGTGCGGAAGGCCTGTGTTCTCGAACCTCCGGAATGTCTTTGCCAAAGCCAGAGCACCAAGGTCAATGATAGGTTCAAGCAATACAACGATGATGTAGACTGAGGCGAATGCACCTGCATTTGCTAAGGTCTCTGCTGTAAATCCTTGCCCGTAGAATACCCAGAATGCCACCCATGCGACAATTCCACCTTGGAACACCGCAGATAGCTTCGCGGCTTGGCCATAGGTTACTTCAGTGTAAGGGGTGTCGGCCGGTATAATTCGTTGAGCCAATGCCGCCATCGCCAAAACTGGTAGAATGAGCGTAGTCAAGTTCATTCCCAACTGCGGAATGTCGGAAGGTGAAAACAGGAAGCTTTGCGCGACAAGACCAAAGATCAGACCAATAGCTGTTGGAACTGTGCCGAGGATCAGGAAAAGTGTGGTTCCAAGTATCAAATGTACTTCTGACACTCCAACAGGTGGATGCGGCAGAAATTCAAAGAATCCGAGCACCATCGCGCTTGCCGCAGCGGAGCGTCCGACCAAAGCTAAGATGTTACCGTTCTGCTTCACGTGATCAACAGCGAGCTTGGCGACAATTCCAACTGAGGCAACGCCAGTCGCGGTTCCCAGTACGAGTTTTGCGCCGTCCACGACGCCAGGTTCAATATGCATTAGTTCGTCCTTTCTGCACCCATCGTGCAAGATGCCTCCCTAGAGGCGTCACAGTGTACCTGGCAGGTTTCCTGACTCGCGCTTCATCGCGGCAATTTCCACCTTCCCGGATCTCTCCAGTGGTATTCGGAATGCAGCTAACGCTCACAGTTGCGTGGGCAGTCTCGGATCAGGACAGGACTTGATGTCCCTACCGCGTTCCCATTTACCCCGCCGCCGCAAATCGGCTTTGGGACCAAGTCCGAGCACCTGATATCCTCGGCCTGCATGAGTCAAGATGGTTTGTAGAATGCAGTTGGTGCGTAGTCGCTGTGGTGACCACATTTAGCCCTAGTATGATGCGAGATAACACAAAACTACTCCATCAAACAGCTAGTTACATCAACTCATCTTTTCAACTTTCCGAGAAAAACTAAGCCCAGGACGGATCTCCCTGGTCTTCATCCGAAAAAGCAAAACATCCCCAAGAGCGGAACTCTTGGGGATGTCGTGATCAGACCAAATCAGATTATTCGGCCGTCGCGGCATAGTTCATGATGTGAAAAATCATGTTCTGTTCAATTGTGCCATCGACAAGGTGTGCCCACGGGCCTTTGGCATAGGCGGCGACATCCTCACCCGAATGGGTTTCGGAGGACTTGGGAACCACCGCCTGCTGCAAATAGTCCAGGTCTGTCGCGGCCTCTTCGGTGAGCGCCGGACGCGTACCAAAGAAAGAACCATCCGCTTGTTCGGTCAGAACCGATCCCGCACCGTTCAGGTAGCCGGCGACGGTGAACGGCTTATTGTCGGCTCCCAATTCGGGCTCTCCGGTATGCGCCACGCCTTCGCCGTCGATGCCCATGCACAGGCCAAGGATGTCCGACCCACGCCCGCAATAACCATTGAAGGCAAGCGCATGTTCATGATCAGCCGTCACGATGATCAGGGTGTCGGCATCGTCCGTCAGTTCATCAGCGATCGCGACGGCGTCGGAGAACGCCTTTTGGTCACGTACCGCGCGTGCAAGGTTGCCGCCGTGGTTGGCATGGTCCACGCGACCCGCTTCGACCTGAAGAAAGAAGCCATTGTCCCCCGATTTTGCCTGAAGCGCCTGGATGGCCGCACCGGTCATGTCGGCCAGGCTGGGTTCGTCTTCGCGGTCAGCTTCGTACATCATGTGGCTGCTTTCAAACAACCCGAGGATCGGGGTCCCATCCAAAGGGGTGTTTTCGAAAGACGCCTGATCGGTCGCCAAATGAGCGCCTAGTTCGCTTTGGGCTACGTCCATCAGATTGACCCCGTCTTCGCGGCGCCCGCCTTCGTCACCATGAAAGTTGCGCATGCCGCCGCCCATGGCGACGTCGATCATCCCGGAACGCATGGCCTCGATCAGCTGCGTCGCAATGTCAGTCTGGGTGTCGCAACCTTCAGGCACTGACGCCTCGAAATTGCGGTCCACTGTCTTTGCGTAGGCCGAGGCCGGTGTCGCATGTGTGATGCGCGCTGTGGAGACAATGCCGGTTTCTTTTCCCATCTCACTCATAAGTTCGTTCATGGAGGAAACGGTATTGCCCGGCAGCGTCGAACAGTCGCCGCGGTTCACGTTTTCATTCACACCGATGATGCCTGCCTTGGTTTTGATCCCGGCCATCATGGCCGTGCCCGTGCCAGCGCTGTCCGGTGTCTGGGCGTTGACGTTGTAGGTCTTGACCAGAGCGAGGTTTGGAAAGGCCTCCTGGGGTTGAACATACTCATCACCAAAGCCGCCCTCTTGCTGGCCTGCAAACAGACGCGATGCGTAGTTTGTACCAACGCCGTTGCCGTCAGAGATCATCAAAATGATGTTGAGAGCCCTGTTAGTATTGGGCTGCTTTGCCAGTTCTTCGGCCAGACGCTCCTGTCCGGATACGAACCATTCGTTTTCGGCCTGAGGCAGGTCTTGTGCTGTCGCCATGCCTGATACCGCGATAGCAAGGGCAGATACCGCTGTTAATGTCTTCATTCTTTCGCTCCAGTAACGAGGGTTGGGTCTGGGTCGAAAATGCTACTTTTTCGCATCAGATTTGTGACAGCGTGTTGGAATCGTCGCGAGAATATTTAAGCTTGAACCTACAGTCACTATAGCAATTACATGTTGCGTCAGACGATTCGAGGAGATGACAGTTGACCGCCAGTGACCCGCTTGTTGCAGCCACCCCAATCCTTAATTTCGACCATCCGTCGATTGCACGACTGGTTGAAGACAAAGGATGGAAAACTCTTTCGCCATATGACCGGATCGGCGCCGTTTATGATTTCGTGCGCAATGAAATTGCCTTCGGGTACAACCGCGCAGACAACATCTCGGCCGCCGAAGTCCTCGCTGACGGTTTTGGTCAATGCAACACCAAGGGCACGCTTCTTATGGCCCTGTTGCGTGCAGTCGGTGTACGGTGCCGCCTTCACGGCTTCACGATTCATAAAGAGCTGCAACGGGGCGTCGTACCTGAACTCGTTTATCCGATCGCCCCGGAAGAGATCATTCACTCATGGGTTGAGGTGGAGACCAAGACGGGTTGGGCAAACCTCGAAGGGTTCATTCTGGATTCAGAGTTTCTCTCGGCACTCCAATCCACATTTTCCGATACACTCAGCCTCTGCGGTTATGGGGCAGGGACCGGTTGCCTGCAGGCGCCGCCAGTGGAGTGGACAGGTGGCGACACCTACATCCAGAAGACTGGTATTGTTCAGGACTTCGGCACCTTCGACGCGCCTGACGACTTTTACGCGAACCATGGGCAATCGTTCAGCTTCGTAAAGGGCTTGTTGTACCGCCACATCATCCGCCATTGGATGAATGCCCGCGTGCGCCGGATCAGGTCCGGTAAAGTGCCGCAAATCCCCGGCTTGGCTTTGCCCAATCATCAGCACGAGGAATCCCGGCATGCCTCATGATCACGGCCACGCGCATATAGATCCTGCGTCAGGCGACCGCCGTGTCTCCATCGCGATCTGGGCCAACGCTCTTCTGACGCTTGCGCAGATTGTCGGTGGGATCTTGTCCGGCAGTCTCGCGCTCATTGCCGATGCGCTGCACAATTTCTCGGACATGGCATCCTTGGTGATCGCCTTCGCGGCACGAAAGATCGCGAGACGCCCGGCCGACGAGCGCATGACCTTCGGCTATGGCCGGATCGAAGTTGTGGCCGCCTTGATCAACTACACCACCCTCATCCTCGTCGGCGTCTATCTGATCTACGAGGGCGGGATGCGGCTCATCGAACCGACCGAAGTCGCCGGTTGGACCGTGGTGATCCTGGGCTCGGTGGCGCTGGTTGTCGACACACTGACAGCGCTGCTGACGTATTCGATGCAAAAGGGCAGCGTCAACATCCGGGCGCTCTTCCTGCACAACCTGTCGGACGCGTTGGCTTCTGTTGCCGTGATCATCGGCGGCTCGCTCATCTTGCTCTATGATATGTGGTGGGTCGATCCGGCGATCACCATCGGCATTGCGCTCTACATTCTTTATCTCGCCGTGACTGAAATCGGGGGGCCTATCCGCGTCCTGATGCTCGGAAGCCCGCCCGACATCGACAATGATGCCGTTGTTGCTGCAATCAGGGAGGTCGACGGGGTCCATGATGTCCACCACGTTCATCTGTGGCAGATGCAAGAAAACGAAACGGCATTGGACTGCCATGTCGTGACCATTGATGGCGCATCCGGCGAAGGGCTCAAGGCTGCCGTGAAAGCGCGCCTCACCGAAGAGTTCGGCATCCAGCACTCCACGCTCGAATTGGAAGACTTGGAGAATGCTCATGAGAGCGCACGACTCTATGGGCACGAGCAGACAAAAGCATGATGGAAACTACGCTTATTCTTTCTGGTCTGGGAATCGCTGCAGCAACACTGGCTTCGATCCTTTGGTCAATTGTTTTCCCAAAGCGTCGTATCTGGCCGCCCCAACGTTACACGGCGATCACGCCAATTTTGGTCTGGGTGCCAACGTTTTCGTTGTTTGGCGTACTCATTTTGCTTGGCGTCTTGGGGTGGGGCATTTTGGTGCTTCCCAACTGGCTTCGGTTCGGGGTCGGGATACCTCTCATTCTGTTTGGCAATTTTGTCGTCTGGACTGAAGTCGCTCATTTCGGGTTAGCGCAAACTGGCGGAGCTAAAGGCACGTTGAGGACTACCGGCATGTATCGCTACTCTCGAAACCCTCAGTACATGGCCGATATGGCAATTGTCGGTGGGTGGATGATCCTTACATCTTCACCCTCGGCGCTCACTGTAGGAACAGCCGCCATCCTTGTTCTGATAGCCGCGCCATTCGCAGAAGAGTCGTGGCTAAAGGAACTGTACGGTTCTGAATTTGAAGAGTATCGGGCTTCAACCCGCCGCTTTCTCTAAATCGCTTCACAAAAATGTCATTCCCGGATCGCTTGACCCTCTAGCTACTAGAGGTCTTACGACTCAAAAAAATGGAGGAAAGCTGTGAGCAGAATAATTAAGAACCGCAGGCAGTTTCTATCAACAACAGCCGCCGCCGTCATCGGACTTCCGGCCTTGGTAAAGGCCCAGTCTGTGGAGCAACCGACCGGAACGGCGGTACGCAGGAATATCTCGTCCTTCAGCGCTCAGCCATGGCAAGACCACTTTGACAATCTCGAGCATGGGGCGATCCTCTGCGACATCAATTCAAGAGCCGTTCAGTTCTGGTCTGAGGACGAAAGTATTTACAAGCTCTACCCGTCGAGCGTACCTCAATCAGAAGAGCTGACCCGGCGGGGATACACAAGGGTCGTTCAAAAAGTGGAAGGTCCGAGTTGGAGACCGACACCTTCGATGAAGGAGCGTAATCCTGAATGGCCTGACTACTGGCCACCGGGCCCGGACAACCCTCTCGGCACACACGCGCTCTATCTTTCCTGGCAATATTACCGTGTCCACGGGACCGGCGACACACGCAAGATCGGGCGTCAGTCTTCCAATGGGTGCATTGGGCTGTACAACGAGCATATCGCAGAGTTGTTCGATCTGGCGGAAGTCGGCACCCAAGTCAGACTCTTTTAGTTCACTGATTGCCCCGTGATAGCAGCGGGCGACTTGGCCGCCAATCTCAAGTGTATTGCAAAGATCTTATGCACTGCGAAACAGCCAAGGGTTCATGATAGAAACTGCCGTGGATCGACGTTGCTCTACCTCTTTCTTGGAGGCAGAAGTTGATGCAAGGTGACAGCGACGGGACGACAACCATATTCACTATTGGCATCACATGGGCGGCTTTTGTATTCGCTGTGATTTTGGCTCTGTTTTGTGTCTTTTGGATCTGCAAGCGATGGAAAGACCGAAACCGGAAGTAATCGCCATATTGAACTCGCCAGCCGACGCCCGATCTTCAAGACGGAGCTGTGACCTCGCGTATAAAAAGAACTGGAAGTCGACCTTTTTCGGTACGCGCTTTACTGAAAGGACGAATGTTCTGCGAAGCTACCGTCAGCGGGCATGGTACGGATGAGACGTCTATTCCGACTTTTGCTTAGAGGGTTCATCGCCGCAGCAATCATAACAATAGTTGCGACCGCGTTGGCGATTTGGCTGATGACTCGATCAATTCCAGACTACACGGCAAGTTTCAATGTTGAGGGTCTATCGGCACCGGTCGATATCGTGAGAGACGCTTACGCAGTTCCACACATTTTTGGAACGAACGACCCCGATGTCTTTTTTGGGCTTGGAGTCGCTCACGCGCAAGACAGGCTGTGGCAAATGACCCTTCTGAGAAGAATTGCCCAAGGACGCTTGTCTGAACTCTTCGGACGAAGCACTTTGGCCTATGACGATTTCATGCGCAGACTTGATCTGGCCGAGGCCGCTCGTTCTTCGCTTTCCGCCCAGGACGACAAAACGCGTGAAGCTCTCAACGCCTATGCGGAAGGGGTGAATGCGTGGATTGAGGAAATCAACAAAGGTGCGTTGGGGCGAGGTGCACCAGAATTCTTTCTGTTTGAAAGCTCCATCGCGCCATGGAGACCAGAGGACAGCATCGCAATTCTCAAGCTTTTTGCGTTACAGAGCTCGGGTCAATTCCAAGAAGAGGTTTTGAGGGCTCGCCTCTCTATGCTCATTCCCCCCGCACGCGTTTCTGATCTTCTCCCGGCGTCATTTGCCAATGATGATCGCAACATACCAAGGTACTTTGACCAGTTTCCGAATGCTCGTCTCGGCGCCATTCGATTTGAACCCGCTGAACTGAGCAGATTGTCGCCTCTTAGAAGTCCCAATCTCAATTCGTCGATGCTTGCCTGGGCTGCCACCCGCAACCGAACCGTTTCAGGCAACGCGGTAGTTGCCGGTATTTTCGACACTCAGCTGGCCATACCTTCGCTCTGGTACCTCGCTGGGTTGGAGCTTCAAGTCGGTGGCGTCATCGGTGCGACAATACCTGGGTTGCCGGTCATACTGTCAGGTCGTAACAGCAGTCTGGCATGGTCTGGAACCACATCAAACATCGACGACCAGGATCTTTTTATTGAGAAGCTACTCGACACAGGCTCTCGTGAGGTACTGACACCGGCGGGACCCCGGCCAATCGTTTCGCGCCCCTCCGTTATACGCATTCGGGGCGAAGCGCCCGTGACTATTCGCTTGGAGCGAAGCGAAAACGGTCCGATCGTTCAATCTGACTTGTTCGGTTTATCGTCGGTCATTCCAGAAGGGCACATTGCCTCTCTGGCATGGACCGGCCTGTCCACAAATGACACTTCCATAAGTGCGCTCATGGGTTTGATGACTGCAAAGAGTACAGATCAAGGGTTCTTGGCAATGCGATCCTTCATCGCACCCGCTATGAAGATGATCATTGCAGACGAGGAAAATCTCGCAAGTCAGTTTGTTGGCGTCCAACCAATTCGAGATCCTCGAAATGCGTTTGCGGGGTCTATGCCAGCACCTGGATGGCTGTCGGAAAGCCGCTGGCTTGAGACTGGCCCAGGTGACACCTCGGAGGACGCCGAGTTATCCGATCCAAACTCCCAGACACAAATTGATCGCGACATAGACAATCAAGCGCCCTCTCCCGAATTTGTTTGGGCAGACGGACGAAGCTTTAGGTTAGGTCGCCTTACGAGGCTGCTTGAGGCGCGCGACGTCCACACCCGGGACGGTTTCGTTGAGTATCAGAAAGACACTATCAGTCCGGCCGCAAGGGGCCTGTTGCCACTCATCGCCAAGAACTTGTGGTTTTCAGAACCACCCGCGCCCCAAGGAACTCTTGCCCGACGGCGTGCCGAAGCTCTGCAAATGCTGGCAGATTGGAACGGCGACATGAACGAGCACATGGCGGAACCCCTGATCTATACCGCTTGGATGCGCGCCCTCCAGCAACGGTTGATAAACGACGAGTTGAGCAAAATGGCTGAGGGATTGCCTGTCATTCAGACACTTTTTCTCGAGCGCGTGTTCCGCGATGTCGATGGTGCCTCAATCTGGTGCGACGTAGTTCAATCGGAAGAAATCGAGACCTGTGATCAGATCGCTAGCCTCGCGCTCGACGATTCACTGTTATGGCTCGAAGAAACATTTGGGCGTGGCGATTTGAGTACTTTGAGGTGGGGAGATGCCCATCAAACCGCACTTGATCATCCTATCCTGAGTTGGTCTCGAGGTTTCAGTTTCATGTCAAACATTCGACTTCCGTTCTCAGGCGGCGACACCACTCTTTTCCTTGGATTTTCTGCGGGTGCATCCGAGGACCCGTTCCAAGCTGATTTTGGATCGACTTTCCGTGGGGTCTATGACCTTTCTGATCCAAACAGTTCGGTATACATAGCATCAACCGGACAGTCGGGCCATTTTCTCAGCCGCTTTTACGATGATCTTGGTCGATTGTGGCGGCGTGGAGAGTATGTCCCTATGTATCTTGAGCGACAACTCGTGAATGCCGGGTCGGTGGGAACGACAAGTCTGCTGCCACAGCGCAACTGAATGAAATGAAGGCAATCCGGCTTTCCTGCACCACAGATACTTAGAGCTATTGTGCCGCACAATGGCAATCTGGACCATGAAGGCGGGATTGGACCTGTCCTTCTTGAGTTGCGGCTTGGTGGAAAGCTCAAGAATCTGATGACAATTTCGCATACAGGGGTCAAAGTTCGGCACGCCGCAATCGAAGCGCATTCGCAATGACCGATACTGACGACAGGCTCATGGCTGCGGCAGCGATCATTGGCGAAAGAAGCAACCCGAAAATGGGGTAGAGAATGCCAGCCGCGACAGGAACACCTGCAGTGTTATAGGCAAACGCAAAAAATAGGTTCTGTTTGATATTTCGAACCGTTGCTTTTGCGAGCCTGCGGGCTCTGACAATGCCTACCAGATCGCCTCCCAATAGTGTGATGCCAGCGCTTTCGACGGCAACGTCGGCACCGGTACCCATCGCAATCCCGACATCGGCAGCCGCTAGGGCAGGCGCATCGTTTACGCCATCTCCGGCCATGGCAATCTGGGCGCCTTCATGCCTCAAGTTTTCCACCAGGGCTTTCTTGTCTTCCGGCAAAACCCCTGCATGAACTTCATCTATTCCAAGCTTCAAAGCGACGGCTTCCGCCGTCTTTTGATTGTCACCAGTCGCCATGATGACCCTGAGCCCGAGGCGATGAAGATCGTCAATGGCACCGGCCGTGGTTTCTTTGATCGGGTCAGCGACTGCCACGATCCCGGCGAACCTACCATCGACTGCTATGAACATGGCAGTCTTTCCAGAAGCCCTGAGGTCATTTGCAGCATGTTCAGCAACCGAATGGTCCACATTGATTTCGTCCATCAGTGCTGGATTTCCGAGAGCGACATCATGGCCGTCAACTTGACCTCTGACACCTTTGCCAGTGATAGCCTCGAAGTTTGTTGCTTCAAAAAGCGACAGGCCTTGCTCTCGTGCACCCTCCACAATCGCCTCCGCAAGGGGGTGCTCTGAGCCTCGTTCTAAGGCTGCAACAAGGGTAAGAACATCATTTTCAGAGTGCCCACCCGTGACCACCAAATCTGTGAGCTTCGGACGCCCTTGGGTGAGGGTGCCAGTCTTATCAACAATGACCGTATCGACGCGCGCCATCCGCTCCAGTGCCTCTGCATCCTTGATCAAGACACCTGCTTGTGCCCCGCGGCCCGCAGCTGTGGTGATCGAGATCGGTGTTGCGAGACCCAATGCGCAAGGGCAGGCGATAATAAGTACAGAGACCGCAGCTGTTATCGCAAATGCAAGTGCTGGATCTGGCCCGAACATGAGCCAAACGATGAATGATGTGACCGCAATGAGAACGACCGTTGGCACGAATACTGACGACACACGATCTGCTAGTCCCTGAATTGGCGCGCGCGACCGTTTCGCTCCAGCGACCATATCCACGATCTGAGAAAGGACTGTGTCCGCCCCGACTTGTGTGGCCCTCACCATCAATGTGCCGTTTTTGTTGATTGTCCCGCCCGTGACCCGGTCCCCTTGTGTTTTTTCAACGGGAAGCGGCTCTCCAGTAATCATGCTTTCGTCGATTGATGAACGCCCCTCAAGCACGTCAGCGTCCACTGGGATGCTGTCACCGGGTCGCACGCGTAACGTATCGCCAGCAATGATATGCTCCAGCGGTGCGTCGTATTCGGTCCCGTCCGGCATGATACGGCGGGCTGTTTTCGGTGCGAGATCAAGCAAGGCGCGGATTGCATCACCCGTTCGTTCCCGTGCACGCAATTCAAGCACCTGACCGACAAAGATCAATGTGACGATCACAACTGCGGCTTCGTAATAAGTCCCGACGCCTTCGCCGGTTTGGTACGCCGCAGGAAAAATTCCAGGCAAGAAGGTCGCGGCAAGCGAATAGGTGTAGGCGGCTCCGACCCCGAGCGCGATCAGCGTCCACATGTTTGGGGATAGAGTCCTTATGGAATCCCACCCCCTTTTGAAGAACGGGAGCGCGGCCCAGAGAATGATCGGCGTTGCGAGGAGGAATTCGATGTAGACTGCAGTCTGATGACCGATCCACGCGCGCACGGGCAGACCGACCAGTTCGCCCATAGTCAAGATGACCAGCGGAACTGCGGCTGCCGCGCTGATCCACATGCGCTTCGTGAAATCGGAGAGTTCTTCGGACGGCTCATCCGAAGGGAGCATTGGCTCAAGCGCCATACCACAAATCGGGCACGCGCCGGGCTCGTCCCTGAGGATTTCGGGATGCATCGGGCACGTCCATTGAGTACTTACCTCGCTATGCGTTTGCGCCTTTTGCGCATGTCCCGAGGCGTAGTAATATGGGTCGCTGCGAAACTTCGTTTCACAGTTCTCTGAACAAAAATGGAAGGTCTCCGCTCCAAATTCAGTATTCCGGGGATTTTCGTTGACCTCAACGGTCATGCCACACACCGGATCGATCACTGTCGTGGCGTTCGAAGCGGTCGCGGCCTGCATGGTGTTGTGGTGTTGATCTTGATCCGTGCTCATCGTCTCAATCCTTGATATTCAAGACGATCAGACAACTAGCTCCTCCAGTAGCTGGAAGGTCAAGGCAGACTCAACCTGCATATGTAACAATTCGTATCGGGTTCGAGATTTTTCGGTCTCCGCCCGTGAAACCCGCTAGCCCAGTGTCAATATCATACCTTCCGAAACCGATAATGTGGGAATGTGAAGGTTCTCTGGTGCCGGCCCTTTCCGGATACGTCCCGCAGTATCGTAGTGGGATCCATGACACGGACAGAACCAGCCGCCAAAGTCGCCGGCACCATCACCGAGGGGCACACAACCGAGATGTGTGCAAACACCAATCATAACCAGGAAATTCTCATGTCCGGGCAGTGCTCTATTTTCATCTGTGGCCGGATCTTCACCACGAATATTTGGATTTCGAGCCACTGCATCGGGCAATGACAACACGTCCTCGGAGCGCGCCTGAGCGATCTCTTCTTCATTTCGGTGGCGGATAAAGACCGGTTTGCCCCGCCAACTTACTGTCAGTTGTGTTCCAGGCTCTACATCCGAAATGTCGACCCGGATGCTTGAGAGAGCCCGAACATCTGCAGATGGATTCATTTGATTGATCAAAGGCCAAACTGCCGAGCCAGTGGCAACTGCTCCCGCTCCGGCAGTCGCATAGTAAAGAAAATCCCGGCGATGCTGTTCGGTTTGCAACTCTGTCATGATTCGACTGTAGGGGCTTCCTGCGTGGGAAGGTCAATGTTGAGCAAGGCGGGTGAAGGAGTTGCTCTAGTCGGTAATCCAAACTCAGGAAGCTTTGTTTCGGCCGGAGGGGCGCAAAATCGCCACCAGAATCAACGGTGTTGCTGTCATCACTCCGAGACCAACGATGACCCACTCAGCGGCGTCGAAACTCCCTGACATCGCTTCTGCTCCAATATGCGCGAGCAGGAAGCTCGCAGGAAGAATTCCGGCGAGTGTTGCAATTAAAAAACGCCAAAGGTGAAGGCGGCTAAGGCCCGCAGCATAGCTCATTGCATCAAACGAGATGAAGGGCAAAAGACGGGAAGCAAACACCGTCAAAGTAAGCAAATTTTGAGACCCGAGCAAACCATAAGCGGCCTTGTTACCTAGCCATCGCTCGACGTAGACGCGCCCTAGGTAACGCGCGATGATGAACGCGGACAATGCACCCAGTTCCGACCCGATGGCTACATAGATGGCTCCTTCCATGTGGCCATAGGCAACTCCGCTTACAAGGGCGATCGGGGCACTGGGAATGGGGCTTGCAACGATTGATCCCATCATCAGCAAAACAATGAGAAGTGGCCCCCAAGGACCGGCACCATCAATCCAGCCCTCGACGGTTTCCCGGGTTATGTTCGGCCAATAATCCAAGGCCCACATGCCAGTGAGCAGCGCCGCAAGCACTGCGATCAGAACTAGTCCCAAGTGACGGGGATGCGTGTTACCCGATCGCATAGAGCGCCACGAAAACCGCTACAACGTCGACGTGAAAAGGACGCCCGATGTTCGATCCATTATCCATTTTGATCCCTCAATAAAGGCCAAGCACAACTGTCATGGTTCCAGCGAGTAGAGGGTCAAGCACATTCTTCATCATGAGACACTGAATTGTCCCATCATGCCGCCGTCTTCATGTTCAAGAATGTGACAATGATACATATACGGTGCCGACGATGGCGCCGGTTTTTCGAACGTTATCGCCAGTTCAACCTCGCCAGCCACGAGAACGGTGTCTTTCCAGCCCCTGTTCTCTGCCCGCGGCTGGCGTCCGTTGTCGGACAAGACTTGAAAGCGCACCCCATGAATATGGAACGGGTGCATCATCATGTCGCCGCGGACAATCCAGCGCTCGGTGCTGTTGAGCTTGGTAGAGAAATTGAGGGCGTTTTGATCATAGGGCGCGCCATTGATTGAAAACTGATTGCCGGAGCGGGACATCATCATGCCCATTCCCATCGACATGTCTAGAGTTAGACGCCGAACTGGGATATTGTTGGAAGAAAGGTCAGGCAACGGGCCATCCATGGCATCGGGCAGGGTGTCGATACGGACGGGGAGGGTTGTATCGACGGCGAAGTGCAGCACCGTAAAACGACCGCCAGAACCACTTCCCATCATTCCACCCATGGCGGAGTTTGCAATATCGTCGGACACCAGGACGCTGTCCCTGCCATCCGTGAAATCAATGAGAACTTCGACCCTTTCTCCTGGCGCAAGCACCATCCGAGTGAGTGCAACCGGTCGATCCAGGAATCCGCCATCCGTCGCCACGAGGTGAAGTGGCCGATCGTCGGCCAAGGACAGTCGGTAAATCCGCGCATTCGAACCGTTAACAAGACGGCACCGCACGACCCCCTTGGGAACCGCAGCTGAGGCTCCTGCCTGCCCGTTCACGAGCATTGTGTCACCTCGAAAACCATTCATCGATTGATGCATGCCGACATCGTATGTCATGCGACCGCGCCAATTAAATTGACGGTCCTGCAGCACGAGGGTCAAGTCATCAACCGCATAGGTGGACGGCAGACCACGTTCATCGTCTTCCCCATCGGTAACATGCAGAACACCTGCCAGTCCGAACATGACCTGTCGGGCTGTCGAACCGTGCACATGGCTGTGGTACCATGCTGTTGCTGGAGGCTGATCAAGGTTGAGTACCGGGTCCCATGATCGTCCGGGCGCGATGGCCTGATGCGGCCCACCATCGAAGGGGCCTGGAACAAGCAACCCGTGCCAATGCGACGAGACGGGTTCGTCCAGAGTGTTTTGCACCTCGGCCAAAGTCTCTGCATCGGTCAAAAGCCGGATCGTTGGTCCAAGATAGCCTTGGTTGTAACCGATGGTTTCGGTCGCGGAACTGCCGCGAAATCGGGTCGCGCCAGATTGAGCTTTCAGCTGAAATCGTCGCGATGTTGTTGCATCCAGAAGCTCTGGGTATTCAAGCTTCCGCCCTGTGCCGGATAGCGCAGCAGATGGCAGCACAGCGGCGGCTCCGAAACCTGCGGCATATCCAATTGCTTCACGGCGGTTCAAGAGGCGCACGTCAGGCCAAGCCTTCCGGAAGGGCCGCCAGGGCAGCTTCCATGCTGACAACCGGATGGCCGGCTGCAATCCAACCTTGCCCGGCGGCAGATCCCAGCATTCCTTCGGATACATCAACAAAGTCACTATACCCAGCTTGCTGGAGACTCCGCATCACACTTCCTGACCGACCACCAGTTGCACAAATGAGGGCGACAGGCCGGCCTTCAGCCATTGCACGGGCTGAAAAAAGCCGCTCGGGGAACCGGTCTTCGTGCATGCTGATCGGCCAGGCTCCTTCAGCAATCCCGGTGTCGGCCCATTCCGGCCGCGAACGGACGTCGATCATCCGGACGCGATCTTGCCGCAGCGCATTATACGCGGAGTCAGATGACCAAATCTTGGCTGTCTGTGCGACGGCTAAAGTTGGTGAGACGGCTGCAGCGATCAAGGCTAATCCGACCGTGCGACGTGTCAGATCGGATGGCATCGGAGGCCTCCTTTGGAATAGGCAGGCCTGAGGCTTTGTTTATTCATTGTCGCTACCATGGTGATCGGCAGATCCGGACGCATCCGACGTTGTTTGCATGTCGCCCATCCGTGTACCGGCGGCGTCCATTTCTTGCTGAGTGATCTGACCATCGGCATCCGCGTCCAGATGCTGGAATCGGTCAACCATGCGGTCGCGAACGACACTCATGTGCAAGGTCTCGAATTCCTCGAGGGTCAGCGCACCGTCGGCGTCGGAATCAAATTCTCGCAACTTCACGCCCATGTGTGCGCGCATGTTCTGAGGATCACCGCTGGGCATCATCATGGCCATCATATCACGATCCATCATACCCATCATACCGCCGCGGCCACCCATCCTGGATGCGTGCATCTTCATCATGTTCTGCATCATGGACATCATGTCCCCACTCATCATACCAGTTTGCGCGGCACCATCGCCCATTGTCATGTTGGACATTGCGCCCGTATCAGGCTGAGTTTCGCCGCCGACATGCGACTCCGCAAACGCAGCTTGCGATATGCCAAAGGTAGTCAGCACGCAAAGTGCAAAAATGCTTCTATTTGCCATCGGTCTTTCCTTTCCAACTTACTCTCGAAACATCGTTATTATGTCGGATCAGATAAAGACCGGGGGAGGGGGTGTTTTGTAATGATATGTCACAGGGCTCTTTGTTACAAACGGTGACAAAGCAACCCCTGACGGTCTGCAGGCCGACTTGATAGGAATGGTACGAACCGCACAAAGCGGTGAGTTCATCGAAGGGGTGGATGATCAGATGACACCTGAAGTTGGTCATTTCGCGCTGGCCTTGGCCTTAGCTCTGGCGCTTGTTCAAAGTGTATTGCCAATCCTCGGTGCCAAACGTGGGAATATTCTTTGGATGCAATCGGCCCGATGGTCCGCGTTTGGACAGGTGCTCTTCGTCACCGTTGCATTCCTTGCGCTCATGCAGGCATTCATAACCAGCGACTTTACGGTCAAGAATGTTGTTGAGAATTCGAATTCACTCAAACCGATGTTGTATAAGGTGGCGGGCACATGGGGCAGCCATGAAGGCTCGCTTTTGCTCTGGACACTCATTTTGACGGTTTTCGGGGCTGCTGTTGCTTTGTTTGGATCCAATATTCCGCAAGCACTGAAGGCGCGAACGCTGTCGGTGCAGGCATGGATCAGTGTCGGCTTTCTGACCTTCATGCTGTTTACGTCCAACCCTTTTGATCGCGTCTTCCCGCCACCCAGCGACGGCCAAGACCTTAACCCGCTGCTGCAGGATGTTGGCCTCGCGATGCATCCACCGCTCCTTTATTTTGGATATGTCGGGTTTTCGATTGTTTTCTCTTTTGCCGTTGCAGCCCTTATCGAAGGACGGGTGGATGCCGCCTGGGCGCGGTGGGTGCGTCCGTGGACACTGGCCGCCTGGATGAGCCTGACCGCGGGCATCGCCTTGGGGTCTTGGTGGGCCTATTACGAGCTTGGCTGGGGCGGCTGGTGGTTCTGGGATCCTGTCGAAAACGTCAGTTTCATGCCCTGGCTGATGGGCACGGCACTGCTGCATTCCGCAATCGTGACGGAAAAAAGAGACGCCTTCAAAAGCTGGACAATTCTCCTCGCGATCCTGACCTTTTCCCTGTCCCTCTTGGGAACATTTGTCGTCAGGTCGGGGCTGCTGACCTCTGTGCATGCATTTGCGGTTGATCCCGAAAGAGGCCTCTACATTCTGGGACTGCTGGCGGTGTCAATCGGTGGCTCGCTCGCGCTATTTGCATGGCGCGCGCCGATGATGGAACCGGGTGGGCTGTTCAAACCGATCAGCCGTGAAGCGGGCCTGTTGGTAAACAATCTGATTCTGACAACGGCCACTGGCGTCGTCCTTTTTGGTACATTGTACCCTCTGTTCTACGAAGCAATGACAGGCGGCGAAAAACTGTCGGTAGGCCCGCCATTTTTCAATGCTGCGTTCATTCCGGTCATGTTGCCGCTTGTCTTTGCAATGGGGTGTGGACCCTTCTTGTCGTGGAAGCGCGCGGATTTGCCGGGCGTCCTGCAACGTCTGCGCTTTGTCGCCCTTCTTGCCGTTCTGGGGACGCTTGCGGTCTGGTATTTGGCGGAAGGTGGCCCGGTGTTGGGCTATCTGTCTCTGATGCTCGCCTTTTGGCTGTTCATGGCGACGGTGCGGGAATGGACGATGCGGATCAAGCTGTTTGAGGGCCCGGTTTCAACATCCTGGCGCCGGGCTTCAAATCTGCCCAGATCTGCGCATGGCATGACGTTGGCTCACGCAGGTCTTGCTGTTGCCATGTTCGGATTCATTGGCTCAACAGTTTGGAAATCCGAGGAAATTATGTTTGTCCAGCCCGGCGCTGACATCAGTATCGGCGGGTTTGATGTAAGGTTCAACGGAGTCGAACGGGTGCGTGGGCCCAATTACTTTGCGGATCGCGGTGAATTGACCGTTTCGAGGGATGGAAAATACTTGACCGATCTCTTCCCGGAGCGGCGGACTTACCCGGTTGCTCAAAGCACCACGACCGAGAGCGCGATACGCTCCACACTGGCAGGAGATCTCTATACGTCCATCGCGAACCCGGCCTCGGAGGACGCCAGTACACAAGGCGCATGGACTCTTCGAATTCTGTATGAACCGTTGGTCAATTTCATCTGGATCGGGTCTGCGATGCTTGTTCTAGGCGGCGGTCTTTCGCTGTCGGATCGTCGGCTGCGCGTCGGTGCACCTCGTCGCAAAGCAGCTGTGACCGCTCGGGTTCCGGCAGAGTAACGATGGGACGTATACTGGCATTCATCTCGCTTACGATCGCGGCGGTATTTGGCGGGTTCTTCCTATGGGGGCTGAACCCCGATCGGGATCCAAACAACATTCCATCTGTTTTGATCTCCCAGCCTGCGCCCCAGTTCGATCTGGCTGCCATTGAGGGGCTGGAGACGCCCGGCTTGTCCCGCGCCGATCTCGTGGATAACGCCGGACCGGTCATCGTGAATGTGTTTGCTTCGTGGTGCGTACCCTGCCGGGCGGAGCATGGCATACTGACCCAAATGGTCGAAAAAGATGGGCTGAGGCTGTTCGGTATCAACTACAAGGACAAGCCGGAAGATGCGACAAAATGGCTGGCGGAGCTTGGCAATCCCTATGAAAAGATTGGCTCAGACTTGAGTGGAAGGGCTGGCATTGAATGGGGCCTGTCGGGCGTACCCGAGACGTTCATTGTCGGACCCGATGGAACTGTGTTGTTCAGATACGTCGGGCCTGTTGTTGGTGATGAAGCCATTGCTAGGTTCAGAGAGGCGCTCGAACAGGCAGGCGCATTGCCGAGGGGGCAGAACGGATGAGGCATGTGATCATCGCGCTTTTTTTGCTTCTTCCGGTGATGGCCTTTGCCGTCGAGCCGGACGAGATGTTGCAGGATCTGGTGCTTGAAGAGCGCGCGCGGGTGATTTCAAAGGAACTGCGCTGCGTCGTCTGTCAAAATCAGGATATCGACAGCTCCAATGCTGGCGTTGCGCGGGATTTGCGGATTTTGGTGCGTGAAAGGTTGGTCGCTGGCGACAGCGATGAAGAGGTCATCGCGTTTATTCATGCGCGCTATGGCGACTACGTTCTGATGCGCCCGCCTTTCAATGCCTCCACCCTGGCCCTTTGGTTGGCGCCCTTTGTTTTGGCTGTCGTTTCTCTCCTGGCGGGCTGGGCGATCATTTTGAAAAGCCGGCGCAAAGGCGTCGTGGCGGATTTTTCCGAAGTTGAGGAAGCCGAGATTGCGCGTTTCATCGACATTAACACTCCAAAGGACAATTGATGATCTGGTTGGTTTTTGCCGCACTGTCCACAATTGGACTGCTCTTTGTGGGACTACCGCTCCGACGCCGGTCAGAAATGACGTCGGACATGGCGGATACAACCCCCGCCGTTCTCTTGGACCAATTGGATGAGGTCAAACGGGACCTTGAGCGCGGTGTCATTTCTGGCGCAGAAGCCACCGCGGCAGAACAGGAGATCAAGAGACGGATTCTCATGCAGTCGCGCAAGACTGCTCAGGCGACCAAGGAACTGACATCGGGTGGTCGCTTTGCCATTGTTCTGAGTGCTATGTTCGTTCCGGCCTTCGCATTCGGTTACTACGCGGTCATGGGATCACCGGAGATACCCGGCATTGCATTTTCCGAGCGGACAGCTGAACGTCAAGAGACGGCGAAAGTCGCAGATTTGACAAATCAGCTTTATGATCGGCTCACGACTGATCCCTCCGGAGGACCGTCAGAAGGCTGGATGCTTCTGGGACAAACCTATTCCAGAATGGGTCGGTTCGCAGATGCTGCCGAGGCCTTCGGGATTGTCGCCAAACGACCAGAAGCCACTTCGGCCGTTTTCTCCATGCTTGCAGAGGCCCTTATCTCGGCAGAGCAAGGTGTTGTGACACCGGCTGCGGTGACCGCAATCGAGCATGCGATGGAACTGGACCCGTCCAATCCCGCGGCGGTCTTCTACAAGGCAGTCGCATTGAGACAGAAGGGCGACATCGCGCAGGCACATGACTTGCTGATAAGACGACTGAACAACGCGGACAGTTTCTATCCCTGGATGGAAAGCTTTGTTGCTGAAGCAAACCGAATTGGCGCCGAGATCAGCAGAGCTCCGATCTCACTGGCTGATTTTGCACCGTTGGTCAGTGCACCCGGGCCTTCTCAGGAAGATATAGAAGACGCTCTAGACCTGACCGTGGAGGAGAGACAGGCGTTCATCATGTCGATGGTTGAACGGCTGGCTGCGCGTCTTGAAGATGAGCCGGATGACTTTGACGGGTGGATGCGGCTTGGCAACGCTTTCTCCGTCTTGGGTGATAGGGAACAGGCAATCGCCGCACTTGAACGTGCTGAAGTACTGTTATCAGTAGCTCCGCAAAACGATCCGCGGCGGCAAACTCTACAAGAGGCACTGGCCAGGATGCGCCAATAGCATCTTTCCAGACCTGTTTTCGTGCTCATGCATCGAAAAGCGCATCAATGATGGCACAGTCGGGTGCCGCATCGCCCGTGCAGCGCGCGACGGTTTCTGATAAGACGCGTTCTATCCGTGTCAGATCGGCTATTTTTGCGCGCACTTCTCCGAGATGTACTTCGGCCATGGCTTGGACTTCGGCGCAAGTCTGGATCCGATTATCAACCAAGCCCAGCAACCCGCGAACCTCTTCTAGCGAGAAACCGAGAGCTCGGGACCGCATGACGAACTTCAATCGTCGTACATGGGTATCATCGTAGCTTCGATAGCCCTTCGTACTGCGCGGCGGGTCCGGCATGATGCCGATTTTCTCATAATAGCGAATGGTTTCCGGGTTGCAGCCCGTCGCTCGTGCCAAATCACCCCGCCGAATTGAACTCACGCTTGTGTTACTCATTTCGCAAAAAAACCCCTTGAGCCTGTATCAACTACAGACCCTAGAACGGTGGAAATATCTGTTCAAGGAAGATTCGATGGAACAAAATTTGGCGGAACTTCCGCAATCTCGGTCGCAGAAAATTGGCGACGAAACCACCAAGGGATGGGGCGTGACCGGCCTCGGCGTCCTCGGTGCGCTGGCGATGACCTCGTGCTGCATTCTGCCGCTTGTTCTGGTCAGCTTTGGCGTGACGGGCGTGTTCATCGCGCAGCTCGGGGCCCTCTATGCCTACAAGTGGTACACCTTCGCGCTGAGCGCCGCGTTCTTGGGATACGGCTTCTACAAGGCTTACAAGCCTGTAGATGCCGAGTCCTGTGCCGATGGCACCTGCGCCCGCCCCATCGACCGCCAAATCATGCGGGCGACCCTCTGGGCCGCTTCCGCGATTGTCGCTGTCGCCATGATCTTTCCCTACATCACCCCCTTCATCCTGAAATTCTGAACGAGGACAATGACCATGAAGCATCTTCTGCTATCCGCCCTGACTATCGCCGCACTCTCGACTCCGACCCTCGCTGAAGAGCGCCAGGTCGAGATCGCCGTCAGCGAACTGACATGCCCGTCCTGTTCATTCATCGTCGCCAGCTCGATGCGCGGTGTTCCGTCGGTCGAGATCGCCGCATTCGAGGACGGCCCCGAATACGGGCAGGGTGTTTACAGCGTGACCTACGATGACGCCGAAACTTCCATCGAAAGCATCATCGGCGCGGTGACGGCCAATGGCTATCCGGCGCAGGTGCTGCCCGACACAGCCTCCTGAGCCGCCTGCAATGCGTGACAATCTGATGGGTGGCCTGCTGGCCTTCGGAATAGCAGCTCCGGTCGTGGTCGTCTGCTGCGGCGGCGGAACTGCCGTGCTTGCAGCGTTGTTCGGCGGCGTTGGGGCTTGGCTCTCTGGAATGAGTGGCATTGCCGTGCTGGTTTTGGCGGGTCTGACCTACCTGATCGTCCGCGCATTGCGTCGTTCGCAAATGAAACGCGCCTCCGGCCCCGACCCATCACAGAGAAAGACGGCTCCTTGACTGGCACACCTGAAAATTCCGACCGTCTGCTGAAATGGGGGCTTGGCGGTGCGCTCTTCGCCGCGCTCTGCTGCTTTACGCCGCTTCTGGTCGTCATCGTCGCTGGCGTCGGATTGTCGGCCCTAACGGGTTGGCTCGATTACGCCCTGTTCCCGCTGCTGTTTTTCAGCCTCGCCGTGGTGGCACAGGCCCTTTGGCTGCGCGCTGGCAAGCCGGGACCGGCCCCGAAACTTTGGGCCACCGGCCTCGCGGTGGCCCTGTCGATCCTGATCATTCTTCTCGAATTCAGGTTCGCAATACGGATCACAATCGGCGTTTTCGCCGCCACAGCACTCTACGCGGTTCTGCTGAACCGTGCGCAAAAGAAAGGAACGCTCTCATGATGATGGGATGTTGCACCGCCACCGGTATGTTCTTCGGTCTTCTCGGCATGCTCACACCGCTGATCGCAATCGGCGCGGTCATTTATCTGTTCGCTGCCAAATCGAACAACCCCGAGTATGGTGAGGCGCGCTGAGATGAAAGACCTGAACAAAAACGACGATGGACAGGGCGGCTATGACCTGATCGTTCTTGGGGCCGGATCGGCGGGGTTCTCCGCCGCAATTACCGGCGCGGATGCCGGAAAGCGCGTCGCTCTCGTGGGACATGGCACCATCGGCGGAACCTGCGTCAACGTGGGATGCGTGCCGTCCAAGGCGATGATCCGCGCGGCAGAGGCCGTGCACGGTGCGGGAGCTGCCAAACGGTTCCCCGGTCTATCAGGCCACGCGCAAGTCGATGACTGGCAGACGCTCGTTCAGTCCAAGGACGATCTGGTCGAGACCCTGCGCCAGAAGAAATACGCGGACCTTCTGCCGGAATATGAGGGTGTCGATTACATCGACGCCGGTCCCGCGCGGCTGATCGAAGGTGGCGTGACAGTCGGTGAGCGAACCCTGAAAGCACCGAGGACCATCATCGCCACGGGCGGGCGTCCCGTCCTGCCGACCATCGACGGCATCGAGGAAATCGGCGCGCTCGACAGCACCAGTCTTCTGGAGCTCGAAGTACTGCCGAAAAGCCTGATCTTCATCGGCGCGGGTTACATCGGCGCGGAACTGGCCCAGATGATGAGCCGCATGGGCGTGAAGGTCACGCTTGTTGCCCGTTCGCATCTGTTGCCCGGCGCGGAACCAGAGGTCTCGGAGGCATTGGCGGCGGCGTTCGAGGCCGAAGGCATCACCCTTCTGACCGGGTTAAGCTACGACACTGTGCGCCGCGACGACGCGGGCGTGACACTGCGCGTGATCCAGAACGGAAAGCCTGTCGAAGTGACGGCGGATCACCTCGTTTCGACCGCTGGCAGGCGGGCCAATACCGAAGATATGGGCCTGGACGCAATCGGCGTGGAAACCGACGCGCGTGGGTCCATCGTCGTCGGCGAGGACATGCAGACATCGGTGCCCGGCATCTATGCTGCGGGCGATGTGACCAACCGTGACCAGTTCGTCTATATGGCGGCCTATGGTGCAAAGCTCGCAGCCAAAAACGCAGTGCTTGGTGAGGACCATCGTTACGACAACGCCGCGATGCCCTGGGTTGTGTTTTCCGACCCGCAGGTCGCGGGCGTCGGTCCCAGTGAAACCCAGGCTCGGGACGCGGGCTTCGACGTCAAGACGTCCATCGTGCCGCTCGATCAAGTGCCGCGCGCGCTGGCCGCACGCGACACGCGCGGATTGATCAAGCTGGTGGCGGACAGAAAGACCGACCGGCTGCTTGGTGGCCAGATCATCGCGCCCGAGGGGTCCGATACGATCCAGACCCTCGTCATGGCGCTGAAGTTCGGCATGACAACAAAGGCGCTCGGCGAGACGATCTTCCCGTATCTGACGACCGTGGAAGGGCTGAAGTTGGCGGCGCAAACCTTCGACATGGACGTGGCGAAGCTGAGCTGCTGCGCGGGATGACAGATCGGCAAAAAAACTGGAGGCTCTGGCAACCACTACAGCGTGTTGCAAGATGCCTTAATTGAAAGCAAACCCGCTCCTTCCATCGTCGCAGGATACTTTTTGAACGCCCTTTCCAGACAGGCCCACCAGTCGGCAACCATCGGGTAGACGCGCATTGTCGGCAGCGGCCCGTGTAACCGACGGAGGCTCTAACGGACAAATCCCGCCTGACGTCGAGCATCCGCCCAGGACAAGCAGACCGACGATGGTGGAACTGAGGGCCAGACGACGCTTAGCGCGAGCGTGCAATGTCCCGAGCAGGAACCTGTCCATCGCGGAATTCTGCATCCAATGTATCCTCTTGCGCCTGCTCATCTTTTGACCCGTGGCACGACTTTCCAATCAATTTGTGCATCACAACGTGTGCCCCGAGGCAGAGTGCGATCGGCGCAAAAAGCCCGACGTTGGTCCACAGACCGGCAATTGTACCCCCAGCGACAAAGAAGGCCGCGATCGGCAACAGCATGACGGCACAACAGACCACCATGCCATAGTGCATCAGTTTCGATGACCAGGTGGGTTTTTGGCTTTGAGTGTCAGACATGTAGCTCTCCAGACATTCTCGGACGTCTGTGCAACATTCCAGTGAGGTAAGGTCAAGGGTACATTTCGATACACTTGATCAGATGACGGTCTACGAATAGTTGTCCGGGTAAATCAGTCAGGTTGCCGAATTCAGCGCGTAAGACAAGACTGTCACACCGGGGATCGAGACCAGGCTGAAGAGCAGAGCTATATTCCTCGTTTTGGATTTGCTTGTATCAGACGTCTCGCCTGAACGTTTTGTCAGAACGGCCAGAAGCGCGATGAATGCGCCCGGCACAACGGCGTAGAGATACACGCCAGAGATGTTGTGAAAAATGAACGACCGCTCAAGCGTTGGTCCAACCACGCTTACTGCGGTTGCGCGATTGCCGCTGAAGGAGCCAAACAAGTCAGCCGACAGTACATAAACGAGAATGTGAATCGCGATGAAAGTGGCGCTTCGAAGGAGGCCATCCAGAACGATATACCCGATCTCCGAGCGGTCGGGATTATTCAACGTGTTATGTGCGAAGACAAACCCGATATAGTTGACAATAAATACAACCGGCAGCCCGTTTGTCATCACCTGACGCAGAAACCGCCCGAGCGCTGTGGAATTCGTCACGAGCATCGCCGCAAAATTGGGCGTGCTGACGACGTAGACAAACAGAAACGGCAGGATGCTTGCCATGCTCAGAAGGGATACGTTCCAACAAAACCTACCAAATGGCAGCGCGGGAGAATAGCTTTGTCGGAACGTATCGGGAGAAAGCACGTCAGCCGTGTGTCGCGAAAACCCGGGTCGATCCGTCCATAAGCACAAGCATCACATCATACGGATCGCCCCTGGTGCCCATACCGGGCGACCCCATAGGCATGCCCGGCGCTGTCACGCCGCGCGCCGCAGGCTTTTCCTGCAGCAACCGCGCGATGTCGGAGGCAGGCACGTGGCCCTCAACGAAGTAGCCACTCACAGAAGTCGTGTGACATCCGGCGAGCTCTGGCGCGATGCCGTATTTCTGCTTCAACACTTGAAGGGTGTCATAGTCGACGTCTTCAACTGATGCTTTGAACCCGGCAGAGATCATCTCATCAACCCACGCACCGCAGCAGCCGCAGGTCGGTGTTTTGGTTACCTGCAACATCGGGGTAGCAGTCTGTGACAATGCGGGACCTGCTGCAATCGCACTGGCGACCGTCAAGACAAATTGGCGTCTGTCCATTTCGAACTCCTTTTTCTCTTGGTTCTGATACTTGACATGCGTTCGGGAGTCGACCGGTAGACGTTGTTACATTTGGCTACAATCACGGGATGGGCGTTCCTGAGCCGGAATGTCTATAAAGACAATATGAAAGAGCAACCACGTATACTGGTCGTCGACGACCATTCAGAGATCAGAAAATCCGTAACAAGTTATCTGGAACGGAACGGACTACGTGCATCTGCGGCAGAGAATGCCGAACAGATGGACAGTAAGCTCGCAGAAGCCAATTTCGATCTCATCGTGTTGGATGTCATGATGCCGGGGGAAGACGGGTTGTCCGCGTGTCGGCGGCTGCGCAGGGAAGGACATACACCGATCCTGATGCTGACCGCATTGGGAGACGATGACGACCGCATAGCTGGTCTGGACGGCGGGGCGGACGACTACCTTGCGAAGCCCTTCAACCCCAAAGAACTGTTGGCGCGGATTAATGCAATTCTGCGACGAACGCAGCAAATCCCGCAGATCGACGACTTTGCCGGGAAGACAGTCAAATTTGCGCATCTTGAGCTAGATGTCGACGGTCGCACTCTGATTGACCAAACTGGGTCCCGCACGCAACTCACGTCCGGGGAACTGAAATTGCTAACGCTGTTCCTCAAAAGGCCGAGGGCCGTCCTCGACAGAGACCAGCTTCTTGAACTCAGCACAGGACGCATAGCGGGGCCACTGGATCGAACAATAGACAATCAGGTGAGTCGATTGCGCCGGAAAATCGAGCAGGATGTATTGCGGCCCAGGGTCATCGCGACTGTGCGTAATGGTGGATACAGCCTGTCTTGCGATGTCGAGATATGCGCATGAAGATGTTACCACGGACGTTGCGCGCGCAGATTGCGCTTCTGGTCCTCGGCGTATTGTCCCTCGCACAGGCCCTAAGCATGTGGTTCTTTGTTGATGAAAGATCGCTTGCCGTACAGGCTGCGATCGGTGCCGAAGCAGCGGCGCGCGCGGCAAACGTCGCTCAGTTGATTGAAGGGGCTCCCCCGGAACTGCACGCGCAGATCATTCGCGCTGCAACCTCACCGCTTGTGCGTTTCGATCTGGCAAATGCTCCTACGGTCCCCCATGGAGATCATGATGAAGGCGGGGCGGTTGAGGCACGGATCCGGGCATTGCTGGGAGAGAGTTACAGCCGTGATATTCGGGTTGAGGTTCATGAAATTGAAGGAGGCCTGCTGCCACTTCCAAATCTGTCACCGGAAATGGCGGAAATGCATGCTGAAATGATGCAAGGCAGCCTTGCTGCCATTGAAATGGAGCTTTCTATTGCATTGGCAGGTGGAAGTTGGCTCAACGTCGGTACGCGATTTGAAAGGCCGCCGCTGCAATGGTCCCTCGCCTCCAACATATCATTTGCTGTGACTGCGGGCCTTCTCTTGGTTGCCAGTTTCTGGTTTCTTCTCTCCAGATTGACCGGCCCGCTCAACAACCTGGCAAACGCATCCGAACGCTTGGGGCGTGGTGCCGGAGAGGGGGACTTGCCGGTTGTGGGACCGAAGGAAGTGCAAGACCTGACCCATGCGTTCAATACTATGCAGGATCGCCTGACGCGTTTTGTCAGTGACCGAACCCAGATGCTTGCGGCGCTTGCGCACGATCTCCGGTCCCCTCTGACCGCTCTTCGCGTGCGGGCAGAGATGGTAGATGATGAGGATACACGCGCATCCTTAGTGACATCGAGCGAAGAGATGCAACAGATGGTCGATGCAACTCTGGATTTCGCGAAGGGTGTGGGCCAGCATGAAGACGTCCAATCCATTGATCTTCATGATCTGATTATCGGTATGGGGTTGGACAAGGTTCAAATGAACAGCGAAGGGCCCCTGATCGCATCTGTGAAGCCAAGTGCGATGGGGCGCGCCATGAGAAACCTGATTGAGAACGCGATCCGCTATGGGGACGAGGCCAGAGTATCTTGGGAAAGGTCGGGCAATGAGGTAGTGATCGCCGTTGACGACAATGGGCCCGGCATCCCCGAAAATCAACTAGAGGCCGTCTTCGGGCCTTATGTCCGACTTGAGACGTCGCGATCACAAGAAACGGGCGGTCATGGTTTGGGGCTATCAATTGCGCGAAGTATCATCCTTGAGCACGGCGGTTCCATTTTGTTGAAAAATCGCGTTGATGCGGGGCTCCGCGCAGAAATCACGCTGCCAATCAGGCCGGGTGCCGGCACCTCGCGACAAGAGTCACTTTCGCCACGTATAGCGCATGCTATAACTAAACTCAAAACACAATAAATCCCAAGGTACGAATATGAAACGAAGATATTTTTTGACGTCTGCTGTTGCTCTTTCGGTGTGCGGAAAAACTGCGTTTGCACATAGTGACGCAGAGCATGATCGCCGCATCGGACCATCTGTCGTGCCTCCTGAGCATTTGCCGCGCGAAGTTGAGTATTCCGAGGCAGGGAAGCCGGGAGAAATACATGTCGATCCGAACCAGTTCGCGTTGTTTTGGACTTTGCCGAACCATCGGGCGGTCAGGTACACGGTCGGAATTGGCAGGGAAGGCCTCTATGAATCCGGCGAGTTCTATGTCGCGCGCAAGCAAAAGTGGCCGCGCTGGACGCCGACACCTGCAATGATAAGCAGAGAGCCTGGCCGATATCTTCGTTTTGCCGGCGGCGTTCCTGGGGGACTGAAAAATCCACTGGGTGCAAGAGCGTTGTACCTCTTTCAACCGGGTCGAGGAGACACATACCTAAGGATTCACGGAACCACGGACCCGAAGACGATCGGTCGACGCGTCTCGAACGGTTGCGCGAGGCTTACGAACAACCAAATTGTCGAGTTATACGAGCAAGTCCCGCTCCAGACGCGTGTTGTGCTCAAACCTTTCGCCACGTGAGAATAGCAAAAACGCTCGCAGAGCCTTGATAGCGATACATATAGTTACAAAAAACCAACCGCCCAGCTATTCAGGGAAACCATGCGATTGGGTAATCTAACGCGGAAGCAGGTACCCTAATCGAGGTTGGTTCCATGACCCAAAAACAAACAGTTTTGACACGTCGCTCATTCTCTACCGGGGTAGGGGCGGCAGCATTCGCAGCGCCTTCTATTCTGGGCGCTCAAGAACAAGCTCCGGTTCGGCGCAACATGTCTTCGTTCCGAACGCATGCTTGGCAGGATCACTTTGATCGGCTCGGAAATGGCATCATCATTTCGGATACGGTCTCACGTGTTCTGCAGCATTGGACGGCAGACGGCGAAATGCGTATATATCCAACGTCCGTGCCGATGACAGACGAGCTGACGCGGCGCGGATACACCGAAATCGTCTTCAAGGATCCAGAGCCGGACTGGGCGCCAACACCGTCCATGCTTGAAAGAGACCCCACTCTGCCATCCTATGTGCCCCCCGGACCGGAAAACCCTTTGGGCATCCGGGCCATGCATTTGACATGGCAGTATTACAGAATCCACGGGACAAACGATACACGCAAGATCGGGCGGCGCTCATCAAACGGCTGCATTGGTCTGTTTAACGAACAAATCATCGAAGTGTATGACCGGACGCCAGTTGGCACTCAAGTCAAGCTAATCTGATGGCGAGATCCGGCATTTTCATCGTGGCGGTCCTGGTTGTCGGGGGGCGCCTGTGATCTGGCAGCAGTTGCAGCCGGTCGAAAGCTTCATAAACAGCGGCGTGAAAATGGCTGTTGCATATGTGCGGGAACTGCAGCGTGCAAACGGGATCAACTAATGGAGTGCTGGAAATGCGAATAAAGGTTTGGATCACATCCACGGTCATTGCGACGATCGGCGTCGCGGCTTGGGCGCATACTGGGGCTACGGGTGTTGTCCTGGAGCGCATGCAAGGCATGTCTGCGATGGGAGAATCCATTAAGACACTCACCCCGATGATGCGGGGTCAAGTTCCATACGATGCCGATCTGGTACGTCGTGAGGCAGACGCAATGGTCGGGCATTCGGGTGAACAGATGGCCCGGCTGTTTCCCGAGGGGTCGGGTGGGGGCGTGTCCAAAGCATTGCCGTCAGTGTGGGAAGACAGCGAACAGTTCGCGGCCCTCGCGGAAGACCTGAAAACAGCCGCAGAAGGATTGAAATTAAGCGCAGGTAATGGGCTGGCCACAGCACAAAGCAACGACAGTGGATCAATGATGGGCGGTACAACCGGCGGGATGGTGGGCGGTGGCGCTGCCTCCATGATGGGTGGAGGTATGATGGGATCGAACCAGGTCATGACGGGCGAGATGTTTGCCAACATGCCCGCAGACGCGGCGTTCACAATGGTTGCTCAGACATGTTCGGCCTGTCATCAGAAATTCCGCAAAGAAGACGAGTAAGCAAGTGCGCTGGTGGCATTGGATTATTGGCGCGGGGTGCGTCGGTGGGATCGGAGTTGTCGCGGCAACGATAGCCTGGCCGATCGGAGCATCCGAGACAGAGATAAGTCTGGCCGGGGATGTTGACCGGGGATCGTATTTGGCACGGGCCAGCGGTTGTATCGCGTGCCACACCAACTTTGAATCCGGAGGTGCCCCGCTGGCCGGGGGCGCCCCTCTCAAGACAGACTTTGGCACCTTTTACCCGCCAAATCTTACAACCGACGCCGAACATGGAATGGGAAACTGGACCGTGGCGGACTTCGCAAGAGCAGTGAGGCAGGGTATCTCTCCTGACGGCGATCCCTACTATCCGACCTTTACGTATCCGTTTTATACAAATTTCACGGATCAGGACATTGCTGACCTGTGGTCCGCATTCCAGACCGTGCCAGCCGTGAACGTGCCAGCGCCAGCCCACGACGTCCCTTTTCCGTTCGATCAACGATGGGGGATGAAGCTTTGGAGAGCGGCGTTTTTGACGGAACCCTTTACGGCACCCGAAGCCGAGAAAAGCGACGTCTGGAACCGGGGCAAGCTGCTGGTTAACGGTGCCGCACATTGCTCTGCCTGTCATACGACGCGGAACGTTGTAGGTGCACGCATTGTGGCAGAACGGTTTTCGGGCAACGATGCCTTGCCTGGAGGCGGCAAGGCCCCATCGATCCGTTCCGGCGATCTTTTGTCAGAAGGTTGGACAGTAGACGATCTGGCTTATGCATTGCGATCTGGCATCACGCCTTCGGGTGATGTCTTTGGAGGATCAATGGCCGAAGTTGTACGCTATGGAACGAGCTTCCTAAGCGATGCAGACCTGACCGCGATGGCCACCTACCTTATGGACAACGATATATAGCACTGGAAATCAACAGATGATCACGCTCAATCGACGGCAGTTTCTCGCCACATCCAGCGCATTTGCCGGGATGTCAGCCTCTGCTGGTTTTGCCAATTCGCCGCCAACCAACCTGATTGCGCAAAAGAGCGACGTGCAGTTGCTGCCTGGTGACTATGGCAAAACTTCGCTTTGGTGCTTTGACGGGAGTTCACCGGGCCCGGAAATCCGTGTCGCCCAAGGAGGTCGGGTGCAGCGCAGATTGGTCAACCGGTTTTCCCAAGGAACTTCAACGCACTGGCACGGAATCCGGATCGACAACGCCATGGATGGCGTGTCGGGCCTGACGCAGGATGCCGTCCAGCCAGGGAATGCCTTCGACTATGACTTTATTGTCCCGGATGCTGGCACCTACTGGTATCACGCGCATAACCGTTCGTTGGAACAGGTGGCCAGGGGACTCTATGGCGCCCTGATCGTTGAAGAAGCGGAGGCCCTCGATATTGATCGGGAGGAGGTTTTGATACTTGATGATTGGCGCATCAATCCCGAAACCGCCCAGATCCAGAATGACTTTGGTGCGCCTCGTGATCTCAGCCACGCGGGAAGGCTCGGCAACCTGATTACGACCAACGGGACTTTTAATCTCGCTTTGTCTGCGCGCAGGAATGAACGCCTGCGTTTGCGGCTCGTCAATGCCTCCAACGCGCGTAATTTCCAGTTGAGCCTCGATGGCCTCGACGGGTGGATGGTCGCCCTTGATGGGATGCCGTTGACTGCACCGTTGAAGGTAACTGACACCATGACCCTTGCACCGGCCCAACGTATTGACCTGATCGTCGATGTAACGGCAAACGTCGGAGAAACGGCCCATATCGTTCAGGTTGGTCGCGAAGAGGCCTTTAGCCAGGTCGCTTTCGAGGTCGAGGAAGGTGGCACCGTAAACCGCAGGGATGCGCCCGCGGCCCTGCCTCCGAATGACCACGCAATGGTTGATCTGCAGGACGCCACAACTCTCAGTCTGAGTATGGAAGGGGGTGCGATGGGCCGTTTGAGTTCCGCTTCTCTTGGTGGGGAAATCAAGCCGATGGGCGAGCTTGTTCAAGCCGGGTATTTCTGGTCGTTCAACGGGAAAGTTGACGGTATCGACGGCGAACCTTTCGCGCGATTGGACCGAGGGCAGAATGTGCGTTTGAAGATGGTGAACGATACGGTTTTCCCACATGCCATGCACCTGCATGGTATGCACTTTCATGAAGTGGCAGAGGATGGCACGCTTGGACCACTACGTGATACCACGCTCCTTGAACGCGGAGAGACGCGTGAAGTCGCGTTCGTGGCGGACAATCCTGGCCAGTGGCTGCTGCATTGCCATATGTTGTCACATGCGGCCTCGGGCATGATGACCAAGATCGTTGTTGGATGATGACCCGATCTGCATATCTCGGGCTTGGACTTGTGGGTGTCGCGGCGGTTGCGGCCTTCCTTTGGACTGAAATCGGCGACGCGCCCCTTTCGTCAAACTCCGCGAGCGCCGGCCCGGTCGACATAGCCGCAGGTGAGATCCTTTACGCGGAAAACTGCGCCGCGTGCCATGGTGCAAACCTAGAGGGCGAGGAAGACTGGCGCACGCCGCGCGAAGATGGAAGCCTGCCAGCTCCTCCGCACGACGCGACCGGACATACATGGCATCATCCTGACAGCATGCTTTTTACCTACACCAAGCAAGGGGGCCAGGCGACGCTCGCCGCGCAAGGCATTGAATTCAACAGCGGCATGCCGGGTTTCGGCGAACAACTGAGCGACGAGGACATCTGGAACATCCTCGCATACATCAAATCAATCTGGCCGGAGCGTGAACGCGCCGCGCAGGCCGATCGAACGGCACAGGACATAGCGTCAAAAGGAGACGGGTAATGAAGAGATTTTTAGCCACCGCTGCACTTGTGATGCTTCCCATCACTGCGATGGCAGACGGCATGGACGAAGACCGGATCAAGGAACTGGTGCTGGAAGCCATTCGCGAGAATCCGGGCATTGTATTCGAGGCCGCCCAATTGTTCGAAGAGCAGCAACAAGCTTTGCAGGCGCAAGCCGCAGCGGAGGTTCTCGATACTGAAAAAGCCACGCTTGAAAATGATCCAAACGCACCCGTTCTGGGCAATCCCGAGGGCGATGTCACGGTTGTGGAATTCTTCGATTACAACTGCCCATATTGCCGTAGGGTCAAACCTGAAATGGAGGCACTGCTTGCCGCCGATCCCAACGTCAGGGTTGTGTATCGAGAGTGGCCGATTTTGGGGGAGGGTTCGGTGTTTGCTGCCCGCGCGGCATTGGCTTCGCGCAATCAGGACAAGTATGAAGAATTCCACTGGGCAATGATGCAGTTAAAGCAACGCGCTGAGGAAGCAACGATTATCCGCGTTGCGGAAGACATCGGCCTTGATGTTGCACAGCTGCGTCGCGACATGAACGCACCGGAAATTGAAGAGCACATTCAAACTTCCATGCGGCTTGCGCAATCGCTGGGGTTCAGTGGCACACCTTCATTCGTGATCGGCGACAGTCTTGCGCCGGGCCTGATTCAGGCGGACCAGATGATCGAACTTGTCGATCAGGCCCGGGCCGCCGAATAAGGACAAGCCTACGCGACTGAAGCGTCGTAGCCTGCGTCAACGATGGTTTGCCGCACGGCGGCCTGTTCCAATGTGCTTTGGACAGTGACGAGGTAAAGGTCCAGATCGGTCGCAATGACGGCCGACGGGCCTTTCGCTTTGATTCCCTTTTCAATAGCGGAAATGCAGTGTCCACAGGTCATTTTCGGGACGGAAAAAATCATGAGGGTCTTCATTTGCAACTCGACCTGACTGTTGCTGGTTCCACTGGCGGGAAGGTCAAGACACTTTTGACCGCAAAAAATTTGGTTCCCCTCTTGAGCTTCCTGTAACTGGAAGCCTTAGATTGAAAGCAACTTGGTAGAGGATGCTTTGATGACTGGTTCCAGTTCCATACAGCTTTCAATCACCGGGATGAGCTGTGCGTCATGTGTGGTAAGGGTCGAGAATGCCCTGAATGATGTACCTGGTATTTCGGGCGCAAGCGTGAACCTTGCCAATGAGGCGGCGCGGTTCGAAAGTGATGCTCCTGCCGCCACAGGTGCCGCAATCGAGGCCCTGTCAGCTGCTGGCTATCCGGCCAGAACGGCCCGGGTCACGTTGAATGTGGGGGCGATGTCCTGCGCATCCTGTGTGGGTCGGGTTGAACAGGCCCAAAAGGCCGCGCAGGGTATTTTGGACGTGGCCGTCAATCTCGCTGCCGAAACGGCGGCAGTCCGCTATCTGCCGGATGTCATCACACCTAAAGAAATCGCCGGGATCAGCACGGCTGCAGGATACCCTGCCGAAGTTGCAGATGCAGATGCACGGGTCAGCCGATCGGAACGCAAGGCCGACGAGGCACAGGCACTGGCGCGCCGCGTCGTATTTGCCGCTATCCTGACCGTTCCGATGTTCATTCTGGAAATGGGCAAACACACAATCCCGGGCTTCGAGGCCCTAGTCGAGCGTACAATCGGCATCCAGACCTCTTGGTTGATCCAGTTCACACTTGCTACGGTGGTTCTGTTTGGACCGGGTTGGCGCTTTTTCGAAAAAGGCATTCCGGCGTTGCTCAGACGTGTTCCGGACATGAACAGCCTTGTCGCACTCGGCACGGGTGCGGCATGGAGCTATTCAGTCGTGGCGACGTTTTTGCCCGACCTGCTGCCCGACGGCGTTCGAGCCGTTTATTTTGAGGCGGCTGCGGTCATTGTCGTGCTTATCCTGCTGGGGCGCTTTCTGGAAGCCCGCGCAAAGGGTAAGACCGGTGCCGCCATACAGGCGCTTTTGGGCTTGCAGGCAAAGACAGCGCGGGTTCTGCGCGACGGACAGGCCAGCGAGGTTGAGATCGAGGCACTGCGGATCGGGGATCTGGTCCTGGTGCGTCCCGGTGAAAGGGTGCCCGTCGATGGCGACGTGGCAGACGGGTCAAGCAATGTCGACGAAAGCATGATCACTGGCGAACCCCTTGCCGTTCCGAAAACGGCGGGCAATCCAGTGACCGGCGGCACCGTGAACGGAATCGGTAGCCTGACCATCGCGGCCACTCGGGTCGGGGCCGATACCACGCTCGCCCAGATCATTCGTATGGTGGAAGAAGCGCAGGGCGCGAAGCTGCCTATCCAGGCGTTGGTGGATCGTGTGACGATGTGGTTCGTACCAGCCGTTTTGGTTTTGGCGATGGCGACGGTGAGTGTCTGGCTTCTGGTTGGCCCTGATCCAGCCCTGACCTTTGCCCTGGTCGCCGGCGTGTCCGTTTTGATCATTGCGTGCCCCTGTGCCATGGGATTGGCCACGCCCACCTCAATCATGGTGGGCACCGGGCGCGCCGCTGAAATGGGGGTTTTCTTTCGCAAGGGAGATGCGCTGCAACATCTGGACGAAGTTGATATTGTTGCGCTCGACAAGACGGGAACCGTCACACAAGGTCAGCCAAGCCTGACCGATCTCATTACGACTGATGGCTTTGATCGTGCAGAGACACTCGCCCTCATCGCATCTGTCGAAGCGCAATCCGAGCATCCCGTGGCCGAAGCCATTATGAAGTCTGCGGAATACGAAGGCGTGTCCTGGCCGGATGCAACGAATTTCCGGTCCGTGACGGGATACGGCGTTGAAGCTCTTGTTCGGGGTCGCAAAGTATGTGTCGGCGCCGATCGCTTCATGGCACAGCAAGGCATCGACATTGGCCCGTTGGAAGATCGGGAGCGGGCATTGGCTGACAAGGGACGTACCGCGCTCTTTGCCGCCGTTGATAGATCCCTTGCGGCAGTGATTGCTGTTTCTGACCCGGTTAAATCCTCCAGCGCCGATGTCATCAGTGCCCTGCATGATCGCGGAATCAAAGTCGCCATGATCACTGGCGACAAGAAGGCCACGGCAGACGCGATTGCCCGCGAAGTCGGGATCGACCACGTCGTTGCAGGGGTGCTTCCAGATGGAAAAGTTGCAGCGCTGGATGAGCTTCGGGAGGGTAATCGCAAGATCGCCTTTGTCGGCGATGGCATCAACGACGCACCAGCGCTGGCCCATGCCGATGTCGGCATCGCGATCGGAACCGGCACGGATGTGGCCATTGAAAGTGCCGACGTGGTGTTGATGTCCGGGGACTTGCGCGGCGTGGTGAACGCCATTGAAGTGTCTCGCACGACCATGCGCAACATCCGGCAAAACCTCATCTGGGCCTTTGGCTATAATGTTGCGCTTATCCCTGTTGCGGCGGGCGCACTCTATCCCGGCTTTGGGCTGCTGTTGTCACCCGTCTTTGCCGCCGGGGCCATGGCGCTGTCTTCGGTATCGGTTCTGAGCAATGCGCTTCGTCTGCGCCGTATCAAACCGACGATGGCAGAAGGTGACGCGCCCCATCAACCCGCAACGAAACTCACAACGCAGCCAGCAGAATAGGAGACCAAGGTGAATATCGGGGAAGTATCAGAACGCGCGGGCTTGCCACCAAAGACAATCCGCTACTACGAGGATATCGGTCTTGTTCGACCGCTGCGCAGCGATAACGGGTACCGCGCCTTTCGGGAGAGCGACATTCACAAGCTGGCGTTCCTGGGCCGTGCCCGAACACTGGGTTTTTCGATTGAAGATTGCCGCACGCTTCTTGGTCTATATGAAGATGAGACGCGGGAAAGCGCGCAAGTAAAATCGGTCGCGAAAGAGCATCTTACGGCCATTGACAGCAAAATCGCCCAACTCAAGTCAATGCGAAAGACGCTATCGCACCTCGTTGACGCGTGCCAAGGCGATCATCGGCCAGACTGTCCTATACTGGAGGACCTCGCCAAAGGATCCTGACCTTATTTGTCTACGGCGAGCGCGGCGGCGTCCAATGCGTTTAGAACAGCGTCAGATGTCAGGACTTCGGACAATATGATCCCGTCCGGCGCATTCGGCCCATAGACGATGTTAAAGGGTATCCCAAACCTGTTGTGGGCCTCCAGATATCGCGAAATATCGGGATTGGGCCGCGTCCAGTCGGCCTGCATTGCGACGACTTTTTCGTCTCGCAATCGGCCAACGACCGGCACTCGGTCCAGAACAAGCGTCTTGTTTGCCTTGCAGGTCAGGCACCAATCTGCGGTGACGTCGACAAAGACCGTCTGGCCCTGAGAGATCAGTCTTGGGATTTCGGAGCGGTCGAATGTGACCCAATCCTGACCAATCTCTTTTATCGTTGGCGGGGGGGCCATGGTACCCGGAAGTGCAAGGCTGAGAACGGCAACGGCAGCCAGCGCGGCAGGTCGCGTAAATCTCCCTGGCAGCCGAATGGTGGCAAAGAGAACGAAGAACACTGCAAGTACTAGAACCGAGACGGCAACCCGGACTCCCGACACGCCCATCAGGACCCAGAGCAGCCAGATCGCGGTGCCCGCCAAAAGACCGGCAAGCACCCACTTAACGACAAGCATCCATCGGCCGGGCTTGGGCAACAGTCGGACCATGCCGGGCTTCCAGGCAAACAGCAGATAGGGCAGGGACAGCCCAAGGCCCAAAGCCGTGAACACAATGATGACATCAATTGGGCGACCGGACAGGGCAAAGGCCACCGCCGTCCCAAGGAAGGGGGCTGAACAGGGCGTTGCCAGTACCGCAGCAAAGGCACCCGTCGCGAAATCCCCGATGTAACCGTCCCGACCGCTTGATCTGGCCAGCCGCGACTGTAACCCGGAAGGCAGCGAAATCTCGAATATCCCGAACAGATTGGCGGCAAAGACAGTCAGGACCAGAAACATGATTGTCAGGAAAATAGGGTTTTGGAATTGCAGACCCCATCCCACCGTGATCCCGACGGACTGCAAGACCAAAATTCCAGCGGACAGCACCCACATGAACACCAGCACGCCAAGCGCCGACATCAGGAATCCGTTCCGAACCTCGTGTGATGGTTTGTCTCCATGATTGAGAACCGATGTCAGTTTGATGGACAGGACGGGCAGAACGCAGGGCATGACATTCAGGATCAAACCACCGAGGAGAGCAAAGGCGGCGATCGCCAGTATCTGCGCCAGATCAGGCAGGTTCGCCACAAGCTCGAAAGGCGCATCCGGGACGGTATTTGACCACTCAGGCATGGCCGTCACGGCGCGTGACCCGTCTGTCACCGTAACTTGCAACGGTGGCAATTGTTCTTCACTGGCCAAGAGGGGCAATTTTGCCCAAAGTTCCGTTCCCGCGTTATTCGTTCGGATGTCCGGCTTTCCGAAGGTAAATGTCGGTCCCATTTCCGGGAATACGTCCGGGTTCACAAAGGCGTTTGCACTGCGCGCTGTGACGTAGAGCGCGCCATCGGCGATTACAGCCGTCTCGACCTCGATGTCAGCCGCATCGGGACCAAGCGGCACCCGTTCGGCAAACTCGGAGATAAGCGCAGCGGAGGCCGCATCAATTCCAGCGCCAGCCGGGATCGTCAGAGCTAGGTTGAAATCATGGGGCACGCACACGGTCGAGCAGGTTAACAGCGTGACTCCCGCCTGAAGCTCGACCGCCTGTCCGGCTGTTTCAAGAACCGCCTGGATGGGAAGGACAACACGTTTGTTGTACCCGAAATTCTCGATCCCGAATGCTGTGAAACGCTCAGGCGCAGGCCAGAGTATCTGTGCCGTCGCCAGGTTTGTCGATCCATCCCACGAGATTTCAGGCGGCAGACCGACCTCGCCGGGTGAGCGCCAATAGGCTTTCCAGCCCTCGGCCAGCTTGATGTCGAGGCCGAGTGACAAAGTTCCGGAATTCGTCGCAACGCCATTTTCGACAGAGATAAGCCGCGCTGAAATCGCCGTGTTCTCGTAAGTATCAGTTGACGCTGCGACGCTCATGGATGCCCAGAGACACGCCATCAACGCCAAAACAAGACACCACGGGGCTCGCAACATCATTTGGGGCGCTTTCGTCGTTGTTGCTCAAAAGCAGGCGCAGATCCCTGGGCCAACCTATTGGCGGCGGAATTTTTGCGACAGTTCCTAAGGCCCCGAAGGAGACGGGCATGGCAAATCCAATTAGGCTCTACACTGAAACACATACCACGCCCCAACCTTCTTCGCGTTCCAGTTCGACGATCTGTCCGATCATTTTGTCGCTGATCTGGCCTTGAACGACGGTACGACCAATCACAAGCGCAGGTGTGCCTACAAAGGCAAAGACCCGGGCAAGAGCCGCACTATTTTCCAGTTCTTGGGCAATCTCGGCGCTTTCCATGTCGGCAACCAATTGGGTGCCATCAACACCAAGATCATCCGAAAGTCGACGGAGATACTCGGGCGTTGCTTGAAATGGGCTCTTCATCAACCTCTCATGGAACGCGACGTAGGCCCCTTGTCGTTTTGCCGCTAACGCGGCTTTGGCGGCCAGGTTCGAGCTATCTCCGAGCAACGGAAGCTCATGCCATGCGACCACAACCTCGTCATCCATCTCTTGTGACATATCCGCCAGACGTTTGGTTTGCACTCGGCAGAAAGGACAGTAATAATCTGAGAACGAGGCCATCGGAATCTTCGATGCAGTCGTTTCAAGACCCCCATAGAGCGCACCACAAATATCTTCGGAAACCCTCTTCAGGGCCGCGGCTTTCCGTGCTGTCGCCTCAGCACTGTCAACGTTGCCCAAACCTACGAATGGGTCAAATCCGCCTGAAGTCTCTCCCGCCACATATTTTCGAAAACCAATCGGAGTGTCGAGCGGAACGAGTTCGAGCCTTTCGGGCAGCAAAGAGGGCACCGTACGGAGGGCAGTGTAACCCGCTAAGATCGCACCGATCGTCAATAGCGTTGATTGCTTCTTGGTGTCCATCCTCAGCCGTAAATTGGGGTCGCATTGGCGGTCAATCATACCGTCTCAACTTGCGACGCGTCAACTTTACAAACCGATACAATATTATTCGTGAAAACATAGCATTGCGGAGATAGTCAAGCGATCGGAGGTTGAGTGCAAATGCATCTTCAGCCTCTGGCGATATTGCTGTCATGAACGGATTAAAGCTTGAGCTATTCGGGAAAACAAATTGGTCTTCTCGCGGCTGCTGGGTCGGCGGCTTTGCTCTTTGCAGCTTTCGTGTTTCAGGCTTTGGGCTATGCACCCTGCGCGATGTGCATTTGGCAGCGGTATCCGCATGTAGTTGCAATCGGCATGGGTCTGCTTTTGACGATGGGGCTACCGATAATTCCACTCTTGCTCATCGGCGCAGCTTCTGCGGCAACGACTGCGGCACTCGGCGTCTTCCACACGGGTGTCGAACGGGATTGGTGGGAAGGGCCTACGTCCTGTACGGGATCCGGGCTCGACATGAGCTCAATGTCGGCCGAGGACCTTTTGTCTACCGATGGGGCATCTAACTTAGTCATGTGCGATCAGGTGGCATGGGAATTTCTAACTTTGTCGATGGCCAGTTGGAACGCATTGTTAAGTCTGGTGCTTGCGGGGCTATGGGTGTTCGCATTCGCGATGCGTCAAAGTAACAGCGCCGGGCCAAGTCTCACTTCACCATGACCCCTGAGGCTCAGTCGCCAAAAACACCATTCAAGTATCCCAATTTTACATAATAAACCCTCTGCGCCGTTTGTTCAATTATTAACATAAGATAGATTATGCGACTTTATACTTCATGTTGCGATAGTATACTATTGTATGTATGCTGAACTCCTCTCACGGAGGTTCCTCAGCATGCGCCATTTACTCACGAAGCTCCTCCCCTCGGTCGCAGTCGCCTTGACCGTGATAGGTTCTTCTCTACCGATACCCGCCCGCGCGCAGTCCTACCCGATCGATTGCGCGATCCTCTTGTGTCTGTCTGGCGGCTGGCCCGCTTCCGTCCCTTGCGCCCGAGCCCGCGCTGAATTCATCCGGCGGATTACGCCTTGGCCAGTGGAACCGCCGCTGCAAATCTGGCGCTGTCCCATGGGCGCGTCCTATGAGAGCGATCGGCAATCAAACAACGCTGACCGCATCTTTGAAGCCTTGTACCGAACCGACACCCGTCGACCGCTTCAATCCTTGCCAGTAGATAATCTCGTTCTCACCGACCTCGCCCTGCGGCTCGTTCAGGACCGCGCGGACATCGATATCAGCGGGCCAGAGTTCAATTTCGTGCGGTCCATCCGCGTCTTCGATGTACGGTATGCACGACAGCACGAGTCCGGGCGCGATGGGGATTGTAACCGAAGCGCGACCGTGGTCCTCGGCACCTACGGGACCCAAGGCGATTTCTCATGGCAGCGATCTTCGATAACTGCCCTGCCCGAGGCCCATATGGGCCTTGAACGTTGGGGCGAGCATTGCCCTGGCATTTATCACCGATCCGTCTTCGTCGATTGGCGTGACTATGACGGCAACTACGGGTTCGAGCAGGTGAACTACTGACCTGCCGCCACGTAGATTTGTCATGGAAGACGGCTTCTTTGGCTTGCACGACCTCACCGCATACGCTTCGCGGTCCACATGCTGTTTGGCGTTTAGGCAAACACCGCGGGTTCGCTCTGTTCACCCGTCGTCGCTTCTTCCGATCCTCGTCAGCGCATCGAAGTCGATTTCTTGCTTCTGTTCGTCACTTAAATCCGGCCGGGTTTCCGATACCGGCTGGGGCCCTTGGACGTCCCACATCACCGCATGTGATCCTGTGCTCCAGCGATAAACCCAACCAACAACACTGCACCCATCGGTCCCGATCAGATTGGCGATCGCGACGCCCTCACCCTTATCATCGTTCACTGTTTACTGACTTCCTGCACTGTGGCGCTGCGAATTGCGGCGTGGAATTGCAGAGCGTTCACTACGACCGCGCGCCGGACTTCGTTGGTTTTGGCTACCTGGTCCTCGATGAGGGAATGATCACCAGACCGGGAAAATGGGTTCCGGTTTTCTCAACAATTCATTGGCTTCAAATCCTGTGGTCGGGCTCCGTGGCGGCTTCAACGATCGCCAGAACCTCGAACGGGTCAAATCCGATGGCGCGCGCCAGAACGACCAACTCGACAACGTCGACCCGGCGCTGACCGCTTTCAAGGCGGGCGATGAGGGACTGGTGGCATCTGAGCCTGTCCGCCAAGTCTTCCTGGCCAAGGCCCGCATCGATGCGAGCGTCGACCAACGCCTGGCAGAGTGCCACCTGTCCCTTGCTTCTGATTGTCTTTGCCACGCGTCACATACCTTTTGTGACGTCGCTAGCGGATGAAATCTGTTATCTAAAAAGTAGATATATAAGGGTGTTATCGGCGTCTGGTTTCCATGGGCTGCAAGTCTGATGCTCCCGAGGTTGCCCATCAATCCCCTACCAAATGCAGAAATTGGCCGTAGTCCTCACTAACCTCCCTCGCTTCCTCGAAGGCACGGGCCCGTTCGCCGTCGAGGCAACGGAAATAGCGCTGGATATCCTGAATGTAGTCTTCGAAATCGCCACGGATGATGTCCGCATAGTCCCGCGCTGCCTGCGAATCGCTTGGCAGGAAGGGACGGGACGGCGCGAGGCAGGATTCCGCGAAACCCGGCCCAGAGAGGCAGATCAGGAGGGCCATAGCTTGTAATGGGAGCAGGCCTGTCAACCTTGGGTTTCTCAAACCTGTTATCTCCTTGATCGCGGACACTGGCCGAGACTAGTGTTTGCGTGACCAAACTACAGCCAAAGCATGATATTACATCTTGCGGTTGATAATATACTATCGTAACTCTGGGCTTCAAGTGGGAATGCCTAGGGTCGCGCCATTGGAGAAAGCGTGAGCCGGGCCATGAACTGGGACATCGAAGCACCAAATGTGGTTACGGAAGCACGTTTCCGCGAACTCGTGGAAAGCGGCTATAGCGCAGAAATCCTGTGCCAAGAATCGGCACACAAGAAAGGCCCCAGCTATTACGGGGTCTGGATCATGCGTGTGGTCTCCAACGAAGGCGTGGAAAAGCTCCTCGTCACCGCCCGTACTCGGACGACCTACAACGATATCAAGATCCGAGAGTTCAAGACGATCTCCGGCGTGGTGTCATTCTTCATTGGCCTTGGCTTTGCGCATGTCGATCTGCCGCTTGAGGCGGGGACAAGCCGTACGCACAAACTTGCGCCGTCAGAAAAAGCCCCATCAGACAAGGGCGCTGACACCTAGCCTTGTCTGTCTCTGGCTGGTCGCCGCGCCAGCCTCAGCGCAAATGGTCCTGGTCATGGAGAGCGACGGCTCTCTGACCCCATCCCGGTCTCAGAACAGTTTTGCCCGGAACTACAATGACGGGATTGGTCAGGGTTCGGCCTACGATGGGATCGCTATCTTCGGCGAGTTAGAGGCCGAGCAAGAGGGCGTCCAAGTCGCGGCCCTTGCCCGCCCGACTCCCCTGCCCCACGCAGATGTCCTCTCCGGGATTCAGACCACGGCTTTGCGCTATGCCGGCCATCCCGGCCTGCGTCGCGCGGGGCTTTCCGTGACGGATTGGCTGGCTCTCTATCGGGCCAATATCGAGGTTGAGAGCGCCTACCGGCAGGATGCGATTTCAAGTGCAGGTGCCATTGGCCTTGGCCAGCTGATGCCCGCCACTGCCCGTGATCTCGGCGTTGACCCACGCGACCCGCTGCAGAACCTCGACGGGGCCGCCCGCTACCTCGCGATGATGTTGGACACGTTCGGCGATCCACGCCTTGCCCTGGCAGCCTACAACGCCGGACCCGATGCGGTCCGCCAGTACGGCGGCATTCCCCCCTACCGAGAAACCCAGAACCACGTGGCCCGCGTCATGACTGTCGTGGCCCGATTGGAAGGATCAAATTCATGAAACAGATTTCAAACCTCTTCGTCGTCGCGCTGGCGATCTTCCTGCTCATTGCAGAACCGGCCCTGGCGCAAAGCATCGACCTCTCCCCAATCCAGAGCCTGCTGCAAGGTATCGTCGATGCATTGACCGGCCCGCTTGGCGTCGTCATCGCCACACTCGCGGTCCTCGGCGTTTTCTTGAGCTGGTTCTTCAATATCATCGACCTGCGACAAGCGCTTTGGGTGCTTGTCGGCATCGCTGGTGTCGCCGCCGCCCCCACCATCGTTGCGGCGGTCTTTGCCGGTGGCTGAGCGCTCGCCTCTCTTTCTGGGCCTCGTACGCCCGCCCAAGCTCCTGGGCCTGCCCATCATGTATGCGATGGTCTGGCTCTTCGGCTCCGTGCTTCTCTTCGTCTGGGTCCAGCATATCGCGGTGCTGGCTGTCGCGGCCCTGCTCTACCCGGTGCTTTGGAAGGCCGCAGACTGGGATCCTCGCTTCATCGACGTGATGATGACGGCGCTGCAGGAAACCCCGCCCACGCGGAACCGCAGCATTCACGGCGGGGACAGCTATGCCCCGTGATGCTGCGCTCGATCCCCGCACGATGACACCGGAGTGGTATTCACGCGAGACCCGCCTCGCGCACATGCTGCCCTATGTGAGCTTAGTTGATGACCAGACCGTGCGGACGCGGGTCAACGAGCTTTTCCAGTGCATCCGGCTCGACGGGGTCAATAGCTACACGACCGATGACGCCTATCTCGACAAGGTGACCGCGCTCTTTGCTCGGATCATTGCGCAATTGGGGCCGGAGTTCAGCTATTACGTCCATAAGGTCTCGAAGGCGATCACGCTGGACCTCGAGCCGCTGCGCGAGGACAGTTTCGCGGGAGAAGTCGACCGTCTCTGGCGCGAGAAACTCGAGACCAGCGGGTTGCGCGACAAGACGTTGACGCTCACCGTCATACACCGCCCGCCTCCAAAAAGCGTCCTGCCATTCCTGAACCGCAGCGCGCCGGATCGCTTCAAGGAAGAAACCCAGAAACGCCTGCGCCGCCTGGGCGAGGCCGTGAATGTCTTCCTCTCGGGCCTGACGGAGCTGAACCCACGTGTGCTTTCGGCCAAGTCCGGCGAGTTGATCGGCTTTCTCGGGGCCCTCAACACTGGCCAGGAACTGCCGCTCTATCCGGCGAACACCTATGGCTTCCTGTCCTGCAACGTCGCCAACACGCGAGTGACGTTTCAAGGCGATCACTTCGAGCTCTCCGAAGGCGTCGTGGGACACCGCTACGGCAAGAGTTTCACCATCGGGGAATACTCGGAAGGCACCTCCTGCACCATGTTCGACATGCTGAACCTGCCGGTCGACATGATCGTCACCCATTCCTTCACGCCGATCAATTCGAACCTCATGGCGGGCCGCATCAAGCGGCAAAAGCGGCAGATGCAAGCCAGCCAGGATGCGGCCCTGTCGCTCTTGGAAGCGCTCGACATCGCGGCCGACGATCTCGAGGCCAAACGCCAGAGCTTTGGCGAGCACCACATGGTCGTGACGATCTTCTGTGACACGCTGGACGAGCTGCAGACGCTCAGCGCCGAGGTCGTCAACGCGGCCGCCGCAGAAGGCGTGAAGATGATTGGCGAGCGGGTCGCGGCCAAGGCGCATTACCTCAGCCAGCACCCCGGCAACCAGCCAAAGCGCGTCCGCGCCAGCGCCGTCACCAACCGCAACTTCGCGGATTTTGCGGCCTTCCACCGGACACAGCTCGGCAAACCTGCAGCACTTACCCCCTGGGGCCGGGTCGTCACATATTTCCCCACGCCGGAGCAGAGCGCCTATCGGTTTTCCTATCACGAGCAGGGATCGCCCGACAAAGAACCGACCAGCGGCCATACCCTGATCATGGGGCGGCCCGGGTCCGGCAAATCGGTGCTGTCAGCCTTTCTGATGACCCAGGCCCGTCGCGCGGGCGCCCGGATCTTCGTCTTCGATTACCGTCTAGGCATGGAGATGGCGGTGCGCGCCAATGGCGGGCGCTACGCCTCCCTGAACGCCGGCCAGCCCACGGGTCTCAACCCGCTCTGGACAGAGACCGATGCGCGCGGCACCGCCTGGCTCTCGGACTGGCTCACAACCCTGCTCTACCGCGCCGACAAGCCCCTGACCCCGGCGCAGACCAACCGCATCCAGGAGGTCGTGCGCCAGAATGCCCAGGCCACCAATCCGGCCCTGCGGAACTGGCGGGATTTCGCATCGCTGTTCGTATCGACCGATGATGGTGGCGATCTGCACCAGCGCCTGCTCGAGTGGACCGAAGACGGTCGCTACGGCTGGATCTTCGGACAGACCCTGGAAGACACGTTCTCGCTGAAAGGCGATGTGGTGGGCTTCGATCTGACCGGCATTCTCGACAGCGAGGCCGACAAGGAGCGGATGGCCGTCCTCTCTTATCTTTTCCGCCGGGTAGAGCGCGAGATCGAGGATCGTCGCCCCACAATCATCGTGATCGACGAGGCCTGGAAGGCGCTCGACAACGCGTATTTCGCCGAGCGGCTGTCGAACTGGCTGGTGACCGCGCGCAAGCAGAACACCGTCGCGGTGATGATGACGCAATACGCCAGTCAGCTCGAGCGCACGCGGACCGGCAAGACTATCGTCGAGGCGGTGCCGACGCAGATCCTGCTTCCGAACATCCGCGCCCATGCGGCCGACTACGCGATGCTGAACCTCTATGAGAAGGAACTCGATGTGCTTCTCAACACCGGCAGCGACAGCCGCCTTGCTCTCATCCGCGACGACCAGGGATCCATCGTCGTCGATGCCGATCTGAGCGCCCTCGGGCCCAATCTCACCATCCTCGGCGGCATGGAAAAAGGCGAGGCGCTGGTCGGCGCCGATTACCGCGACCGCCCAGACTTTTGGAGGCTTTCATGATTCGTACTCTGTTTCTTCTCACCGCGCTCGGCGCTTTGGCCTCCTGCGCCCAGTACCAGGAACCGCAGGCGAACTGCTTCACATTCCTCGCGTCCACGGCACCTGTCGCGCCTGATTGCACCTTTACGCCTCTAGATGCGCCGGAGGGCGACATTGAAGTCTAAACTGCCCCATATCTTCGTGCTTTGCCTGCTGCCCGGCATCGCCCTTTCCCAAGGCGTGCCGACCAATGACAGCGGGCTGACCGCGCGTGACATCGTCGAGACTGGCGATCGCGAGGCTGACTTGGCCGTTCAGGCGGACAAGCTTGCCGTGCGCGAACTCATTGCCGAGATCGAACGGGAGCAGCTGGAAACCCTGCAACGCATCCTCGATGCCCAGACCAGCTTCGGCGGTCAGGGCCTGCCTGCCATGGTCTCGGGGCTGGAAAGCGGCAGCGGGGATCCGGCCCGGTCAGTCGAGGCGGTCTATGGCAATGCCGACATCGATCCCAATCCCGGCGGTGCGCAGATGTTCGGGGATGCGTCTGAGAACATCGAGCAGCTCATCATCCGGGTCGCCCAGGAGACCAGCGGCTTTGCGGGTGTTGGCCGCGCAGGGCTCTCGCCCGTCCAGTGGCGCGCGTTGCTGCAAGCGCTGATCTGGCAGGAAAGCCGGTTTACGATTGGCGCGCGCTCGCCCGTCGGCGCTTATGGTCTCACCCAGATCATGCCTGGCACCGCCAGCGATCTCGGCATCAACCCGGAATACTACGACAGCCCCTATCTGCAGGTGCATGGTGGCGCGCGCTATCTCGCGACCCAGCTCAACACATTCGATGGCAACATCATCAACGCCCTCGCGGCCTATAACGCCGGACCCGGCCGGGTTTTCGAGTATGGCGGCGTGCCACCCTTCCGCGAGACCCAGCATTACGTGTCGGTCATCCCTGAACGCTACAATCTCTACCTGAGCCGTATCGGCGGGATCGAAGCGCTCGGCACGATCGATCCGGCGCTTCTCGCCAATGCCAACCTCTCGCTAACGGGTCATGGGGCGGCCTTTTATGGCAGCAACTCACCAGCCGCGATCCGCCAAGCCGCTCTGCGCATCCGCGATATCGTCGAACGGATTTCCGAGACGGAAGACGTGCAGGAAAGCATCGCACTCAACACCTATGCCCGCGCCGAACTCGTGCGCCTCGTCGCTGCACGCATCCGGCTTCAGGCGGCACGCACCCGCGTCCTTTCTGCCGAGGAGCTGGCCCAGGCCAGCGCCCGCATGGCCGAAGGCGCGTTCATGGATTTTACGATCAGGGAGATTGAATGATGGGACATCTGCTCTTGAGGACAGCTTTGGCCACGACACTTGGGGTTGGTCTGCATCTTGGCGCCCTATCCCCTGCCCTCGCGCAAGGCGTGCCCGTCGTCGATACCCAGAACATCGCGCAAAACATCCAGCAGCTGCGGCAGATGATCGAAGACGAGATCCTGCAAAACGAGCAGCTGACGCAGCTCCGCGAACAGCTTGCCACACTCACGGATCAACTCGCGGAGCTGCAAAGAACCTATGAAGCGCTCACCCGACTTGCCGAGCTTCCCGAAATCATCCGGACGGAAATGGAAGACGAGTTGAACGGTCTGCTCGACCAGGAGTTCGGGGACATCCTCGCCACGATTGAGGCTATCAAGACGGGGGATTTCTCCGGCCTGTCTGGTTCTGGCGCAGGCGAGATCGAAACCCAGATGGATCGGGTGCTGGCCGATCTCGGCTTTGACGAGGACACGCTCTCTGAGATGGCCACCAGCGGCAACCCCGGGGCCAACCGTGTGGCGACACAAGCCACGACCGGCGCGCTCGTCTCAGCCGCCGCCCAGAACAGCTATGAAGATGCCGGCCAGTCGCTCGAGCGGGTAGACCGCCTCGTCGGGCTCATCGACGACATGGAAGAACTCAAGCAAAGCGTCGATCTCAACACGCGCGTGACAGCTGAATTGGCCATCGCCCTCGTGGCGATGTGGCAACTGGAAGCAATTCAAACCGTGGGCGATGGCACGGGCGGCGTGATCGATGCCGCCACCATCGCCGAAGAGCAACGCTTCATGGATTTCACGCTGCCCGAGCTGCGGGCCGAGTGAGTGCGGGGTGTGACGCGTGGCGAGTGAACAAGAGATCATCGAGGAAGAGCTGGTCTATGGTGCCCTGCGCCGTGAACGGCTTTGGCAGCGTCTTGGCCTGATAGGCCTTGTCTTCGGCATCATCGGCTGTCTGAGCGCGGCAGCTGTCTCGATCCTCGATGTCGACCCGCCCCCCGTCGTTGTCCCCTATGACCCCGCCACCGGCTTTGCACTCCCCGAAGCCTCGGTGGGCGCCTCCTCGGTGACCGCCAACCAGGCGATCATCGAGGCGGAGGTGTTCCGCTATGTGACCGACCGGGAGGTCTATAACCCTGTCTCTTATACACATCTCCGAGCCCACGAGACAGGCAGAAATCTC